>Ga0335081_10012948_pt1 | contig 13499 bp, 11 predicted proteins | sample Lox_Sample_35_FD_206713 | JGI IMG/M metagenome (GOLD analysis project Ga0335081, IMG submission 206713) | Soil microbial communities from Loxahatchee National Wildlife Refuge, Florida, United States - Lox_Sample_3.5 | ecosystem: Environmental > Terrestrial > Soil > Wetlands | place: USA...
GCCAAGCCCGAGCGAGGCGGCGCCGCCTGAAGCGCGATAAAACTTCAGGTCGCTGCCGCACATGCCCGAGGCCTTGATCTCGACCACGACGTCGTGCGGCCCCGGCGTCGGATCGGGAAACTCCATCAGCTGCAATTTGCGTTCGCCAAGGAATGTCACGCCGCGCATGTCTGCCTCCCGGGATGTCGCGATCGACTATCGTGTCCCTATGATACAGTAGCGGAAAAGCAGTTGGGGGAGGGCATTTTGAAAGTCGTATCGTATCGGCACCAGGGCCGGCGCGGTGTCGGCGTCGTTGCCGGCAACGGCATCGTCACGTTGGCCAAGGCCGCGCCCGAGCTGCCCGACGACTTACGCAAAATTCTGGAGGTCGATCCGACGCTCGCCAAGGTGCGCGCGGCGACGGCCGGCAAGCCCGCCGACCTTGCGCTCGACGCCATCCAATTCGATCCGGTGATCCGCGAGCCGCACGCCACCTGGGCGCTGGCGCTCAACTACAAGCTCCACATCGAGGAGACCGGGCTGACAACCTCGCCGGTCTATCCGCAGATCTTCTTGCGCATGCCGATTTCCCAGGTCGGCCACAAGGAGCCGCTGTGGGCGCCGCGCAAAGATATCGCCGAGGCCTACGATTACGAGGGCGAGCTCGCGGTGATCATCGGCAAGCCCGGCCGTTACATCAAGCGCGATCGAGCGTTCGATCATGTCGCCGGCTATTCTTGCTACAACGAAGGCTCGGTGCGCGAATATCAGGGCCACAACCGGCAATTCGGCCTGGGCAAGAATTTCGAGCGCTCCGGCAGTTTCGGGCCATGGCTGGTGACGCCCGACGAGTTCGGCGATCCGGCCACGCACACGCTGATCACGCGGCTCAACGGCATCGAGCGCCAGCACGCCAAGATTTCCGGCCTGCTGCACGACGTGCCGCGGCTGATCGAATATCTGTCCGAGGGCTATACCCTGCAGCCCGGCGACGTCATCGTCTCCGGCTCGCCCGGCGCCTTGCCGCTGCGGCCGGGCGAGCAGCCGGAAAAGCCGGTCGGCAAAGTCATCGTCGCCGGGCAGTTGCACATGCGGCCGGGCGACGTCTGCGAGGTCGAAGTCGACGGCCTCGGCGTGCTGTCCAACCCGGTGGTCGAAGATCCGACGCCGCTGCGTTGAGCCGCGCGTTGCCGGACCGATAATCAAAACAGGAGAATGACGGTGCTTGACCGACGTTTTGCTATTGCTTGTGTCATTGCGTTGGTGGGTCCTTGGGCGAGCCCGCTCGCGGCGCAAAACTTTCCGACCCGGCCGGTCACCATCATCGTCGCTTCCACGCCGGGCGGCGGCACTGATATTCTGTCCCGCATCGTCGGCGAGCAATTGTCGAAGCAGCTCGGCCAGCCGTTCGTGGTGCAGAACGTTCCCGGCGCCGGCTCGGTGACCGGCACCGAGGTTGCCGCCAAAGCGGCGCCGGACGGCTACACGCTACAGACCGGGCTCAATGCCAGCATGGCGGTGAACCCGAGCCTGTTCGCGCATTTGCCCTACGATCCGATCGCCGACTTCGCGCCGGTCGGCATGCTGGCGGAATTTCCGTTCGCCATCGTGGTCAGCAAGAACTTTCCGGCGCAGTCGCTCAAGGAGCTGATCGCGCGCGCCAAGGCCAAGCCGGGCGAGATCAACTACGCCTCGGCCGGCAACGGCACCGGGCAGCAGCTCTCCATGTAGCTGTTCAAGCTCACGACCGGCACCAACTTCACCCATGTGCCGTATCGCGGCGCGGCGCCGGCCTATACCGACGTGATCTCGGGGCAGGTGCCGGTATTCTTCGACAATCTCGCGAGCGCACTCGGCCAGATCAAGGGCGGCACCGTGCGCGCGCTCGCCGTCACCGGCCGCGCGCGCTCGCCGCTTCTGCCCGACGTGCCGACGGTCGAGGAAGCGGGCGTGCCGGGCTACACCTATTACACCTGGTTCGGGCTGTGGGCGCCGAAGAAGACGCCGCAACCGATCGTCGCCAAGCTCAACGCCGAGATTCAGAAGGCGCTGGCCGAGCCGACGGTGCAGCAAAAAATCGCCGCCGCGGCCGGCGCGCCGATGCACATGCCGCTCGCCGATGTCGAGCCGTTTCTCAAGGCCGAGATCGCCAAGTGGGCCGACGTGGTCAAGCGCGCGGGGATCGCGGTGCAGTAGGGATCGGCCGAAACCGTAATCCCTCCCGCGTTGATCGGTGGTTTCTCGGCGTTCGAGAAAATTTGATTCAGCTCAATCCACCTGCGCGCCCGACGCCTTGATGATCGGTGCCCATTTGGCGAGCTCCGCCTTGATGAACGCGGTCGTCGTGTCGGGCGTGCTTCCGGGCGTCGGCGTGATGCCGGCCTTTTCCAGCGCCGACGAGACCTGCGGATCGGCCAGCGCCTTGTTGATGGCGGCGTTAAGTTTGTCGACGATCGGCTTCGGCGTGCCGGCCGGCGCCAGGATGGCGTTCCAGGTGTAGCACTCGTAGCCCTTGAGGCCCTGCTCGTCCAAGGTCGGCAGGTTCGGCAGGGCCGGCAGCCGCTTCAGCATGCCGGCGCCGAGCGCATGCAGCTTGCCCGACTGCGCCAGCGGCAGCGCGGTCGGCGTCGCGTCAAACGCCATGGTGATCTGGCCGCCCAGCAAGTCGGTGTCCATCGGCGCCGAGCCCTTGTAAGGCACGTGGGTGATTTCGAGGCCGCCGGCCATGGCTTTGAATTCCTCGCCGCACAGATGCAGGATCGAACCGACGCCGGACGAGCCGTAATTGTATTTGCCGGGATTGGCCTTGATCAGCGCCACCAGGCTCTTGACGTCGGTCGCCTGAACGGACGGGTTCACCAGGAGCAGCGTCGGCGTGACGCCGACCCGGCCGAGCGGCGCAAAGCCGTTCACCGCATCATACGGAATGTGTTTGTACAGGCCCGGATTGATGGCGTTGGTCGAGACCGTCGCCATCAGCATGGTGTAGCCGTCGGGTGCCGCCTTGGCGACCGCTTCGGCGCCGATATTGCCGCCGGCGCCGGACTTATCCTCGACCACGATCTGCTGGCCCAAAATCTCGCTCATCTTGGCGCCCATGATGCGGCCGACGATATCGGTCGGACCGCCGGCGGCGAATGGAATGATCATCTGCATCGGCCGCGACGGAAAATTGTCTGCGGCCCGCGCGCCGGCTGCGGCAAACGCGACGATAGCGAAGGCGATCGCCGGCAGGCGATGATGTTTGTTCATGAATTCCTCCCCAGTTTCCACGACCACGTTAGCATTGCGCCGCGCGCCGAGCAGGGCTCCGCGGCGCGCCGAGCCGCGTCAGATCAGCGCTGCTCGGCTTCCAGCATCTTGCCGAGGATGCGCTTGTAGCGCACGCAGCCGACGTCGACGGCGAGAATCACCGGATCGAGCGGCTCGGTGGCCTGCTCGATGACTTTCTGCTGCTCCTCGATCACCGGCGCGTCCTGCTCCTCGAAGGCGAAGCGGCGCATCTCGGCGACCTTCTTCTGCAGGTCGCGATTGAGCTTGTCGTCGGCGGTCTTCACGCCCCAGCGCACCGCGGTGAAGAAATAGCGCGTCGAGCGCTGGTTCTCCGGCGTCAACAGATGGATGGCGTGATAGCCGGTGCCGGTCTCGGGTTCCGCGCCCATGGCGCAGATGCCGGTGAGCAGCCGCAGCGTCGACGGCGCCATCCAGCGCATCTTGGTGAACTTGTCGACGCGGGCCGGATGGCCCGGCCAGAACTGCGCGAACATGCCGGGCGGCGCCGAATTGGTGGCGTGGCGGCTGACCACGACGTCGTCGCCGTCCTGCTCGACGGCGATGTCGGACTCAACCGTATCGGCGTTGCCCAAAATGCCTTCGTGCAGATAGGAGGTGTGGCTGAGGTCGAGCAGGTTGTCGATGATCAGCTGATAATTGGCCTTGATGACGATGGAGTCGCGCTTGGTGGTGTGCAACTCCGGCACGTTGTCGAGCACGCCGAAGTCCGGCACCTTGCCGGCGTCGGCCGGCTCTCCTCCCATCCACAGCCACACCGCCTTGTGCTTCTCGATCACCGGATAGCTCTTCACCCGCGCCCGCGGCGGGATGTTCTTGGTGCCGTGCGGATTGCGTACGCAGGCGCCTGAGCCGTCAAATTCCAGGCCGTGATAGGGGCACTGGATGCGGTCGCCGCCGACGATCTTGCCCAGGCTCAAGGGGGCGAAGCGGTGGGCGCAGCGGTCGGCAATGGCGGCGACGTTGCCGTCGGCCTTGCGGTAGAGCACGATCGGCTCGTCCATCACGGTGCGCGGCACGAGCTTGCCGTCGGGAATATCGTCGGACCAGGCGGCAACGTACCAGGCGTTGCGCAGGTACGGCCCGGTGATCATTTCTTGGCGCGGCTTGGCGCCGTTGCCTTGCGCCGGTTCCGTCATGGCGTGTCCTCCGCAGTGGTTTTTTTCACCGTTGCCGCGTAGGCTCAACGCTACAAGAGATCGCAGGAGGACACCATGGCCGAAGCCGCCGCGCCGCTCGCCGCGCTCGCCTCACGCTTCATCGCTACCGACGAGGTGCCGTGGATCGAGACCAGTCCGGGCAACAAGATGAAGGTGATCTATCACGACCCGGCGACCGGGATGCTGACCATCCTGTCGAAGCTCGCGCCCGGCGCCGGCATTCCGGCCCACGTGCACGAGGACCTGGAGCAGACCTACGTGCTCGAGGGCTCGCTGCGCGACGACGAGGGCGAATGCACCGCCGGCAATTTCGTCATCCGCGCCAAGGGCAGCCGCCACGCGCCGACGGCGCCCAACGGCTGCACCATGCTGGTGTTCTTTCTCAAACCCACAGAAGGGCTGAAGAAGGCGCTGCTCAAGCGCGACCAATCGGCCGCCTGAACCGTCGTCCGCAATCGAACACGATGCCCTTCGCCCCGACGCTGCCGGCGCATGGCGCCGCGATTCCCGCCATCGGCTTCGGCACGTCCCGAACGAGCGGTGAGCTCACCGCCGAGCACGTCACGGCCGCGCTCAAAGCCGGCTATCGCCATATCGACACGGCGCGCAAATACGGCACCGAGCGCGCCGTCGGCGAAGGCATGCGCGCCTCCGGCGTGCCGCGGGCGGAGATTTTCCTCTGCACCAAAGTCTCTCACGAAAATCTGCACGCGCGCGACTTCGCCCGCTCGGTCGACTTGAGCCTCAAAGCGCTCGGCGTCGATTACGTCGATCTCCTGCTGGTGCACTGGCCGGAGAAGAACACGCCGCTGCCTGAGACCATGGCGGCGCTGGCCAAGGCCAAGCGCCACGGGCTGACCTGCCATATCGGCGTCGCCAATTTCAACATCGCGATGCTCGACGAGGCGATCCGGCTCTGCCCCGAGCCGCTCGTCACCCTGCAGGCCGAGTGCCATCCCTATCTTGACCAGACCAAGGTGATCGCGGCCTGTCGTGCCCGCGGCCTTGTGCTCACCGCCTATTGCCCGCTCAGCCGCGGCCGGCTGCAGGGCGATCCGGTGCTGACGGATATTGGCAAGCGGAAGGGCAAGACCTTCGCCCAGGTCGCGCTGCGCTGGCTTATGCAGCACGGCGTCATTGCCGCCATTCCGCGCTCATCGAACGCCGAGCGGATCGCGCAGAACATCGACGTGTTCGATTTCACGCTCGACGACGACGAGATGCGTCGGATCGGCGCGCTCACGCGAGCCGATGGCCGCACCGCCAACCCGATCGGCCGCGCCCCGGTGTGGGACTAACGGTCGAGCAGCGCCTTGGCGTCCTTGAGATCGCCGGTGTCGAAACCTTCGCTGAACCACGAATAGACCGGCTGCAAAACGCTCACCGCGTCCTGCCGCCGGCCTTGCCGGTCGTAGAGGCGCGCCAGACTCAGCGCCGCCCGCAATTCGAGCGATTTCGCCTCGCGGCTGCGCGCCAGCGCCAATGCTTCGTTGTAGAGCTCCTCGGCGCCGCGCGTATCGTTATGCGCCAGCCGCAGGTCGCCTCGGGCGCGCAGAACGAGCGGGGCCCAAATCGGTTCGCGTTTTTGTCCGGTCACCTGCTCCAATCTGATGCCGGCCGCTTCGACGTGACCGGCAAGGAGCTCGGCATCGATCAAGGCGACCGTGAAAAGCGGCATCAGCACCGCGGCGGTGAACGGATAGCTGTCGATCGCGCTGCGCAGCTCGACGAGCCCGGCTTCGCCCGCACCCGACAGGGCACGGGCCCAGCTTCGCAAAATCGTGCCGATAGCCTCATACTGGGCAAGGCGGCGATCGTGGCTCAAGGCGATCAGCCGCTCCGCCGTATCGAGCACGATGCCGGGCTCGCGCCGCAGCAAGTGGGTGACGCCGGTAAACCACAAGGCGTGGCCGACACTCGGTGGATGCTCGATCGCGTTGGCAAATGCGATGCTGTGCCGGGCGCTTTGCGCCGCCCGATCGGGAAATCCAAGCACCCAGAACGCGATCCCGTCCTGTCCGGTGCCGCACACCGCCGGATCGTGGCCGCCGTAAAGCAGCGCATGCCGGCCGTGCTTTTCGCGGTCGTAGATCTTCAGCCCTTGCCGCACGTGCTCCTGCGATCCGGCCAGATCGCCTTCGAACACCAGCGTCGCCCACGCCGCGTGGTGCGCCTGCAGCACCAGGCCGGGATCGTGCAGCGGTTCGGCGACGCGAAACAGTTCGTCGACCAGATTTCGGCGATGGCCCTGCTCGTCGGTTTGACCTAATGCCAGCCACAGTCCCCACAGCGCCGCAAACGACGACCGGCTGTCGCGCAACGTCTCGCTCAATTCCTGGGCCCGGCGATAGGCAACCTCCGCTTCGGACGCGCCGAAGCCGCGCGTCGCCATCACCGCCGGGCCGAGCGCCAGCTGCAAGGCGAGCTCGAGCCGCATGCGTTCGTCGCTGCTCGGCTGTCCGGCCAATATCTCGACGCCGCGCCGCAGATGCGCCGCCGCCTCGATATTCGCCGAACGTGCGGCGGCCCGCCGGCCGGCTTCGAGCATGAACGTCGCCGCACGCTGGAAATGGCCGGCCTCGGCCAGGTGATAGGCCAGGATTTCCGGCTCGCGCTCGACCCGATCCGGCGTGCGGCTCTCGATTGCGGCCGCGATGCGTTCGTGCAGCGCTTGGCGCGGCCCGCGCAGCAATGTGCCGTAGGCGGTGTCCTGCACCAGCGCGTGCTTGAACTGGTAATCGGCGGTCGGCGGATTGCCGCGCTGAAACACCAGGCCCGAGGCGACCAGCCGCTCGAGCGCGGCGCGCGCATCCGCTTCGGGACGCGATGCCGCCGCGGTGACGATGTCGTAGGAGAATTCGCGGCCGATCGCCGCTCCGGTCTGGGCGATCTCGCGCGCCTCCGGCCCGAGCCGGTCGAGGCGCGCCATCAACGAGGCCTGCAAGGTCGCCGGCACCGCGGCGCGGTGGCCCGGGATCGCCGACAGCGTGTTGTGGGCGCCGCCGGCACCGGCGGCCTCGGTGCTTTCCAGGATCGCCTTGGTCACCTCCTCCAGAAACAGCGGCACGCCATCGGTCCGCGCGACGATTTCATCGAGCATGTCATCCGGCAGCGCCGCGGCATTTCCAGCCAGCTGGCGCACCAGCGCCTCGCCGTGGCGCCGGCCAAGCCGCGGCAAGGTCATCAGCGTGACGTGCGGCTGGCCCACCCAGGGCGGCTGAAATTCCGGCCGGAACGTCGCGATCAGCAGCACCGGCAGCCGCTCGACCTGGGCCAAGGTGCGATCGAGCAATTCGCGCGAGGTCGGATCGATCCAGTGGATATCCTCGAACACCATCAGCAAAGGCTGCCGCCGGGCGGCGGCTTCGAGCGCGCGAGTGAGCAACTCGAATGTCTTCTCCTTTTTGCGCTGCGGCGCCAGTTCCGGCGCCGGTGCTGCGCCGGTGCCGGGAAGCGACAGCAGATCGGCGAGGAGCGCAGCGTCGTCGCCCGACATGCCGGTCTTGGCCGCCATGTCGCCGAGCTTTCGCAGCCGGGTCGGCGTATCGTCGTCCCGGGCAAAGCCGGCGGCGCGCTCCATGTGACCGACGATCGGATAGAAGGCGCTGTCCTGGTGATGCGGCGAGCAGAAGTAGCGCAGCCGGCGATGCGGCTGTTGCGTGATACGCTCCTCCATCGCTTCGGTCAGCCGCGATTTGCCGATGCCCGGTTCGGCGGAGATCAGGACGGCGCGGCCTTCGCCGGTTTTCGCCTGGTCCCATCGGCGCAACAACAGCTCGATCTCCTCGTCGCGGCCGATCAGCGGCGTCGCGCGCGAGCGCAGCGCTTCGAACCGGCTGCCGACTTCGCTTTCGGTCAGCACTTCGAAGGCGTGCGGCGTTCCGGAAAATCCCTTGAGCGATTGCGGGCCGAGGTCGCGCAATTCGAACAGGCCGCCGACGTGGCGGCGCGTCGCCTCGGTGATGACGATGCCGTCCGGCCCGGCAAGCGCCTGCAAGCGCGCGGCAAGGTTCGGAGTCTCGCCGACCACCGCTGGTTCCTGCGCGGCGCCGGCGCCGATCAGATCGCCGACGACGGCCAACCCGGTGGCGATGCCGAGCCGGACCCGAAGGCGTTGCGGCAGGTCGAGACGCGCCACGGCCTTGACGATGGCGAGGCCGGCGCGCACCGCCTGCTCGGCATCCTCCTCGTGGGCGTGCGGATAGCCGAAATAGGCGAGGATGCCGTCGCCCATGTATTTTGCGACAAAGCCGCCGCAGCGCGTCAAAACCTCGGCGACGCAGGCGTGATACTTGGCGATGATCTCGCGCAGATCCTCCGGATCGAGCCGCGTCGCCAATTCGGTCGATCCGACCAGGTCGCAGAACATGACGGTGAGGAGGCGGCGTTCCGCGCCCGCCGCTTCGGCCGCCTCGGACGCGGCGGTGTCGGCGGCGGCGTTCGGCGGCGGCGCGGCTAGGTTGTCCTGGAGCGCCTTGATCGCCGCCAGCAGTTTGCGCCGGTGGCCGATCGACGCGACGCCGAGCCCGATGAGATCGTCCGCCGTCAGCTCGGGCAGAATATCGCGGTCGATGTCGTTATCGCGAAAGGCTTGCGCGTACTGCTCAAGCCCCAATCCCTTCAGCCAGTCGCCGACGCTGTCCGGCATTACTTCACTGCTTCTCGCCATCGGCCCGGCTATTGCGGCCGCCTTCGCCCGCGTGACAATGTAGCAAAATCCCGGAGCCAAGCATGCCTACCGCGCCGAAATACTTCATGTACTTTCCCGGCAATTACCGCTGGTCGGCGGCATTCGTGAACATGCTCGGCACGGCGCCGTTCGGCGGCGTCGACATCAGCGAATTGCACCATATCGGCCGCCTGCTCGAGGGCAAGACAGGCGACGACGACGAGGCGTGGTTTGCCGCCTGCAACACGGTCGCCAATATCGTGCGCGGCCGCGCCGAGCAGTTCCGTGCCGAGCGCAATCCGCTGGCCGCGGCCTCGTTCCATCTGCGCGCCTGCCACTATTTCCAGATGGGCGAGCGCTTCCGCACGCCCAAGGATGCGCACGCGCTCGAGGCCTACCGCAAGGCGGTCGACAGCTTCCACGAGTTCGTCAAGCTGTCCGGCGCGCGCATCGAGATCGTCGACGTGCCGTTCGAGGGCAACAAGCTGCCCGGCTATTTCGTGCCGGCGCAGAACGCGAGATCGGCGCGGACACCCTGCGTTGTCTTCTTTGACGGCCTCGACGTCACCAAGGAGATCCAGTTTCTGCGCGGCGTGCCCGATCTGGTCCGCCGCGGCATTTCGGTGCTGGTGATGGACGGCCCCGGCACCGGCGAAGCGATCCGCTTCCGCAGCATGCCGCTGCGCCACGATTACGAGAAGGCCGGCAGCGCCTGCCTCGATTATCTGGAAACGCGCGCCGACGTCGACAACCGGCGCATCGGCATCGTCGCCATCAGCCTCGGCGGCTACTACGCGCCGCGCTGCGCTTCGCTCGATCACCGCTTTGCCGCTTGCATCGCCTGGGGCGCGATCTGGGACTATTACGGCACCTGGAAGAAGCGTATCGATTCAGGCTTCAAGGCCTCGATGTCGGTGCCCGGCCACCACATCATGTGGATCCTCGACGTCGATACGCTGGACGCGGCCCTGAAAAAGCTCGAGCCGTTCCGGCTCGACGGCGTGGTGCAAAAGATGCGCTGCCCGTTCCTGGTGGTGCACGGCGAGGACGACGAGCAGATTCCGCTGCGCGATGCGCAGGCGCTTTACGATGCCTGCGGTTCCGCCGACAAGACGCTGCGCGTCTTCACCGCTGAAGAGGGCGGCGCCCAGCACTGTCAGCGCGATTACCTTTCGCTCGGCACCGCGGTGATGTGGAACTGGTTCGAAGAGAAGCTGGCGCGGGCGTAACGTTCATGTTCCCCGGATACGGTGCAGCGCGAAGCGGTGCACCGCTGATCCGGGGTCTTCGTAACCTCAGATCTTTTGGCTTCTGAGTCTGTGACGATCCCGGGGTCAGCAGCGCACCACTTCGTGCTGCGCTGCGCCCAGGATACCGGGGCTTTCAGGTCCGCTTCTCATAGCCCTTCAGCGCCCCGCGCAAAATGTCGCGCGACGGCTCGCTGCCGTCGACCAGGCGGATGGTGCGGCGCTTGATCTTCCAGCCGGCGGCGGTGCGAGTAAGTTCCCAGCGGTTGGTCACCACGCGATGGATGTGATAGCCGCGCGAGGTGCCGTGATTGGGCACCTCGATCGGCGTGCCGGATTTGTGCGGCGCGAGAATCTGCAGGTACGACGTCACCACAGCGCGGTCGCCGTCGAGCGCGATGTGCGGCAGCCCGGTGAAATGGGCAAGCCCGCCGGCGATGGCGGCCTGATGGCCGGAACTTTTCAGGCTCGCCGCGATCGCCTTGTTGCCGGTGGCGCCGGACAGATCGGGGCCGCGGTCGAACACGCCGTCGTCGGTATAGACCGCTTCGGCGTAATAGTCGGCGCCGGTATCGGCGCTCGGCGGATGGCCGGCGATCAGGTTGTAGATTTCAAGCCGATCCTCGATGGCCCGAATGCGCTGTTCGAGCGTGCGGCTTTGTTCGACCATGATGTCTCTCCGGATTGTGACCTGCCTCGCGGCTCAATCTGCGATACCATAGCAGGGGGTAATTTTCGCGCTGGACGCCTTGGCAAAATCTGGCATCGTTGGGGCGGGCAGAGGGGCACTCGATGGGTACTGACGGCGAACTCGATCGCCGTTCTTTTCTTGTTCGCGCCGCCGCGGCGGGTGGCGGCTTGGCGCTCGGCTTTATTTTGCCGCGCGGGCCTGCGGTGCTGCACGCTGCGGCAGCCGCGGCGCCGGCAGCGGCCGAAATCAATTGCTGGGTCGTCATCGCTCCCGACGACACGGTAACCGTCCGGGTCACCCATGCCGAGATGGGCCAGGGCGTGCTGACCTCGCTCGCCATGCTGGTCGCCGAAGAGCTCGAATGCGATTGGGCCAAGGTCCGCACCGCATTCGTGGCGCCCAACGAGAATCTGCGCCGCCATCGGGCCTGGGGCGACATGTCGACCGGCGCCAGCCGCTCGGTCGCGTCATCGCAGCTTACGTTGCGACGCGCCGGCGCGGCCGCCCGCCACATGCTGATCGCTGCCGCGGCGCGGCGCTGGAACGTGCCGCCGGGCGAGTGCGCGGCGAAGAACGGCGTCATCACTCATGGCGCGAGCGGCCGCATCCTGACGTTCGGCGCGGTCGCCACGGACGCCGCCAAGATCGAGCCGCCGGCGGAGGTCGCGCTGAAGGAGCCGCGCGACTGGACGCTCGTCGGCACGCCGCAGCGGCGGCTCGAGCTGCGCGACAAAGTCACCGGCGCCGGCATCTTCGCCATCGACGTGCGGCTGCCGGGCATGCTCTACGCCGCCATCGCGCATTGCCCGGTCTTCCGCGGCACCCTGAAATCGGTCGATGACGGCGCGCTCGCCGGCCGCAAGGGCGTCCACAAGGTGGTGCGCCTGCCCGACGCCGTCGCGGTGGTGGCCGATACGTGGTGGCAGGCCAAGCGCGCCGTCGATGCGCTCAAGATCGAATGGGACGATGGCGGCCACGGCGCCACCTCGACCGCGACCATCGCCGCAAACGTGCGCGAGGGTCTGTTCGGCGCCAAGGCCAATGTCGCCCGCGCCGACGGCGATCCCGACGCGGCGTTGGCCGCCGCAGCGCGGCGCATCGAAGCCGAATACGCGGTGCCGTTCCTCGCCCACGCTACGATGGAGCCGCAGACCTGCACCGTCCATATCAAGCCGGGCGGCGTCGAAGTCTGGGCGCCGTCCCAGGACGTCATGACCACGCTGATCACCGCCGCGGACGCCGCCGGCGTGTCGAACGACAAGGTCGTGGTCCACCCCACCATGCTCGGCGGCGGCTTCGGCCGCCGCAACGTGGTGCAGGACTACGTCCGCCAAGCGGTGCGGATCGGCAAGGAGATCGACGCGCCGGTCAAGATGCTGTGGAGCCGCGAGGAAGATATGGCCCACGATATCTACCGGCCGTACGGCATGGCGCGCCTGGTCGCCGGTCTCGATGCCGATGGCATGCCGAGCGCGCTGACCATCCGCCTCGCCGGGCCGTCCTTCGTGGCGTCGCTGGTGCCGGGATTCGGTCTCGACATCATGGACATAAGCTTTGTCAGCGGGCTCGCCGCGGAAATGCACTACGCGCTGCCGAACTACCGGGTCGACGTGGCGCTGCGCGCCACCCACGTGCCGCTCGGCGCCTGGCGCGGCATCAACTACACCCAGAACACGTTCTACAAGGAATGCTTCATCGACGAATTGGCCCATGCCGCCGGCGCCGATCCGTACCAGTATCGGCGGCGGCTGTTGCGCGACGCGCCGAAGGACCTCGCCGTGCTCGATGCCGCGGCGAAGAAGGCCGCGTGGGGTGCGCCGCTGCCGCCCGGCCGCTTCTGCGGCATCGCCGTCAACTACGCCTGCGACAGCTACGTGGCGCAGGTGATCGAGATCTCGGTCGACGGCGGCCGCGTCCGCGTCCATCGCGTCGTCTCGGCGATCGACTGCGGGCATGTGGTCAATCCGCTGTCGATCGAGATGCAGATGCAGGGCGCCATCATCTATGCGCTGACCGCGGCGCTCTACGGCGAAATCACCATCAAGGACGGCGCCGCCGAGCAGTCGAACTTCGACGACTACCGGATGCTGCGCATGGCGGAGGCGCCGGAAGTGGTCAGCGTCATCGTGCCGAGCGGCAATTTCTGGGGCGGCGTCGGCGAGCCGCCGGTGCCGCCAGTGGCGCCGGCTCTATGCAACGCCATCTTCGCCGCCACCGGCAAACGCATCCGCACGCTGCCGGTGATGAACCACGATCTGCGGGCGATTTGACGCGGACGCTCGCTGCGATCTCTTAGGCTCCTCAAGCTCTGTATCAAGCTTCGATCGCAGATCGACGGCGTAGACCGATTGCGTGGCCAGCTAGGCTGAATCGACATTTAGCGCATCCAGATCATAGCACTTGCGAGGTGCAGGCTTGAGAGGAAGTGGATTGCGCGGCGGTCGTAGCGGGTGGCGATG
>Ga0335081_10012949_pt1 | contig 13499 bp, 12 predicted proteins | sample Lox_Sample_35_FD_206713 | JGI IMG/M metagenome (GOLD analysis project Ga0335081, IMG submission 206713) | Soil microbial communities from Loxahatchee National Wildlife Refuge, Florida, United States - Lox_Sample_3.5 | ecosystem: Environmental > Terrestrial > Soil > Wetlands | place: USA...
GTTCAAGCCGATCATGGACCACCCGGTGGATTACTTCTATCGCTGGATGGTGGAAATCCTCGCGGAAGGCGACTCCAGCGCGCTCGGCGAATATCCCTACGCCGCATCGGCCAAGTCCCACTAAACATCCGCGTGATCCGTGGAACGGAGCCGCGGCCCTTGCGCGGCCGGCCAGAGCCGCGCTCTGCGCGACCGCCCTTTGTTTCCTTCTCGGTGCGGCCGCCAGCGGCTCGGTGCATTCGCGTCGTCATCATAAAAGAAATTTCACCAGAGTTAAGACCGTCTCCTGCGGAGCGGGCTGCCTGCCGGAGATCTCGGCGCCGCAAGTAGCCACCGATACGCCCGAGGATGCCGAGCTGGAAAAGAGTCTCTCCTTGCTAGCCCGGGACCTGCACAACGCTGTGCCCGGAGCGTACAACAAGCTTGCGGCCTTTGCCTCCCAGAACGCGGCCAACGTCTGGGGAGCGCGGGCCGCCCTGGCGCTGGGCTACGACGATTACTCAAAGAATCGTCTGCCACAGGCGATGACCTGGCTCGCCAAAGCGCGCGGCGACACGCTGCTGGCTGAATACACGCTCTTTTGGAAAGCGCAAACTGAACGGGCCATGAAACGAATGGCAGCGGCGCTGGCGGACTTCAACGCCATGCAGACCCAGTATCCGAATACGGCGATTAAGGAGCAACTCGTAGATGCGCTGGCGAATACGGCGGTGGATGCGGGCCGCCCGCAAGACGGAATTGACGCACTGAATTCCTATTCCGGGACGCCGGGCAAAACCCCGCTGTTGCTGGACCGTGCCCAGGCATATCGCGCGGCGCGGCAGACGGTCCGTGCGGCAAATGACTATCAGACCTTGTATTTCAAGTATCCGTTGAGCGATGAAGCGAAGGTCGCGGGGGCGGTCTTGCCGGAGCTGCGAAAGCAACTGCGCAGCGAATTTCCGTATCCGACCGGGGAAATGCAGGAGCAGCGCGCCCAAACATTTTTTGACGCGAAAAAGTGGCGCGAAGCGCGGGTGGAATTCGAGAAGCTCGAGGACATGCTCAAGGATAAGGAAAATCCAGTCCGGCAGCGAGCGCAGCTTCGTGTGGCGCAGTGCCAGGTCCAGATGAAGTCCTCGCTGCGGCATGTTTCCTCATTGAAGCTGACGGACCCGAACGTGGATGCGGAGCGGCTGTACGTGCTCTCCCAGTTCCAGCGGACGGATAAGAAAGACTCGCAGATGCTCGCTTCTCTCGACGAACTGGAGCGGAAGTATCCGAACTCGCCGTGGGCCGCGGAAGGCTTGATGGCCGAGGCGAATTATTATTGGGTGCAGCTCGACCGGACCAGGGCGGCGCAGTATTACCAGCAACTCCTCGATAAGTATCCGGACAGCAAAGACGTCTACAACGCGCAATGGCGTGTGGTGTGGGTGGCGTACCTGGAAAAGCAACCCGATGCAGGCGACAAGCTGAAAGCATTTTTGTTGAGGTACCCGGTCTCGGCAAACGCCGTCAACGCCCTTTATTGGCTTGGACGCGACGCGGAGCGCAGTGGAAATCCGGCGCACGCACGAAGTTTTTACGACAAGGCGGTGGAACGCTTCCCTCAAACGTATTTCGGGCTCGCCGCCGCTCAACGGCTCCAGAAGCTCGGGCCAGGGGAAGAGAATCCCGCGGAATTTCTCGATAAGATTCCCGACGCTCCTGGGCTGCCCCAGTTTGACGGCCCAATTCCAGAGGCGGCCAAAGAACGATGGGACCGCGCGCAGGCGTTGCGGGCTATCGCGTTTGACGCGGCGGCGGAACAGGAGCTCAAGAATGCGTTTTTCGCAACTGGTTCCGCGAGATTCCTGCTGGAAGCGGCGCAAGCGGCATTCGACCAGGGACATTTCGGCGCGGGCATGGCCTACGCGCGCATCGCCGTGCCGAGTTTCGACGCGCGCAAGAAGGACGATCTGCCTCTGGAAGTCTGGAAAACTTTATATCCCCTCCCTTATTCGGATTCCATTCGCCGGGATGCCGCGAAGAATGGCCTGGATCCGATGCTGGTGGCGGGTTTGATCCGGCAGGAGTCCACGTTCCAACCCGATGCCATTTCTTACGCGAACGCCTACGGCTTGATGCAACTGCTGCCCAAGACTGCCCGTCTGATGGCTCGCCAGCTTCGCTTGCGCTACGCCACGGCGCGGCTCACGGACGCGGAATACAATCTGCAATTGGGGACCTACTATTTAAAAGGGTTGGTCGAGCTGACCGGCGGACCCGAATATGCGCTCGCCGCATACAACGCCGGAGAAGACCGTATCGCGGCCTGGAAAGCGGAGAGAACTTACGCAGAAATTCCCGAGCTCGTGGAATCCATTCCTTTCAGCCAAACGCGCGATTACGTCCAAATCGTGTTGCGAAACGCGGAAATCTACCGGATGATCTATAGCCCCGGCGCATCGCAAACAGCGGAGAAGACCAGCCGGGGGCGATAGCATTACTGGCGGCGACAGAAAGGTGAGATGAGCTCTCCGGAATCCACGATGGCCCAGATCGCGCGGCGCATGATCTCCGCGAAGGCGGAGCAGTTCACCGAGTCCGTGATCCGCGAGATGACGCGGCTGGCGATGCGTCACAACGCGGTGAATCTATCTCAGGGCTTTCCTGATTTTCCGGCTCCAGCCGAAGTGAAAGAAGCGGCGCGCCAGGCCATCGCCGATGACATCAATCAATACGCGATCACGTGGGGCGCAAAGCCGCTGCGCGACGCGATCGTCGAGAAATTCGAGCGTACTCAGCACGTGCGCGTGGATCCGGAGCGCGAGATAACCATTTGTTGCGGCTCGACAGAAGCGATGATGTCGGCGATGCTGGCGATCATCAATCCAGGCGATGAAATCGTGGTGTTCGAACCCTTCTATGAGAACTACGGGCCGGACGCGATCCTTTCCGGCGCTCAACCGCGCTTCGTGCGCATGCAACCTCCAGGAAACGGCTCCCCGGATTGGACCTTCGACCGTGGCGAACTGGCCGCCGCCTTCGGGCCTCACACCAAAGCGATCATCCTCAACACGCCGAACAATCCCACCGGCAAGGTATTCACGCGCGAAGAACTCGAATTTATTCGCGATCTCTGCGTGCGGTGGAATTCCTACTGTGTCACGGACGAAATCTACGAGCACATTCTCTACGACGGCACCGAACACATCTCCATGGCGCGCGTTGAGGGCATGCGCGAGCGCACCATCGTCATCAACGGCATGTCCAAGACCTATAGTGTGACCGGATGGCGCGTTGGCTGGGCCATTGCGCCGCCCGAACCGACGCAAGCGATCCGCAAGGTGCACGATTTCCTGACCGTAGGCGCAGCGGCCCCGCTGCAACAGGCCGGTGCCATCGCCCTGCATTCGCCGCTAAGCTACTACGACGGGCTCGCCGCGACATACAACAAGAAACGCCAACGCCTTCTGAAGATCCTGACGGAGGCCGGATTCATTGTGTTCGAACCGCGCGGCGCGTATTACATTATGACCGACATTTCGCGGTTCCGCTTTCCCTCGGAGGACCCCCGTTTTGCATCGGGAACAAGAGACGTGGCCTTCGCGAAATACCTCGTGCAGGAAATCGGCGTGGCCTGCGTACCGGGATCAAGTTTTTACGACGACCCGCGCGACGGCGCCTCTCAGGTTCGCTTTACGTTTTGCAAGCGTGAGGAAACCCTTTCCGCAGCGGAAGAGCGCCTTGCGCGGCTCCATGCCGCCTGAACGATTACCGCCTGCCCTGCCGAACCAGCCGCATTCCGCATTCGCTCACAGAAACGCAAGCTTCAACGCAACCAGAACCACCACCATCGCAATTGCCAGGATCGAGCTCAAAGCGAATTTGCCATTCCGAAAGACCACAATTGTCGCCACCAGATAGCCCAGAGCCGCCAGCATTCCCAGAAAATAGGGTTGCGCCGACTTCAGGAGCATCGTGGCCGTCGAGGCGAAGAACGTCAGCCGAACGGTTTCGACCAGACAGCGGAGAAATGCCGCGGCTTCGATCATGAGCCCGACCCAGGCGGCGGTCTTGGCAGTGACGTTCATCAGCGTGAGTATAAGCCGAACCGAGCTGCAAGTTCACGAGGAGAAGCAGGTCAAGTCCGTCAACAGCGGCGAATCAACGGAAAATCGCAGGCGCAAGTCCTCACCCGCGAAGAACCAGGGGCCTCCAAGATCCTTCATTTCAGTATGTTAGCGTTAATTTCTTTTAGGGGTAGGAGACTGACGGTCGGTTGCCCTGTGGTGGTTAGCCCCCTACCCCGCGAGTGGTCTTGCATGTATAGACGACGTTTGCCCGAAAATAGTTTCTTGGCCCTGAAAAAAAATAATTTGGCTGCTGAATTGGCCGATCTTTTGGCTCCTACTTTGGCTACCCGAGTTCAACGGTGTCCAGATAACGCGCCACCGATACAGTCCACTTGAAATTCTCCCGAATCGCAGCTTGCAAAGATTGTGCGGCGGCGGGCTCTCCGTGTGTCAGCCAGGTTTGTCGTGGCGGAGCCTGCAGTCCGGTGAGCCACCGGAGCAACTCGCTCTTTCCGGCGTGGGCGGAAAATTGCCCCATCTCGATAATTTCCGCGGCGACGGGAACCTCCTGGCCAAAAAGGCGCAGCTTCTTCGCGCCGTCCTGCAATGCGCGCCCACGCGTGCCTTCTGCTTGGAAGCCTCCCAGGATCACCGCGTTGCGCGAATCCGGCAGCCGCTGCGCGAGGTGGTGCAGCACACGCCCGCCGGAAAGCATGCCACTGGCCGAGATGATGATGCACGGAGTCGTGACTCCGTTGATCGCCTTCGATTCGTCTACGGTCCGCGTGAGATGGAACTCGTGAACATTCAGCGGGTCGTGATCCCCATTATTTTCAAGACGCGAAAAATCCAGGTCATGATCTTCCTTGTGCCGCAGGTAAAGATCGGTCGCGCTAAGAGCCATCGGGCTGTCCACATACACCGGAACGTGCGGAATCCGCTGCTGATCCTCCAATTGTCGCAGGTAATACATGAACGTCTGCGTCCGTCCAATCGCGAACGCCGGAATCACGATGGATCCTCCCCGCTTCACCACTCGGTTCACGATTTCCTCGATCATCGCCGCTGGATCCCCGTCGGGATGTTCTCGGTCGCCGTACGTGGATTCGCACAGCAGCACGTCCGCGCGCGGCGGCGTCGTCGGATCATTCAGAATTGCCTGTGAGTACCGCCCGATATCCCCGGAAAAAACCACCACCGTTTTCTTGGCGCTCTCCGTTATGGTAAGCGCCAGGCTCGATGAACCGAGGATGTGCCCCGCGTCGTAACACTCAAAGTGGAACTCAGGCGAAAGCTCGAAAGCGCCCGAGCGAGGCATGGGCTTGAGTTGCTTGAGAACTGGATCCACGTCCTCGGCCGTGTACAGCGCTCGCGGTTCCTTATGCCGGCTGTATTTCTTCAAACGCGCATGCAGCGCGTCTTCTTCCTGGATGTGGCCGGAATCTTTCAGCGACAGCGTCGTCAGCTCAACCGTAGCGGGGTTTGCATAGATCGGCCCCCGATACCCGTCGCGAACGAGGCAGGGGAGCCATCCGGTGTGGTCCAGGTGTGCGTGCGTGAGAACGCAATAGTCGAACGTCTTCGGATCCGCGGGCAGGGGATTGTAATTGCGATCCGAAAGTTCATTGGAACCCTGGAATAGCCCGCAATCAACGAGAAGTTTTTTATTCCCTGCTTCGACGAGATATTTTGAACCGGAGACCGTCCCTGCCGCACCGAGAAAAGTGAGTTTTGCCATAACCTCAATAGTTTACTCGACCCGCGGCAGGAATCCCTCTCCTTGCAGTCCGCCGGGCTGAAAAAGCAAAGGACGAGTCGGGCGGAGCATCCAATTTCTCTACGTTGGAGACTCGCATTGCTTCCACGCATCCCTCATCTTGCGTCGCTCCAGGTCCGGACAATGATTCGCTTACTTGGAAATAACGGTGGACTTGTCCTTGAATGCTAAACTCTAGTCTTTCCGATTCGACCCCGTCTGGAGGGGCCAACCCGTGGCGAACCCCATTCTGCTCTTTCGCGACGTTGCCATGGTCTTTACGGCGGCCTTTTTCCTCAGCCTCCTCGCCTGGCGTCTGAAACAACCCTTGATCCTCGGGTACGTTCTTGCAGGGCTTCTTCTGAGTCCCCTGACGCCTGGCCCGCATGTCCATGATGTCCACACGCTGGAAACCATGGCGGAGATTGGCGTCATTCTTCTGATGTTTTCCGTCGGCATTGAGTTTTCCATTCCGGAACTGCTCAAAGTCAAATGGGTCGCGCTCGCGGGGTCGCCCTTGGGCATCTTGCTTTCGATCGCACTTGGCGCCGGCGCGGGTGCCTTGATGGGCTGGCCCTTGCGGCAGGGAATTGCCGTGGGTTGCATCATCTCCGTGGCCAGCACGATGGTCTTGATGCGCCTCCTCATTGATCGCAGCGAGCTTTCCACCGAACCCGGCCGAGTCATGATCACGCTCACCCTCGTGGAGGATCTTGCTGTCGTCATACTAACCGTGCTACTTCCGACTCTGGGTGCGAGAGAGAATTCCCATCTCGGCGAGATTGCCTGGCGTATCGGCAAGGCACTCCTTCTTCTCATTCCCGTCGTGCTTGCCGGATGGAAAATCATTCCGCGCTTGCTGGCCCACGTGGAGAAGACCTGCAATGACGAAATTTCCCTTCTCTTGGCGCTGACCATTTGCCTGGTGATTGCCGCCATCACCCAGGCCATCGGATTATCCCTGGCGCTCGGAGCATTTCTGGGCGGCTTGCTCCTGGGCAGTTCGGAATTTGCGCACAAGCTGGCTAAACAGACGTTTTCCCTGCGCGACGCCTTCGTGGCGCTCTTCTTCGCCTCCATCGGAATGTTGATTGATCCCCGAACTTGGTTGAAGATCTGGCCAATTCTTCTGGCGCTGCTCGGAATGATCCTCGTGGGAAAACTGCTCATCTGGACCGGAGTCGTGCGGCTGTTCGGCTATTCCGGTTCAACTTCCTTCCGCGTGGGCATCGGGCTCACCCAGATCGGCGAATTTTCCTTCGTCCTGGCGCAGGTTTCGCTTCAAGCGGGATTGATCAGCGATCAGGTGTACAGCGCGACGCTGGCCGCATCCCTCGTAACCATCCTCGCGAATGCCACATTGTTCAAGTTCCTGAAACCGATTCCCGCGCCGGTTGCTTCGCAATCGTAGCTCTCACTGGCGCAAATCCACGGTTGACTTTTCCCGGAAGAATTCCCGCCGCTTCTGGACGGACCCTCTTTTGCGGTGTTAGCATAAATACGTTGTTCCCCGGTGGGGCCGTGGCGCAGTTGGGAGCGCGCCTCGATGGCATCGAGGAGGTCGAGGGTTCGAATCCCTTCGGCTCCACCAGATTTCGCGATAGCGGAGCAAAGGCTGCCGCGCCGGAGCCCGTCAGGTGAAGGCGGGCGCAATGAGTACGCGATTTTTAGACCGCACCATCGTCCTTCATGACCAATTTCCTTCTGCATTCCGATGCAACCTCTCTCCCGCTTTGCAAATCTGATCGAATGAAGAGAGAATTCTAGTTCGGCAAATGAAGCTTCCTTTCCTCATCGCAACCTGTCTTGCATGCGCGCTGCCATTGGCGGCTCAAGCCCCGCGAGGGCCTCTGCCTCCGCCGTCGAATTCTCCGAATTCCTCTTCGCCGTCGTACTCATCCGCCCCTCCGCCCCCGGTCATAAGATCGTCTGAAGGGACGGACGAGTTCCATCGGGGTGACTCGGCGATCAACACACAACCGCCGTCCATTCCCGCCGAACAAATCATTCAGCGATTTGCCGAGCACGAATCCGAATTCAAGAAAGAGCGCGATAACTATACCTATCAGCAGTCATTCGACATGCAGACCGTTGATGCCGATGGCCAGCCCGACGGCGAATACCGCATGGACAGCGACATCCTCTTTACCCCCGAAGGAAAGCGCTATGAGCAAGTCACCTTCGCTCCTGTTCCTACGCTCGAACGCATCCAGATGTCCGAGCAGGACCTCGATGATCTGAAAAACATCCAGCCCTTCGTGCTTACCACGGAAGAGCTGCCCAAGTACAACATCGCCTACGTCGGCCGTCAGCACGTGGACGAGATTGCGGCCTACGTTTTTGATGTCGCGCCCAAGATCGTCGAGAAGCACCAGCGGTATTTTCAAGGGCGCATTTGGGTGGACCAGAAAGATCTTGAGATCGTCAAGTCCTACGGCAAAGCCGTTCCCGACATCATCAACAAGGACAACCGCTACTACTCTGATAAAACCGACGCGGTCGTCTATGGCAAGAACGAAAACATCTTTCCGCACTTTGAAACCTACCGCCAAAACATCGCCGGTCCGTTCTGGTTTCCCACCTACACACACAGCGACGACGTGCTCAATTTCAGTACCGGCCCTGTGCGCATCCGTTTCACGGTTCGCTATTCGAATTACAAGAAGTTCGGTTCCACCGTGAAGATCGGCACTCCTGTCGAAATCAAGGAACCGCAGCCTGAATCTCAACCGCAGCAACAGCCCCAATCACAGCCGCCGGGCTCGCAGAAACCGTCGGGCTCCCAGCAACAACCCAATTCTCAGCAGCCCACTTCAGAACCTCCGCCCTGGCCAAAGCCCCCGGCTTAGCCTCGCATAGCTTCGACGAAATTTTGGCTATACTCCTCCTGTGGAACGCCTCACGAAGTACGCGCTTCGCGGCTTGGGATTGCTCTTCATTCTATTTCTCCTGCTGTATGCCGGTGACTACCTTTCCGTCCGGATTCGCTTGCGCCATCCAACCCGCGATGATCCTCTCGAATCCATGACGCGAACACGTGTTCTGGCCATTCCCCAAAAAAATGGCCGCGTTGATTTTGAAGTGGACGCGCAAAAGCCCGTCGAGACGGTCACTTGCGTCCATTCCCTCTTTCCGCATATGGGCTATCCGGCTTGCTGGCGCATCAAACCGCACTTCAATGACCCCATCCCCATGCAGATCCTCGCTCCCGTCTTGCTGAGGAATCCTCAACACGGTCTTGCGCGCGTCTCCTGAAGACCTCGGTCCGGCATGCCCATTGCGCGGTCCAGCAAATTCTTCTCCTCGGCGCTGAGATCTCGCACGCATCCCTTCTGAAGATCGCCAAGTTCCAGGGGCCCGATCGCCACTCGCATAAGCCGCAACGCTTCGATCCGCAATGCCTCAAGCATCCGTCGGATCTGCCGGTTTTTTCCTTCGTCCAATACCATCTCAATCCATGAATTCTTCTCGCCGCTCCGAATCAGCCGAGCCTGTTTTGCGCGCAACAATTCTCCGTCCTCCGCGCGAATCCCTTCCTCCAACTTTCGCAGCAGGGAAGTATCGCCAACCGCCCCGACCTGCACGTGATAGCTCTTGTCCAGATGTGTCTCGGGCGCGGTCAGTCGCGCCGCCCATTCGGAATCATTCGTAAAGATCAGCAGCCCTTCGCTCGCTTTGTCCAACCTCCCCGCGGGCGCGACCCACGGCAGATCCTTCGGCAAGAGGGCATAAACCGTCTCGCGATCCATCTCATCCTTTGCCGTCGTAACCACTCCTCGCGGCTTGTTCATCATCAGATAAAGCTTGGGGCCTTCTCGCGCGCGTTTTCCATCCACTTCAATCCGGTCTTTTCCCAATCGCACCGGCGCCTCAGGATTCCGGGCGCGTGCCCCGTTCAGCCGCACACGCCCTGTTCGAATCAGCTCCACCCCCTGCGACCTCGAACAAATACCTAGCTTCGAAAGCGCCCTCGCCAGTCCCACTTTCCTCCCGTCTTGGACCTCAGGCTCTTGTCGGCTCCGTTTCCTGTCCATCCCAAAAGTATACGTTTTTCCTCCGCTAACCTTCCTCCACCACGGGCGTCATAAGAAGTACGAAGATTTTCGTTGACAATACGAAAAGCTTCGTAGTATGGTGCCCCGCATGGTGAAACCCCACAAGCCAACCGCGTCCGAACTCGAGATCCTCCGTATCCTTTGGAACCGCGGTCCCTCGACCGTCCGCGAGGTTCACTTGGCTCTCAGCCAGGAAAAATCCGTAGGCTATACCGGTGTTCTTAAATTCCTCCAGATCATGACCGCCAAAGGTCTGGTACGCCGCAATGAAGATCAGCGTGCGCACGTTTATGAAGCCTGTCTGCCCGCAGAGGCCACCAAACAGCAGCTCGCTGCCGACGTGCTGCAGCGCGTCTTTGGCGGATCGGCTCGCGATCTGATGCTGCACGCGCTCGCCGGTCGGCATAGCTCCAAAAAAGAGCTCGAAGAACTCCGCAAGCTCCTCGACGAATACGAAAGGAAAATGCGATGACCCATCTCACCTCCTGGCTCACTCCCGATTTCCTGCGCCCGCTTGGTCTCGCACTGTTGCACTTTATTTGGCAAGGTGCCGCCCTCGCTGCCCTGGCGGCATTGGCGATGGCAATCACTCGCCGTGCTTCGGTCCGCTATGTCATCGCCGTCGCCATGCTGGCACTCATGGTCGGAGCGCCAATCATCACGTTCAGTGTCCTGTGCTATCGCTCAGCTGCGCTTCCGCGCGAAGTTCCTTCACCGGCGGTGGACATTCCCTCTGTTTCTACAACCGCAAGCTCCAGCGTCCTTGCATCGCGCAGCCCGCAGACTCCTGCTGACCGCCAGGACGCCATACTCTGGCTCGTTGAAGCCTGGTTTCTCGGCGTTTTGCTCTTCAGCTTGCGCACCGCGGGCGGCATCGTTCTTCTCGACCGCCTCCGCCGCAGAAACACGGTTCCTGCGGACGAACCGCTTTTGTCGCGCTGCCTGGCTTTGCAGCATCGCATGGGCATCACTCGCCTCATTCGCTACTGCGAATCCCTCGAACTCGAAGCTCCCGCCGTCATCGGCTGGTTCCGTCCCGTTGTCCTTCTTCCGGTCTCCGCCCTCACCGGTCTCACCGAAGACCAATTGCAAGCCGTCATCGCCCATGAGCTCGCTCACATCAGGCGCTTCGACGCCTTCGTCAATCTTTTCCAGGTCGCTGCCGAGTCGCTGTTCTTCTATCATCCCGCCGTTTGGTGGCTCAACCGCCGCATCCGCGCCGAGCGCGAAAATTGCTGCGATGATTCCGCCATCGCCGTTTGCGGCAATCCGCTCGAATACGCCCGCGCACTGACTCTCCTCGAAGAGCGTCGCGTCGCTCCCATCCTTGCCATGGCCGCGAACCGCAACCCGCTCGCCGCGCGCATCCACCGCCTTATCGGCGCCCCTTCGTTGAATTCCGGCCTGCGTACTGCCGGTCTTGCCGCCGGACTTTTCTGTCTTTCTGCCGCCGTGCTTGCTGGCAACGCCTTCTTTGGCATCGCTCGTTCCGCCTCCGCTGCCCAAACCACCCCTTCTCCTAATCCGACTCCCTCTCCCACGCGCAGCTCGGTCATCGTCGTCGAAGCTCCCCGCCCATCTCCGGAAGAATCTTCCTCCGCCAAATCCCTGTCTCACGCGCACGCAACTCCAAAGCCCGATGCCGATGCCGATCCCGCTCCTCAGTCCCAGCCCTCGCCGCAAGAAGCTCCGTCCCCCGAAAAGCAGTCTTACATTGACTCGCTCAAAGCCGAAGGCCTCGACAATCTCACTGCGGATCAGCTCATCAGCCTCAAAGTGCAAGGCATCACCGCGCAGTACGTCCACGAAATTCGCGCCGAAGGCTTCAAGCCTTCTGTGGATGATCTGATTGGCATGAAAGTCCAGGGCATCACTCCCGATTACATCCGCGAAATGAAGGCGGCCGGCCTCACTCTCAACGTGGACGAGCTCGTCGGCATGAAAGTGCAAGGCGTCACCCCGGAATATATGCAGAAAATGCACGACCTCGGCCTCAAAACCGATCCCGATAATCTCATTGGCATGAAGGTGCAAGGCATCACCCCCGAATACGTCCAGGAAATGCGCGCCACCGGCCTGAAGATTGACTCCGACGATCTCATCGGGATGAAGGTTCAGGGCATCACACCCGCCTACGTCAAAGAGCTTCAGGATCTCGGTCTCAAGCCTGATTCTGATTCAGCCATTGGCATGAAAGTTCAAGGAATCACTCCCGATTACGTCCGTGCCATTTTCGCAACTGGTCTGAAGCCCGATGCCGACGATCTCATCGGCTTGAAAGTCCAGGGCGTCACTCCGGAATACGTCAAGGCTCTTCAATCTCAAGGCTTCAAAGTGGACGTGGACGATTGTATCGGCGCAAAAGTCCAGGGCGTGACTCCTGAATTCATCGAAAAAGCCAAAAGCCACGGCTTCAAGGATCTCACTCTGGAAAAACTCATCGAACTCAAGCACGCCGGAGTTCTCGACTAGATGGACGAAATGCCTTGTCCCCACAGGAGAGAGACGCCATGAATCGCCGCCAAGCGCTGGTTTGCTATGTTCTGATCGTGTGCAGTCTCGCTGTCGCCTGGGCCGCCCGCGCCGCGGAAAAAAACACCGGGGATTGGACTCTTCGTCCCTCGGACCAACCCGGCAAAGTGGATTTCGCCCTCATTACCCGCAACGATCACGGCTCTTCGCACCACGAATCCGATTGGCCCGTCAGTGCTTTTCAGGGCCTCGACCTCGGCAAGCCCGGCAAGCAGGATGTCAGCTTCAAGATCGTCCGCGATGCCGGCCGCTTCGAATGCAAGGGTTATCTGGAAGATGGCGAGGGCGCCGGCATTTTTCACTTCTTTCCCGACGCCAGTTACGCTCAACAAATGAATTCTCTGGGCTTCTCCGGCGTGGACGACGAAAAACAATACGCCATGGCCGTCATGGACGTCAGCCTCGATTTCGCCCGTCAAATCAAAGCCGAGCATCTTCAGGACCTCGACACGGACAAGCTCATCGCTTTCCGCATCTTCAACGTCACTCCCGATTTCATCGAATCTTTTCGTAAGGAAGGCCTTCCCGTTTCCGACAGTGACAAGCTCGTCGCCTTTCGCATCCATGGCGTTTCGCCCGAAATGGTCCGGTATCTCCATCAAGCCGGCTATTCGCCTGATGAAGACACCCTCATCGCCATGCGCATCCATGGCGCCACTCCCGACTGGATGGATCAACTCACTAAGGTAGGCTATGGCAAAGTGGATCTCGAAAAGTTAATCGCATTCCGCATTCATGGCGTTTCGCCCGATTTCATCCAGAAGCTTCAGGGCCTCGGCTACGCCCATCCCGATCCCGATCAGCTTGTGGCTATGCGTATTCACGGCGTTACGCCGGAATACATCGCCGGTCTCCGCACCCGCGGCATGAAAGATCTTTCGATTGACCAGCTCGTCTCTCTCCGCATCCACGGCATCAACTGACCCTCGTTGTCGTTTTGTTCTTGTAGCGGCCGAGCTTCAGCCCGGCTCTCTCTGCTTGCCTTTGTGGAGCCCGCCGACCGTGGCGGGCGTCTTTTTCCTTCTTTACCGCCCCATTCCCGCGCCTGCCCAGAGCAGCCATTCCGAGACAGTGGGTGCCTGATTTGCCCTGTGGATACCGTAGAAGGAATTGACA
>Ga0335081_10012950_pt1 | contig 13498 bp, 9 predicted proteins | sample Lox_Sample_35_FD_206713 | JGI IMG/M metagenome (GOLD analysis project Ga0335081, IMG submission 206713) | Soil microbial communities from Loxahatchee National Wildlife Refuge, Florida, United States - Lox_Sample_3.5 | ecosystem: Environmental > Terrestrial > Soil > Wetlands | place: USA: Florida...
CTGGCCGCCGACCGCTCCTACATGCTGTCCGGGGTCTTCGAGGACGTTGACCCGGATGCCACGCCCGCGGTGGTCACGCTCGGGGAGATGAACATGGGCCCGCTCCCGATGGGCAACGGGCTGACCCGGCTGCAGACCCGCTTCCTCGACGACGGTGCCCAGCTGGCCCTGCTAGGCGGCCGCGTCGGCAAGCCCTTGGAGGCCGATGCCGCCGAGCAAATCGGCCTGGTCACCTTCGCGCCCGACGACATCGACTGGGCAGAAGAGGTCCGCATCGCGGTCGAGGAGCGGGCCAGCTTCAGCCCGGACGCGCTCACCGGGCTGGAGGCGAACTACCGCTTCGCCGGCCCGGAGACGATGGAGACGAAGATCTTCGGCCGGCTGACGGCGTGGCAGAACTGGATCTTCAACCGGCCCAGCGCGTCCGGCCCGGACGGCGCGCTGCGCAAATTCGGCACCGGGCAGCGTGCCCAATTCGACCGGAAGCGAGTCTGAGCAGTGACGACCACCGCGGATTACACCGAGAAGATCCCGAACAACGTCGACCTGCACGAGGACCGGCGGCTGCAGCGGGCGCTGGAGTCCTGGCAGCCGAACTTCCTGTCCTGGTGGGAGTCGATGGGCCCGTCCCTGCCGACCGCCGACGTCTACCTTCGCACCGCGGTCAACGTCGGCCGCGAGGGGTGGGCGCACTTCGGGCACGTGGCCATGCACGACTACCGCTGGGGCATCTTCCTCGCCGAGCGCGATCCCGCCAGGCGCATCGCGTTCGGCGAGCACAAGGGCGAACCGGCCTGGCAGAAGCTGCCCGGCGAGTACCGCGCCGACCTGCAGCGGCTGATCGTCGTCCAGGGCGATACCGAGCCCGCCTCGGTGGAGCAGCAGCGCAACCTGGGCGCTACCGCGCCGAGCCTGTACGACCTGCGAAACCTGTTCCAGGTGAACGTCGAGGAGGGGCGGCACCTGTGGGCGATGGTGTACCTGCTGCACGCTTTCTTCGGCCGGGAGGGGCGGGAGGAGGCCGAGGAACTGCTGCACCGCCACTCCGGCAGCGAGGACGCCCCGCGCATCCTGGGTGCGTTCAACGAGGAGACGCCGGACTGGCTGTCGTTTTTCATGTTCACCTACTTCACCGACCGCGACGGCAAGTACCAGCTCGGCACCCTCAAGGAGTCCGGCTTCGACCCGCTGTCGCGCACCTGCGAGTTCATGCTCAAGGAAGAGGCGCATCACATGTTCGTCGGGACCACCGGTATCGACCGCGTCGTCGAGCGCACCGCGCAGCTGATGGTCGAGCACGACACCGACGAAGTGGCCCCGCGCGGCGCCATCCCGCTGGACGTGCTGCAGAAATACCTGAACTTCCACCACAGCGTGTCGCTCGACCTGTTCGGCGGTGAGACCTCGACGAACGTGGCGAACTATTTCACTGCCGGGCTCAAGGGCCGCTGGTCGGAGGAACGGCGCCGCGATGACCACAAGCTGACCAACGATTCGATCATGGTGGACGCCCTCACCGAAGACGGGCAGATCGGGCAGGCTGAAGTAGCAGCGCTCGCCGGGCTGAACACCGACCTGCGCCGCGAGTACATCTCCGACTGTCAGAACGGGGTCAACCGGTGGAACCGCATCCTTGCGGGCGCCGGGCTGCCACAGCGGCTGCGGCTGCCGCACGTCGCCTTCAACCGCAAGGTCGGGGCCTTCGCCGGCATCGAGGCCGCCCCGGACGGCGAGCGCATCCCGGCGGCCGAATGGCGGCGCCGCAAGCGGGAGTGGCTGCCCACCGATGTCGACAAGACCCACGTCCGTTCCCTGATGCGTCCGGTGCACGAACGCGGCAAGATCGCCGCCTGGATCGCACCGCCGCGCAACGGGATCAACGGGAAGCCGTTCGACTACGAGTACGTTCACCTCGCCTGAGCCCGCGGAAGCTGGTCGCCAAGCGCGGCCGGTCTTGTACCGGTACGAGATAAATGCTACAAAGACGACGCAGAACATTCGACTCTAGTCGAATTACCTTATAGTAATGGCTCGTTGACCGCGGGCGAAGGCGGGAGAGGGTCATGGCTGCCGGACCACGCACATCGCTGTTCGCGCCGCCGAACATTGCCGGCCAGCAGCGGCCGGACGGATGCCTGCTGCTGCGCTCGGCCGATCCGCTGCGCGACTACCCGACCAGCGTCGTGCACAGCCTGCGGGCGTGGGCGGCAAAGGACCCGGACTATCCGCTCGTCGCCGAGCGCATCGCCGGCGGGCCGTGGCGCACCTGCAGCTACGGCGCGGCCGTCGCCGTCGCCGAGGCGATCGGCCAGGCCCTGCTCGAGCGGGGCCTTTCCGCCGACCGGCCGCTGATGGTGCTGTCCGGCAACAGCGTCGATCACCTGCTCGTGATGCTCGGCGCCATGACCGCCGGCGTTCCGGTGGCCCCGATCAGCGTCGCCTACTCGCTGCAGAGCGGTGACCACGCCCGGATACGGGCGATCGCCGAGCTGATCCGTCCCGGTGCGGTGTTCGCCGAGGACGCGGGGCGCTTCGGGCCGGCCCTGGACGCGCTTGGTCACGTAGCGGCGATCGTCAGCACCGGCAGCCGCGCGGGCGCCAGCCGGCTGTCCGGGCTCGCCGCGTGCACGCCGGCCCAGCAGGTCGCCGACGCCTACGCCGCGCTGCGCCCCGACACGATCGCGAAGATCCTCTTCACGTCCGGCTCGACCGGCATCCCGAAGGGCGTGCTGAACACGCACCGGATGTGGGCGGCCGACCAGCAGATGATGCGCCAGGCGTGGCCGTTCCTCGCCACCGAGCGGCCGGTGATCGTCGACTGGCTGCCGTGGAGTCATACCTTCGGCGGCAACCACAACCTGGGCATGGTGCTCACCGCGGGCGCCACGCTCCACGTGGACGTCGCACGTCCCACCCCCGAGCTGTTCCCGCAGATGATCGCCAACCTCACGGACGTCGCGCCGACGGTGTATTTCAATGTCCCCTCGGGCTTCGCCCAGCTCGTCCCGGCGCTCGAAGCGGACCCGAAGTTCGCGCGCAGGTTCTTCTCCCGGCTGCGGCTGCTGTTCAACGCCGCGGCCGCGCTGCCGTCCGGCCTGCGCGACCGGCTCCGCGATCTCGCCGCGAAGACGAGCGGCCGCGACATCCCGGTCACCGGCTCGTGGGGTACGACCGAGACGGGGCCGGCCGTGACGACGGCGAACTTCGACTACACCGACGCCCGGTGTATCGGTGCCCCGCTGCCCGGCGCCGAGGTGAAGCTCGCCCCGGCCGAAGGCGCTTATGAGATCCGGGTGAAGGGCCCGATCGTTACCCCGGGTTACTTCGGGCGGCCGGACCTGACCGCCGAGGCGTTCGACGAGGAGGGCTTCTATCGCACCGGCGATGCGGCCACCCTCGCCGACCCCGCCGATCTGAACGCCGGGCTGGTGTTCGGTGGCCGGATCGCCGAGGACTTCAAGCTGGGCACCGGTACGTTCGTCCGCGTCGGTGCCGTGCGCACCGCGCTGCTGTCCAGCATACGGGTGCTGTCCGACGCGGTGATCGCTGGCGAGCACCGCGAGTACCTGTGCGCGCTGGCGTGGTTGAACCTGGCCGAGGCGCGCGCGGTGGCCGGTGCGGAGATCCGAACCGACGGCGAGCTGGTCGTGCACGAGGTCCTGCATAGGACGCTCGCGGAGGCGCTGGCCGACCACAACGGCACCGTCGGATCAACGGCGCGTATCGAGCGGCTCGCGGTGCTGGCACGCCCGGCGGACCTGGATGCGGGGGAAATCACCGACAAGGGCTACGTCAACCAGCGGCAGATGCTGAAGAACCACGCGGCGCTCGTCGAGATGCTCTACACCGATCCCTTGCCGCCCGGCGTGATCGTCGCGGGAAACATCCGCTTATCCGCCGCTTGGAGCGGCGCAATCCATGTCAGTGCGCTCTTGACCGGTTAGTTGCGCGGGTCGGCGAGGCGTTTCGCCGGTCCACCGGCAACCGCGAATTCGGGCAGAACCCCGCCTAGGGCGTGTCGCCCTAGCGCGCGGGCACCACTTCGGATGCATGCGCTTCTTCAGCCGCAGGCACCACTTCAGCTGCAGAAGCTTCCTTAGCCGCAGCTGGCACTTCAGCCTTCGATTCTAGCCGCAGCCGCCAGTCGTGATCTAGCCCGGCAGCGCACGTCGGGCAGGCATGCTTGCCGGAGGTCGGGCTGTGATGCGTCACCCGAGACGTGCGGCAGGCATGGCAACGCCGTCCACCGTAGCCGAGGAGGCGACACAAGCTGGCGTAGATGCCCATCAGCGACACGCTCCCAACTCTTCTGGTCCCTGTCGACCAGAGTCCAACCCGCAGGTCAGCATGGTTAGCTCTAACAGCTAAGCGTGTCCTGGCTCGCCGCGCCAGGGCAGGGTCTGTCGGCCCCCCTGCAAGGGACTCAGGTCCCGCGGCGGCCGGGTACGGGCTGATAGGGATAGGCCAAGGGGTTGGCCGCTAGGGCAAGGAAGAAGGACACACCTTGCTAGATAGACGTCAAAGACCGGGACGGCACCGCTGAGACGGAGCTGAGACGGAGGAGCCATGAGCAAGCCGTTCAAGGGAACGATCAACATCGATATCCGCGACTCCAAGCCGATTAGGAAGGGAGGCTTGACGGTCATGAGCATGAGGGATGATTTCAGGAAGCGGCCTGACAGATGGCCCGCAGCCCCGGCGGCAACGATCCGGTGAGCGGTGCCGCCGGCACCAGCCAGCCCGTCCTGACGATGGCCGGGGCTCCGCCTGCCTTTCACGTGATGGCCAAGCCCACGGGGGCCATCTGCAACCTTGATTGCGAGTACTGCTTCTTCCTCTCCAAGGAGATGCTGTACCCGGGCAGCCGTTTCCGGATGGCCGCCGAGTTGCAGGAGACCTACCTGCGCCAGCTCCTGGAGGCTCATGCGCGGGTTCCGGAGGTGGTCGTGGCCTGGCAGGGCGGTGAGCCGACGATGATGGGGCTCGACTTCTTCCGCCGGTCCATCGACCTGCAGCGCAAGTACGCGAAGCCGGGTCAGCGGGTTCTCAACACGTTGCAGACCAACGGCACCCTGCTGGACGACGCCTGGGGCGAGTTCCTGAAGGACAACGGGTTCCTGGTCGGCATCTCGATCGACGGTCCGAGGGAGATGCACGATGCCTACCGCGTCGACAAGGGCGGCAAACCCACCTTCGACCGGGTGATGCGGGGCCTCAGCATGCTCAAACGCCACGAGGTCGACTGGAACGTGCTGACCACCATCCACGCGGTCAACGGTGACCACGGCGGCGAGGTGTACCGGTTCCAGCGGGACGAGCTGGGTGCGACGTTCATCCAGTACATCCCGATCGTCGAGCGGGCGACGGAGACCACGCTGCCGATCGCCGACGCCGGGTGGGGAGACGGGGTGCAGGGGCGTCCGCTCTACACGCAGGAGGGAAACCTGGTCACGCACCGATCGGTCGGTCCCGGGCAGTACGGCCGGTTCCTCATCGACGTTTTCGAGGAATGGGTGCGCCGCGACATCGGGACCGTTTTCGTTCAGCTGTTCGACACGGCGCTCGCCAGCTGGTACGGGAAACCCGCAGGGATGTGCGTGCACGCGAAGATCTGCGGGCTGCAGCTCGCCATCGAACACACCGGCGACCTGTATTCGTGCGATCATTTCGTCGAACCCGGCTACCTGCTCGGCAACATCAAGGACAAGCACATGCTGGAGCTGGTCACCTCGCCGCAGCAGACGAAGTTCGGGCAGGACAAGCTGGACACCCTGACCCAGTTCTGCCTGGACTGCGACGTGCGGTTTGCCTGCAACGGGGGCTGCCCGAAGGACAGGTTCGCGACCTCCCCCTACGGTGAGCCGGGCCAGCATTACCTCTGCCCGGGCTACCAGGCGTTCTTCCACCACGTCCGCCGGCCGATGGAGATCATGGCCGGGCTGCTCCGGGCGAACCGGCCGCCTGCGGAGCTGATGCCGTTGTACGCGAAAGCGGACGCGCGGCGCGGTCGAAACGACCCGTGCACCTGCGGCAGCGACCGCAAGTGGAAGCGCTGCCATGGCGCTGGCCGCTGATGCACCGCTAACTCAACATCGCGCCCGGGGCTAAAATTTGGCGGGCCGCGGCTTCGTCCGCTGCGGGCTGGCAGAAAGGCGGCGAGTGATGACTCGACCGCAAACAAGAGGCACCGGCGCGTACCCGGCTACCGGGTTCATCAGCGGGCTGCGAAAGCGAGGGGAAACCGATGGGCCGCGGAGATGCCGGTCGGCGGGGGCTGCGGAGCTCCTGGTTGAGAATCCCGCGTCCGGCAGCGAGGCTGGCGGCGATCGCCATCGTCGGCGCCCTGGTTCTTGCCGCCTGCGCGAAGAGCGGCACCAGCGGCGGGTCGGTTTCCGGCGCGTTCGGCGCGGTACCGCCTGCGAGCGGCACGCCGCACGCGGGCACGATCACGGTCGCGGAGCCGCCGGGCGCCGCGCCAACATGGATCTTCCCGGTCACTCCCGGCGCGAACAACTCGGTGTACACCGGCGCCTCGTTCCAGGCCGAGATGTGGCGGCCGCTGTACTGGGACGTCAACGGCGTGACGCCGACGGAGACACCGGCGATGAGCCTGGCCGACGCCCCCCTGTATTCGAACGGCGACAGGACCGTCACGATCAGGCTGAAGAGCAACTACACATGGTCGGACGGCCAGCCGCTGACCTCCAAGGACGTCTTGTTCTGGATTGACGAGGTGCGGGCGGCGGTCAAGGAGAACGCGGCCAACGTGGCGGGCTACACTCCGAAAGTTGGGCTGCCCGACCAGGTCGTCAGCGCCGTCGTGCCGAACGCGGCGACGCTCGTGCTGAACCTGAACTCGGCCGTCAACCCGCGGTGGATGACAGAGAACCAGCTCGCGGTGCAGCCGATGCCGTCCCACGCCTGGGCCAAGGCCTGGGCGAACGGCCCCGTGCTGGATTTCACCAAGCCGGTGAACGCGAAGAAGATCTACGACTTCCTCGCCACGGAGTCCAGATCGGTGAGCACCTACGCGACCGACCCGCTGTGGCAGGTGGTGGACGGCCCCTACAAGCTGACCTCGTTCAACAGCACCACCGGCGCCTTCACGATGATGCCGAACCCCAGCTATGGCGGGCCGCACTCGGCTAAGGTCCCGAGCCTGCAGGCGGTCCCGTTCACCTCGGACACCGCCGAGTTCGATGCGGTCAAGGCCGGCAGCATCGACATCGGCTACCTGCCGCAGACCGATGTGCCGCAGGTCAGCGCGGTCAAGGCGGCCGGCTACAACGTCTTCGGCTACCCCGACTTCGGCTTCAGCGACGTGGCCTATAACTTCAAGGACACGACCGGCGACTTCAACCACATCATCGCGCAGCTGTACATCCGGCAGGCGATCGCGCATCTCCAGGACGAGGAGGGCTACCTCAAGGCTTTTTTCCACGGCGCGGGCGGCCTGGCTTACGGGCCGATTCCGTCTATCCCGCTGTCCCCGTACACCCCGGCGAACGCGGTGACCAATCCCTACCCGTTCAGCGTCGGTGCGGCTATCAGCCTGCTGAAGGCCCGCGGCTGGAAGGTGGTGCCTGGCGGCACAGACACCTGCGTGCGGGAGGGCACCGCGGCGGGCGCCTGTGGCGCCGGCATCCCCGCTGGTACCAAGCTCGCGTTCAACCTCATCTACAGCGCCGTGCCCACCATCATCGGCGAGCAGGTGACCGACCTGGCATCGCAGGCGAGGAAGGCCGGAATCGCGATCACGCTGAAGTCCGACAACTTCAACCACATCATCGCGGTCGACAATGACTCAAGCTCGCCGAAGACCATTAACGACTGGGCGATGGTGGACTATGGCGGCGTAACCGATGCCACCTACCCGACCACATTCGGTTTGTTCAACACGACCGGGACAGGCAACAGCGGATCGTATTCCGACCCGCAGGCCGACAAGCTGATCCATGCGTCGGTCACCGACGGCAGCGCCGGTGCGGTGGAGCACGAAGCGTCCTTTCTCACGGCGCAGCAGCCGAGCCTCTTCCATCCCAACCCCGACTACATCGCGGTGTGGAAGAACATCGTGTCCGGCCAGCCCGCCGCGTTCGAGTCGCTGACCCAGTACCAGCTCAATCCAGAGCAGATGTACCTCACCAATTAAATGGGCCAGCCGCCCCGACGGCCTCGCCGTCTCGGCACGACAGGCGCTCTGGACGCCCTGTCGTCCGGTGGTGCCGGTGGAGAACAGGGGCGCCGGCGCAAAGACTGTGGCGCGGGGCGCGTCACGTGAGAAGGGGCACTCGCGGTGACCGGTTACCTGCCTCGCAGGGTAGGGACATCCCTCGTGATGTTGTTCGGGGTCTCGATCTGCATCTTCTTCCTGCTGCACACGATCTACCCCTCGCCGGCCATCGACGTCCTGGGCCCGAAAGCCAACCGGGTGTCGATAGTAGCGTGGAACAAGCAGCACGGGTTCGACGACCCGGTCATCGTGCAGTACCTGCGCTACGTCAATCAGTTGCTGCACGGCAATCTGGGCTACTCCTACAAGCTGAACCAGAGCGTGGCTGCGCTGTTCCAGCAGCGGTGGGCGCGCAGCGCCTACCTGTCGGGCATCTCGTTGCTGTTCGCGGTGCTGATCGCCATCCCGCTCGGCATCTTCCAGGCGGTCCGGCGGAACACCGTCGGGGACAACGTCGCCACGACCCTGGCGTTTGTGACCTACGCGATGCCGGATTTCTTCCTCTACCTGATCGCGATCCAGCTGCTCGCGCTGACGTTCCCGATCTTCGGCTTCGAGGCCAGCCAGTCCACCTCCGTGCTGACGGTCATGGCGGACTGGCGCGACATGCCGCTGCCGATCGTCTGCCTGACCCTGCTGATCGTCGCCGGGTACTCCCGCTACATGCGCTCAGCGGCGATGGACGTGCTGGCTCAGGACTACATCAAGGTGGCCAGGGCGAAGGGCCTGCCGGAGCGGCTGGTGCTGCTGCGGCACCTGGTCCGCAACGCCTGCCTGCCGATGGTCACCCTGATCGGCCTGTCCATTCCCGCGCTGCTCGCGGGCAGCCTGATCGCCGAGACGGTCTTCAACTACCCGGGGCTCGGGCTGCTCTTCTATGACAGCCTGGGCACCGCTGACTACCAGGTGCTGCTGGCCTATACGCTGGTCGGCGCGGTACTGACCATCGCCGGAAACCTTGTCGCCGACATCGCGCTGACGGTGGCTGACCCGCGGATCCGGCTGTCCTGACAGGACTGCGACTTCAGGAGACAACGGTGACTCATATCGCCTCACCAGTCACGCCGCTCGACGTGACGCGCGCGCCCGAGGGCGGTGAGGTCGGCCCGGTCCGAAGCGGCTGGCGGCTTGGGCTGCGGGAGTTCGCGAGGAACCGGCTGGCGGTTGCCGGGCTTGGCGTCCTGGTCTTTTTCGTGCTGTTTTGCTTCGGTGGGCCATTCGTCTACCACGCCAACGTGCTCGGCACGAACCTGGCGGCGACCAACCTGCCCCCGGGACCCGGCCACCCGCTCGGCACCGACAACCTCGGCTTCGATGAACTCGGCTTGCTGATGAAGGGAGGGCAGGCAGCGCTCGAGATCGGCTTCCTGGCGGCGGCCATCGGGATCGTCATCGGCGCGATCTGGGGGGCGGTCTCCGGGCTGGCCGGAGGAATCGCGGACTCGATCATGATGCGGGTGGTCGATGTCTTCCTATCCATCCCGTTCCTGTTTATCGTGCTGATCGTCGCCGTCCGGTACGGTGCGTCTGTCCTCGGCCTCAGCCTCATCATCGGGGTCTTCACCTGGCTGGTCCCGGCCCGGCTGGTCCGCGGGGAAGTGCTCACGCTGCGAGTGCGGGAGTTCGTCTCGGCGGCCCGCGCGGCGGGGTCGGGCAGACTACGGCTGATCTACCGGCACCTGATCCCCAACGCGCTCGGCGTGATCACCGTGAACGTCACGTTCAACATCGCCGACGCAATCCTGGCGGTGGCCACGCTCGGCTTCCTCGGCTTCGGCCTGCACTACCCCAAGGTGGACTGGGGCGACATGCTCTCCAACGGGACCGCCTACCTGCAGGACGGATACTGGTGGCTGATCTACCCCGTCGGCGCCTGCATCGTCCTGGTCGTGATGGCATGCAACCTGCTCGGTGACGCGCTGCGCGATTCGCTGGACGTGCGGCTGCGCCGTTGGTGATCGCATTCGCTGATCACGTTGCCCGGCGCCTATTGCACCGCTGACCGAGGAGTACCCGCGGATGGCCCCCGTTCTGGAGATCACAGACCTCTCGACGCACATCCGGCTGACCGACTCGGTCGTGCGGGCCGTCTGCGACGTCGACCTCACCATCGAGCCCGGGGAGACGCTCGGGCTGGTGGGTGAGTCCGGCTGCGGAAAGTCGATCACCGCGCTGTCAATCATGGGGCTGCTGCCGCACGGGGGAGCAGTCGTACGCGGCTCAATCAAGATGGACGGGAGGGAACTGGTCGGGCTGCCCGAGCGCGACCTGCGCAAGATCCGTGGCAATGACATCGCGATGATCTTCCAGGACCCGCTCACCTCGCTCGACCCCACGAAGACCATCGGCTACCAGGTAGCCGAGCCGGTCCGGCTGCACCGCGGCGCGAGCAAGGCAGCGGCCGCCGATCGTGCCGCCGAGGTGCTCAGCCTGGTGGGCCTGCCCAAGCCGAAGGAGCGGCTAGGCGACTACCCGCATCAGCTGTCCGGCGGGCTGCGCCAGCGTGTCATGATCGCGATAGCGCTGACCTGTGAGCCCAGGTTGCTGATCGCCGACGAGCCGACGACAGCGCTTGACGTCACGATCCAGGCGCAGATCCTCGCGCTTCTCGACGACCTCAAGGATCGCCTCGGCATGGCGATGCTACTGATCACGCATGATATGGGCGTGATCGCGGGGCACGCGGACCGGGTCCACGTGATGTACGCAGGCCGGATGGTCGAGACGGCAAAGACAGCCAACCTCTTCCGGCGGACGCGTCATCCGTATACCGATGCACTGCTCGCATCGACGCCGCGCCTGGACCAGGACAAGACGCAACGGCTGGCCAGCATCGGCGGGCTTCCGCCTGATCTGTCGGATCAGCCGGAGCCGGACGGCTGCCGGTTCGCGCCGAGGTGCCGCCGGGCCACCGACGAGTGCCGCAGCCGCGAGCCACCGCTCAGCGGCGAGACCGAGGGGCACATGTTCGCCTGCTGGCATCCGGTAGGTGGACCAGCCCGCGGGGCGGCGACGGGCACGTCCGCTCGCGGTCAGGCAGTTGACGGTCGGCCGCCCGGACCCGAACGCAATGACCCGGCCGCGCTGACGGGGACGCCGCTACTCGAGGTATGCGAGCTGGTCAAGGAGTTCCCGGTCATGTCGGGGGCGATCTTGCAGCGCAAGGTGGGCAGCGTGCATGCGGTGTCCAACGTCTCGTTCACCGTGCCCGCGGGACAGACCTTCGGCCTGGTGGGCGAGTCGGGCTGCGGCAAAACCACCATCGGGCGGGTTGTAGTGGCGCTCGAGCGGCCGAACTCGGGAGCAGTAAAGCTGGGCGGCCAGAACATTTCCGCGCTCAGCGGAGGTGAACTGCGAAGGCAGCGGCGCGACCTGCAGCTGATGTTCCAGGATTCCTACTCGTCGCTCGACCCGAGGATGCGGGCCGGCTCGATCATTGGCGAGCCCCTGTCCATCCAGCATCTCGGGACCCGCCGCCAGCAGCGGCAGCGCGTCTTCGAGCTGCTCGACGAGGTCGGCCTGCCGCGCAATTGCGTCGAACGCTATCCGCACGAGTTCTCCGGCGGGCAGCGGCAACGGATCGGGCTCGCCCGTGCACTCACCCTGAAACCGAAGGTCATCGTCGCGGACGAGCCGGTCAGCGCGCTCGACATGTCCGTCAGAGCCCAGGTACTCAACCTGATGAAGCGGCTGCAGGCCGACTATGGCCTGACCTACGTCGTGATCTCCCATGACCTTGCCGTGGTCAAATACATGGCTGACCGGATCGGCGTCATGTACCTGGGCAAGCTGGTCGAGATGGGCTCGGGTGATGACATCTACCAGCGTGCGGCACATCCCTATACCGCCGGGCTCATCGCGACCATCCCGGCTCCTGAGCCCGCGGCGGCAAGGGCAAAGGAGCTGGGGATCACGGGCGAGTTGCCCAGCCCGGTCAACCCGCCATCAGGCTGCAGGTTCCGCATCCGGTGCCCGTTCGCGCAGGATCTGTGCGCCGGGGAGGAGCCACAGTTGCGCTCATTCGGGCCCGGGCACGTCGCGGCCTGCCACTTTCCACTGCGCGGTCAGGCGGCTCCGGCCGGGTCTGCGCGGGGCAGTTAGCTGGCTCCGGCCGACTCACGCGGGGCAGTTAGCTGGCTCCGTGCCACCGACGGACCTGAACAGCCGGCGTGCCGCCGCCGGGCGAGGCGGACAGGTGCAGGTTCGACACGCGCTCGCCCGTGGCGTCCATCAGCAGGCCGGACTACATTGAGCTGGTATCGCACGTCAAGCGCGGGCCGAGACCAAGTAGGTGGTCGTCATGCGTAGGTACCTGGTCGTCGCGAACCAGACCCTGCAGGGTGCCGAGCTACGGGAAGAGCTTCGCAAGCGGATCGAGGCGGGACCGAGTTCCTTCTATGTGCTCGTCCCGGATACCAGCGCCGCGCACTATTACGTCGTGCGCGCCGGGGGCGAGGGCTCGCACGCGGATGGTGGCGAGGCCGAGTTCGAGCTACGTCCCCGTCCCGCCACCGACGAGGACGCGACAGCGTACGCGCGGCAACGGCTGAACCAGATGCTGGCCGATCTGGCCGCGCTGGATGTCCCGGTCGAGGGCGATCTGGGGAGTTCCGAGCCGCTCGAGGCCATGCAGAAGGTGTTCCTGGATCACGAGTTCGACGAGATCATCGTGGCCGTGCTGCCGCAGCGGGTCTCGCGCTGGCTCGGGGCCGACCTGCCCCAGCGGGCCGAGAGCCAGTTCGGGCTGCCGGTCACGACCATCATCACCAAGCGCTGACCCGCCAGCCGGTGGCCAGTAGACCCGGACGTCGCTGACCTGCCCGGCCCGGCCTGCGGGACGAGCGTTCGAGCGTGTTCGCCGACATCACCGGGCGGTATGGCCCCGGTTCGGTCCTCCTTCCGTGTTGTCCACACCACTACGCGGTCGTCCTCAGTCGTCGCCACGACCCACGGTGTGTCGGCGCGGCTCCAGGAGTGCTGTGCCTTCAACCCCGGCGCAGACGCGGACGCGAACGTCCGGTCGTGCTGTCACTGAAGGCCGCGGAACCCCAGTGGTGATCTATTTCGCGATGGGCGACCGGTCCCAGGGGATGCTCGCCAAGTTGAACGACTGGATGAGCCGGAACAACGCCGTGATCATGTCCATTATCTGCGTTCAGGGGTATTCATCTGACCGGACTAGTGCAGGCCAGCGGCGCGCCACGGCCGGGCGGCCGGCGGGCGGTCGATGCTGGGCGGCTGCCCCCGCTGACCTGGCGGTAGCGG
>Ga0335081_10012951_pt1 | contig 13498 bp, 12 predicted proteins | sample Lox_Sample_35_FD_206713 | JGI IMG/M metagenome (GOLD analysis project Ga0335081, IMG submission 206713) | Soil microbial communities from Loxahatchee National Wildlife Refuge, Florida, United States - Lox_Sample_3.5 | ecosystem: Environmental > Terrestrial > Soil > Wetlands | place: USA...
GTGGCGAAGGCTCGTCACGAGGCCCGATCGGCTCACCCTCTCCTTCGAGGGGAACCTCATCCTGGCCTTCATCGCCGGCCTCATGGTGACCGACCTCCTGTTCGACGGGGCCGGGATGGTCGCCTCGGGCGAGCCGGCTTCCGTGCTAGCTCCTGCTAGCTCGCTCGCTGCTTGGCTCCTGCGCGCCACGGGCCTGTCAGAGGGAGAGGTCGCGGCCGTGGGCGAGGTGAGCTTCTGGGCCCACCTCACCATCATCCTGACCTTCTTGAACTTCCTCCCTTACGGAAAACACTTCCACATCATCACCGGCCTTCCCGACGTCTTCTTCCGCGCGCTCCCTCCGGGGTCGTCAGCGCTCTCGAAGCTCGACCTCGAGGCGGAGTCGCCGCGCTTCGGGACGAGGACCGTGAAGGACCTCTCGTGGAAGGAGGGACTCGACGTCTACAGCTGCACCGAGTGCGGCCGCTGCCAAACCCACTGCCCGACCTACGTGACCGGGAAGCCCCTCTCCCACAAGGAGGTGAACCGCGCCCTGAGGCGCCACCTCGTCGAGCGCGCCTCGGACCTCCTGGCGACCGCCCGGGCGAAGACCGAGCCGGAGCGGGAAGCGGCCGCCGCCTTGCTACCGGCCCTCGCCGAGGCCGTGGTCGCCCCCGACACCTTCTGGGCCTGCACCACCTGCGGCTGGTGCGAGACCGCCTGCCCGGTCTTCATCGAGAACATCCCCCGGCTCGTGGATCTGCGCCGCCAGCAGGTGCTCGTCGAGTCGAGCTTCCCCGACGAGGCGGCCCGCCTCTTCAGAAACATCGAGACCCAGGGCAACCCCTGGGGCCTCGGCTCCAACCGCCGCACCGAGTGGTGCGAGGACCTCGACCTCCCGAGGGCGAGCGAGGGCAAGCCCTTCGAGTACCTGTTCTTCGTGGGATGCGCCGGGGCCTTCGACGACCGCCAGAAGAAGGTGTCGCGCGCGCTCGTGAGCCTCCTGCGCGAGGCCGGGGTGTCCTTCGCCATCCTCGGCGAGGAGGAGACCTGCCACGCCGAGGCGGCCAGGCGGCTCGGCAACGAGTACCTGTTCCAGCTGCAGGCCGCCGCGACCGTCGAGAAGCTCAACGCCTACGGCGTCACGAAGGTCCTCGTGCAGTGCCCGCATTGCCTCAACACCCTGAAGAACGAGCTTCCCCAGTTCGGGGGACACTACCAGGTGGTCCACCACACCGAGCTCCTCGCCGCCCTGGCCTCCGAGGGGCGCATCGCTCGGCTCCGCGATAGCCCGCCCCGGGGCGTCTCGGTCACCTTCCACGACCCTTGCTACCTCGCCCGGCACAACGGCATCGAGGCGGCGCCGCGCCAGGCTCTCGCGGCGGCTGGCGTGCGCCTCGCCGAGATGCCGCGGCGCGGGCGGCAGGGGTTCTGCTGCGGCGCCGGCGGGGGGCGCATGTGGCTCGAGGAGAAGCTCGGGACGCGCGTCAATCACAACCGGGTGGCCGAGGCGGCCCTCACCCTCGGCGAAGAGGGGGGGGTCGTCGCCGTGGGCTGCCCGTTCTGCCACACCATGCTTCGGGACGGGGTGAACGAGACCGGGCGCGAGGAGAAGCTGCGGGTCATGGACGTCGCCGAGATCGTGGCCGGCGGGCTCGACGGCGCGCCCTCGCTCGCCCGGGGCCGAGGCGGCGACGCCTAGGACGCGCGGTACCCGGGCGGCTCGCGCCTCACCGTGACGCCACCCGAGATCATCCCGGTCATGGCGGGCGAGAAGAACACGTAGGGGAAACCCGCCTCGGGGCGCGAGACCTCCTCGAGCCTGGCCGCCTCGGCCGGTGGGAGCTCGAGCGAGAGCGCCTCGAGGTTGTCCTCCAGCTGTTCGAGCCGCGTCGCGCCGACGAGGGTGGAGGCCACCGCCGGCCGCCGGGCGGCCCAGGCGATGGCGACCTGGGCCGGGCTCCTCCCCACCGCCTGGGCCACCTCGCGCAGCACCTCCAGGATCCTCCAGTTCCGCTCGGTGAACTTGTCGAAGGCCGGGTTCCCCGACCCTCTGAGCGCCTTGAGGCGTCCCTCCCCCTCCCCGCCCTGGGCGGCGCGCCGGTACTTGCCGGTGAGGAACCCGCTCGCGAGCGGGCTCCATGGGCAGACGCCCATCCCGAGCTCGAGCGCGGCCGGCACGTGCTCACGCTCGATGCTGCGTTCGACGAGGGAGTACTCGAGCTGCAGGGCGCAGACCCGCTCCCAACCCCGCAGCTCGGCCAGGGTCTGGGCCCTTGAGAGGTACCAGGCCGGCGTGTCGGAGAGTCCGAGGTAGCGGACCCGACCGCGCCGCACCAGCGCGTCGAGCGCGCTCATCACCTCCTCCACCGGGGTGAGTCCGTCCCAGGCGTGGAGCCAGTACAGATCCACGTAGTCGGTCCGGAGCCGCCTGAGGGATCCCGCTAGGGCGCGTTCGATGTTCTTGCGGCCGTTCCCGCCGGCGTTGGGATCGCCCGGTCGGGCGTTGAAGGTGAACTTGGTCGCCAGCACCACCCGGTCGCGCAGGCGGTCCTCCTCGAGGAGCTGCCCCAGGATCTCCTCGCTCCGCCCGCCCGTGTAGAGGTCGGCGGTGTCGATGAAGTTGCCGCCCGCCTCCAGGTAGCGGTGGAGCATGGCCCGGCAGCTCGCCGGGTCGGCGCCCCACCCCCACTCGGTGCCGAAGGTCATGGTGCCGAGGCACAAGGGTGAGACGCGCAATCCACTGCGGCCGAGCAGCGCGTATTCGGAAAGGCTCGGAAGGCGCGGCTTCGGTTCGGTCATGGAGCCTCCCTCGGGTGGGTTCTGAGGACTCCTCATAGGGAGGGGGCAGGTCGCTGGCGAGGTCACGCCGGGGCGCCCCGGCCGGTGCTTCAAGCTTCTTCACGCGCGCGCAGCGCGCCCTTCGCCCCAGCTCCTCAGGCTCCTCTTCACACTCACGGAGGATGAAAGAGCTATGAGCTTCGCACTCGGTTTCGCCGCGGCCTTCCTGGTCGTCGCCCTCGCCGTCTTCCTGCGCGCTCGGCGCCGGCGGCACGCCCCGGGCTCCTGGCTCTTCCGGGGCCTGTTCTCGCGCCTCGCCACCTCGCCGGCGCAGGAGCGCGTCTTCCTCGACGAGTCGGCCAAGCTGCGCGAGGAGCTCCTCCACCTGCGCGCCGACTGGCTCGCCACCCGCGAGGAGCTCTCGGTCCTGCTCGAGGCCGCCGCCCTCGAGCCTTCCCGGATCGAGGCGGTCCTCGCCGCCCGGGACGAGCGCCTCGCCGCCCTGCGGCGCCGCGCCGCCGAGGGCCTGGCCCGCTTCCACGCCGCGCTCGACGACGCCCAGCGCAAGCTCCTCGCCGCCACCGTGCGCCAGGGGCGCCTCGGCGGCGCCCGCCGGCGCTGCGGGTGGTCGGGTCGCCCCCAGGCCGCCTAGCCGCGGCCCGGGCCGAGGTGTTCGGCGAGCGCTCCGCTCGTCTGCCGCAGCCGCTGGGACAACAGGCGCGCGAGCTTCCAGAGCAGCTTCACCCCGAGGCGCGGCTTCTCCTCGATGAGCCGTTCGAGCGCGGCGCGGGTGAAGACGAGCAGCACGAGGTCCTCGGCGGCCACCGCGGTGGCCGAGCGCGGCTGGCCGTCGAGGAGCGCCATCTCGCCGAGCGTCTGCCCGGGACCGAGCCGGGCGAGGAGCTTCTCCTTCTCCTCCCGGTCGTGCTTCAGGACCGCCACCGAGCCCTGGGCGATGATGAAGAGGGCCGGGTCGCCGTCGCCTTCGCGGCACACCACTCCGCCCTTGGGGAGGTGCTGCACCGCGAGGTGGGCGGCGATGCTCTCGATCTCGGGCCAGGCGAACTCGTTCGCCCATCGGGTGCCGTCGAGCAACTCGGCGGTGGAGGGGTCGCCGGCCATCCTTTACCGCCCATCGAAACACGAACCGGCCTCGCGGGGAAGCGCACCCGGCCGAGCCGTGCCGAAGGCCGCCCGGCAGCGCGACAGGCGCCGGCGCACCTCGCCCTCGAGGGCTTCGAGGTCGTTGCCGGAACGGGCATCCGCGCCGACGCGCTCGAGGAGCTCCTCCGCCGGCGAGCTCGCGCCCGGGAAGGCCTCGCGCTCCTCGTGGGGGTCGAAGGCCCGGAAGAGGCCGTCCGACCCGGGGGCGAGCTCCTCCTTCAAGGCGAGGAGCTGAACGAGCGCCCGGCGGAGCCGCGGCACGGCGAGGTCGGCGCGCTCCACGGGCCGCCCCTTCAGGCGGCCGAGCGCCCGGAGGGCGGATCGCAGAAAGGGCGGGTCGGTGACCACCAGCCCGTAGAGCCAGGGCTCGCCGGGGAGCGCTTCCGCGAGGAGCTGCGCCTCCTCCTCGGTGAGCGCGCCGTGCGCTGCGCAGTAGAAGCCGTCGCAGGTCTCCCGGTCGTAGGCCCCGCAGTCGCGCAGGTCCGGTCCCCCGGTGACGCTCGGGTGGGCGAGGCAGCCGACCCTGGTCTCGGCGGCGTCCAGGAAGCCGAGGAGCGGGCAGGTGCGCACCGAGGGGAAGACCGGCTCTCCCTCCAGGGCGCGCAGGCGCTCGGCGGCCTGCCGAAAGGCGGGCGCGCTCGGCGGCAGGGCGCCGAGCAGCCGGGTGCGGCGGGCGAGGAGCGCATGCAGGCCCGCCCTCCGGAGGTCGCGGCGGTTGTAGAGGCCGCAGCAGGCGCCGCAGCTCGCCTGACCGCGTTGGCAGAGGAGCGAGGCCGCCAAGGCGATACCCGCCGCCGTCTAGACGAGCCCGAGGGCGCTCCGGCAGGCCCCGCACAACCCGAGGCCCTTGCGGTCGCAGTCGGAGGGCTTGTGGGAGAGGAACATCGCGCAGTGCACGTCCATGCAATGCGAGAGGCCGAGGAGATGGCCTACCTCGTGCACCCCCTCCACCTGGACCCGGTGCTTCAGCCGGTCGGGTTCGGCCGGCTTGCCGTCCGGCCCGTGCGCCAGGCGCTGCAGGGAGACCACCGCGCTGCCGGCGGCGCGGTCGGCCTCGCCGAAGACAAAGGGAGCGTCGGGGACGAAGAGGTCGACGTCGGTGAGCCCGAGCACCGGCACGGCGGCCGACTCGACCCTGAGCTGGGCGAGCCGTCGCAGCACCGCGGTGGCGTGATACTGGTTGCGATCCTTGTTGAAGGCGTAAGCCGGGCGCTCCTGGGCCGGCGCCAGCACCACCGGCGGTCCGAAGACCTGGGAGAGCGCGACCCCGACGTCGGTGAGGTGGGCGCGCGGCACCGGCCCGAGTGAGATGAGCGCGATGCGGTCGGGCATGGCGAGGGGCTTCAATTCGGCACGCACGTTGACGGCGCGCAGGCCCAGCGGCTTGGCTGAGGCGGAAGGATTCGAACCTTCATAAGCGGATCCAAAGTCCGCGGTCCTGCCGTTAGACGACGCCTCACCGAGGTTGCGACCCACGCTGCCACCTGACTTCGGGCGCCCGCCCGGCGCCCCTGCCACGGCCCCTCGGGGGCCGTCCCCTCGTCCTCGCCGCCAGCGTATCAGCGCGCCAGGCCAAGGGAAAGCCCGCCGCTCCCAGGCGGTTCGCCGGAGGGCGCGGGAGGCTAGATGTCGAGCTGCGCGTCGAGCGCGTTCTTCTCGATGAACTCGCGGCGCAGGTCGACCGCGTCGCCCATGAGGACGCTGAAGATCTCGTCGGCCTCGACGGTGTCGTCCACCCGGACCTGCAGCATGGTGCGCTTCTGCGGGTCCATGGTGGTCTCCCACAGCTGCTCCGGGTTCATCTCGCCGAGGCCCTTGTAGCGCTGGATGGTCTGGCCCTGGCTCGCCGCGCGCTTCAGCGCCTCCACCGCCGCGAAGACGTCGTCGCTCTCCTGCTCGCTCCCGTCGAGGCGGAGCGTGAAGGGCGGCTCCCCGAGGATGGCGAGCTCCCCCCACAGGGCCGAGATCTCGTTCCACTCGGGGCCCGAGACGAAGTCGAAGTCCAGCCGGGTCTCGAGCGGCGCACCCTGGACGATGGTCCTGAACTCGAGCGACCAGCAGTCGTGCTCGCTGTCCTTCACCGCCCGGCTGCCGAGGATGTCGATCTCGGGGTGGAGCTTGCGCGCCACCTCGGCGATGCGGGCGTGCACCGTCTCGGCCCGGGTGGTCTTCAGGAAGGCGAGGTCGATGTCGCCCTCGCGCACCGCCGCGTCGAGGATGCGGCCGTCGCGGCGCCGCTCGGCCCGCGCCAGGAGCGCCTTGTAGGCGAGGGCGCTCTCGGCGAGCTTCTTCAGGTCCGGCCCCTCGACCACCGTCTCGCCGGCGACGAGCCTGGCCTGCGCGGTGCCGTGGGCGAGCAGCCACTCGTCCATGGCTCCCTCGTCCTTCAGGTACTGCTCCTTCTTGCCCTTCTGGATCCGGTAGAGCGGCGGCTGTGCGATGTAGAGGTAGCCGCGCTCCACGATGGAGGGCATCTGCCTGAAGAAGAAGGTGAGGAGCAGGGTCCGGATGTGCGATCCGTCGACGTCCGCGTCGGTCATGATGACGATCTTGTGGTAGCGGATCTTCTCGACGTCGAACTCCTCGGGCCCGATGCCGGTCCCGAGCGCGGTGATCATGGTGGCGATCTCGGCCGAGGAGAGCATCTTGTCGAAGCGGGCCTTCTCGACGTTCAGGATCTTGCCGCGCAGGGGGAGGATGGCCTGGGTGCGGCGGTCGCGGCCCTGCTTGGCCGAGCCGCCGGCCGAGTCGCCCTCCACGATGAAGAGCTCGCTCTCCCTGGGGTCGCGGGTCTGGCAGTCGGCGAGCTTGCCGGGCAAGGAGGCCCCGTCGAGCGCGCCCTTGCGCCGCACCGTCTCGCGCGCCTTGCGCGCGGCGATGCGGGCCCGGGCGGCCTCCGCCACCTTGGCGCAGATGCGCTTCGCGAGCGGGGGGTTCTCCTCCAGCCAGGCGCCGAGCTTGTCGTTGAGCATGGTCTCCACCATGCTCTTCGCTTCGGTGTTGGAGAGCTTGGTCTTGGTCTGGCCCTCGAAGCTCGCACCGGGGAAGCGTAGCGCGATGACGGCCGCCAGCCCCTCGCGCATGTCGTCGCCGGAGGGCAGCTCCTCCTTCAGGTCCTTGAAGAGGTTGTTCTTCGTCCCGTAGTTGTTGACGGTGCGGGTGAGGGCGGTCTTGAAACCGATGAGGTGCGTCCCCCCCTCGTGGTTATGGATGTTGTTGGCGAAGGCGAAGACCTTCTCGTCGTAGCCGTCGTTCCACTGCAGCGCGATGTCGACGTTGGCGGGGCCTCGCTCGGTCTCGAGCTCCCCCTTGAGCGAGATGGGCGGGTCGAAGAGCGTGGTGCGGTTCTTGTTCAAGTAGCGGACGAACTCCCGGATCCCGTCCTTGAAGAGGAACTCGTGCTTCTTCCCGGTGCGCTCGTCCTCGATGGTGATGGTGAGGCCCGCGTTCAGGAAGGCCAGCTCGCGCAGGCGGCCGGAGAGCGTCTCGAAGCTGAACTCCTTCACCTCGAAGATCGCGAAGTCCGGCCGGAAGGTGATCTTGGTGCCGCGGCGCTGGGTCTCCCCGATGGCCTTCACCGGGCCGACCGGGTGGCCGCGCTCGTACTTCTGGCTCCACACCTTGCCGTCGCGGTAGACCTCGACCTTGAGCCACTCCGAGAGGGCGTTCACGCAGGTGACGCCCACGCCGTGCAGGCCGCCCGAGACCTTGTAGGCGCTCGACTCGAACTTGCCGCCAGCGTGCAGCTTCGTCATCACGACGTCGAGGGTGTCCATGTCCGGCACGGTCGGGTGTGGACCGACCGGGATCCCCGAGCCGTTGTCCTGGACGGTGACCGAGTTGTTCGAGTGGATGGCGACCTCTATGCGGTTCGCCCGCCCGGCCATCGCCTCGTCGACCGAGTTGTCCACCACCTCGTAGACGAGGTGGTGCAGCCCGCGCTCGCCGACGTCGCCGATGTACATGTGGGGGCGCGTGCGGACGGCCTCGAGGCCCTCGAGCACCTTGATGTCTTCGGTGCCGTACTCCTCGGGCGATCCGTTGCCGGCGGGCGGCGTCGGCTTGCTCTCGGCTGTCTCCAGGGGTTGCCTCGCTTTTCTTCAGCTTTTGTGGGTACTTAGGGTTCGGGTGTTATAACAAAGCGGCCGTCTCCCAGCAAGGCTCAAGTGAGCGGGACGAGGACACTCAAGCTGTTGAATTCAGTCCCTAAAAAAAGGGCCTGAAGGCGCCGTTCTCCACCGAGTAGAAGGCCGTCCCGGGTCCCGCCGCCTCCTCGAGCAGTCGCCGGTCCGTGGTGGTGAGGAAAGCCTGCCCCGACAGGCTTCCCAAGTAGGCGAGAAGAAAGTGGTTCTTCTCCGGATCGAGCTCGCTCGAGACGTCGTCCAACAGCAAGAGTGGTGGTCGCCCGAGCGCCTCCCGCAGGTTCTCGATCTCGGCGACCTTGAGGGCGAGGACGAGCGCGCGTTGCTGGCCCTGGCTCGCGAACGGGCGCGCGCCGTGCTCGTCGAGCTCGATGGCGAGGTCGTCGACGTGCGGCCCCGCGCTCGTGAATCCGCGCTCGCGGTCCCGGAGGGCCCGCGCCTCGAGGAGATCGGCGAGGCGGCAGGCGAGCGCCTCCTCGTCGCCCCGGACCTCGAGGTGGGCGCCGCCCCGGTAAGCCACGCGCGCGCTCGGGGCGCGCGGGCCGGAGATCTGCCGGTAGGCGGCCTCGAAGCGCGGCGCGAGCTCCGCCACCAGGTCGAGGCGGCGCCGCAGCAGGCGCGCGCCCAGGCGGACGAGCGGCGTCCGGAAGCTCGCCTCGACCTCGGGGGACGAGTTCCGCAGGGCGGCGTTGCGCGCGCGCAGCGCCCGCAGGTAGTCCCGGGCCTCGCCGAGGAAGGCCGGCCAGCGGTTGAAGGCTGCCCGGTCGAGGAAGCGCCGGCGTGCCTCCGGACCGCCCTTCACGAGCATGAGGTCGTCGGGGGAGAAGCACACCGCGGCGAGGCCCTCGAAGTAGCTGTCGAGCCGCTGCTGGGGCTTGCCATCGATGCGGGCCTGGCGAGCCTGGGCGGTGACCTCCACGCCGAGCCGCCGCTCGCCGCCCGGCCCGAGCACGCGCGCCTCCACCACCGCCCGCTCCGCCCCGAAGCGCACGAGTTCCCCGAGGCGCGCCGCTCGCAAGGGCCGCAGGGTACAGGTGAAGTAGATGGCCTCGAGGAGGTTCGTCTTCCCCTGGCCGTTCTGCCCGACGAGGAGGGTCGCGCGCGGCGACGGCTCGATGCGGGCCGAGGCGATGTTCCGGAAATCCTGCACCTCGACGGCGAGGAGCCTCACCGCGTCACCAGGGCCCTAGAGGAGACGGGCGCCGCCGAGGGGCCCGGGGCGGCCCATGCTCGTCAGATCCGCATCGGCATCACGACCCCGGTGAAGCGGGTCGTGCTCTCGCCGGCCGGCTTGAGGACGCCGGGCGAGAGGTCGTCGGCGAGCTCCATCTGGACGTCTTTGACCGCCGCCGGCTCGAGGGTGGCGAGCGCGGCCAAGGCGTCCATGATGTAGCGGGCGTTGAAGCCGATCTTGAGCGGCTCGCCGCTGTACTCGACCGGGACCTCCTCCCGCGCCTCGCCCAGGTCGGGGTTCTGGGAGAGCACCCGCAGGAGGCCTCCCTCGAGCTCGAGCTTCACCGCGTGGGCCTTGTCGGTGGAAAGAAGCGACACCCGCCGCAGGGTCTCGAGGAAGCGGTCGCGGCCGATCTTGAAGCTCTTCTCGCCCGCCTTGGGGATGACCTGGCGGTAGTCGGGGAAGACCCCCTCGATGAGGCGCATGACGAGCTTGACGTCCGGCCGCTGCAGGATGGCCGAGTTCTCGACGAAGGCGAGCTTGGTGTCGCCGCTCGCCGCCTCGAGGAGCAGCTTCTTCATCTCGCCGAGGCCCTTGCGGGGCAGGATGACGCCCTTCTTGACGTGGAAGTCGCTCTCGAGCGGCCGCTCGGCCAGGGAGAGGCGGTGGCCGTCGGTGGCGACGGTCCGCAGGGTCCCGGCGCTCGGCTCGAAGTAGACGCCGTTCAGGTTGTAGCGGGTCTCGTCGGAGGAGACCGAGAACGAGGTGAGATCGATCATCTCGAGCAACCACTTCGGCTCGACCTTCACGAAGTGCACCTTCTCGAAGCGCGGCAGGGCCGGGAAGTCGTCGGCCGACAGCGCGACCAGCCTGAACTCGGCGGCACCGCTCTTCAACTCGAGATAGTTGTTGGAGGCGCGCTTCAGGAGCACGTCGTTCTCGGGGAGGGATTTCACGATCTCGTAGAGTTGCTTGGCGGGGACGGCCAGCTTCCCCTCCTTCGCCACCTCGCAGGGGTGGTCGGAGGAGACCGAGATGTCGAGGTCAGTGGCCGAGACGTGGAGCTGCTGGGCCTTGGTGGCCTCGAGGAGCACGTGGGCCAGAATCGGCATGGTGCTCTTCCGCTCCACGATCCCCTGCGAACGCGCCAGCGCGCGCGAGAGCTCCTGGACGCCGATCTTGAGTTCCATAGAAGAGATCCTCTGTTCTCTCTAGTTACTCGTCGTAGTCGTAGGTGCGGCGAAAAAGTGGAGAAGCGCGTCTCGGCCGCGGAACCACGGGGGAAAGGCATCGGGACATTCCGTGGGATCCCGATCGGAACCGGTTGTGTATCGCCTGTGTGCCGGATCCGTCAACCATCCGACCGCAGCGGGTTCGCAAGCTCTCCGGCCTCTTGTTCACGTGCCGGTTCACGTACACCGGGAGTCTAGGGAGACAACTTGCTCGTGAGGGCCTGGACGTCCTGGGCCACCTTCGGGTCGCTCTCGAGGAGCTCGCGCACCCGCTTCTCGGCGGCCATCACGGTGGTGTGGTCCTTCTTGTTGAACTTGTCAGCGATTTGCTGGAGCGTCTCCCCGGCCAGCACCCGGCACAGGTACATGGCCACCTGGCGCGGGAGGGCGATCTTCTGCTCGCGGTTCGGGCTGGTGAGCTTGGCGACGGTGAGGTCGTAGAAGCGCGCCACCTCCTCTTGGATGCGCTCGATGGAGGGCTTGTAGCCGGGAGGGGGGATGACGTCGCCGAGGACGTCGCGGGCCAGGCTCTCGCTGATGGGTTCGCTCTTCAGCGAGGCGAAGGCGGCCACCCGCATGAGGGCGCCCTCGAGCTCGCGCACGTTGGACTTGATGTGGGTGGCGAGCAGGGAGGCCACCGCCTCGGGGAGGTCGATGCGCTCCACCTCGGCCTTCTTGCGGAGGATGGCGGCCCGGGTCTCGAACTCGGGCGCATCGATCTGGACCCGCATGCCCCACTCGAAGCGCGAGCAGAGACGGTCTTCGAGCCCGCGCAGCTCCTTGGGGCTGCGGTCGCTCGAGAGGACGATCTGCACCTCGTGCTCGTGAAGGGCGTTGAAGGTGTGGAAGAACTCCTCGGCGGTCTTGTCGCGCCCGGCCAGGAACTGGACGTCGTCGACGAGCAGCGCACCGCACTCCCGGTACTTGCGGCGGAACTCGCTCATCGAGCCCGCGCCCTTGGAGAGGGCCTCGACGAACTCGTTGGTGTAGCGCTCGGAGGAGACGATGGCCACCCGGGCCCCGGCGCGGCTCCGCATGATCTCGTGGGCGATGGCGTGCAGGAGATGGGTCTTGCCGAGGCCCGAGTCGCCGTGGAGGAAGAGCGGGTTGTAGTTCTTGCCGGGCTTGGCGGCCACGGCCTGGGCCGCCGCGAAGGCGAAGCGGTTCGACTCGCCGACCACGAAGGTGTCGAAGGTGTAGCGCGCGTTGGGCCGGCCGTCGCGCGCGCCCTCGCTCGGGAGCGGGGTGGGGAGGGGGCGGGAAGGGCTGCTGGGCGCGTCGTGGGCGCGCAGCGCCGGGTGGCTCGCGTCGACCACGAAGGCCACCGCCAGCCTTCGCCCGAACAGGTCGGGGACGAACTCCTGGAAGAAGGAGCCGTAGTTGTCGTCGACGAAGTCGCGGTGGAACTTGTCGGGGGCGCACACCTCGAGCCGGTCGCCGTCGAGGCGGGTGGGGCGCAAGGGTGCGAACCAGCGGTCGTAGAGGTCGGCCCGGAGGCGGGTGCGCAGGTGGGCCTCGATGCGCGACCAGTGCTCCTCGGCGGGCAGCCGAGCTTCTCCGGAGCTGGTGCTGACGGACATGCGGGGCGATCCCCCCTCGCCAGGAAGCAATGCGAACCCTCCGCCGGGATGGACGTCCCGGCGCGGCACCGACGGCACGACTAAACTGGACGGACTCCGCGGAGTCCTGTGACCCTCACGACGTTCGCGTGAGCGGACGTTAGCGCCGCCCGCCGGAGAGGATCAAGAGCGACGTACGAGCTTTCGGGAATGTCCGGAGATTTGAGGCCCATCGCGTCACGCCCCGGGGACGAGCGCGGCGCCTTTCGGGCGCGCGGCGTGCGAACCTTGACAGCGCGTGCCCGATCGAGGAGGGTGCCGCGCCATGAAGCGGACCTACCAGCCCAAGAAGGCCAAGCGAAACCGGACCCATGGCTTTTTGAGGCGATCGAAGTCTCCCGGGGGCAGGAGCGTCCTCAAGCGACGAAGGGCCAAGGGGCGAAAGCAGCTCACGCCGAGCGCCGCGAAGAAGTAAGTGGTCGATCGGGCGTGCGGCTCGGCAAACCGGCGCGCCTCACCCTGCGCCGCGAGTTCCTCGCGGTCCAGGAACGCGGCCGGAAACTCCAGGCCGGCGCCTACCTGGCCATCGCTCTTCCGAACGCGCTCGGCCGTCCCCGGATCGGGGTGACGGTGCCCAAGCGGATAGGCACGGCCGTGGTACGCAACCGCGTGAAGCGCTGGGTGCGCGAGGCCTTCCGGGCCGAGGCGGGCCGTCTCCCGGCCGTGGACCTGGTGCTCATCGCACGCGCGGGGGCCCCTCACGGGGGGAAGGGCGCGGCCGAGCGGGCGATCGCCGCCGCACGGTCCTCGTGGGGACCGCCATGATCGTGAAGAACCTGCTCCTCGGGATGATCGCCCTCTACCGGCGGCTCGCCTCGCCGCTCTTGCCGCCCGCCTGCCGCTTCTACCCGAGCTGCTCGGCCTACGCCGCCGAGGCGGTGCGCCGCCACGGTGCCGGCAAGGGTATGTTACTTACAGTGAAGCGCCTGGCCCGCTGCCACCCGCTCTGCGCGGGAGGCATCGACCCGGTGCCTTGACAGAAGGTGAAGGTAAGCTCGTGAGTCCAGAAAGCAGACGCATGCTCGTGGCGACGACGCTCTCGATGGCGATCGTCTTCGCCTTCATGTACCTGCAGGGCCGCAACGCCCCCCCCCGCCCGCCCGGATCCGCCGGCGCGCCCGCGCCGGCCGCGGCGACGAAGGCCCCCGCCCCGCCCGCCGCCCCGCCCCCGGCGGCGGCCGCGGCGAGCCCCGCCCCGGCCCCGGCAGTCGAGGGCCCCGAGGAGACGCTGGCCCTCGAGACGAGCGAGTTCAAGGTCACCTTCACGAGCCTGGGCGGCGCCGTGAAGAGCGTGGAGCTGAAGGGCCGCAAGTTCGAGCGGGACGTGAACGGGACCGCTACGCCGGTGGACCTCGTGCGAGTGGTGGAGGGCGAGCCCTTCCCCCTCGCGCTCGCCGCCTCGGCGGA
>Ga0335081_10012952_pt1 | contig 13497 bp, 13 predicted proteins | sample Lox_Sample_35_FD_206713 | JGI IMG/M metagenome (GOLD analysis project Ga0335081, IMG submission 206713) | Soil microbial communities from Loxahatchee National Wildlife Refuge, Florida, United States - Lox_Sample_3.5 | ecosystem: Environmental > Terrestrial > Soil > Wetlands | place: USA...
GGGCGCGGCTCCCGACCCGCGGCCTTCGGCTCTCGCCCTATGTTCACGTTTCCTTGTGTTTGAGTTGAATCTCCTGGATTTCCCCGAACGGCACCATCACCTCCTGCCGCGCCGCGCCTTGCATGACCTCAAAATGCAGGTCGTTGGCCGCAATCCGCGTGATGCGGCTGACTTCGTATTGCCCCCGCGGTGTTTTCACGAGCAACACCGTGTCCTTGTCCGCTTCCCGCCGGATGAGGCTGAAGAAATTGGGGAACTTCGTTTCGAAAAACCGGCGGTTGAACATGAATTGTCCGCGGTGGAAAACCTGCGTGGCCGCCTTCTCGGTAGTCGTCCCCGGCTGCCACGAAGATGAGGCAATGTGAATGCCGCCCGGCGGCTGCACCGGCCTTGGCGCCGGCGCAGCGCTCGGCACGGCCATCGCCGGGGTATCGGCCTCCGCGACCGGTTCCGCGACCGGCTCGGCTTGCGCAGGCAGGGAGAGAAAAATGATCGGTCCCAGAACCGGCAGCACTGCCGCCACCCCCATCACCAGGCCGATGGGGCGCGCGCGAAACACGGCGATTTCCATCGCCGCAAAAAGATTCGCCCCGTAAATCAGGAACATTACGACCAATCCGACTGACGACGAAAACAGCGCGGTGAGCAACGGGGCTTTGGGCGGCTCTTCCAACCGCGACACCTCTTGAATTTTGATTTCCTCCCGGGGCCGCGGTGGCGCCGGCGGGATGATGAACGGAGTGACGAATGGTTTGATTTTCGGGTTTTGCGCCAGTCGCTTCAGCCCGTCCTGCGAAAACATCGTCCACGTCAGGTTGGTATAAGCGTCCTGCGGCGTGCGGATCAGGACGCCGCTGTCGTCGTACTTGACGACGTCGCCGCTCACCGGCGTGCCATCGGTCAACTGATACGTGTCCGCGCCGGCGGCCAGCAACAGGCCGCCCAGCCAGAAACCCAAAATCATTTCCGGGATTTTGCGCACGCGGCTTTATCTAACAAATGCCCGCGCGCTGCGAAAGCAAATTCCACGAGCCGAAACATTGCATTGGCGCGTCTCCGTTCTTCGCTCTTGCCGAACTGCGACGGGGCAGGCAGCTTTGGGTCGTCTGACCGCGGTCAATCCGCCAGGTATGGTCAAATCAAAAGTCATCGGTTTCGTGGCGACGCAAAATCCAGCGAGGGCCCTGAAGTTTTATGCGGGGGCGCTGGGACTGAAACTCATCAGCGATGAGCCTTTTGCGATCGTGTTCGACGCCAATGGCACGATGCTGCGCGTGCAGAAAGTTCATGAACTCCGGCCGGCCCGGCACACCGTTCTGGGTTGGGAGGTGTCTGACATTCGCGCAAGGATCCAGGAGTTGGCGGCAAAGGGCGTTCGCTTTGAGCGTTTTGACGGTCTGGCCCAGGATGAATCGGGTGTCTGGACGACTCCTTCGGGCGCGAAGGTCGCCTGGTTCAAGGACCCGGACGGGAATACGCTTTCCCTCACTCAATTTCAATCGGGAAAGCAGGGGCGTAAACCGTCTGGTTCCTGAGACTTTTTATTCCGGCAATAATTCTTGATGGAAATTCGCAAATCTGTTTTCATAAGCCCGCGACAAAAGCCACAGCTAGAGAAGTCAGCCGTGTCCGGTGAGGTGCATGCTCAGCGTGCTTTACAATACCTGGGAACGCAGACCGAAAACCGGCGATTGAGAAGAGCTCAATATTTTAAACGTCATGAACAGGATTCAACCAAAATCGCGATACCTGCTTGCCACCGCGCTCATCGGTTGGCTGGCAATTAATTCTGCCGTCGTCGCCGGAGCAGATCCGTCCAATCCAAGCACCCGCAAGTCGCCGGACTGGCTCCGGAGCGCGGTCGTGTATGAAATTTTCCCGCGAGACTTCTCCCAGGCAGGGGATTTGAATGCAGTTACTGCGCGGCTGGATGAACTGAAAGATTTGGGAGTGGATGTTCTGTGGCTGATGCCGATCCACCCGACCGGCGAGAAGATGAAGAAAGGCTCTGTCGGCAGTCCGTACGCGGTGCGCGACTTTTATGCCATCAACCCCGACTATGGCACGACCAACGACTTCCGGCGACTGATCGAGCAAGCCCACCGGCGCGGCCTGAAAGTGATCATGGAAATCGTTGCCGGTCACACCGCCTGGGACAGCGTGCTGATGGAACAACATCCGGAGTTCTACTTGAGGGATACGAATGGAGCGGTCATCCCGCCCAACCCCGCTTGGACGGACGTCGCCGGGTTGGATTATGCGAAGCCGGAGGTGCGCCGTTACATGATTGAAATGATGAAATACTGGTTGCAGGACTTCGGCGTGGACGGGTTCCGTTGCGATGTGGGCCCTAATGTTCCCCTTGATTTTTGGGAGGCCGCCCGGACCGAACTGGAGAAAATCAATCCGCAAGTCATCATCCTCGCTGACGCGGGGGCCAAGCCGGAACTGCTGACCAAGGCCTTCGACGTGGATTCCTCCTGGGGGATGATCAACGCGTTGAACGCGGTCATGAGCAGTATCGCCCCGGCCTCTTACCTGAAAGAAATGTGGGAGCACAACGATCAACTATTCCCCAAAGGCGCGTTACATCTCCGCTTCACCGACAGCCACGAGGAAATCCGGGCGGTGGCGCGGTACAGCATTAACGGCGCGCTCGCGGCCCAGGTCTTGATGTTGACGCTCGACGGCGTGCCGATGTTTTACAACGGCATGGAAGTGGGCGACGCCACCGAGTCGGCCGACCCGGCCTTGTTTGAAAAAATGCCGGTGTTCTGGCACCCCAGCGGGCGCCCTCCGCTGCGCGAAATTTATCGGGATCTGATCAAGCTGCGCAAACAGAACGCCGCGTTCTACAGCGGAGATGTCGTCTGGTTGACGAACACGGCGCCGGAAGAAATTGTCAGCTTTCTGCGACGGGATGCGAAGGATGAGTTTCTCGTCTTAATCAACCTCTCCAGCATCCGCGTGAAAGGATCGGTTGCATTGTCCGATACCGCGGGCTTTGAACCGGTGAACATCAGCGGCAGGTCCAACCCGGTTGATACCCATATCCCTGACTTTGAGCTCAATGGCTACGGGTGGTGCATTTATGATCGGCCCGTTCCCAAATGAAACGGGAGAGCCTTTGACGGGCGGCCCCATCGCCGATGCGGCGCTTTGCTCGCTTTCGCCCGGGGCAGGATTGCCAGTTTCGAAATTCCGACAAATGGCCTCCGCCGTCACTCAAAGGCTTTGGCGGGACGGGTCGGGAGCGGACTTGGTACCGTACCTTGCGTTTTGACCGGGCATGAGATTCCATTAGCATAGTTTTCGTTTCCGATGAAAATCACACATTTCCTGGCGGCGCTTACAGCGGTCTCGTTGACTGCGTGTTCGACTACGAACCGCACAAATCAAAGTTCGGCCCGGCCCGAGCCTGAGACGGTCCTGGTTACCTATCGCGTCAAGTCTGGCAACGAGGCAGAGTTTCAGACGGTGCTTTTCCACGCCTGGCAGATTTACCGGACGGAGCATTTGGTGCGGGCAGAGCCACATATCATTGTTCGGGACACCGAAGGAGGAGGCAAGACTCGCTACGTCGAGATCTTTACATGGGTCAGCCATGCCGCCCCGGAGCACGCCCCGGATTCGGTGAAGACGATCTGGCAGCAAGAGCACTCGCTGTGCGAAGCGCGCGGCGGGCATAGCGGCATCGAAGGCGGAGAAGTTGAGATTCTTACCGGGAAAAGCCGGACCAAAGGGTGGCCATGACTCCATTACGGGCATCGGACAATGCAGTTCAGCCAATGCCGGTTGTGCTTTTCGTTCCGCCTTCGCAGTTAGGTATGGTTGTCAGTTTTCGTTTGGTTTGGATGCCGTTTTATGCCTGGTTGACGCCGTCAGCCTGGGGCACAGAGCGGTGAAGGGTCAAAGCGGGTTTGGCGGGCGTCTTCTTGTGCCCGCGGATTTTGGACCATGTATTATACGGCGATTGAGCGTTTTGACCCCAACAACGGCGAGCGCTGGATTGGTTACACCCGTTGGCTGGGGCGGACGGACCTGAAACGGGTTGTCACGCTTGACAGCCTGCTTTGTCCCCCGGTTGTCCACGCCGAGTCCTCTGACGATTGGGCATTTGTTGCGAAAGAGGACTTCATGCTCGATTTTTTCACTGACCTCGGCTTTGTCTTGCGGCGTGTGACGGGTCATCGTCCCTCGATGGTGGTGGCCGTCACCCGCGAACCTTCGGCAGCCGATGTCAGTGACTTCACCAACCCCGATTTCGAGTTTGCGGGTTATGATATCGTGGACGCGCAGTTTTCCACGAGCGCACTGCTCAGCAGCAGCCGTTTCGCGGAATTATACAGGGTTTCGGAGCTTTCCGAGGAATCGGGGTTAATCCGGTTACGGAAGCGGGCCTTTCAGATTCGCGACACGTTGCGCAAGCTCCATCCGGATTGCGAAAAAGCCAGATGTCACGTTTGGGCCATCTGGCGCTATACCGGAAAAATTTGACGGGCTCAGCGCCTTCGGCCAGGTACGGACTCGTCCGGCGGTCACGGGGTTTCACTGCGTGAAGCAGCCGAGCTCACCCGCCAGATCTTCCACAACCCAATTCGTGCGTGTCGCCTGCAGTTTGTCCGCCGCGGCGCCATGCTGCCAGACGGCGTAACGCAGCGTCCGGCCAATGTCAGTTTGCAGCGCCGGTTGGGCCAGCAAACCGGCAATGTAACCCGCAAGCACGTCGCCACTGCCGCCCTGGGCCAGATGCGGATTGCCGGTCGGGTTCACATAAATATCATCCGCGCTCCGGCCGATGAGCGTTTGGTGACCCTTCAACACTACCCAGCAATTGCCGAAACGCCGCGAGATTTCGCGCAGAGCCGCTGCGCGGTCAGCCTGCACTTCCTGCGCTGTCACGTTCAGCAAACGCGCGGCTTCGCCCGGATGCGGTGTGATAACCCGAATCCGCTCTTTGGCCAGGGTGTGTGGTGCGAGCCAGTCCAGTGCGCTCGCATCCACGACGATTGGTAATTCCGCATCGCGCCACAGCCGCCGCGTAGTGGCTTTCAGGTCATCCGGCAAATGCGGGGCGGCCAGGCCGGGGCCGATTAAAATCACGCTGGCGTCATCGGATAATCTCAATTTCGGTCTCCATAGATTCACCATGACGGACTGCAATTGCGATGCAATGGGATGATAAACATCTTCCTGGGTGAACAGGGTGATGAGGCCGGGCTGCGCGCGTTGCGCCCCGCGCGCAGCCAGGACCGCCGCGCCATGAAATCCAAAACTGCCCGCAACCAGGACCAGATGCCCGAACGAACCTTTGTGGGCCGCAATCGCGCGGCGGGGTGGAAACCCGTCGAAATCTTCCGGCAAAGTCCAATGCAAACCGTCTCGCGTGGCAGAAAGCGGGCAGGGAACCAGGCCGACATCCGTTGCGACTTCCAACCGTCCAACAAACGGCCAGCCGCGTTGCGCGAGCAGACCGGCTTTCGGCGCGCCGACCGTCAGAGTGACGGCGGCCTCGATGGCCGCGCCCAGCATTTCGCCGTTGTCCGCGTTGAGTCCCGACGGCACGTCCACGGCCAGCACGGGGATTTTTGATTGATTGACCGCCGCGATGAATTTTTTCCAGCCGTCGTCGAGCGGCCGGTTCAGGCCGATGCCGAACAAACCGTCAATGAGCAGCGCGGGACAAGTCGCCAGCCTGTCTCCTTTTGAAATCGGAGAATCAGCGCCGGGCAGGGTGCCCGTCCGGCGCTGGAAATCAGTGAGTGCGGCCTGAGGATCGTTCACATCCAGAACTTCCACGCGGCGGTCGTGCAGTAGTTTGCGCGCGGCGCGGGCGTCGTCACCGTTGTGGCCCTTGCCGGCCAGGATTAAAATAGCGTCGCCGGCCCGCGTGAGTTGCAGCGCGCGTTCCGCGACCTTTTCACCGACACGCCGGATGACCTCGGCTTCGGTCTGGCCGGCGGCCCAGGTGGCGCGTTCCCATTCGCGCATCCGGGCGAGGCTGATGACCGGGACAGACATGTAATTGATGGTTGATGATTTACAATTGACGATTGACGCGCCAATCAATGAGCCATGCGCAAATCGTAAGCCGTAAATCGTAAATCGTAAATTGAATTGTCACCGGATTGTCACGTGGTTGTCACGGAATTGAAATTGTGTGACAATCGGGCGCATGGTATGCAAGCTGGAGTGAAGCCGCGAATTCTAGTGGTGGATGACGAACCCGAGGCGGTGGAACTGGTCGAGTTCAACCTGAAACAGGCGGGTTACGCAGTCATCACGGCCGTGGACGGCGCGGAGGCGTTGAAAAAGGCCCACGCTCACCGGCCGGATTTGATCATTCTCGACGTGATGCTGCCGGAAATGGACGGCTTTGAGGCGTGCAAAGTGTTGCGTCTGGATCCGGCCACTGCGCGCGTGCCCATCATTATGCTCACCGCGAAAGCCGCCGAAATTGACCGCGTGCTCGGCTTGGAACTCGGCGCGGACGACTACCTGACCAAGCCATTCAGTCCGCGCGAATTGTTGTTGCGCATCAAAAAAATCCTGGCACGCGGCCAGACGGAGGAGAAGCCCGATGAGCAATTGCGCTTCGGCGATTTGCTGATTGACGTGCCGCGGCACGTGGCCAGTTGGAAGGCCAAAACGATCGGGTTGACGGCCACCGAGTTCAAGCTGCTCACCACTCTCGCGCAACGCGCCGGACGCGTGCAATCGCGCGACCATCTGCTCCGGGACGTCTGGGAATACGACAGCCTGATTGACACGCGCACGGTGGATACGCACATGCGCCGGCTCCGCGAGAAGCTCGGCCCGGCGTCGAAGCATCTGGACACCGTTCGCGGTGTCGGTTATCGGTTTGTGGAATGAACGGTCCGGGATGGCCCCCGGCAAATCCGAATTCCGAATGCCGAAGCCCGAAAGAAATCCCAAGCTCGAAGCCCGAAGAAGCGAAACGGTAATTCCTCGTTTTGGATTTCGGTTTTCGAGCTTCCTTCGGATTTCGGGCTTCGGGCTTCGGATTTTACCGCCATGTGGCGCGTCCTGACCATCCTCGCCGTGGCCGTTGCCTTCGGGCTGCATTTCTGGTGGCGGCGGAGATTTCTCCGTCAACAACGGCAGGTGCAGCTCGAGATGGAGGATTTTCAGCGGCATCAGCAGCAGACGACCACCGACGCCAAGGCGCAACAGCAGGTCTTGTTCAACAGCATGCTGGAAGGGCTGCTCTTGCTGGACCGCAACCGCCGGATTTATCTCGCCAATCGCTCGTTTAAAAATCTCTTTGGCATCAAGGCCGAATTGCGGGGCAAGACCATCATGGAAGCCCTGCGGGTGCGCGAACTCGCCGATATCGTTGAGCGCGTGGAAGGCGAGGGGCAGATGTTCGACTACGAACTGAAGCTGCCGGACCTGACCGAACGCTGGCTGCAGGTCAACGCCGCCGCCATCTCCAACTCGGCCGGAGAACGCGAAGGCACCATCCTGGTCTTCCACGATTTGACGCGGCTCAAGCAGCTCGAACGCGCGCGTGAGGAATTTGTCGCCAACGTCAGCCACGAATTGCGCACGCCGCTCTCGCTCATCAAGGGCTACGTGGAAACACTGCTCGACGGCGCGCGCAGCAATCCCGAGGTTGCCGAGCGCTTTCTCAAAATCATCGAACGCAACGCACAACGGCTGGACTTGCTCATCCAGGATTTACTCACGATTTCCGCGCTGGAGGCCGGCCGGGCCAAACTGAACTTGCAAGCGGTTGAATTGCGGCCGCTGGCCGAAAAAGTTCTGGGCGATTTGAAACCGCCGGCGGATAGCAAGAGCGTCACGCTGGTCAACCAATTGCCCGATCTCCGCGCCACGGCGGACGCGGGCCGGCTCGAGCAGGTCTTCGCCAATCTCGTGGACAACGCCATCAAATATGGCCGTACGCAAGGCACCGTGACCGTCGGCGGCGGAAAAACCGGGGACGGAAAGATTGAAGTGTTCGTGCAGGACGATGGACCGGGGATTCCGCCGGAATCGCTGGACCGCGTGTTTGAGCGGTTTTATCGCGTGGACAAGGCGCGTTCCCGCGAGCAGGGCGGCACCGGCCTGGGGCTGTCCATCGTCAAACACATCGTGCAGAGCCACGGCGGCAAGGTCTGGGTGAAGAGCGAACTGGGCAAGGGCGCGACGTTTTTCTTTACGCTGCCGCAGGGGTGATCTCAAGAATATTTATTGAACGGCCCTTCGCGGGCTGATAGTCGTACGTTCGCCCGATGATTTTCAGTTCGCCGATTTTTCTATTTTTATTTTTGCCAATTGTGCTGACGGTTAATTCGTTGCTGCCGGGCACAAAGGCCAGGAATTTGTGGCTGCTCTTAATGAGCCTTGTGTTTTATGCGTGGGGGCAGGTTGATTTCGTTCTTCTGTTGCTGGCCTCCACCGTAATGAACTACGGCCTCGGCTTATGGTTGGGGCGCAGCGAAGACGTAGGCAACCGCAAATTCATAGTCGCTTTGGCCGTGTTCATTAACATTGGCATACTCGCGTTCTTTAAATACGCCGCCTTCACCGTTGCGATGCTCAATTCGTTGCTTTGCCTCGGCGGCATTGCCGTGTTGCCCGTGCCGCACATCACCTTGCCGATCGGGATCTCGTTCTTCACTTTTCACGCGCTGTCGTACATCATCGACGTCTATCGCCGCAAGTGGAGGTCGGCCACCAATCCGGCGGACCTGGCGCTCTATATCTTTTTTTTCCCACAACTGATCGCCGGGCCGGTATTGCGCTGGAGTTCCATCGGCCCGCAACTGCCGGAGCGAGTAATCAGTCTGGGTGGATTTGCGGACGGGGTCCGCCGTTTTGTGGGAGGTCTGGCAAAAAAAGTGTTGATTGCCAATATCCTGGCCATCCCCGCCGACCGGATTTTTTCATTGCCGGCGGCGGAACTTTCCACGGCAGACGCCTGGTTGGGCGCGCTTTGCTACACGCTGCAAATCTACTTTGATTTCTCGGGTTATTCGGACATGGCGGTCGGGCTGGGGAAGATGTGCGGCTTCACCTTCATGGAAAACTTCAATTTCCCCTATCTGTCACAGTCGCTTCGGGATTTCTGGCGGCGCTGGCACATCTCGCTGTCAACCTGGTTTCGCGATTATCTTTACTTTCCATTGGGCGGCAATCGAATTTCCGCGGTGCGAACCCATGTTAATCTCATCGTGGTGTTTTTTCTCTGCGGTTTGTGGCACGGCGCCAGTTGGACGTTTGTGGTATGGGGCCTCTATCACGGGTTTTTCCTGGTATTGGAGCGGACACGCTTCGAGCAGATACAGGCGAACCTTCCCCAAACACTGCGGCACCTCTACACGCTGTTCGTGGTGATGATGGGCTGGGTCATCTTTCGCGCCGATAACTTCACCACCGCCCACTATTACTTTCTGGCATTATTCGGGGCAAACAATGCGCCGGTCCCGCAACCGTATGTCCAGTATGCCACCGTGCCGGTGCTGCTGGCCATCGGCTTGGGTGCGCTGTTCAGCGGCCCCACTTGGGGCCGGATAAACGAAGTCTGCGGCAAACTGGCCCGGATAACACCGATGCCATACCGCCTGGCCTTACAGGCGCTTGGTCGGGCCGCGGAGTTCGGACTGATGATCACGCTCTTCATAATTTCAGCAGCCTGGCTGGCCAGTGGAACCTACAACCCGTTCATTTATTTCAGATTTTGAGCCATGAACCGTGCGCCCAATGAGCCAAACCCCGAACGGGCAGCCAATATCCTGCTGATCGCAATCTTCTTCCTGCTGCTCTGGCTGCCTACGCTGGACACGTTTCTCCACTTCGACCACGAAACGGCCTTCAACGAAAAACGTTTGCCCGCGCCTTTCCCCCGGTTCAACCAAGGCCTCCAAAAATACATCGGCGGACTCGAAGCTTACTTCAACGACCATTTTGGCTGTCGCGATCAGCTGATCCATTGGTATCTCACGATTTTTAGAGGTGGCCGGTACGATGTCATGATCGGCAAGGATGGCTGGCTCTATTTCGATGAAAGGAACATGCACCTGGTCGAACATTACCAGGGAATACTGCGATTTTCGCCGCAAGAATTATCCGATCTTCAAATGTTACAGGAACGTCGCCGTGACTGGCTGGCCCGGCGCGGGATCAAATATCTGTTCGTCATTGCCCCGGACAAACAGTCCATTTATCCCGAATACCTGCCATCCTGGTTGAAACCCATTCGCCGGCACACCAAACTGGACCAATTTTTCACTTATATGCGCGCCCATTCAACGGTCACGGTTGTGGATTTACGCCCGGCACTGCGCGAGGCCAAAGCGATAGCGCCGACTTATTACCGAACCGACTCGCATTGGAACTCCTTCGGCGGTTTTGTGGCCTGCCAGGAAATAATCAAAGCCCTGTCACACCAAATGCCCGGCCTCAAGCCCGTGCCCCTGGAGTCTTTTGAGTTTGAAAACCGGCAGATCGGCGGTGGCGACCTGTCCGTCCTGCTGGGGGTCCGGGCTGCCGAGGAGGACCGGACACTGGTGCCCAAAACAAATTTGCCGGTATTAGTCCAGACCGTCCGAAATCCCAAATCGGTGGTTCCCGACTGTTTCACGGATAATTCCCATGCTGCCGGAAGTGCCGCCGTATTCAGAGACTCATTCGGTCCGGCGTGGATACCCTTTCTGGGGTACTATTTTCGAAGGACCGGTTTCTACTGGGCACCGGGCGAACTCGACACCAACATTGTCGTGCGGACAAAACCCGACGTGGTCATCAGTGAAATCGTCGAGCGACATTTTAACATGCCTGACTGGGGCCGGGTGAAAGATGAGATCAAAGCCCTTGACCCCGGACCCTGAGACCCGATTTTAACCGGATATTTCTTGGTCAACCGCCGCGCTATTTTTATACTCCGGACATGGTTCACGTTGGCATCGGCTATGACGTTCACGCGCTGGTCGCGGGACGCAAACTCATCCTCGGCGGCGTCGAAATCCCGCATTCCAAAGGCCTCGACGGCCATTCGGATGCCGACGCGCTCATGCACGCGATTTGCGACGCCGTCCTGGGTGCGCTGGGCAAAGAGGACATCGGCCATTTTTTCCCGAACACCGACCCGCGGTGGAAAGATGCCTCCAGCAAGGCATTTTTGCAGGAAGCCGCGCGATTGGTCGCGTTGCGCGAGGGCAAGATCGTGAACGTGGATGCGACGGTCGTCGCCCAGGCGCCGAAAATTTATCCGCACATCCGCGAAATGAAAGTCCACATAGCTGAAGCGCTGGGCATCAACGTCCAACACGTCGGCGTCAAGGCCACGACCAGTGAAAAAATGGGGTTCATTGGCCGGGAAGAAGGCATTGCCGCCATGGCCGTGGCGGGTGTTGATTTCTAAATCGGGACTGGGATCTGGCGTCTGGGTTCTGGGGGAAGACCCCCGAGACGCCAGAGCCAGGATCCCAATCCCCAAACGTCATGCCTAAGGCAGAGATCAGTTGGAAACGGGTGACCGATGACGGTGTGAAGCTACAGGTCTATGCGCAACGCGTGAGCCGCGATTGGCTTTTTTTCCAGCGCGAAAAGCGTTTCGACCAGTGGCAACCCGTCCCGGAACCGCCGCTGGAAGACTGGCTGGCATTGCTCGACGCGTTGCAGCGCCTCATCACACGCCGTCGCTATCAACCCGCCGACGAGGAGCGTCTTCGCCGCCGGATTCGTGAGCGGTTTCCCGAGGCGAAAATTTAAGCCGCGTCCGGATGCGGTGCGGGGCGCGAATGGTCTTGCCGCCCTCAACGAATTCAGCGCGATTCGTGGCCGCCGACATGAGGAGGCGGATTCAGCCCGGAGAATCAGCCGTTTGATACGACTCGTTACCTTGGCGGCTGCTTCTCAAAAGGGTTGCTCGACAAGCCGGCGCAATCCGGTTTTAATTCGCCCATGTGCAAATCCACTTTGCGGGTTGTCGCCTGCATGCTTGCCGCGGTTTTATTCGCCGGTTGCGCCTCGATGAAATCCGGAGCGGCCAAAACCGGAGCCGCGCGGACCGTTTTCCAGAATTGGCCGACCAATTGTGATCCCAAAGCCGTCGGCGAAAAAGTCGCGCAGAATCTTCTGCGCCGTAATCTCTACCTCAACGCCAACGGCTTCATGGTTTATCCCGAGATTTGCGCGGGCTTCGGCGCGTTGCGATTCGCGGACGCGGACCGCGACTGGGAACTGTGGCAACAGCTCATCGACCGTTACAAGCCGATTGTGACGCCGGAAGGCAAAAAAATGATTTCGCCCGAGCGCCACGTGGATTTCCATGTCTTCGGGGTTCTGCCGCTGGAAATCTATCTGCTCAATCACGACCGCCGCTATCTCCAGCTCGGCCTCGCCAAAGCCGATGACCAATGGATTGATCCGCTGACGAACGGTCTCGCGCGCGAATCCCGCTGGTGGGTGGACGACGCGTTCATGGTCGGCAGCCTGCAAATCCAGGCCTATCGCGCAACGCAGGACCCGAAATATGCCGACCACGCCGCGACCGAACTGGCCGCTTACCTCGACCGGTTGCAGCAGCCGAACGGGTTGTTTTTTCACGCTGACGTGAGCCACCATTATTGGGGACGCGGCAACGGCTGGTTCGCCGCCGCGCTGGCCGAAGTGTTGAGTTCGCTCCCGCCCGACCACCCGAAATACGCGCGGCTGATGGACGGCTACAAAAAAATGATGGCGGCGCTGAAACAGTATCAGGCGCCCTCGGGCATGTGGCGGCAATTGGTGGATGACGACCAGGCGTGGCCGGAAACCTCCTGCACCGGCATGTTCACCTACGCCATGATTGTCGGGGTAAAACACGGTTGGCTTGATGCCCGGGAATACGGCGACTGCGCGCGGCGCGGCTGGATCGGCCTGTGCGGTTACATCAATGACGACGGCAACGTGCGCGAAGTGTGCGTCGGCACCAACCAGCGCGACGACACCAATTATTATTTGACCCGGCCGCGTGCGGTGGGCGATTTGCACGGCCAGGCGCCCGTTCTCTGGTGTGCCTGGGCGCTGGTGCAAAAATGAGTCAAACCTTAGTGGTCCCCCTTTAGATTTTTGTCAACGGCTCATGACGGACTCCTGAATCGTCGATGAATCATGGCCGTGAATCCTGCCGCAACGAATGCGACTACACCAAAAATCCCCGCATGAATCAGAAACATGTCAATGGCCCATGAAAAACCAGATCCGACCAAAGGCGGTGAGTTTGGCGGTCTGGGAATGGACGGTCCGTAAGAGACGTCGAGGTAAACGAAATAGAACGCCGCCCAAAAAAGACCACTGATCACCGAAACGAGAATCACACAAAACGCAAACCCTCTGGGCCGACTCCAAATACGCAGCGCGCACAATTCAGCTAACGTCGTGATGGCTAGTGTAGTGTCGCATAAAAGACTTTACGAATATGAGGTGCGTGTGCCAAACTGGGTGCATGGCGAGACCCAAACTGCCGTTGGAACTGACGGTCGAACA
>Ga0335081_10012953_pt1 | contig 13496 bp, 9 predicted proteins | sample Lox_Sample_35_FD_206713 | JGI IMG/M metagenome (GOLD analysis project Ga0335081, IMG submission 206713) | Soil microbial communities from Loxahatchee National Wildlife Refuge, Florida, United States - Lox_Sample_3.5 | ecosystem: Environmental > Terrestrial > Soil > Wetlands | place: USA: Florida...
TCGCCATAGCCATCGCGTTCGGCCTGGTTTCGACGAGGGCCGACGCGCAAGGGTTCATCCCGCCGAAGCCCCTCGCCACCCTCGCCGCACAAACTCCCGCCGAGCTATCTCGGCCGGTGGACGTCCTCTTGCGTTTGACCTTGGGGCCGGATGGAAGGGTCCACGGCATCTGGGTCTTACGATCGGGCGGCCAGGCGGCCGATTCTGCGGCCGTGGCAGCCGTTGTTCACTCCTCGTTCATACCCGCCATGCTGGGAGGGGTCCCCGCGCGGGTCGTGTTCGAGATGGCATTCCATTTCAGTCCGCTCCCTGAACAAGCAGCACCGCAGGAGGCCACCGCACCCGAGAATGCCCCGGGTCCCGAGCCGCCTTGAGCTACATCGCCTCGGTCGCCCGGACGGGCGAACCCCCCCGGCCTTGCCTGTGGCCGAAAAGTGAGTTCACACCCGAGATCATCTACTGCTCGCAGAGGGAGCCGAACCCGAGCGCTCGGGAAGGAAGGGCTTTCGGACGTGCGAGTGCTCGTCGCCCTTCAGGGAGCCGCCCGCGTCCATGAAGCTCGCCTCCTTCCCGAAGGCGCGCGCCCGACATGTCATCACGCATCGTAGGTAGAGCAGTGAGAGCGCCGCCGACCGCCTGCCCAGCTCCGAGCCCCGGCGGCGAGATGGGTCGTAGCGCGAACGGAGCGTGGTGGTCACGACCGGACATCCGAACGTTTCCGTTTATCTGTGGGTATAGCGCCGATCGGGACGCACCCTTCGCGTTGCCCCCTTTTTGTTCACGGGAAAGCAGGACGGCCATCGATATCCAAAAGGGCATTCCGAGCGCCATGGTGGTTCCCCCTGAGCGAGCGCGCCTGCAGCGCTGGACCTTCCTGGTCCTGTTCATCTTCTCGGCTTACCTCTTCTGGCGTACCGCTGAACCGCTCTGGGTACCCATCTTCCTCGGCCTCCTCATCGCGATCGGCACCTATCCGTTGCACAGGCGCCTGGTCGCTCGCTCACCTCGACGCGCCTCGCTCTTCGCAGCGGCACTCACGGCGGGGGTCTTGCTCGTCTCGCTCGCCACACTCGGCCTCGTCCTCGCCATCGTCTCCTCGCAGCTCGTGTCCATCGGCCGCTCGGCGAACGAGCACTTCCGCCACGGCGGAGCCGCTGAGCTCCTCGGTCCCCGGCTCAACGCGTTCCTCATCCGGCTCCACGTTGATTCGGGCACGATCCTTCAGGTGATCGGGCAGGCTGCCGAGGCGGCAGCCGGCAACGTGGCCCACGCCACCGGCACCATCCTGGCTGCATCGGTGGGCACCCTCGTCGCCCTCGTCTTCGCCGCGCTCACCAGTTTCTACCTGCTGCGGGAGGGCGCCGAGATCACCAGTTGGTTCGTCCGGATCGTCCCTCTGCCGGATGGCCAGGTTTGGGAACTCGTGCGCAACTTCCGCGACGTCACGCGCGCGATGCTCCTCGGCACGGGCGCCACCGCGCTGTACCAGGGGATCATCTCCTTCCTGGGCTACTGGGTGCTCGGCGTTCCCAATCCCCTTCTGTTCGCCTCCCTCACCGCGGTCGCTTCGCTCTTGCCCGGGATAGGGACCGCGCTCATCTGGGCTCCCCTCTCGATTTGGCTGCTCGTCTCGGGCGGCATCGGCCGCGGCCTCGCGCTCCTCGTGTGGAGCGCCCTGTCGGTCGTGGGGGTGGCCGACTACGTGCTGCGGCCGAGGCTGCTCGGGAACAAGGTGAAGATGAACGACCTGCTCGTCCTCATCGCGCTCTTCGGCGGCATCGAGGCGTTCGGGCTTCTGGGCCTCATCCTCGGGCCCATCGTGGTGGCGCTCTTCGTCGCCCTCGTGCGCATCTACGAGCGTGAGTACAGACCGCGCACGTAGCGCTCGCGGCCCGGCGCAGCTCACGCGCTGGCTTCCGCCTCGCGAACCGGCCCTCCCCGGTAGGGAACCCACGGCCGCTCGGTGACAAACTGGGATCCCGACTCGAATCACCGGCTCTCGGCGGCGGGCCTGTTGAGCCCTCTTCCCTGGCGGGGCTACCGCGATTGGCCACGCACCGCTATCGTGGACGCTGAGTGGCAATTAAGTGCATTTCCCCGATTGGCGTCGGGTCGGTGGCGCCGGATTTCGAGATCCGAGGGCGAGCGGAGACGTTCAGCTTGTCCGCCCTGCTGATGGAGCCGGTCGTGCTGGTCTTCAGCGCCGAGCCATTGCTCCCGATCGGCCGGGTGTGGCCTGCCGTGCGCGCGGACCTGCGAGGGCTCGCCTGTACCTTGCTCGTGATCGGCCCTCGCGAGGTCTGGCGTCTGCGATCGGACGACGCGCCGGAGCTCGTGGCCGAGGCCGCCGGTGAGACGGAGTCGGCTTGGGCCAAGGTCGCGCGCGCTTACGGGGTCGATTTCTCTCGGGGCCCCGGCCTGGTTCTCTTTGCGGTGGACGAGGCGGGAACGGTGCGCTTCGTCCGACGGGGAGGCGATGGCGGGCTCGCGACGGCACTCCCCTCGACCCTCGCCTTGGCCGGGCAAGCCCTCGCCCGAAAATCCATGAAGGAGTGCTTTCGCCTCACCCGGCGCGAGCTCACCGGGACGAAGAAGGGCTGCGACGCCGGGCAATGTGGTGCCTGCACCGTGCTCGTCGAGGGTCGGCGCGTGAAGTCATGTCTCATGCGGCTATCGCCCAGCAGGGAGCGAAGATCACCACCATCGAGGGGCTGGCGCGAGGCGCGGAACTTCATCCCCTGCAGGACTGCTCTCGGGGCTCGGAATGGCGACGGCCACCTACCCGGCTCGCGAGCTGCCCTGTACGGCACTCGCTCGCTTGAATCCGGACGGCAGCGCGCTCGTCCTCTCCGGCACCCAGGACATCGGCACCGGGACCTACACCATCATGACCCAGATCGCGGCCGATGCCCTCGGGCTGCCCATCGAGAGGGTCCACTTCGACCTCGGCGATACCCAGTATCCCGAGGCGCCGCTTTCGGCGGGATCGTCGACTGCGTCGAGCGCCGGTTCGGCCGTGCGCATGACCTGCCTCGCCTTGCGGGACGAACTCATTCGACTGGCAGTGGCCGATGTGCGATCGCCGCTCCATGGCCTTCATCCAGGCGACATCGAGGCGTTCGGCGGGACTCTGGCGGCGCGGGGGGATCGCAAGCGCTCCGAATCCTGTGGAGACGTCGTGAAGCGAAACCGGCGTGGGCCCTTGGAAGTGCGATTCTCCGAGAAGGAGAAGCCCAGCCGGCGGCGATACTCGTGTCATTCCTTCGGTGCCCAGTTCGCCGAGGTGAGCGTCGACGAGGAACTCGGAATCGTGCGCGTCCGCAAGCTCCTGGGTGCCTTCGCTGCCGGCAGGTTCCTCAATCGCAAGACCGCACGCAACCAGCTCATGGGGGGCATGGTGTGGGGCCTGGGCTTCGCGCTCGAGGGGCGCACCGTGCGCGATCTTCGCACCGGCCGCCTCGTCACGAAAGATCTTGCCGACTACCACCTGCCGTCCAACCTCGATTGCCCCGAGATCGAGGTCATCATGATCGATGAGGACGACCCTTACGTGAATGACGTGGGCGCCAAGGGGATCGGAGAGATCGGCAACGTCGGGTCAGCTGCCGCCATAGCGAACGCCGTCTATCACGCCACGGGAAAGCGCGTTCGCGACCTGCCCATCACGCTCGACAAGCTCATGTCATGAACCTGCGAGGTCACCATGAAGGGCACACAAAAGAGAACGCGGGCTCCCTCCTCCCACCGGAAAACCGGGCGCCGCTGGTCTCATAGGGTCATGGAGACGAGCGACGCACTCGATCTCGAGCAGGGCATCTTCCAACAGCCCGACCCCCAGCAGATCGCGAGGTCGCTCAAGGCCTCTGCTGAACACAGCACACGTCGGAAAGCTGAGCCGTACCGATCGGCCATGTCCATGCTGACCTTCTACATCAACCGGGCCGGAAGGACGCTTTCTAATCCGAGGCGCCGCGTCCTCGAACAGGCCAAGGTCGAGCTACGCAGGTTGTTTCATCCCGCCGATTGAGAATTCCGGGTCGAGCGCCGTTCGGGCGCGACCCCCGAAGGCCTAAAGTGAGGTGCCGGGCCAGCCCCAGCCTTCACCCGCCCCGGAAGCGGCACGTGGGCCTCGGCACCTCACCGTTTCACGATGAGGAGAGGCACGCCCAGCGTCAAGAACCCCGCCGCGGCGGCCATGGCCGCCACGGGTGCGGGGTTTCTCCTGCGCGATGAACCCTCGATCAGGCTCTCGCGTGATCTGGCCTCACGGGCGACTCTCACTCGAAGGGGTTTACTCGGGTGACTTCGGCCCAAGGTCCGCACGCGCGCGGCGTCCCGACCCCCGCTCCTCTTGTCCCAAGCTTGCCCCCGCTCAAAGCCTTGCCCGGGCGCATTGGTAATGCGAGCTGCGAGGCGGGGACCCACCACGGGCCCATTCACGGATTGGGGGTTGGGCGGCCCGAGCGCGAAAGGCCCTTCCCCGCAAGGCGATGGTGCTGCGCTGCTCTCGAGTTACAGCCGATCCAGGTCAGCTCTATTCCGCCATGCGGGGCCCACTTTCGCCGCTCGTCTCCCAAGGCCGCAACCACCGCCCTGTCACGCGTCGCCAAGGGCCCGCGCATCCCACCGCACGGCCCAGTTGGGATGGCGTCTCCCTTGGGCGAGCCGCCGACGTGACGCTTTCATTAACCCGCCCGTGTCAGAAGGTGTTCTCGGAAGAACGCGCGGGCGGATGAGGCCACCGGGATGCCATCGCTCCCACCTCGAGATTCAGTTGGGTCGATGAGCCAGCCCCGGCGCCGGCTCGAGCTCGATGCCCTGCGCGGGTTGATGCTCGCCTGGATGACGTTCACCCATCTGCCGACGGTGGCGAGTGCCTTCTGCAACCAGACGCTCGGCTTCGTCTCCTCCTCCGAAGGGTTCGTCTTCCTCTCCGCGCTGTTCACGGGCAGGGTCTACACGCGCCTGGCGCAGCGCGAGGGTGATCGAGTGATGGCTCGCGAGCTGGGAAAGCGCGCCCTTCGCCTGTACGGATACCATCTCTTCCTCGTCGGCTTCGCCTTCGAGCTGGTCACACCCTTGGCCTCCTCGCAGGAGCGCCCCAATCTCCATAATCTGTTGAGTTTCTACTTCACGGCCGGCGCAAAGCAAGCCTACCTCGACGCCGCCCTCTTGCTCTACCGGCCCGCTCTCCTCGACATCCTCCCCCTCTACGTCACCTTCGTCGCCCTGTCGGTGGCGGTGCTCTTCCTCGCGCGTCGCCTAAATTTTGGGTGGATACTCGCCGGCGCCTTCGCAGTGTGGATCCTGTCCCAGTTCGGCCTCAGGCGTTCGCTCTATGAATTCCTGCACCTCCACGCCGGGCTCGGCATTCCCTACTCGGACCTCGGTGCCTTCGATCCGTGGGCCTGGCAGCTGCTATGGGTCGTGGGTCTAGGGTGCGGCATGAAGTGGGCGCGAGGGACGTGGCCCACCGCCGCGGTCGCACGGCGTCACGTGGTCATAGCCGCGGCCTCTGTCGGGTCCATTCTTCTCGTGCTGCGGTGGATGCTTGGTGCCGGGGCCAGCCTCGGACACCTGTCGGTCTTGGTCGACAAGTGGCATCTCGGTGCGTTGCGACTCGTCGACCTCGCCTCCCTCGCCGTGCTGGCGATCTCTTTCCAGCGCGCACTGGCGCCGCTCGCCGTGAAGCCCCTCGTCGCGCTGGGTCAGGCTTCGATCCAGGTGTTCTGCGCGCATGTGCTGCTCTGCTTCGCGGGCCTGGCGGTCCTGGGTACCCGAGCGAGGATGAGCCTCGTCGGCCAGGCGGTCCTGCTAATCTTGGCGCTCATCACCCTTCATCTCACCGCGCGGCTCTTTGCGAAACGCGCGGCCCCGGTCGCACGAAAGGCCGAGGGAATCGCCAGAGTGGAGTTCCTTGAAGAGCCGGAAGAGAAGCGGAGGGAGTCGGCGGCCCTTCTCGACGAAATCGGTGTAATGCCCGAGCGTCACGAACCCCTTGCGGCGAACCCTTTGCAGCCGAGACCGGCGGCAGGAGAGTGATCGGGTCTAACGCGACTGGGCCTTAGCGACCCGACGACGACGCGGCCGCCGAGCACCGGCTCTACGCCGAGTTCGGCTTGGCGTGCCGACCGGCGCTTTCGGCCCGGGGCTCGCTTTCCGGCGCCGGAACGGCACGGAACCGCGGGCCAGCCTCTCGAGGTGCTCGGCCCCGTCGCGCGCGAAGGACGTGAGAGGAGGGAGCACCTGGGCGGTGGTCAGGACCGGCGCGAAAAGATCGCCCTCTCGCTCGATCCGGCGCTGCGCCGTCCTCACGTCGATGGCGAGGCTTCGGCCGTCTCGCGAGCGCGAGGCCTCCTCGACCTCTTCCCAGTGGAGCGGCGTCGACACCGTCGGCTCTTCCATGGCACGCAGCGACCACACGCACACGGTGGTCTTATGGGCATCGTTTTGGCTCCAGTCGACGAGCACCTTGCCGGCCCGCAAATCCTTGCGCATCGAGGCCACGACGAGCTCCGGCCGCTCGCGGGCCAAGATCTCGGCCAAGGCCCGCGCACAGGCCTTCGCCCCGGGGTAGCTCGCCGGGCCATCGAGTGGCACGTACACCTGCAGCCCCTTCGATCCCGAGGTCTTGGCCAAGGAGAGGAGGCCCGAGCGGGCGCGGGGCCCTTCGCAGGAGGAGCGCCACCTCGCAGCACTCCACCACGTCGGCGGGCGCGCCGGAACCGAGGTCGAACACGAGCGCGGTGGGGCGTTTTGGCCGCGACGCGCGGTGCAGGGAGCAGTGCAGTTCCAGGTCGGCCAGGTTCGCCGCCCACACGAGGGTGGCGAGATCGTCGACCACGCAGAACTGGATGGTCCCGCGCGTGGTGGTTTCGACAGCGGCGGTTCTCACCCAGGAGGGTCGATGGGAGGGACAGCGCTTCTCGTAGAAATAAGGGCCCCGGACACCCTCCGGGTAGCGCTTCAAGGTGAGCGGGCGGTCGCGAAGGTGGGGCAAGAGCGCCGGGGCCACCCGGCGGTAGTAATCGATGACATCACCATTTGTGAATCCGGTCGCCGGATACAAGACCTTGTCGAGGTTGGCGAGCGCGATCCGCTTGCCCTCGACCTCGACCGGCACTTCTCGGCGCGAGCTCATTTCGCCTTCAAGGATGTGACGGGGAGCGCCATGAGGCAACGAGGCGGCTCCGGACGGCCTCCACCCCGGTTCGATCGAGCGGCTGCCAATTCTGCTCCTCGGACTCGTCTTCCGTAGCCCGTCCTGCCGGATTGATAGCGCCCCTTTTTCAGCCTTGCTGGGTCGAAGGGAGCCACGAGAGAACTCGGACGGCCGCTCGGCGTCTTGGAGGTCGATCGGTCGCCGGCGCCCATCCCTTGGGCAGGCCGTACGGGGCCTCGACTAGCCGAACCCTCGACCTCGCTTTAGGTTTTTGCCTTGGGGTGAGGTATGGCGACTGTTCCTATCCCGCGTTCTCCCCTCTCTTCGGATCAGCGAAGCGCATTCCTCGCCGCGCTCCTCGGCTGGACGATGGATGCCTTCGACTACTTCGTGGTGGTGCTCGTTTACTCCGAGATCGCGGCCGACTTCCATACCTCGCTCACCAAGATGGCCTTTCTCACCACCGTGACCCTGGTGATGCGTCCGGTGGGGGCTCTGCTCTTCGGCCTGTGGGCCGACCGGGTCGGGCGCCGGCGCCCGCTCATGGTCGATGTGTGCTTCTACTCGACCGTGGGATTCCTCTGCGCCTTTGCCCCGAACTACACGGTGCTCCTCGTCTTGAGGCTCCTCTACGGCATCGGCATGGGAGGCGAATGGGGTCTCGGCGCCGCCCTGGCCATGGAGAAATTGCCCGCCGACCGGCGGGGCTTCTTTTCGGGCATGCTGCAGGAGGGCTACTCCATTGGGTACCTCGTGGCTGCCCTCGTCTACCTCCTCGTTCACTCGGTGCTAGGCCTATCCTGGCGTTGGCTCTTCGCCGTGAGCCTCCTGCCGGCGCTCATCAGCCTCCTCATTCGGTCGCGGGTGAGGGAGTCCGAGGTGTGGGAGTCGGCTCACGAACGGATGAAGGCCACGAAGACGTCCTTCCGCGACATCGTCCTCGATCGCACCGTGCTGCGCCGCTTCGCCTACCTCGTCGTCCTCATGACCTTCTTCAACTGGATGAGCCACGGCACCCAGGACATCTACCCCACCTTCTTGCAGAAGGGAGCCCATCTCTCGCCGACCACGACCAGCTGGATCGTCATCCTGTACAACGTGGGCGCGATAGTGGGCGGGGTGGTCTTCGGGACCCTCTCGGAGCGCATGGGGCGACGCCGCACCATCGCTCTCTGTGCGCTGCTCGGGCTGCCGGTCGTACCCATCTTCGCCTACTCGCACACGGCCGGCCTGCTGTGCCTCGGGGCGTTCTTGACCCAGATCTTCGTGCAGGGGGCCTGGGGCATCATTCCGGCCCACCTCACCGAGCTGTCTCCCGATGCCATCCGCGGGTTCTACCCGGGCGTCACCTACCAGCTCGGCAACTGTCTCGCGGCCTTCAACCTGCCCATCCAGCAAGCCCTGGCCGGAGGGCACGGTTACCCGTTCGCGCTGGCGGCCATCGCGGTGCCGGTCTTTGTTGGAATCGTCGTCCTCGTGCTCCTCGGTCCCGAGGCGAGGGGGATCACGTTCGGTGCAGGTCGGCTCGTGGCGCCCTCGACCGCCTGATGCTTCACCCTCGCCGAAACCGCATCCGATGCGCTCAAAGGGAGGTCGCGTGACAGGTCAATGCGAGGTCTGTGGAAACGAGTACGACAAGTCCTCGAGGTGATCGCGGCCGGGGCCCACCACGTCTTCGACAGCTTCGAGTGTGCCATCCAGGCTCTCGCGCCGCGCTGCGAGCACTGTGACTGTCACGTCATCGGTCACGGCGTCGAGGCGGGCGGGCGGTTCTTCTGCTGCGCACACTGCGCACAGGCCGAAGGAGCGAGAGATCTGCGCGACCACGCCTGAATCGCCTCTCCCCGCGCGGCTCCGCGCCGGCGACAGACCCTGTGCCGCGGCGACCCTCGCGAAGCGTCCGTCGCGCGAGTTGTCAAGGGTGAACGGCGTTCGCCCGAGGAGGAAGTCGGGCGGGCGAGACGGCGGTTAGGGCGGGAGAGCCACAAAAGGAACCGCCCTCTCGAGCACACTCCGACTGACATCGACGCGCGCCTAAGTCGCCCTCACTTCAACGACACGCGATCTTCAACGACGGTCAGGTGGACCTGCTCCTCGGCAAAGGAGCGTCTCGGGGGCTTGACCCCTTGTGCGGGCTCACGAACCAAGAGGCGTTCGAGAGGCCCTGAAGAAATTGGGGTTTTCCCGCCTTCGGGAACGTCCTAACGTGAAGCCGCTCTTTTGCGCCGAGCCGGCTTTGGGGCATGCTGCTCGGATGCGACTCGAGACGTTCCGGATGAACCGCGACGAGGCCCTCTCGCTCCTCGCTCGTGTACAGGTGCTGCACCTCGCCACCACCACGCCCGAAGGCACGCCCGTCCTGCGAGCCCTCGACGGGGTCCTGCTCGGCGGTGCGGTGGCCTTTCACGGCTCGCGGCAGGGGGAGAAGGTGCGTTGTCTCGGTCGTCCGGCGGTCGTCTCTGCGGAGGAGGTGGTCGCCCGCATTCCCTCCTATTTCGTCGATCCGGAGCGCGCCTGCACGGCGAGCACCTTCTACCGCAGCGTCCAGGTGCAGGGGAGCCTCGAGGAGGTCACCGATCCGGCCGCCAAGGCCCGCGTTTTGTCCGCGCTCATGGCCCGCCTCCAGCCAGAGGGCGGCTATCTCCCGCTTGACCCTCTCGACCCTCGCTATCGAGGCGAGATGGCGGGCGTCCTCGTCTTTCAAGTCCCGCTCGACCGCGTCGACGGGAAGGCCAAGCTCGGGCAGAACCGCTCGCGCGAGGAGCGTCTGTGCATCATGGCTGGGCTGTGGAAGCGCGGTGACCCCGGCGATCCCTGCGCGATCGAAGCGATCCGCGCCGCGAGTCCTGACCAGGCCGCGCCGGCATTCTTGGGCGCACCCGCCGGGGTGACGCTCCACGTGGCCCTGCCGTCTTCGGCCGCGCCGGAGGCGGCCGCCCTGCTCTCGGCGGTTCCCTGGTGGAACGGTGCACCACCGGACCTCATTTGCCGGGTCCACCTCGCCGCCCAGGCCTGGGTCGGCGCGCGCGACAGCGCGGGCCGGCTCATCGGCACCGCTCGCTCCGTGTCGGATCGAGAGACCGCCTGGCTCTACGACGTCTTCGTCTCACCCTCCTGGCGCGGGAAGGGTGTCGGCCGTTCTCTCATCGAGCTCTTGCTCGATCACCCCGAAGTGCGCTCGGCTCGGACGGTGCGGCTCGCCACGAACGGCGCCCAGGGACTCTATGCGCAGTACGGATTCACGGTCTTGTCGAAAGTGCGGCGCGACTTCAACGAGGAGGAGATGGTCCTGCTGCGGAGTTCCTGAGTGGGGCTGGCACGCACGAACGGGCGGTTTCCACTTGCGGCGAGATTCCTCCTCCTCAGCCAAAGGCTTCCCGCGCACCTCGCCGGGATTGCAAGCAGGCCCAGGCCGAGCCAGGCAGCGAGGGCGCAGGTGCGCAGCGTGGAGCGCGCGGGGAATCGAGCGACGAGTCAGGCGGCTGCGCTCGCTGCGAGGAGCCCACCTACAAGGCCTCGCCGGACCGCGCGGGCCCGCTCGTTGAGGTCCTGGGCCGTGAGAAGGGGATGGAGGAACGATCGTGGCCCGGGCGGCCTCGAAGGGCGCGAGTTTCCATGCCCTACCCTTTGCTGTCGGCGCTGGCCGCCGGCGCCTGGGACGGCTGAACCGCGGGAACGGCGGGCGCCCCGAATCGCCGGTCGAGCTCGAGGTTCAGAAGCAGCACGTTCACGCGCGGCTCGCCCAGGATCCCGAGCTCCCGCCCGTCGGTGAACTCCTTGACGAGGGAGCGCACGCGCTCGGGATCGACCTTGCGGGCCTTCGCCACCCGCATCACCTGATAGAGAGCGGCTTCCGGCGAGAGATGCGGGTCGAGTCCGCTCCCCGAGGCGGTGACGAGTTCGGCCGGGGCCGGGGCCGGGGCGTCGGGATTCTCCTTCTCGAGAGCGGACAGGGCGGCCTCGGCCGAATCGCGCAGCTTCTTCGAGGTGGGACCGAGGTTCGAGCCTCCCGAGGCGAGGGGGTCATAGCCCTTTTCCCCCGCCGCCGAAGGGCGCGGGTGGAAGTAGCCAGGACTGGTGAAGCCCTGCGCCATGAGCTCCGAACCCACCACCCGGCCGGCGTCATCGGCGACGAGGCTCCCTTCGGCCCGGTGCCGGAAGAGCACCTCGGCGAGACCGGTCATGGCGAGCGGGTAGACAAGCCCGGTGAGGACGAGGGTGACGATGGTGGCCCGGATGGCCGGGCCCAGGTGCTGGAGCATGCTTTCCCCGCGGGGAGCCTCGGACGCGGACGGCGAAACCGGGGAACGCACTACGGTGGCGACGTTGCCTCGCATGTCTTCCTCCAAACGACTACCCGATGCCCGCAGCGGCGAGCGCCAGGTCGATGAGCTTGATCCCGAGGAAGGGCGCGATGACCCCGCCCACCCCGTAGATGAGGAGGGAGCGGCGCAACACGGCGGCCGCGCCGATGGGCCGGTACTTCACGCCCGCCAGGGCGAGCGGGATGAGCAAGACGATGATGATGGCGTTGAAGATGACCGCCGAGAGGATGGCGCTGAACGGCGAGGAGAGGTGCATGATGTCGAGCGGGGCGAGCTGGGGGTAGGCCGCCACGAAGAGCGCCGGCAGGATGGCGAAGTACTTCGCCACGTCGTTCGCGATGGAGAAGGTGGTGAGCGTGCCGCGGGTCATGAGCAGCTGCTTGCCCACCTCCACGACCTCGAGGAGCTTGGTCGGGTTCGAGTCGAGGTCGACCATGTTGCCGGCTTCCTTGGCCGCCTGGGTCCCGGTGTTCATGGCGACGCCCACGTCGGCCTGGGCCAGGGCGGGCGCATCGTTGGTCCCGTCGCCGGTCATGGCGACGAGCTTGCCTCTGCCCTGTTCGCTCTGGATGAGCTTCATCTTCGCCTCGGGGGTGGCCTCGGCGAGGAAGTCGTCCACCCCCGCCTCGCGCGCGATGGCGGCCGCCGTGCGCGGGTTGTCGCCGGTGATCATCACGGTCCGGATCCCCATGGCGCGGAAGCGTGCGAAGCGCTCCTTGATCCCGCCCTTCACCACGTCCTTGAGGAGGATGATGCCGAGAACCCGGGCGCCCTCGGAGACGGCGAGGGGCGTTCCGCCCGCGTCACCGATGCGACCGGCGGTCTGCTCGAGCTCGGCCGGCATGGCCCCCCCCAGGGCGGCCACGTGGCGGGCCACCGCGTCCACCGCGCCCTTGCGGATGACCCGGCCCCCGATGTCGCACCCGCTCATCCGCGTCTGGGCGGTGAAGGGAATGAAGGTGTGCCGGCCGTGGTCCACCTCCCGCCCACGCAACCCGTAGCGCTCCTTCGCCAGCACCACGATGGAGCGTCCCTCGGGCGTCTCGTCGGCGAGGCTCGCCAGCTGCGCGGCGTCGGCCAGGGCCTCCACCTTGACCTCGGGCCCGGGGATGAACTCGGTCGCCATGCGATTGCCGAGAGTGATGGTGCCCGTCTTGTCGAGGAGCAAGGTGTCCACGTCGCCGGCCGCCTCCACCGCGCGCCCGCTCATCGCCAGCACGTTCTTGCGAAGGAGCCGATCCATCCCGGCGATCCCGATGGCGGAGAGCAGGCCACCGATGGTGGTGGGAATGAGGCACACAAGCAGGGCCACGATGGCGGTGGCGGACAGGCTGATGCCGGAGTAGGCGGCGATGGGGACGAGGGTGACGCAGGCAAAGAGGAAGACGATGGTGAGCCCGACGAGCAGGATGTGGAGCGCGATCTCGTTGGGCGTCTTCTGCCGGGCGGCCCCCTCCACGAGTGCGATCATGCGATCGAGGAAGGACTCCCCGGGGTTCACGCCCACCCGTACCACGATGCGATCGGAGAGGACGCGCGTGCCTCCGGTCACCGCCGAACGATCGCCGCCCGCCTCGCGGATGACCGGCGCCGACTCGCCGGTGATGGCCGACTCGTCCACCGAGGCGATCCCCTCCACGATCTCGCCGTCTCCCGGGACCATCTGGCCCGCCTCGATGACCACCAGGTCGTCCTTGCGCAGGGACGAGGCGTCCACGCTCACCTCGCGTCCGTCGACGAGCTTGCGTGCCCTGATCTCCCGCCTCATGCGGCGCAGGGTCGCCGCCTGAGCCTTGCCCCGCCCCTCCGCCACCGCCTCGGCGAAGTTCGCGAAGACCACGGTGAACCAGAGCCAGATGCTCACCGTGAGGGTGAACCAGCCCGGCGCCGCGCCGGCCGGGTGCAGGAGGCGATCCCTGAGCCAGAGCGCGGTGGTGAGGACGCTCCCCACCTCCACCACGAACATGACCGGGTTCTTGGCCACGAGCCGCGGATCCAGCTTCTTCAGG
>Ga0335081_10012954_pt1 | contig 13496 bp, 8 predicted proteins | sample Lox_Sample_35_FD_206713 | JGI IMG/M metagenome (GOLD analysis project Ga0335081, IMG submission 206713) | Soil microbial communities from Loxahatchee National Wildlife Refuge, Florida, United States - Lox_Sample_3.5 | ecosystem: Environmental > Terrestrial > Soil > Wetlands | place: USA: Florida...
CGGTCGCGTACGGGTGATCCGATAGAAGCCACGGTGACTTACCCGTTGTGCAAGACTGGGGAGTCGGTCGAGTGCAAGAAAGGTGAACTGCTGCTCTCACCGGGAACCAAGGTCAATGGAACAATACTGTTCGCGCAGAAGGCCCCGGATAAATACTCGCGGGCCCGCATCGTGCTCGACTTCTCGAATATCGTCCACAAAGACGGCCAGATTTCTCCCCTGTACGCTCGTGTACTTGATGTAGACAATGCACGCGAGACCGTCCGAAATAATGAGATCCTGGGGATCATCCAGCCGCACGCTTCATCCAAATTATCTCTCACCATGGCGGCATTAGGAGCAGCCAATCCCATCGCGGGCTACACCATCAAGGGCATGCAAACCATCTACGGTTTGTCGATCCGCCGTGAGATTCTCTTTCCGGCAGGAACCGATATTCAGGTGCAGATCGTGCGTCCCTCAATGCTGAAGCAGAAAGATACCTGGCCAGGATGGCAAAAGTTGACGGTAACTCCACAGCTGCAAAAGCTCGTGGAATCTGCCCCGATGCGCACGTATGCCGCCGACAAGACGCCCTCTGACCCGACGAATCTTATGTTTCTCGGCACAGAGAAACAGGTAGTTGCAGCCTTTGAAGAAGCTGGATGGTTTGAAGCGGAAGGTCTCGGCGTACGCTCGGCATTGAAAGCGGTTCAGGCCACGGCGCGGCAGACGGGTTACGCCAGCGCCCCCGTTTCGGCGCTCATGGTGGAGGGCAAACCGCCTGATCTGGTGTTTCAAAAGTCCCTCGACACCTTTGCCAAGCGGCATCATCTGCGCATCTGGAAACTAAGCAAGACCTATGACGGACGGGAGGTTTGGGTTGGCGCGGCAACCCACGATATTGCCACCTCAAACAGTCGAGCTAAAACCAAATGGGCGCACCGCATCGATCCGCACATTGACCGGGAGCGCGATTGGGTAGAAACCGATCTGTTGTTCGCCGGGACAGCGGTTGCTTATGCCGACGTGGAGCGTCCAGCGGCCCCGCGGAAGCTTCAGAATGCCACGGGAGACGAAATTGTTACCGACGGCAAAATGTCGGTTGTGGAGCTGGCGCACGCCGCGAGTTCGGAGGTCACGACGTCCCCGCCCGAGTTAAAGCCTCGACCAGCCGCCAAACCACACTGAGTGTGTCGGAAGCCCTGATTTTACGCAAAATGATTTTGTGCGAAAAGGGACTGTGTTTTCGCCAAGTCTATCGGTCCACTTCCGCGTCCGACAGGCTCAGGGCCTCATCCAGAACTGCCACGCCGTGATCGATGTCTTCCTTGGAAATGATCAAAGGTGGCGCGATCACGAAGTGGCTCAGCCAGGCCTGAATGAAAACACCGTTCCCCATCATTTTTGCCGCCACCCGGTCCACCAGTGTCGGCTTTCCGGCAACCTTGTCTGCCCCGGTATTAAAGGGCGCCTTGGTGGCCTGATTTTTCACCAGCTCTACGGCCCAGAACATACCGATGCCGCGCACTTCTCCGATTGAAGGATGCCGGGGTTGCAATTCCTTCAGTTTCTGTCCGAGATACGCACCCACCTCAGTGGCGCGCTCCGCCAGCTGCAACCGTTTCATCTCATTGATCGACGCGATCGCCGGGGCGAGCGTGAGGGGATGGGCCTCATAGGTATGCCCATGGGAGAAGAAATGATCGTCGAAGTAGGATGCGACTTTGGTACTTGTGGCACACAGTCCCAGGGGAATGGCGGCATTCGTGATGCCTTTTGCCGTGGTGAGAATATCAGGCACGACATTCCAATTGTCCACGGCAAACCATTTGCCCGTCCGGCACCAGCCGGTCATGACTTCGTCGGCGATCAGCAATACGCCGTGCGCATCGCAAATCTGGCGCAGCCGCGGCATATATTCCTTAGGCGGAACCAGCACGCCGTTGGTTCCGACCACCGGCTCAACAATCACGGCAGCCACGTCACTCTCGTTCTCGATCATGTGCTCGATGTATTGCGCGCAGGCAATCTCACAACCGGGATAGGTATGCCCAATCGGACACTTGTAGCAGTTGACCTCCGGAGCAAAAATTACCCCCGGTATTTTGCCTGCTGGCTCCATCGCCCACCGTCGGAAGTCTCCGGTCGCGGCAATCGATCCCATGGTGGAACCGTGATACGAGCGGTAGCGGGAGATAATTTTCGTCTTCCCCGTGACCATGCGGGCGATCTTGAAGGCAGCTTCATTCGCCTCGGTACCCGACGTCGTAAAGAAAAACTTCTCCAATCCCCGGGGCAGGACCTCGGTGAGAAGTTTGCTCAGCTCCGCGCGAACCTCCGTCGCATATCCAGGTGCGATGTATGGCAGCTTCCTCGCTTGCTCCGCAATGGCTTCCACCACTGCGCGGTTCTTGTGGCCAAGCGTGACGCACATAAGCTGCGCCGAAAAATCCAGGTATCTCTTGCCTTCGCCGTCGATGAAGTGGCAGTCCTCAGCGTCCACGATCTCCAAGGGAGCCCAACCTTTTTGGCGGCGCCAGGTGCCGTAGGTGAGCCGGGCGGTCAGCTCCTTCACCTGCGCGGAAGACAACGTCTCTGCTGTGGGAATAGGCATAGAACCTGAACCTTCGAGATTGGATTTGAAGAACTTGGCGGCCGGACCTGTAAGCCGATCTCGCCCGGTCAGGCAGGGCCACGTAACCTATTGAATCGGACAGCGGGACAGCTGTCAATGACATCAACTTTGGCAGCCATGCCTGGCTAGCGCATCAAGAATTGCGCGACCGAATGCAATTTTCTGTATCTAATCAAGTCGACTGGGCAGCCCAACAGTGTGTAATAAATCTCTTTGCCCAGAGCCGGACCAAGCATGGCCAAACCAATTCTGCTAAGTGTGGATGACGATTCCGATGTTTTGCGGGCTATTGAGCGCGATCTTCGATCGCAATACGGTGCTGCATATCGCGTTATAGGAAGTGACTCTCCCGCGGGCGCGCTCGATCTCTTGAAGCAGTTGAAAGTGCGTAACGACAGTGTGGCTTTGTTGCTTGCCGATCAGCGCATGCCGCGCATGGATGGAGTCCAATTTCTGCAAGAAGCCATGGGAATTTTCCCCGAGGCGAAGCGAGCGTTGCTCACCGCCTACGCGGACACGAACGCTGCGATCAGCGCCATCAATCAGGCCAGCATAAACTATTTTTTCTTGAAGCCCTGGGACCCGCCCACAGAGCATTTGTATCCGCAATTGGATGATTTGCTGGATGACTGGCAAGCTTCCTTCCGTCCCACGTTTCAAGGGATTCGGGTGCTGGGTACCCGCTGGTCACCCCGATCGTATGAGCTGCGAGACTTTTTGGCCCGCAACCGCGTGCCATATCAGTGGATCGACGTTGAACTTTCCGCCAACGATCCGGAAACCAAACGCCTTGTCGAGGCTCTAGGCCCGGAAGCGGCAGAGCTTCCTGTGGTGCTCTTCCCTGACGGGACGAAGCTGCTTGAGGGTGTGCCCGCGGATGTCGCGCAAAAAGTTGGCTTGCGGACGCGTGCCCAAACCAGTTTTTACGACCTTGCCATCGTGGGCGGAGGCCCAGCCGGTTTGGCCGCTGCTGTTTATGGCGCCTCAGAAGGGCTGCATACCGTGATGATCGAGAGGGAAGCGCCCGGCGGGCAGGCGGGAATGAGCTCGCGCATCGAGAACTATCTTGGATTTCCGACTGGGCTCAGTGGTGCCGATCTGGCTCGGCGGGCGGTGGTGCAAGCCCAGCGTTTCGGGGTCGAAATCCTGGCACCGCAGGAAGCTCTCGGCGTCCGAACGGAAGGGCCTTACCGAATCATCAAGCTGGCGGATGGGAACGAGATCTCATGCCACGCGCTGATGATCGCCACGGGCGTACAGTGGCGGCGGTTGGAAGCTCCCGGAATTGACCGGTTGCAAGGCGCGGGCGTTTACTACGGCGGTGGCGCTACGGAGGCGCTGTCTTGTCAGGGTGAGATCGTGTATGTCGTGGGCGGCGCGAACTCGGCGGGTCAAGCGGCGATGAACTTCGCCAAGTACGCCGAGCGGGTGGTGATTCTGGTGCGCGGCGATTCGCTTTCCGCCACCATGTCGCAATACCTGATCGACCAGGTTCAAGCTACACCGAATATTCAGCTGTGGACACATGCCAGCGTGGCCGAGGCGCACGGCGGGACCCACCTGGAGGAGATCTCGGTGCTGTGTTCCGATACCAACAAAATTGAGCGCGTGCCGGCAAATGCCATGTTCATCTTTATTGGGGCGTTGCCGCGAACGGATTGGCTGGCGGATGTCGTCGAGCGGGACGAGCGCGGTTTCCTGCTGACTGGGCCTGATCTTATACGTGACGGGCAACGCCCCAAGGGATGGGGGCTCGAACGGGATCCGTTCCTGCTTGAGACCAACGTCCCGGGTATTTTTGCCGTTGGCGATGTGCGCCACGGTTCCATAAAACGGGTGGCTTCCGGAGTCGGTGAAGGATCGGTGGCGGTGCAGTTTATTCATCAGTACCTGAGTAAGGTGTAATGGCCGACAAATCGGAATTACTACGCGTTCCAGCCTTCGCCGGCCTGCCCGACGATCAGATCGCCTGGTTCCTCGGCAACTCGCAAGAAATACATGTGGCGGCCGGGGATGTCTATGTCCGCCAGGGTGATCCGGCGGACTGGATGTTTGTGATTCTCGAAGGCCAATTTCAGTGGCGTGGCGAACTGGGCGGCGATACCGTCATATATTCAGCGAAGCCGGGCGACGTCACCGGAGTGTTGCCCTTCTCGAGGATGAAGCAGTTCACCGTGACCGGTAGAGCGCTGGCGGAAGGCCGGATTCTGAGATTCCCGGCTTCCTTGTTCCCCGAACTTGTGCAAAGGATGCCGGAGTTGACCACGCGCCTGGTGGGGCTGATGTCCGACCGGGTCCGGGAAACGACTCGGGTTGAACAACAGCGGGACCGGCTGGCTTCACTGGGAAAACTCTCGGCCGGATTGGCGCATGAACTCAACAATCCAGCTTCCGCCGCGAAGCGCGCTGCCAGCCAATTGCGGGATGCCCTGAAGAAGATCAGGGACGCCAGTCTCGAGTTGGGAAGACGCGATCTCACCCCTGCCCAGAAATCAGAAATTGAAAAACTGGAAATCTCGTTCACGCAACAGGATGTAGTCCCACCGGATCCGCTGACGATGAGCGATCTGGAAGACCAGATCGATTCTTTGTTGCGTAGTCATGGGCAGAACGACTTGTGGCAACTGGCGGCCGATCTTGCCCAACGTAATATTCAGCCGGAAATGCTGGAATCGTTGTTTGCGACCCTCGATGCGGTCACCGCTCGAGCCGCTCTGGTCAGAATCGCCGCCTCGGTGGAAATCGCAACTCTTCTGCACGAAATCGAGAGCAGCACCTCCCGAATATCGGATCTCGTGGGCGCGATCAAGGAATATACCCACATGGACCAGGCCCCGGTGCTAAACGTGGACATCGTAAAGAGCCTGGAAACCACACTCACGATCTTGAATCACAAATTGAAACAAGGTGTGGCGGTGCAGCGCGATTACCAGCGCGTTCCCCTTCTGGTGAATTCGTTTGGCAGCGAGCTCAACCAGGTTTGGACCAACCTTATTGACAATGCGATTGACGCGATGCACGGAAAAGGCGAACTTCGCGTCCGCACCTACCGCGACGATGGTTGCGTCGTAGTCGAGATTGGCGATAACGGTCCAGGAATTCCCGGCGACGTGCAACCCCACATCTTCGAGCCCTTTTTCACCACCAAAGGAGTGGGAGAAGGCACGGGCCTCGGCCTGGACACCGTCCAGCGGATTGTAAAGAAGCACCGGGGAAACATTCAGGTCACTTCCAAACCTGGTGATACGCGCTTTCAAGTTTGGCTCCCACTATCGGAAGCATCGACTTAAGAAAGGCAAAATCTCCAGGCATCTCCGCCGACAGTATTCAATTTGTGGCAGCCGGGCCTGTAAGCCGAATTCTGTCCGCCGGATTGCTCCGGCAGGACGGCCATTCCTCTGGGCCCGGCATTGCTGCCGGGCTCTAGCGACCTACCCGAAGGTTGTAACGCGCCGAGCCGGCACGTCCCCGCCGTCGCTTTGAGCGCTTTTCAAGGATGCGTGCCAGACGCGCGATTCTCTGCCCGCAAAAGCCGCGGGCAATCGCGCGGCACGCTCAGATCCTTCGCTCAGCAAAAGAGCTTCACTCAGGATGACAAAACGCTCAAAGCGACGGCCGGACTCCCTTCCTATTTGGTCTTGCTCCGTGTGGGGTTTGCCCTGCCCGTGGCATTACTGCCGCGGCGGTGCGCTCTTACCGCACCTTTTCACCCTTACCCCGCCGCCGTTGTGAATGCTGGTATGGATGCGAGCCAAACGCGCGATTCCTGCATCGCAAAACCCGCGATGCTTCGCGCGGCTCGCCCAGATCCTTCGCTCAACCAAGAACGTTTCGCTCAGGATGACAAAGCAATCACAACGACGGCGGGGCGGTATGTTTTCTGTGGCACTTTCCGTCGAGCGGACTTGAATCCGCCCTCCCGGACGTTATCCGGCACACTGCTCTGCGGAGTTCGGACTTTCCTCCCCCGCCATCCGAAGATAACGGGAGCGGCCGTCCGGCCCAGCTGCCAACCTATTCATTATAGTCGATGGGAAAGGCGTCACCACCCACTTCGTCCTCAGCGATTTGAGAAGCCGCTGCCCAAGTGCTATGTTGCTGGTTTGAGGAGGCACGTATGGATCGCAGAGATTTCCTCAAGAAAGTTGCCGCCGCTGGGGCGGTGACTTCGCTCACGGACAAGCTGGCGCACGCCGCGAACCCTTCCATCCCCTATCGCATCCTGGGCCGCACGGGCGAGAAGGTCTCGATGGTCGGCATCGGCGGATATCACCTCGGCAACCCAAGCGAGCAGGAAAGCATTCAGATTATCCGGACCGCGCTCGACTCCGGAATCAACTTCCTCGACAACTGCTGGGATTATCACGATGGCCTGAGCGAAGTGCGTATGGGCAAGGCGCTGCGCGATGGCTACCGGCAAAAAGCGTTTCTCATGACCAAGATCGATGGTCAGACCAAAGCCGCAGCCGCGAAACAGATCGACGAGTCACTGCGGCGTCTGCAGACCGATCACATCGATCTTTTGCAATTTCATGAAGTCATTCGCGAGGGCGATCCTGCCCGCATCTTCGGGTCCGGCGGCGGGATGGAGGCGATGCTCGATGCACGCAAACAAGGCAAGATCCGTTACGTCGGCTTCACCGGGCACAAGAGTCCGGACATCCACCTGAAGATGCTGGAAACCGGCTTTGCTCATAACCTCACCTTTGATGCCGTGCAAATGCCACTGAACGTGATGGACGCGCATTTCGACAGCTTCGAGAAGAAGGTGTTGCCCGTTCTGGTGAAACATCAAATCGGCGTGCTGGGCATGAAGCCCATGGGATCGGGCGTGATTTTGAAGAGCAATGTGGTCAAGCCCGTCGAATGTTTGCGCTATGCCATGAGCCTGCCCACGAGTGTAGTCATCACTGGATGTGACTCGATGGCGGTACTGCAGCAGGCCCTGGATGTGGCGCGCAGCTTCAACCCGATGAGCCAGCAGGAAGTGGCGATGTTGTTGGCAAGGACCGATCCGGCCGCGAAGAACGGTCAGTATGAACTCTACAAAACCAGCCATGACTTCGATGGAACCTTCCAGAACCCGCAGTGGCTGGGATGAACAGCTTCGAAGTGTTCTGTTGAGCGGGACGGTTTTCCGCGTCTATCTACGCTACTGTTAGACTGAAGCTGTCAGTGAGCGCTGGGCGGGTCCCGCTGCGTTTTCCATGCACACCCTCGAAGCCATTCGTCTCTCGCTGCAATCGCTCTGGGCGAACAAGCTGCGCTCTGCGCTGACTTTGCTCGGAGTCGTGATTGGCGTGGCGGCGGTGATTGCCGTGGTCACTTTCACCAGTGGCATCAACGGCTACGTAGCGGAAAAGGTCTTCAACCTGGGTGCAGACGTTTTCATCATCAGCAAGGTTTCCCCGGTCATAACCAACATCGATCAACTGCTCGAAGGGCAAAAACGCAAAGACCTGACCCTCGAGGACTACGACGCCGTGCTCCAAGCCTGCCACCAGTGCACCATGGTGGGCGCTTCCATTCTTAATCCCACAGGTCACGTCAAGTATGGTGAGCAATCCATCACCGACACCTGGGTCCGTGGGATGACCCCTTCGATGTGGGAGATCTTCAACCTCGATCTAGCTGCAGGCAGGACCCTCAACCAGAACGACCTGAATAATCGTTCGAACGTGGCGGTGATTGGCACCGATGTCGTGGACACGTTGTTTCCCGGTGTGGATCCGCTGGGCAAGGAAGTTCGGGTCGAGGGTCAGATCTATCGCGTGATCGGCACGGGCGTGAAGCAGGGAACCACTCTGGGACAAAGCCGGGATAACTACGTTGCCATTCCGATTACCACTTACGAAAAACAGTTCGGATCGCACAACAGTATCCGGATCTCGGGCAAAGCCAACGGGATCGGCAGCCAGCTGGATTCGGCAATTGACGAAGCCCGCGCGATTCTGCGGGCCCGGAGGCACGACCTTCCCGGCCAGCCCGACAGTTTCACGGCGGAAACCAATGCCAGTTTTCTGAGTTTGTGGTCGAATCTGAGCGGCACGTTTTTCATCACCATGGTCGTCATCGCTGCCATCTCGCTCATCGTGGGCGGTATCGTCATCATGAACATCATGCTGGTTTCAGTTACTGAGCGTACGAGAGAAATCGGTATTCGCAAAGCCATGGGCGCCCGCCGTCAGGACGTACTGCTGCAGTTCCTGATCGAGTCCGGCATCATGGCCCTGGTGGGAGGGGTAGTCGGAGTGCTGTTCGGGATTGGACTCGCCAAAGGCATTACTGCGCTGATCGGGATGCCCTCAAGCGTCAAGTTGTGGGCGGTGGCCGCGGCGCTGGTGGTTTCGAGCAGTGTGGGCGTATTCTTTGGCGTTTATCCGGCGAAGCGGGCCGCGAGGCTGGATCCGATCGCAGCCTTGAGATTTGAACTTTGATTTATTGAATCGTTGTAATGATTGAGCCATTGAATCATTGAGCCATTGAGAGATTGAAAAGTTCCTGATCTGACAATGAATCAATGACCCGATGAATCAAAGATCCGATGATTTATTGAACCGATTAACATGATGCGCAGACGCGATTACGGCGAAATTCTCCGGATGGCGATGGACACCATCCGGAGCAACAAGATGCGCTCCGGCCTGACTGTCCTGGGAATCGTGATCGGCGTTGCGGTGGTGATCGGCATTTCCTCCGTGGTCCGGGGGCTCAATGACAATGTGCGCGACATGATCAGCAGCATGGGCTCGAACATCGTTTTTGCCTTTCACCTTCAGCCCTTCACCTTTGGGCGTCCGACGGAAGAAATGCGTACCCGCAAGGAGCTTACCTACGAGGACGCTATGGCTATGAAAGAGTTGCCGCACGTACTGGCGGTGACCACCGGACTCCGTTACTTCCGCCCCGAGTTCGGCGCAGGCACCTACGTGGTGAAGTACGGCGATCGCAAAGCCAAGAGCACTATTCTGGAAGGCGACACAGCGACGGTAAAGGATGTCTTCGACATCCGCATGTCTGCAGGCCGATGGTTCAGCGACATTGACAACACGCAGCACTCGCCGACGATTATCCTGGGCTCCGACACTGCGGACGAGTTGTTCGGTAACGCCAGCTCGCTGGGAAAGGAGATCAACATCGATGGCCAGTTGTTTACCGTGATCGGCGTGGCCGAAAAGCGCAAGAGCGTATTCGCCGGGGGCAAGAATCCGGACGACAACATTGTTTACTTTCCGCTGACCACGTTCCGCAAGCTGCACCCTGAACTGAAGCAATACTGGATTAGCGTCAAGGCCACATCGCACGACGACATTCCCAAAGCCATCGACGAGATGCGCGAATTGCTCCGCCGCCGCCGCAAGGTTGCGCCTGACAAGCCGGACAATTTTGCGGTCTTCACCCAGGATTCGCTTTCCGATGTCTGGAACCAGGTGACGGGCGCGGTGTTCATTTTCATGTTCGCGGTTTCCAGCGTTGGCTTGATCGTGGGCGGCGTCGGCGTGATGAACATCATGCTGGTTTCCGTGACCGAGCGTACCCGCGAAATCGGTGTGCGCAAAGCCATCGGCGCCCGCAAGCGGGACATACTTTTGCAATTCACGCTGGAGGCCATCACGCTGACCGCAATGGGCGGAGTTCTAGGTGTGGTGGCAGGCGGAGTCATTACCTGGATTATCCCGGCCATCTGGAGTTCGCTGCCGGCGCGGATGTCGGTGTTCTGGACCACATTCGGCTTCAGTGCAGCGGCTGCCGAAGGCCTGCTGTTTGGCATCTATCCTGCCTGGAAAGCCGCGAATCTGGATCCGATCGAATCGCTGCGGTACGAGTGATTGAATGCATCGTGCTATTCTGCGCGATTGATGATCTCTCACATTCTTTGGGCTCTCGAAATCATCGCTGTTCTGGGCGCATGCTCGAGCGTGGCTTACTATCTGCTCTGCCTTTGGAGTGCCACGAGTTTCCTGCGCGCACGAAGGAGCGCGGAGAAGGGTGGTCTGACCGAAGTCGATGGGAGTGCCCGCGCCACCCCGGCGCCGGTTTCCCTTCTTAAGCCGCTCAAAGGTATCGACCCCGGAATGTATGAAAGCTTGCGCAGCCAGTGCATGCAGGACTATCCCGAGTACGAAATTATTTTTAGCGTGAGCGATTCGGCCGATCCTGCGGTTGGACTCGTGGAACAATTGCAGACTGAATTTCCGCAGCGCGCGATCCGGCTGAAGGTTTGCAGTGACAATCTTGGCGCCAACGCCAAGGTCAGCAATTTGGTGCAAATGCTCGGAGAAGCGCGTCACGAAACCATCGTTGTGAGTGATAGCGACATTCGCGTTGAGCCGGATTACTTGCGGCGGGTGATCCAGCCTCTTACCGACCCGAAAATTGGTTTAGTGACGTGCCTTTACCGTGGTGTAGCAGCATCCACGCTCGGCTCCCGCCTTGAGTCGCTGGGCATCAGTGCTGACTTTGTACCGGGAGTGTTGGTTGCGCGCCAGATCGAACGTGGAATCCGCTTTGGGCTGGGCTCCACTCTGGCCTTTCGCCGCCGTGATCTTGCCGCGATTGGTGGATTCGAAGCGATTGCCGACTACCTCGCCGATGATTACGAATTGGGAAAACGCATCGCCGGGCATGGGCTGAAAGTTGAACTTTCCGATGCGGTCGTCGAAACTTTTCTGCCAAGTTATACCTTCGCCGAGTTCATCCGGCATCAACTGCGCTGGTCGCGGACGATTCGCGAAGCGCGTCGAGGAGGTTACGCCGGTCTTCTGCTCACTTTTGGACTTCCTTGGTCTCTGCTGGCACTCCTCGTTTCGGGCGGCGCGGCGTGCGCGTGGGGGTTATTGGGGGTGGCGGCGTGTTTGCGGCTGGCTGTGGCCGTTCTCGTCGGTGGTGTTGTTTTGCGGGATAGGCACACGATTCGCCGGTTGTGGCTGCTTCCTCTACGCGATTTGCTCGCGGTTGCCGTATGGAAGGGCGGCCTTGTTGGGCATACGATTACGTGGCGTGGTGAAAAGTTCCGATTGAAAAATGGCAAGTTGGTGCGGTTCGATAGCGAGGAGCGAGTGCCACAACCGGGTCGGACAGGCTAACCTTGGGGGTTGAGATCCGAACGCGCGAACTGGCCGTCTGGTAGAACTCGATACCGCCGGCCACGCCATGTGATTGTATTCCCGAAAAATCCGGCGATCCAAACGGCAAAGCCGATCAAATCCTCCAAGGGCAGCAGAAGCCAATTGATTCTTGCCCGCAAAACTTTCGCCGAAACAACATAAGCTGCCAAAAAGCGCACTAACAACGCGGCGGGCAAGATCGGCCACCATCCGGGGCGCGCCGCCACCAAAAGCAATGCCAAAGGAAAAGGCATCGTGAACAACTGCCCGATGTAGCCTGCTGGGCGTGAGCGACGCGTGCTGCGCGCCCAGCGCAACCGATGAGCAATATTTGCCTGCAGATTGGCGCTACCGATGTGGTGCTCGATCACGTAGGAAGAAAGAATCACGCCGTATCCGGCTTCGGCGGCGAATTTGCCCATGACGAAATCTTCGGCTAGATAATCTTTGAGCCGGTCGAAGCCGCCAATGGCTTCGAGCGCGCGTTTGCGCGCGACAATGGTTGGCCCAACGGCAAACTTCATGCCTTCGAGCATCCGCGCCACGAGAATTCCAGCGATGAAATCCGTGTTCATTCCCGTAGCTTCCAAACGTGACCAAACGCTTGGGCCGGGCACAGCCCGGTAAGGACAGGTGGCCACGCCCAGGTTGGCTGCGCCAAACTCGACCGACACTTTGCGCAGAAAGTCCGGCGTGACTCGAATGTCGCTATCGCTCATGACCACCAGATCGTTTTCCGCCGTGGCTAGCATTTGGGACAGACTGAAGACTTTGGCATTCGGATATGGTGGCTCTCCAGTCACCAGCAGGCGCGTGGGGATTCGCGGATATGCTGCTTGCAGTTTTTCGACAACGCCAACTGCCGGATCCACTCTTACCCGCACCGCAAACAAGATTTCAAACGAAGGATGATCCTGTTCAAAAAAAGTCCGCAGGTTCGATTCGAGTCCATCGTCGAGTCCGGCGAGAGGCTTGAGAATACTGACTGGCTCTGCTGAGGTCGCGCCTGCTGGCAACGCCGAAAGATAACGGAAAGCTGCCACGACTGAAAGCAACGAATACACCAGTGCGCCGGCCAGCAGCGCGAGCAACACGACACTTGCCTCAATCACTTATTTGCCTGTTGGTGAGAATTGACTTGCCTCCGCTGCGCGCAAGCACAAATCTTGGCCTGCCGCGCAGTTCCTTAGGTTCGTCCTGGTCAGTCCACAGGAAAACTCGTTGCGGTCCGTCCCAGAGGGCATCGAACGAAGCTGCGGTTTCCCATACCTGTGGCGCATCGGGAAATTGCGAGCCATACCATAAGTTGCCGCTGGGAGCGTGCAGGATGCGCAACGGAATTCCGGTATAGAAGTTCAGGGTAGAGGCCTGGTCATACTGGCCGTCCACCACAATCACGTCCCCGGGCCGGTAATGGTGCTCAATAGCCACCGCCAGCTGATGGGAGGAAAGAATGGGCGAGAAGGTGACGAAGGCGGCATGCACGCAGGTCAGTAATCCAACCATCATGAGCGCCAGTGCAGCATTCCCGAGCGCTGGTTTCGCACCTCGGCGGAAAAACCAGTTCAATCCCGCTCCCAGAGACAGAGCGATCACGGTCCCGAATAACGGAACCCGGAACGCTCCTAGCGCTTCGGGCGTGAGATCAAAGAAATGTCCAAGCGAAAAATCGTATTCTTGCGGATTTTTCCTCAACAGATCGGCGAGGTCAACTCCGGGTGCAGGAGGGTGTGAGGAGATCACCAGAAAGATCCCAATCGCGGAGCCTGTGA
>Ga0335081_10012955_pt1 | contig 13496 bp, 8 predicted proteins | sample Lox_Sample_35_FD_206713 | JGI IMG/M metagenome (GOLD analysis project Ga0335081, IMG submission 206713) | Soil microbial communities from Loxahatchee National Wildlife Refuge, Florida, United States - Lox_Sample_3.5 | ecosystem: Environmental > Terrestrial > Soil > Wetlands | place: USA: Florida...
GATCTCCTCCGGCACCACGCCCAAAATGATCGCCAAGGAATGGCACGCCTGGCCGGTGGGCTACGGCTCGATGCTGCTGGAAAGCTTCGTGGCTATCATGGCCATGATCGCCGCCTGCGTGTTGCAGCCCGGCGTGTACTTCGCCGTGAACTCGCCCGCCGGGGTGGTGGGCGCCACGCCCGCGGCGGCGGTAGCGACTATCAGCTCCTGGGGCTTCCCGGTGACCGTTTCGGACATGACCACGCTGGCCCACAACGTGGGCGAGCAGACGCTGTTCTACCGCACCGGCGGCGCGCCGTCGCTGGCGCTGGGGATGGCGCACATCTTCGCGCACAGCGGCGGTGGCCAGGCCGTGATCGGCTTCTGGTATCACTTCGCCATCATGTTCGAGGCGCTGTTCATCCTCACCATCATCGACGCCGGTACGCGCGTGGGCCGGTTCATGTTGCAGGACCTGCTGGGCCACGTTTCCGAGCCGCTGGGCCGCACGAGCTGGATGCCCGGCGTGATCGCGACCAGCGCGGCCATCGTCGCCGCGTGGGGCTACTTTCTGATTCAGGGCGTGCGCGATCCGCTGGGCGGCATCAATTCGCTGTGGCCGCTGTTCGGAATCTCCAACCAGTTGCTGGCGGCCATCGCCCTGTGCGTGGGCACCACCATCATCCTGAAGATGCACGGCGCGAAATACATGTGGATCACCTGCGTGCCGCTGGTGTGGCTGGTCACCGTGACCTTCACCGCGGCGTGGCAAAAGATCTTCTCGCCCAACCCCGCCCTCGGTTTTCTGGCGCAGGCCGAAAAGCTGGCGGCGGGTCCGGCCACGGCGGCCACTCCGACGCTGATCTTGAACGCGCGGCTGGACGCGGTGGTGTGCGGCATCTTCATGGTACTGGTGGCGACCATCGTGCTCGATTCGTTACGCGTGTGGGTGGGGATTCTGCGCGGCACCCGCGAGCGCGTGGTTCGCGAAGCGCCGTTCGTGCTCTCGCAACTGCGGGCGGAGGAGCTATGAAGCGCGTGCGCCGCTTCGGCGGGTTGGTCCTGGCGCTGCTCCGCGAGTTGGCGGACGAGAACGCCTACCGCCGCCATCTGGAGGCGCACGGCCGTACGCACTCGCCGGCGGAGTGGCGGCGATTTTCGGAAGAGCGGTTGCGGGCCAGGTACACTCGGGCCAAGTGCTGTTGAGATTCCTGAGAGGTTCCGCCCCGGAGGCCCACTATCCCACTTACAATCCATGCTCCGCTACTGGTTGGCGCCGGTGGCCGGCCTCGCGCTTCTGGCGGCCAACGCCGCCGAGCCGGGCGTCCGGACCCAATACATCGGCGGAACGCTGGCCAGCGTTTCCGCCAAATCGACCGCCCATCTCGATCTGACCGCCTCCGACGCGCTGGTGTTCCGCTGCCGGGGAAGCGAGTTGCGCATCGACTACCGCAAGGTCAACGCCGTGGAATACGGCCAGAGCGTGAGCCGGCGCTACGCCGCCGCGGTGCTGATTTCGCCCGTGCTGCTGCTCAGCAAATCGCGCAAGCACTTCGTGACCATCGGCTATGTGGACGCCGAGGGCCGGCAGCAGGCGCTGGTATTCCGCGTGGACAAGGGCGATATCCGCTCGGTGCTGTCCAGCCTGGAAGCGCGCACCGGCCGGCGCGTGGAATATCAGGACGACGAAGCGCGGAAATCGGGAAAGGGATGACCATGCGAACCATTCTGTTGGCTGTGGCGGTAGCCGCCGGCGCGGCGGCGGCGGGGGATCCGCCACCCGCCGCGCTGGCGATCGAGGAGGCTGGGCTGCGCCAGTTGCTGACGCTGCGGCGCGTTTACGTCGACCGCCTGACCGGCGGCGAAACCGCCGCGCAGATGCGCGACATCCTCATCGCCAGCCTGGAGGGCAGCAAGCTTTTCATCGTTACCGAGAACCAGGAACGCGCCGACGCCGTGATGCGCGGCGCCGCCGAAGACCTGGTGTTCACCGAGACTCATCAGTCTTCCGACGGGATCAACGCGCACGCCAACGTGGGAACGGGCCGCTCCTCCAGCACCGCGCGGGGTGCGGCCGTGGGTGTGGGCGAGAACGAATCGGAGCACTCGGCCGAGCGGCGGCACGAGGCCATCGCTGCCGTGCGCCTGGTGAACAAGGACGGCGACGTGATCTGGTCCACCACGCAGGAGAGCCTGGGCGCGAAATTCCGCGGCGCCAGCGCCGACGTGGCCGACAAGATTACCGGCAAGCTGAAAGAAGATTTCGAACGCGCGCGCAAGCTTGCACCGAAACCGTGACGCCGCCTCTGGCTGACACCCGAAGAAGTCTTATCCGCGTTCATCCGCGTTTATCTGCGGCCCAAATGGTCTTTGACCCGCAACCCATCCGCTGTCGCGGATTGGTGTATACTGCCTTCGCAGCAGACGGGACGGCACTTCCCGTCGCAGGAGGGGAACATGGCAGCTCCCGATGTCCTCTGGAAGAATGGCCGCTTCGGTCAGACTTCGCGACGCGACAAGTGGTGGGCTTCGCCCCTGCTGGTCTTCCTTGGGCTGGGCGCCTTCCTGGTCTATGCCAATTGGGCGGCCTGGCAAGGCCACAGCTATACGTATGGCCCCTACATCTCGCCCTTCTATTCCCCGGAAATTTTCGGAGACTCTCCCCACGCGCTGTTTGGTCCCAAGCCCTCCTGGTATCCGAGCTTTTTGCCGTTCTCTCCGGCCCTGCTGATCCTCTGGATTCCCGGCCTGTTCCGCCTCACCTGCTATTACTACCGGGGCGCATACTATAAATCGTTCTGGGCCGATCCTCCGGCCTGCTCGGTCGGCGAGCCCCGCCAATCGTATCTCGGGGAACGCAGCCTCCCATTAATCCTCCAGAATTTTCACCGCTATTTCCTGCGGCTTTCCTACCTGGTGTGGGGCTTTTTGGTCTACGACGTCTGGAAGGCGTTGTGGTTTTCGGACGGCTTCGGGATCGGGGTGGGGACGCTCGTGTTGCTGGTCAACGTGGTGCTGCTGGGCTGCTATGTGTTCGGCTGCCACGCCTTCCGGCATCTCATCGGCGGCACCTTCGACCGCATCTCGGAGCACCCGGTGCGGCACAAACTCTACGACTGCGTGAGCTGTCTGAACGGAAACCACAAGAAGTGGGCGTGGGCCAGTCTCTGCTCGGTGGGCTTCGCCGACATCTACGTGCGGCTCTGCTCCATGGGGATCTGGCATGACTGGAGAATCCTGTAGATGCCGGAATTCCGCAGGTACTCCTACGACGTTCTGATCGTCGGCGCGGGAGGAGCGGGGCTGCGCGCCGCCATTGAGGCGGCTGTCTCGGGAGTCAAGGTCGGCGTGGTGTGCAAATCGCTGCTTGGCAAAGCGCACACGGTGATGGCCGAGGGCGGCGTGGCGGCCGCGCTCGCCAACGTCGACGACCGCGACAACTGGCGGGTGCATTTCTCCGACACCATGCGCGGCGGCCAATACCTCAACAACTGGCGCATGGCCGAACTGCATGCCCGCGAAGCGCCGGCGCGCGTGCGCGAACTGGAGGCCTGGGGCGCGCTGTTCGACCGCACCAAAGACGGCCGCATCCTGCAACGCAACTTCGGCGGCCATCGGTACCCGCGGCTGGCTCATGTCGGCGACCGCACCGGCCTGGAAATGATCCGCACGCTCCAGGACCACGGCATCCACGCGGGCATGGAGGTCCACATGGAGTGCACCGTGCTCGGCCTCCTGCTGGACTCCGGCCGCATTGCCGGCGCCGCGGGCTACGATCGCGAGAAAGGCCACTTCCTTCTATGGAACGCCAGGGCCGTGGTGCTGGCCACCGGAGGCATCGGGCGCGCGTATAAGATCACCAGCAACAGTTGGGAGTACACCGGGGACGGGCACGCACTGGCGTACCGCGCCGGCGCCGAGCTCCAGGACATGGAGTTCGTTCAGTTTCATCCCACCGGCATGGTGTGGCCGATCAGCGTGCGCGGCATTTTGGTGACCGAAGGCGTCCGCGGCGAAGGCGGCGTGCTGCGCAACAGCGAAGGCCGGCGCTTCATGTTCGACGATATCCCCGATCTTTACAGGGAGCAGACCGCCGGCACCGAGGAGGAAGGCTGGCGTTACACGCAGGGCGACCGCAATGCGCGCCGGCCGCCTGAGCTGCTGACGCGCGACCACGTCGCCCGGTGCATCAATCGCGAGGTGAAGGCGGGCCGCGGCACCCCGCACGGCGGCATCTTCCTCGATATTTCCTGGATCAAGCAGCACATTCCCAACTCCGCGCAGCACATCAAACGCAAGCTGCCCAGCATGTACCACCAGTTCAAACAGCTTGCCGATATCGACATCACGAAGGAGCCCATGGAGGTCGGGCCCACCACCCATTACATGATGGGCGGGGTGCGGGTGGACGGCGATTCGCAGATGTCCAGCGTGCCGGGGCTGTTCGCCGCGGGCGAGGTCGGCGCCGGGCTCCACGGCGCCAACCGGCTGGGCGGCAATTCGCTTTCCGATCTGCTGGTGTTCGGCCAGCGTGCCGGCCAGTTCGCCGCGGAGTTCGCCAGACACAACGGCGCAGCGAGCGTGGACGACGACCAGCTCCAGGCTATGGCGAAGACGGCCGTCGAACCGTTCGACCGCGGACCCTCCGGGGAGAATCCGTATCAGATCCAGTACGACCTCCAGGGATCCATGCAGGACCTGGTCGGTATCGTGCGCACGGAGCAGGAAATGCAGCAGGCGCTGAGCGTGGTCGCACAGCTACGGGCGCGCGCCGCACGGGCGGGCATCGCCGGCAACCGCCAGTACAACAACGGCTGGCACACCGCCATGGATCTGCCGAACCTGCTGGTGGTCTCGGAGGCGATCACGCGCGCGGCCCTGATGCGCCAAGAGAGCCGCGGGGCCCAGTTTCGCGAGGACTTCCCCAACAAGGACCCCGAGTGGGGGCGGGATAACATCGTGGTCCGGCGGGGCGACGACGGCGAAATGCGGGTGGAGCGGTGCCCCATTCCCGCCCTGCCCGACGAGCTGAAGAAGATTATCGAGGAGATGAAATAGATGGCGCGGCAGGCAATGTTTCGCATCTGGCGCGGCGATTCGAGCGGCGGAAAATTCCAGGACTACACCACCCCGGTCGATGAGGGCATGGTGGTGCTCGACGCCGTGCACCGGATCCAGGCGCAGCAGGCGCCCGACCTGGCGGTGCGCTGGAACTGCAAGGCGGGCAAGTGCGGCTCGTGCTCCGCCGAGATCAACGGCATGCCCCGGCTGATGTGCATGACCCGTCTCAGCGATCTGAACCTGGATATGCCGGTGATCGTCGAGCCCATGCATGCGTTTCCCCCGATCCGGGACCTGGTCACCGACGTCTCGTGGAACTTCGCCGTGAAGAAGAATATCCGCCAGTTCCGTCCCCGCTCGCCCGACGCGCCGGACGGAACGTGGCGCATGCAGCAGGCGGATGTCGAGCGGGTCCAGGAATTCCGCAAGTGCATCGAGTGCTTCCTCTGCCAGGATGTCTGCCACGTCCTGCGCGAGCACCGCAAGTTCGACGAATTCATCGGCCCGCGTTTCCTGGTCTACGCGGCGGCCCTGGAGATGCATCCGCTGGACATCGAGGATCGGGTCGCCGACCTGAAGAACAAGCACGCCATCGGGTACTGCAACATCACCACCTGTTGCCGCCAGGTTTGCCCCGAGTTCATCACCATCACCGAGAACGCGATCATTCCGCTCAAGGAGCGGGTGGTCGACCAGTTCTTTGACCCTCTGAAACAACTGCTTCACATCCTGTAACCGCAGGAGGACCCATGTTCGAACTGAAGCCGATCTCCCACGACAGCGTAACCGGCGCCCTGGCGAAGGCCGAGCGCTACCGCCTGCTCAACGAGCCCAGCGAAGCGGAAAGCATCTGCCGCGACATCCTCGAGGTGGAGCCTGACAACCAGCCGGCCCTGATCAGTTTGATCCTGGCTCTGACCGACCAGATTCACCAGGAGCCGGGCGCCTTCGCCGCAGCCCGGGCGACGGTTGTCCGCCTGGAGGCTGCTTACGACCGCGCTTATTACGAAGGCATCGCCTGGGAGCGCCGCGCCAAGGCGCATTACCAGGGAGCCGGCCAGGGATCGCGCCACTACGTCTACGAATGGATCGTGCAGGCCTTGCGGCACTTCGAGGAAGCCGAACGGCTTCGGACGCCGGGCAACGACGACGCCATTCTCCGTTGGAACACCTGCATTCGTTTCCTGTCCCTCCACAAGGAACTCGCTCCGATGGCCGAGGAGATATCCGAGCCGATCCTGTCGGAATGACCGGTGGCGGCCGGCACGGGCGTCACCAGCCGGCGTCCCCACGGGTCAACCCCGTCCAGGGCTAAGGATCAACGGCTGATTCGGCCAGAAACCGGTACGGTCTGATACCTTTTCCGCGCGTTTTCCGCTTAGTGAAGTGAACCGCAGGGAGGCGAAGCGGAGCAAATGGAGAGAAGAGGCTACAGGCGCTTGCGTAGGTTCTGGCTGGCCGGGGTGTTCCTGGCTTCGGCCGCGGTGCTGGCGGCGCAGCCGGTCATCACCGAGTTCCCCGGCTCCAGCCCCACCAGGGTCGTCGCCGGACCGGACGGCGCGGTGTGGTTCCTCGGCCTGATTACCTCCACATTCAAAGTCGGGCGGATCACTCCGAGCCAAGGTACCCAGTTGTACACGGTGCCGAATGCGTCGGGTGTAATGACCCTTTCAGGGATCGCACTGGGACCCGACGGGGCGCTGTGGGTCACGGAGACCCTGGACAACAAGGTCGGGCGCATGACCACGAAGGGGGTGGTCACCGGCCAGTACACGGTCAACTTGCCCAACCTGATCGTCACCGGACCGGACGGCGCGCTGTGGGTGACCGAGTCAGCAGGAAACAAGATCGCGCGCGTGAGCACGGCCGGGGCGGTGGTGGAGTACCCTGTGGCCACCACGATTCTCGGGATCACGGCGGGCCCTGACGGCGCCTTATGGTTCACCGAAGGCACCTCCAAGATCGCCCGGATGAACACCGCCGGCACGGTGGCCGCGGAGTACAGCGTGGCGGGCCTGGCCAACGAAATCACGGCGGGCCCTGACGGCGCGCTGTGGTTCACCATGACCACGGCGGACAAGATCGGCCGCATCGCCACCAACGGGCAGCTCACGTATTTCCCGACGCCTCACAACAGCAAGCCTACGGGAATCACGGTGGGGCCGGATGGCGCGATATGGTACGCGGAACCCGGTTCCAACCGGATTGCCCGGATCACCACGGACGGCGTCACGGTCAACGAGTACCTCGTACCGACTGCGGGCGGCCAGCCCCAGTTCATTACTTACGGGCCGGACGGGGCCCTGTGGTTTTCCGAAGCGGGCGGAGCGCATGGCGCCATCGGACGCGCGGTGCTGTCCGCGGCGCTCGCACCCACCTTTACCGACACATTGGCAGCGGCCAACGCCGGCCTCTTTGACCTGACCGTGGGTCCGGACGGCGCGGTGTGGTTCATCGACGAAGCCAATAACAAAGTGGATCGGATCAAAACCGATGGAAGCCTGTCGTTATCGCAGTTCCCGTTCAATGTCGGAGCTGGCGGCGGACGAATCGCCGCGGGGCCGGACGGCGCGCTCTGGATCACCACCATCTCGAACAGCACCATCACCCGCATGAGCACGAATGGAACCGTCACCAACGTGTACCCGATGCCGGGCGCCGCCCCCTCGGGGATTGTCGCCGGGCCGGACGGCGCATTGTGGATTGCCGAAGTCTCCAAGAGTAAGATCGCACGGATGACCACGGGAGGCGTCATCACTAACGAGTACCCCTTGTTGACCCCCGGCAACTATCCTCAAGACATCGTCGTCGGGCGGGATGGCGCCCTGTGGTTCACCGAAACCCCTTTCGCCACGATCGGTAGCATTACCACGACGGGGAGCATGCAGGAGTTCCCCTTGATCCAGCCCAATGTCTTCCTCGACCGCCTGTGCTCCGGTCCGGATGGCGCCGTGTGGTTCACCGAGAGCTTTAACAACAAGATCGGGAAAATCAACACGATCGGGGACATATGGGAGTATCAGGTGCCTACCGCCAATGCCGGGGCCCTCCGCATCACCGCGGGGCCGGACGGAGCCCTGTGGTTTACAGAATCCAGCGGCAGCAAGATCGGGCGCATCGCCTTGGACGGGACTTTCGAGGAATATCCTCGGACGAACTCCCAGCCCCACTCGATTGTGGCCGGGCCGGATGGCGCAATATGGTTCCTCGACCAGGGCCGGATCGTCCGTGCAGGGCTGCCACCGCCCCAGCCGGTTGTGACCGAGTTCCCGGTGCCCTCCGAATTCATCCCTGCGATGACTGTCGGGCCGGACGGCGCCTTGTGGTATACCGATGAGTTCGCTGGCAAGATCGGGCGGATCACCCCGGCGGGAGCCGTCTCGGAGTTTACGGTCTCGAGCTGGGCTAGGGACATCACCGTCGGGCCGGACGGCGCGCTCTGGTTTGCCGAACCCTCTATCGGCAAGATGGGACGGATTACGACCTCGGGAGCCGTCACCGAGTATCCGCTCCCTGCCGGGGCCGCACCCATTGCCATCGCCACGGGGACGGACGGCGCACTCTGGTTTGCCGACGGTGGGCTGAACGCGATCGGGCGGATCACCACGTCCGGAGCCGTCACGGAGTACCCGATTCCAACAGCCAATGCGGGTGCCTGGGGCATTGCGTTGGGCCCCGACGGGGCCCTATGGTTCACCGAGCTTCTTGTCGCCAAGATCGGCCGAATCACTACCGCAGGCGCCATCACGGAATTCGTGGTTCCGTTCCCCGGCAGCGCGCCCGTACACATCGCTCTAGGTCCGGATGGAGCGCTTTGGTACAACAACAGCAACCGCAGTACGGTCGGGCGGATCACCGCGGCGGCAGCCTTCACGGAATACCCGATACCGCAAGTCACAGGAGGTGGGCTAGCCTTTGGACCCGACGGTGCGCTGTGGCTCCCCGAGGAAAACACCTATGGGGTAGTGCGGGTGACCACGAGCGGGGCGTCTCACGAGTACCCCCCGGAGTTGGAGTTAGTGTTCGCGGCGCTGGACGGGCCGGTCGCCGCGGGTCCGGATGGTGCCATCTGGTTCGCGGAAAGAAACAAGATGGGACGAGTGGCCCTGCCAACCAGCCTCATCACGTCCAACGTAGCCATCGTCAGCAGCCCGCCCGGCGTCAACGTTACGGTCGACGGTCCGGCTGACACCACGCCGGCCCTGTTCCGATTTCCGCTCGGCAGCATCCACGCCATCGGCGCCCAGGCCCTTCAGCAGCGCCCAGGCGGCATCCAGAACGGTTTCCTCAACTGGAGCGATGGCCAGCCGCGCAACCGCTGGATCGACCTGCCCCCCGTGCCGGCCATTTACGCAGGCAATTTCTCGACTCAATATCTGCTGACCGCGCTGGCCGCCCCTCCGGCGGGCGGCTCTGTGGTGGCGACCCCGCCGACAATCGACGGTTACTATGACCCCGCGGCCTCCGTGCAGGTGACGGCCAACCACAATGCGGGATACGCCTTCTCGAGCTGGACGGGGAACGTCGCCAATCCGGCCGGAGCCACCACCACCGTCACCATGACTGGCCCGCAGACCGTGACCGCCAACTTCACGGCGCTGACCAGCGTCACGATCGTGACCAATCCGGCGGGGTTGGCATTTACAGTGGACAACGGTGTCGCCCAGATCGCGCCGCAGACCATCGGCCTGCTGCCCGGGGCGCACACCATCTCCGTCAAAACCGTCCTGCACGGCGAGGTGGGCACGCAATACCAATTCCTGGGGTGGAGCGATCATGGCTCGCCCACACACCCCATCAACGTCGGCGCGTCGCCAGCCACCTATACCGCCGACTTCCAGACGCAGTACCAACTGACGATCTCCGCCTCGCCCGCCGCCGAAGGGTTGGTGACACCGGCCGGCGCCTTTCTGAACGCGGGAACGGTCGTAAACATCAGCGCCACAGCCAACAGCGGCTACCAGTTCACCGGCTGGTCCGGACCGGTGGCCGATGCCGCGGCGGCCAGCACCACCGCCACCATGACCGGACCGCTGACCCTTACCGCCAATTTCGGCTCGCTCACCGGCATCACCATTCAAACCAACCCGCCGGGGTTGCAGTTCAGCCTGGATGGAACGCTGCAAACCGCGCCGCAGTCGTTGAACCTCTCGTCCGGACAGCATACCATTGCGGTCGCCAACACCCAGGCGGGTTCGCCGGGCACGCAGTATGTGTACAGTTCCTGGAGTGACGGGGGCGGGATTTCCCATCCCATCACGGTGGGCAATTCGGCAGCTACTTACACCGCCAATTTCACCACCCAGTACCAGTTGAGCCTGGCGGCGTCGCCGGCCGCGGGCGGGTTGGTGTCTCCGGCCGGCGGCTTTATCAACTCAGGCACGGTGGTTAACGTCAGCGCCACGGCGAATAGCGGCTACCAGTTCACCGGCTGGACGGGACCGGTGGCCAATCCTGGCGTCGCCGGCACTACCGTGACCATGACCGCGCCGGCCGCCCTCATCGCCAGTTTCGGCGCCCTGACCACCATTCAAACCAGCCCCACGGGGTTGCAGTTCATCGTGGATGACGGCGCCCTGCAGACCGCGCCCCAGTCGCTCAGCCTCTCACCGGGACCGCACACTGTTGTGGTTCCGTTGCTGCAGACGGGTCCGCCGGGCACGCGGTACATCTTCAGTTCGTGGAGCGACGCCGGAGGCATCTCCCATCCCATCACGGTGGGCAGCTCACCGGCCACTTACACCGCCATCTTCACCACGCAATACCAGTTGAATCTGGCGGCCTCGCCGGCTGCCGGCGGTACGGTGACACCGCCCGGCGGCCAATACTACGACGCGGGTTCGGGGGTGCAGATCACCGCCACGCCCAACCCCGGGTATGGGTTCACGGGGTGGTCGGGCGCGGCCATCGGCAACCCGGGCGCCGCTTCCACCATCATCGCCATCAACGGTCCGACCAGCCTCACTGCGAGCTTTGCGCCATCCGGGTTCACGTTGAGCGCGCCCTCGGCCGGCTTTGGCGGGAGCGGCGGCACGGGGACCGTGGGAGTGGTGACCAACCCCGCGGGCGCCGCCTGGACCGCGGCCAGCAACGCCGCCTGGATCGCCATCACTTCCGGCGCGCAGGGCGCGGGCGACGGCAGCGTGGGGTACTCGGTGGCCGCCAACCCCTCGGCCACGCCGCGCAGCGGGACGCTGACGATTGCGGGGCAGACGTTCACCGTGAACCAGGGTGGGACCGGGCTGTTGTTCGTGCCGGTGACGCCGTGCCGGGTGATGGATACGCGCCTCGGCTCCGGCAAGAGCGGGGCCTTCGGCGCCCCGTCGATCGGGGGCGGCAGTTCGCGCGACGTGCCCATTCCGCAGAGCACCTGCGGCATTCCCCCGACGGCGCAGGCGTATTCGCTGAACGTGACGGTGGTGCCGCCGGGGCCGCTGACGTACCTGACGATGTGGCCGTCGGGGCAGGCGCAGCCGCTGGTGTCGACGTTAAACTCGTTCGACGGGCGGGTGGTGGCCAACGCGGCGCTGGTGCCGGCGGGGAGCAGCGGAGCGGTGAGCGTGTTCGTCAGCGACGCCAGCGACGTGATCCTGGACATCAACGGCTACTTCGTGCCGCCGGGGGGCGCGGGGCTGGCGTTTTACCCGGTGACGCCGTGCCGCATCGCCGACACGCGCGGCAGCGGGTTGACAGGGGTGTTCGGCACGCCGGCAATGGACGCCAGTTCCACGCGCACGTTCCCCATCCCGACCAGTAGCTGCAATATCCCGGCCGGGGCGCAGGCCTATTCGTTGAACGTGACGGTGGTGCCGCACGGGCCGCTGGGCTACCTGACCACGTGGCCGGCGGGACAGGCGCAGCCGTTCGTTTCGACGCTGAACTCGTTCGACGGGAGCGTGGTGGCCAACGCGGCCATCGTGCCGGCGGGTAGCGGCGGGGGGATCGCCGTGTTCGTGACCGACGCCACCGAGGTGATCCTGGACCTCAACGGGTACTTCGCGGCGCCGGGGGGATTGGGAGCGTTGTCGTTCTACCCGGTGAATCCGTGCCGGGTTGTGGACACGCGGCCGAACCAGGGGACCAGCGGGGCGTTCGGGCCGCCGGCCATGGTGGGCGATGCGGCGCGCAGCTTTCCGGTGCCGACGAGCGCGTGCGGGATACCCGCCGGGGCGCAGGCCTACGCCATGAACGCGACGGTAGTGCCGCCGGCGCCGCTGATCTACCTGACGGCGTGGCCGGCGGGCTTACCCCAGCCCACGGTTTCGACGTTGAACTCATTCCAGGGGAAGGTGGTGGCGAACGCGGCCATTGTGCCGGGGGGAGGGGGAGCCATCAGCGTGTACGTGAGCGATCCGACGGAGCTGATCCTGGATATCAACGGCTATTTCGCCCAGTAAGCGAGATTGTTGATATCGTTTTTCCGTTTTTCCGCGCTTTCCGCTAAGGACACCGTTTCATAAATACGGTCTCGTATTCTTGGCCAGACGACAAACGAATTACGAAGGGACTCGACCTGGGCATTGTATGGCACCTGCTTCAACATGCCATAAGCGCCTTCGAATTCCAGTGCATGGTTGGACCGATGCCGCCACTGATTCCGGCTGGTGGGGCAAGCGATTCGCCTGCCAAGTCCGCAGGCCAACGGCCTGCGCCACCGGTCGGCGCTCGCTCATGTGGGCACTGGTTTTGGGGACGCTGTGGACATCCGTATCGCATGCCGGCATCGTGGTCGGCGTAGTGGCCAGTGCGTTTTTGCACGTCGCCCATTACCATCCAATCGCTCACGTTCTTTGACAGCCTCAGCCCGGCGTCGGGCATCGACCCGGCCACCTACCCTTCCACCCTCTCCAGCACCAGCGCCGCGATCGGCGGTCTGAGCGCCGAATCCGCGAATATCGGGGCGGACTCGGTGAATGTTCTGGAGCGGCACCCTGGGCGGCGCGGTCTCGGGGTCCTTCACCGTCGGCGGAACCCTTCACCTTTGACCCGACCGGGGGCCTGCTTCCGACCATTAATTAACCTCTCCGGACAGACAATTCAATCGCCGAACCCGGCGTCATTCGGCGATTTTGACCGGGCCATCCTTGGCTTGACGGTCACCAACCCCCTCGGAGTTCGTCACCGGAACCGACGGCTTCAACAACGACGCCGGCCTGGAAACCGGGTGCAATGTCCCGGAGCCGTCCGCGGCCGCTCTGGCGGCTTTCGGATTTTTGCTGCTTGTGCCCGGCGTTCGTCACCGCTTCCATACGCCGCCGCGGCCATAGAGAAGCTCAATCCAGGTGGCCCGAAGCATCGCAGGCCGCGGCAAGGCGAGCGGCCCTCTCCGCATTGATTTCCACCTCGTCCGTGTGGGGCTTATGACGGGCCACCTCGACATACATTCGGCGCGCCTCCCGATATTCCGCGCAGCTTTCGGCCCGCCGATTCCATCGCGTGGCGCAGTCCCCAAGGCA
>Ga0335081_10012956_pt1 | contig 13495 bp, 19 predicted proteins | sample Lox_Sample_35_FD_206713 | JGI IMG/M metagenome (GOLD analysis project Ga0335081, IMG submission 206713) | Soil microbial communities from Loxahatchee National Wildlife Refuge, Florida, United States - Lox_Sample_3.5 | ecosystem: Environmental > Terrestrial > Soil > Wetlands | place: USA...
TCATGGAAGGTTGTACCAAAAGACAATGATCATCCTTATCACTTTTGTGCACAGTTTGTAGGTGGCAAGATGTACGGATTTACTAAAAGTGAAGATTACAAATCATTTGTACAGTCATCTGAATCAGCAACGAGTCAGGAGCAAACTCCATCAAAACTGCCAGATTGGTTCAAGACAGGTTCAAAGATGTGGACTGAGGGACAGATCAGAGATGTAGATTTTGCTTATGGAATTGAAAATCTCATGGATAGTGGAATTATACAAAAATCAAATCAAACTTCATCGACTGTATTGATTCCAGCATGGGTGAAAAATAACGCTAATTGGTATGCAGAAGGACAAATCTCAGAGGATGAGTTTCTAAATTCAATACAGTATATGGTCAATACTGGAATCATCAGTGCATAATAACCGAAACTTACAGCTATTACCAAATTTCAAATAAATTAGCAAAAAATAAAAAATTAAATTAACAAAAGGTATTGTTTTTCTTTGTTATTTTACTATCAATACAGGAATCTTTGATTTGTGAACAACCGCGTGTGATACGCTTCCAAGAAATGCCTCCTTGACAGAACCTAGTCCTCTTGCACCAATGACTATGATGTCGGACTTGTGTCTTTGAGAAAAATCCATTATCTCTGTGGCGCTGTCTCCTGTTGCTGTCTTGCCATAAAATACAATGCCGTTTTGTGCACAGCGTTTCTTTGCCTTTGACATTAACTCATTTGCAAATTTTGAGAGATATTTTCTGTCAAAGGTTATGGGCTCAAATGCTGTTATGCGATTTGGCATTACAAAGAGCCCAGTTATTGTACCATCACATTGTCTTGCAAGATAAATTGCATTATCCAGTCCTCTAAACGAGTTACTTGAGCCATCCATTGGAACTAGGATCTTTCTGATTTGGTATTTTGTCACTGTTGTTGGTGTATTTTGAGATTATAAAACTGATTGCAAACGGTATATGGTGTAACATAAAATCAACGCCAATCCTTATCTGTCATCAAGCCCACTACACCATGTTTGGTATTTTGTCAGTCTTGTGGTGCAGAAATTACCGCAGGTAACAGCTTTTGCCCAAAATGTGGAAAGTCAACGATACCAGAACACCTCACTCCTCCACAAATATCACGACCTGTTGGTATTACGATTCTTGCAGTCTTGCAGCTAATTGCAGGTATTATTTTTCTCATAGGTGCGATAGGAATGGGTGCAATCTCTACCATGGGGGGCATGTCAGGCATGCATGGTATGCCGTCATTTGGACCGATGAGTGCAGCATTTGGCGGCTTTATTGCAATATTTTTTGCAATACTTGCAGTATTTGCGTTTGTCATATCAGGTGCATTGTTTTCCGGAAAGAGGTGGGGCAGAACGCTTGTTATCATAATTTCAATCATAGATTTGATTACGGGAGGAGTTTCTGTTGCTGGTGGAAATGTGGCAGGAATTGTTGGAATGATTCTGAACTTGGTAATATTATATTACATGTGGAGACCGCATGTTATTGCATACTTTCATAGAGCATAAATTGTAATCCTTAACGATTCTCAAGATCCGCCGTAATTTTTGTTGCTTAATTTAGGATACATCTGTGCAATCAACGCCTTGTCTTTTTCTTCCAAAGATTGCTGTGCTTGTGCAATCTCGTCATTTCTGTTCTTGCCAGATTCGTCCGTGCTGACTGTAGAAGAATGATCTTGGTTAGGTTTTGCAATCTGTTGCAGATATTGTTGGGCTTGTTCCTCAAGTGTTTGCTCTGCTTGAGTAATGTAGGATTTTTTATCTACCAATCCTGACATGTCCGTGCCGGTAGCTTTGATCTGTGTATATTCAGTTTTGTTAATCTGCTGTAGATATTGCTGATTTTTTTGTTCCACTGCAGACTGTGCTTGTGCAATCTGAACATTTCTGTTTGATCCTGTTTCATCCGTGGTCGTTGCATTGAACCATCCATAGTTGGCCTGTTGCATCTGAACATACTTTTGGGTTTTTGCCTCAAGTGTTTGCTGTGCTTGTGCAAGCTGGGCATTTCTATCTGTGCCAAACTCGTTTGTGCTGGCAGCGCCAATTGCTATATGGCTTGGTGTTGCAATGCTGTGCAGGTATTGCTGATTTTTTTGTTCCACTGCAGACTCGGCCTGTGCAATCCTGGTATTTCTATCCATTCCATATTCGTTTGTACTTGCTGCATTGAGCTGGCCATAGTTTGAATTTGTCCCATATTGGCTCAGATATGCTTCGGCTTGTTGTTCTGCTAATTGCTCTTGCTTTTGTAATTCTTCTTTGGTGCTGTCTGCATAGACAGATTTTATTGGACCAAATAGAACGGATACAAGTACTAGTGAGATGGAAACTGCTACCACAAGTTTTGAATTTTTATCCTTGTGCATCACCTTTTAACATGACCTCTGGTTACTTTTTTAGTTTGCCACTATCTGTTTTTTATCAATATGGCTGAAGCAGGTCTGTAGCCCAGTCTACACTTGGACCCATGCTGCATCTTACTTCTTTTCTAATTACTGCCTTACCATTTGGTAAGATTCCAAGGTACTGCCAGCCAAGATTCAGATATTCCTCAACCTCATATGGCATTACAGTAATTTCACTTGCCGAATCTGCCCGGCGGTATTTCTGGCTCACATCCTGTATCGTATCTTGGGCTCCCCTGATGGACCTAAATATTTCCTTAAAGGCCACACTTACTTCTCGGAGGTCTTGGCCTGTGTTGCTAACTAGGCCCATGGTACTTTTGGCAGACTTGATTAGCTCTTTTGTTTCGTCTATTACTCCAGTCTCCTCTATCTTTTGTACTGCGCGTTGCATCTTCTCTGTTGCATTGTTTACGTTCTCCGAAATTAGGCGGAAATTTTCAATGTTTTTTACCATCTCGGGAGTTTTGAGCGCTTCGATTATCTCCTTGGCAACTTTTGCAGTCTCCATTACTTTTCCAAAGGATTCCTGAACTTCTCTGTCTTTTACTTGGCTTACTATCTCCACTGCGCCAATTATGGTCTCCTTTATCTCTTTTAATTTGCTTGTCCTTTCTGTTTTCATGTTCATGGGCTCCCAAGAAACATACAGAAGAGAAAGACCTTTGCCAATGCAAGGAAATTTTCCTTTCCATCCAAGAACTGCATTATCTCATTTGTATGTTCCAGAACTTTTGACACTATCATTGTGCTGTCCATTTGTTATTCACCTGTTTCATGTCATTAGTTAGACGAAAAATTATAAATCAATTCAAGACGTTTTTGCAACAAAAATGTTGTAATGTGAAGGCATAACTATGACCCCAAACCACAAATCACACAAGAAATTGATCAAGTATACAGTTAGAATACGGCAACAAAAATGCTCGATGACGTAATAAAGAGACGCTTTGATAAATAAAAATGAAAAAGAATTAGAAAAATCGGGGGTTCTAGTTTCGGGGAATGCTTCCCCACTGGTCAAACAGGCTTTGTACCTTTTGTTGTGCAAGGTTATACTTGACATTGAGCTGGTTGTTTACACTGACAAGCTCTGTCTTGTGGAATACTGCTGCACTGTTGAATGCCTGTACGGCCTGATCAGAAGTTCCTCCGTTTTGTAGTACTTGGTTCTTTAGGTTCTCTGCTTGCTGTACCTTTTGTTGCATGTAGGTGAACTCATCCTCAAACACTGCTTGTGCCGGCGAGTTTACCGTACTTACAAAGCTTGCATATGCATTCTGTGGTGTTGTCTGAGAGTTGACATTTGCCATCTTTGCAAGATCATTTTGCAAGTAAGCATTTGCAAGTGCCCGCTGTTGTGCGATGAACTGGTCCTGCTGGTTCTGCAGTGTTTGTACCTGTTGCTGTGCGGCATATTGCTGCTTGAACAGTTCTATATTTTGTAGTACTGACATTGCAGTAGGATTGTTCTTTATTGCGTCGGTTGCCTTGATGGTAGTACTAGTGGTTGCGCCAGTATCTGCCCATGCAAATCCGAGACTGCCTACGATGACCATTACAGCTAGCGTACTTGAGGCAAGAATCGGAACCAGTTTGTTATGCTTCTTACCCTTTACTTGTCTTGTCCAACCTTCTTCCTGCTGTATCATTAGTTTCTCGTCCATTTTTTCACCTCCTGTTTCATCCCGACAACAGTGTTGTTTCGTCTGGGTTTCACAGACTCGTCAGGGGATTTTGCTGGTATCATATGGCTTGAAACACTACCTGGAGCAGATAACCCATGGTCTGGCTCATCTCGTCTCGAAGTATTGCTCGTACCACCTTGCGGTAGCCATTGCAATCTTTAGAATGCGTAATCCTGTGTTTTGTGCAAAATGTCTTTCCACATGTTCCGCACATTTGCTCGCAGTTTCGCAAGCAGGTGTTGCATTTTGAGCCCTTGATTTTTTCAAGAGTTGGTATTTCTGTCATGGCATTACTTGGTCGAAAAATTATAAATCAATTCGAACAGGTTTTGCGACAAAAAATGCGGACCATTTTTGTGCCTACAGTACAAATGCTTGTGCTATATGTGGAAGGATTCCAACATTTTTGTTGCAAATGTGTCGAAATTGTTTTTAAGAAGAGTTTGACCCTTATGGGCTATGGTAGGACGAGGAACCGACAATGAGGCATCACACAGCGATACACCCATGAAGAACCTGACAAAAAATGGGGTAAGCCCACTGGACCTGCTCATACTGCATGCCCTACAGAGTGGCGCAACCCCTGATACTGCATCTCGCGAGCTAGAAAAAATGGGTTATGTCATGTCGCGTGACGGTGTAAAAAACAGACTAGATGATCTTGTAAAAAAAGGAATAATCCTTGAACACAATCATTCAGAAGAAAGCAAAAAAGATGACAGAATAAAGTGGATAGTGGTAGACCCAAGCAAGCTATTTGATCACCAGTGGTATACTTTTATCAAGACACAAAATCCTCTCTTTGAGAGAAGGGTAATCCCGTATTCAGAGATGTATAGTAATCTAGTCGAGATAAGCAGAGATTATGATATTGTAACTACGATTGACCTGCTGCAGGGAGAGGGACAAAATTATGATTTTATTTTACGAATCATGACAAATGAACTTGAGGTCTTTGAAGAGATGGTCGAAAAGATTAGGTCCCTTGGATGGGTACATTCAGTAGATAGCAAACCAATACACGTACTTGAGGGCGTGGGACTCTCAAAGAACAACCTAACAAAGGTCCACTCGCACTACTACTATGATCCTGTAAAGCTACCTAACTTTGAGAGATATATGAAGAAGATTAGAAATGTATACCGTACATATGATACATTTCTTAAGGAAGAAGGCTCGTCAAAACAAAAGGTCGTCAAGAAAAAAAGTGATGAAAATTTTGATGCCGAAGGTACAAAATGATGACATCCATGCTCTACAAAAATTTGTTGATAGCGCAATGTTCAATGTGCAATTCTCCTCTAATTTTTAAAAACGAAAAATCAAAGAGCAGAAAAGAAACTCTTCTGTGCAACAAATGCCATTCATCTTATGCTTTTGAAGACGGATTTCTAAACCTCTTGCCTCCAAAGATACGATCTGAAATTTGCACAAAAGGTATCATTGCAAGAAAAATAATGGACAAACTTCACCTTGGTATGCTTACAAAAGATGAGCATGATCTTGTTAGGGGAATCTTGGCCAGCAACAACATGGCAAAACAATATTTCAAAAATGTAGTCCATCCCACTTTTGCAGCAAGGTCAGCACGCTCCTATGAGCGATTCGAAGACATCTTCATCGTACGATATCTGGACAATTTGCTAAAATACAGAAAGGTGGCTTTTGTTGATGCAGGGTCTGGGCCTGGTAGATTTATGCTATTACTTGGCTCGAAGATAAGCACAAACTCTTGCAGGGAACTGAAAAAAAATCCGGAGACTAGGGACCTTTACAAGCATGATATTTCGTATGAGAAGAACCTGCGCTATATCATAGGAATAGATTATTCCCAAGAAATGACTAGACATTCTTCCATGTTGTTGCGAAGATACGGTCTTGGCAGATATCTAAATGACAGAATATTTCCAATTACAGGTGTTGCACAAAATTTTCATCTAAACGATGACGTCTTTAATGATACCTACAAGGTTATAGTGTGTACATTTCAGACTCTGGGCAACCAAGAAAACAGAAATCTGCAGGTTCAATTGCTAAAATCCATGAAGAAACTGGCATCACCTAATGGTACCATCATAGTCTCGGTCTTCAACAAGAGGCTCTTCAAGAATTTTGGTCTGAAGACTTTTTACGGAAAAGAGGTCAAAAAGACAGTAGGAAATATTATCACTTCTAAAGAGGATATGGAAAATTCTGTCCTTAGGACAACAAAGGGCGTTTATTCCAAATGGTTTTCAAAAGAAGATCTGGAATCGCTCTTCAAAGAAGCAAAACTTACAAACTATGTTATCATGGATGAAGATTCGTTACAACCAATCACTGACTATAAAAAATATCTCAAAGTAGATGAGCAAACAAAGGAGGTCTTTCCAAGAGCTATTTTGGGATTGGCCAAAGTTAGTAGTGAAAGTACATAACGGGCATCTCATTAGGAAATTAGGGATGGGAACTAAAACTAGAATGATCTTTATTTTTAGCTTATTTTCTATAGCTTTACTTGGTATCTGTACTGTAAGTGGTGCCTATGCACAAAGCCCACCTGGTACCATGACGCCAACAAAGCTTAACGCCACCGCGGTATCTCCAACTCAAATCACATTATCATGGCTTCCTCCGATGCAAAATTATGGAAAAACAATTGTCGGTTACAAAATTGACAAGGAGTTGGGAGGTGGAGTTTTTGATACACTGGTGGAAAATACGGAAAGTACATTCCCCACATATTCAGTGACTGGACTTGCTACTGGCACAACGTATACCTTCAGAGTCTCTGCAGTATATTCTGATGACACCTCAACTGACCCATCAAATTGGGCTTCTGCAACTCCACTTCCAACGTCTGTTGCACCTGATACTATGATTCCAAACTCATCCCCGAAAGTAAATGAGAAATTTGATTTTACACCTGCTGATGGAACAACACTCTACGGAGTTGTAGTAACACAGATGGATTATCTACAATTACAGGAAAGAAAAGAACCAAGAAGTATAATTTCAAACGATATTCAGACTGCCCTATCGATAAATACTGATCTGGCTGGACTATTAACATATGAAAAAAATCACCAAACATCGCCTTCTGTGCCTTCTCCACTTATTGCAACAGCAACATCTTCTACGCAAATAGACCTGTCATGGCTTCCACCAGAGGAATCATACGGCCAGCCAATTATTGGATACAAGATTGAATGGAAGCAAGCCCCTGGCTTGTACATTTCAGTAGAAGATAATACACATGATGTCTCCACAAAATATTCAATTACTGGATTAAAGACTGGAACTACATACACGTACAGGGTCTCTGCAATTTATGCCACTGACACAACAAGCAATCCATCAAACGAGGTCTCTGCTACCCCACTTGCTTCGCCAGCGCCTCCTCCACAAAGCAATATTCCTCCACCAGCTAGTACTTTGCCATCTGCATCAAGTAATTCCCAATCATCTTCGTCAACACCGCCTCCTGCCCAAACCAACGTAGAATTTGACTTTACACCTGCTGACGGAACAATATTGTCTAGGGTAGTGCTTACCCCAAGCGAATATCAACAATTGATTCTTATCAAAGATCCTCGAAGTATAATCTCTAATGTCTCGCAGACTGCAAATACCATAAACAATGATCTGGCGGGAATTCTAAAGTATCAAAGTATTCACACGCCACAATCATCCTCACAGCAACCGCTTGTAAACTATACACAACCGCCAGCATCTCCACCAAGAACAAGTCTTGACGTGACCATATTGTATGGTGTGATAACATCAGTGGTAGCTTCAGGAGCAGTTGGAATAATTACATGGCTTGTCAGAACAAAGGTCGCAAAGAAGATAGCAAAAGATTACAATTTTACGATTGAAAAATTTATTGATAATAAAACCGGACACATAAGAATAAGAAACACTGGGCAGACAATTGAGAACTGTACCATATTGTGTGACAAGCAAGTCTGTGCCTGGGTGGATACCGATATGGACAAACCAAGGCATGTGTTTGATGGCAGTATTTTTGTCGTACGATTACCGTCAGATTATGAAAATACAAATCCATTGATTACCATATTGAATGGAAAAAAAATTATCAGAAAAATAAGATATGATGATATGGCTCATGGAAATAAGATCGACGAATCTGCAGACTCGCTTTAACAAGTGTTATAACCGGTAATTCTGTCATCTGTCAAACATGAGCCAAACTATACGCAAAGACAGAAAAATAATTTTGCTTTCAATAGCAGCTGCTATTGCTACTGTGGTTGCTGGAATATTACACATCGTGATGGCTCCAAGGTCGCTGTCTGAAGATCTGGGAGAGGGAATACTCTTTCTTGTTGGCGGAATATTGCAAGTCTTTTGGGCAGTTCCAGTGATAAGACAATGGGGAAGAATTTGGCAAATTATTGGAATAACGGGAACAGTAATCTTTGTGATATTGTGGTTTGCCACTCATACACACAATTTATTCGGTACTGGAGGTCATATGCCAGAGGGTATTCCTCCAGGAAATGCGCCACCCGGAGGACCTCCACAAGGTAATGCTACTGGAGAACATCTTCCAAGAGGTCCGCCGCCAAGAGGGATTGCAAGTATACCTCAAATCGAGTACTTTCAGATTGCATTCATAGGATTGTATGCATCTCTAAGCAAGATGATTTCTAAGAAACAAAGTTAAGAAATAAACTTACAAGGTTTGATGGCTTAAATATCAATTATGACATGAACTCTCTGCTCTTCTTTATACTTTCAAAAAGACATTTGTCAGAACAGTGGGTTATAAGAGAATTATCAAGTACTTTTCCACAGTTTTCGCATTTTTTAACCGTCATGATTTTCATTTCGCCATTTTCTGGTTTTTGATTCATAATATTCCTCCCACTCTTTTTTCTCATAACCGTTCTCCAAACCCCATTCATTTTCATCATGTCCATAATTGCTTTCAGGTTTCTTTCTTTCTTGATTCAAAATTATTATCTGAGAGTATTTTTTTATTATAAAAGCTCAGGGTTGATTATCATCCATGAGAATCACCTGTATCCTAAAAAATTATGCAAAAGATTTGATTTTCTGGAAGGAAAACACTGGGCATATGTGTCATATCGGCATGTATTCCTACACCCAGTTGGGTTTCCTTCCTCTCTTCTAATATTTCTAAAATACCCACTAGAAAATGATTTTCATGTCTGATAATCAGGAATCTTCTAATATTGAACTAGTGTCAGTATAATATCATGAAAGCAAAAAAGTCAAAAATAGATGAAGAAAAACTCGAAGCAGAACATGAACAAGCAAAAGAGGAACTCCATCAAGCAGAATTAGAAGAAAGCTACGAGCAAGATGAAAAATATGAAGAATCCAAGGATTAATTATATTTTAATATTGTATTAAAAAAATTCCTCGACCCAAAAACATTGTATAAATTAAATTCTAAAAAAATAACTATCTAGACGACCATTTTTTCATCCATTGTAAAAGATCTATGAGAGATTTGACTAGCTCCTGACCTTTGCTTGTAAGTTTGTATTCCACTCTGGGAGGAATCTCACTGTAAGAATGTCTTTCTAAAATTCCGCTTTTTTCAAGCTCTTTCAATCTTGTTGCCAGTGTCTTGCTGCTTATGCCTTTTAATGCTTGTTTGAACTCTTTGTATCTGACTGGCTTTGTAGTACAGCATAACGGGATTAGAATCTCTAACGTTCCCCTCTTTGTAACAACCTTTCTCAGCTTGGCAGTCTCTGACATTAGGGCAGAGGCATTGTACCCTTGAAGCGCACAATTGTCCTCTATAATTGGAATTGTTTTTCTTTTAGTTTCCATTTTTACACTAACTGTATCACATTATACTTTACAACTTAAATGGTTTACTAGGTAAACCAAAGAAAGAAATGAGGTTATTTGGAAAACCTGAGAAGAAGATCCTGTTTGTATGTGTGGAAAATGCAGGACGCTCTCAGATGGCAGAAGGATTTTTCAAAAAATATGCTCCAAAAGATTACACCCCGCTAAGTGCAGGTACACGACCGACATCTGAGGTTAATCCTATTGCGGTTGAAGCTATGAAAGAAGTTGGTATTGATATCAGTAAACAACATCCTAAAGAATTGTCTGAGGAGATCATACGAAGCTCTATTCTAAATGTAAATATGGGCTGTATGGATAAAACAGAATGCCCTGCAGTATTTCTAGGAAAATACATTGATTGGAATATTGAGGATCCCAAGGGCAAGCCAATAGAACAAGTCCGTGAAATTCGGAACAACATAGAAGAGAAGATAAAAGAACTTTGCAAAACTCTAGAGTAACTGGTAAACTATCTTCTAACCAGAAGAGGTTCTTTGCTGAATTAATTGGAACATTTGTCGTAGTTGTACTTGCAACTGGCTCAGTAGTACTAACTGTAAAGTATGCTGGAACATTTGGATTGTGGTTTGTTGCACTGTGCCCTGCAGTGGCAGTTGCACTGATGGTATACGCATTTGGAAAAATATCAATGGCACATTTTAACCCGGCAGTTACAATAGGTTTTCTCATAACAAAACATTTACCAAGAAAACTTTTAGCTTTGTATCTTGCTGCTGAAATAACCGGTGCATTGTTAGCAAGCCTCTTTGTAAAATATGTGATAGGTACACAGGCAAATCTAGGCGCAAATGCTCCAGATTATCATTTTTCAATCCCTATAATATTCAGTGTTGAAATTCTAACTACCGCATTATTGATGGCAGTAATTTTAATAGTTGTTCATACAAAGGGACTACGTGGCTTTGGCGGGATTGCAATAGGTGCAATAATAGGACTAGATATATTCTTCCTGTCATTTATCTCAGGTGCTTCAATGAATCCTGCCAGGTCTCTTGCGCCTGCACTAGTCTCTGGTTATCTAAATGATCTGTGGTTGTATTGGACTACAACCTTTGTCGGTTCCGGCATTATATCTATAATATATAGAAAAAAATTTGTAAAGTTACAATAAACTATCTATTGCAGAAATCTTGGTATTTTTTTCACAATATGTGAAATTGAAATTCTGCCAGGTCCTAATACAATGACAGTCAATAAAATGATAAACGCAAGTAGTTCAAGCTCTATGCCATTCTTTCCTGAGAATGATTCAATTTTTTTTATGTAAACAATTGCCCCAAGCATATCTATTGCAAGAAGAGAACTTGCTATTCTGGATAGTACGCCGACTACAAGCAATGCGCCTCCAATCAACTCCAACAAACCTACAAGTATGCCCATCTCACCAGGTAGGCCCACACTGGTTAGAAATCCTTGAAACATGGGATTGAATTTTTGTGTACTGTGGACCATGAAAAAAACACCTACTACAACTCGTAATCCAAAATGACTAAGATCATGCAGCTTGTTTGTCCTAAGAGTTGCATCAGTCATTTGTATTTTTGATATAATATCATAATATGTATCTGTCGTGATATCTTCTTGGACTTAAAATAACCCGTCGCGTATGGTTTGGTATGGATTCCGGCGACTCTGATTCGTATTTCAAAACTGGTAATGATAACATGGTAAAAGGAAATTATGAAGATGCCATAGTGAACTATGACAAGGCAATTGAGCTAAACCCCTCGTTTGCCAGTGCATGGAATAACAAGGGAATTGCGCTGTCGAGATTGAAGCGATATGAAGATGCGATAAATTGCTATGACAAAGTAATCGAGATTGACCAAAACCATGCAAATGCTTGGTATAACAAAGCCAAAGCCTTCAGAGATATGGGTCAATCGCGCCTAGACAAGGCAAATGAGGATCGTACACGTGCTGCAAAATTGATCAACGAATCGCTTGCCTTCTTTGATATTGCAAATGAGTGCTATAACAAGGGAGATGCAATCTCCAAAACCCAAGATAAAACGCGCTAGCAACATTACGCCAGATTTATTCAATTTCTGGTATCATAAGTTACAATCAAAGACATACTGTTCCATATATAGAAAAATATCTGATGTGGTATAATGGCGCGAGTCATGATAGCCGAGGATTCGGATGCTACAAGAATGATGCTAAAAGATATTGTGGTTACATCAGGCCATAGTCTAATAGCTGAAGCCAAAGATGGTATAGAGGCGGAGGAGAAAATAAAGAGCACAAAGCCGGAGATACTGTTGCTTGATTATAGTATGCCAAAAAAACATGGTCTGGATGTACTCAGAGATATGGAAAAAACCGATGAAACCAAAGTCATAATGATAACGGTAAGTGATGAACAAGAATTAATTCATGAATGTACCATGCTTGGGGCATCTGCCTACTTGGTAAAACCCTTTGATTCAGATATGGTTGTCAAGGCAATCTCATATGCTGAGGATAGCTAGAATTCAATCTTTACATAAAAATTCTTAAAATATCATTTGGAATCTTTTTCTTTCAAACAATCTTCATATCTTCGTAATGCATACTCGTATGATTCTTCAGCAACCACTACTTTGGCATCCAATTGCGATTTTGCCGCTGCTGCATCATGTAATGAGGCAAAACCGTTTTCAGAACTTTCTTCAAGCGAATAAATGATCTCGGCAGGAGTTGCATTGACCAGCCTGGAAAACCCTGATGAGATTAACAGACTCTGAGCACTGCTTAATGCATTGGAAAACTGAGTATCTGCAGTCTCTTGCTGGTAGTACAATTCATGTAGTTTCTCAGTTGCTTTTACCAGTGCATTGTACTCTTCATCACAGTTCATGTCCTGTTTAACTTCTCTGAACTTACCTAATCTTAATTGTTTTAGGTAGTTTAGAGGTAGATATTAAGGAACTTTAGGAAGTAGTTTTAGGTTTCTTCGATTTTTGTATATTCTTCTGGGTTTTCTTCTTTCAATCGTTGTAAATAGATCTCTTCGTATGGCATTTTCAACACTTATTGCAAAATTACTATTTAAGCAACGAATTGACAAACCGATCTCTTTAGGGTAAAAAATTTCAGATTTAGTAACATACGGCTATGTTGTTTAGTAAAATCTGAACTTGGTTGAAGTAAAAATAAGCAAAGAAATGATGGCAATTGTGAGTGCCACAACTGTTGTACCGCCAAATTCTGGAACGGTACTATTTTGAACAGGACCTATGCTGTTTCCAGGTGAAAACTTTTGAATGCTGGGATGATCAAAATCCGCATCTGACACAAACACATTTCCAGATGAATCAATCGCAATACCTGTCGGTAGTAGGAATTGACCTTTGCCTGTGCCGTAAGAACCCCAAGATGTTAAAAATTTTCCGTCGCTTGTAAACTTCTGGACGCGAGAATTGTAAGTGTCATCAACATACACATTTCCATCTGAATCAATTGCAATTCCTTGAGGAGAGATGAACTGACCATTTCCAGTGCCTTCAGTACCCCAAGATGTTAAAAATTTTC
>Ga0335081_10012957_pt1 | contig 13494 bp, 13 predicted proteins | sample Lox_Sample_35_FD_206713 | JGI IMG/M metagenome (GOLD analysis project Ga0335081, IMG submission 206713) | Soil microbial communities from Loxahatchee National Wildlife Refuge, Florida, United States - Lox_Sample_3.5 | ecosystem: Environmental > Terrestrial > Soil > Wetlands | place: USA...
CCTCCAATTGGAGTTGCCACCGAACATTCCAGTGTTTGACTCCGCCGGCAGATATTGGACTTTGTATTCCTGCCCGCTGAGGTTGAACACAAACGGATGTTCCATGTGGTATTGAGACAGTGAGCGTATGCCAAAGGGACCCAGGAACTCGTTCTCATCAAGCATGTAAGCCAAGACGCGCTCGAGTTTCTGTTTGTTGCAAACCGATAGAAGCCGGCGGCTGGCGTATCCGACAAACTTGTCATCGGCGGGAGCGATATGACTCAGCAATTCGGGATGGCGCTTCCGGAACAACTCGACCAATTCCATCAGCCGGGGATGGCGCGCCATCAGGCCTTGGGCTTCAAACACAGTGGATGCGCACAACGGCAGCAATCCCACCATGGACCGGACTTTCAGTCGCGTGGCATCGCCATTCGGCAGGTGGAGCAGATCGTAGAAGAACCCTTCCTTGGTGTCCCACATCTCGTCGTGGTTCTCCCCAATCCGATCCATGGCGTACGTGATCCAAAGAAACTGCTCGGCGAACCGGAAGGCAATGTCCTCATACATGGAGTCGTACTCCGTCAAAATAAGTGCGATCTCCAGCATGTTCTGGCAGTAGAAGGCCATCCACGCCGTGCCATCTGCTTGGTCGAGGTGCCCTCCCGTCGGGAGTTGAGCGCTGCGATCGAACAAACCAATATTGTCCAGCCCCAGAAAGCCGCCAGCAAAAACGTTTTTTCCCTGCGGATCCTTCCGGTTGACCCACCAGTTAAAATTCAACATCAGGCCTTGGAATGATTTTTCCAGGAAGCGCAGATCCGCCCGGCCCAATTCCTTTTCCACGTTGTATAGGAACAACGTTGCCCAGGCGTGCACCGGCGGGTTCACATCGCTGAAGTTCCACTCGTAGGCTGGGATCTGTCCATTGGGGTGGGCATACAGAGTCCGCAGCATGAGCAGGAGTTGTTCCTTGGCAAAATCGAAGTCGACCAACGAAAGTGCGAGCGTATGAAAAGCCAGGTCCCATGCGGCGTACCAGGGGTACTCCCACTTGTCCGGCATCGAAATGATGTCGCTGTTCAGCATGTGGAACCACTCGGCATTGCGCATATTGCGATGAGTAGCGCCGAGCAGGGGATGAGCTTCATGCTCGTCCAGCCACTTATCCAGGTCAAAATAGTAATACTGCTTGCTCCACAGCATCCCCGCCAGCGCCTGACGATGGACACGGCGTTCGTCCTCGCTCAACGAACGCGGAGTGATCCTGTCATAGAATTCGTTCGCGTCCGCGAGACGAGCGGCGCAGATCTCGTCAAATGCACCAAACGGGTCACCGGGTGCTTTCGCACTCAGTCGCAGCCGCACGACCTTACTGCCTCCGGCAGGTACTTCCAGGCGGTAATGTGCAGCGGCTTTCGTCCCCATCTTGGACGGATTGACCGCTTCCTGCTTGCCAGAGATTACGTAATCGTGAAATGCATCTTTCACATACGGCGTCGGATTTGACTGTCCCCACAGGCGGCCGGCGTTGGACTCGTTCTCCGTGAACAGCAGTTCCGGATTACCTTCGCAGCGCAGCGTCCGGTCACCAAGCAGCGCGTGAGAAGCCAGAACCGTTCCATCAGCGACCTGACGCAGCGCGGGCTTGGCGGCTCCCTTTTCCCAAGACCAGGTGTTGCGAAACCAGAGTGTCGGAAGCAGATGCAGCTCCGCTGTCTCAGGGCCGCGGTTGTGCACCGTGATCCGGATCAGCATGTCTTCTGAATCAGCCTTGGCATACTCGACGAACACATCGAAATATCGATCGGTGTCAAACACCCCAGTATCGAGCAGTTCATACTCCATCTCTTCGCGCGATCGGCTGCGGTTCGTCTCTACGAGGTTGCTATACGGAAATTCCTGCTGCGGATACTTGTACAGGTACTTCATGTAGGAATGCGTTGGCGTGCTGTCGAGGTAGAAGTAGTATTCCTTTACATCTTCGCCGTGATTGCCTTCACTGTTGGTCAGGCCGAACAAACGTTCTTTCAGGATGGGGTCACGACCGTTCCACAGAGCCATGGCGAAGCAGAGTTGCTGCTTGTCATCGGAGATCCCGGCCAGACCATCTTCACCCCAGCGATAGGCGCGTGAGCGCGCCTGGTCATGCGTAAAGTAGTCCCACGCATTCCCGTCCTGGCTGTAGTCCTCGCGGACCGTGCCCCACTGTCTTTCGCTGAGATACGGCCCCCACTTTTTCCACGGGACACCGCTCTCACGAGCAGCGTTCAGACGCTTCTGTTCATTAGTTTCGCTATAAGCGATTGGTAGCTTCTGGCTCGGTTTCATTGAACTCTCCTTTGCGGCGCTCATGAACTGCCTCAATCATTCCGAATCTAGTTGAGGGAAGCTAGTCTGAATACGTGATAACCCCAGGGCGGCATGTCCAGATACAAGCCTCGGGAATTCAGCTCATCACCGTCCCGCTCGTACACTTCTGGGCCCAACAGGTCCTGCAAACAGATAGTGTGTCCGCGAATCTCGTCAAAGGGAATTGGCAGGTAGCACTGGCTCTGATTTGGGGCGTAGTTTGCGACAACGATGAGCGGCGGACCGCCTGGTTTCTGCCAGGAGAAACAGATAAAGCAATCACACGTCCAGTTGTCTTCCCAGGCCGGCACACAATTCAGCAACTGCCAGTTGCCATCGCGGACTTCGGGTCGATGCACACAAGTTAGCAGGCGTTGGTAGAAATCGCGTAAAGCTGTGTCCACCGCCTCGTTCGGCCGGCGGCCGAGGTGGACGGGAAGCTTTTTTATCCGGCCTTCGAATTGCCCGTCGTGGAAGAACCGCAAGCCCGGACACAGATATGTGAGGACGGCAGCCGCCCGGTGGACCTCAGGCGCGAACGTTGCTGCGGCTCGAGGTTCATCATGGTTCTCGAGAAATCGCGCTGACTTCTGCTGGAACTCCAGGTGGGCGCAGAAATGGTAATGCACAGGGCGTGCATGTCCGTCACGAAGGCGGTCGTAGAGCCGCTTGTCGTATGTGTAGTCGAAGCCCTGTTGCTGTAAAGTCCATTCGAGGTCCCAGTAAACCTCGGCCATGAAGACGAACTCTGGCTTGTACGACCGCACGAACTGGATCGTGCCAGGCCAGAACGGCTCCGCCCGCAAGCCCCATGTCCGCTCGAATACGTCGGGCAGAATCAACATGGCCATGTCACATCGGACGCCGTCGCACATCGCCGCCACATTCAATAACTCCAGGCGCATCGCCTCCTGCAAAGCAGGTTGTGCATAATTCAGTTGGAGCGTATCCGGCCAGCCGGGGAAATATGGATCCCGTCCGTAGGCCAATACCCTGGTTCCTCCCGAAGTCTCGACGCGGACATAGTTCTGGGGCTCACGTTGCAGCTGTTCTTCAGAGCCTTGGACGTAGAATTCCGGGTGCCGCTCTACCCAGGGGTGATCCAGTGCAGTGTGATTAGGCACGAAATCCAGCAGCAGGCGCAGTCCGCGTTCATGCAGCCTTTTGTAGAGGCGCTCCAGTGCCTGGTTTCCACCGAGTTCAGAGTCCACTGAGTATCGTGTGATCGCAAAGCAGGAACCACAAACGTCTTCTTGCTGAAGGTCTGGCAGCACTTGCTGGAATTCAGCCTGCCATTCGCGATGCTCCCGCGATACCCTTCGCCCCGCATCCCCTGTCTGCCATACGCCAAGAAACCAAATCCAGTCGAAGCCTTTCTCCGCAAGCTGATCTAGCTCTCTGTCGGGAACGTCGTCCAATGTTGCTTGCCGGCGAAGCGTGTCGGACAGGTCCCTAAGCATGACGCGAGTGTTGATCTGGTACAGGGACGGGTATTGATGTCTGCGTATGTCGACGGGCTCGGGCTGAGGCCCCAGGGACGTGTGTTCTCGCTGTTGCTCCCGGTTGCGGCTCGAGGAATTTGTTGTTTGGGGTTTATCGATTGTCAGCGGCGTCTGGGTGCCCACTTTGCTCGCCATAAGCGATCCTTCCGAAGCGTCACACACACACTAGCTAAAGTACGAGAGGGGCGGCCCGGTGCCTACTGTCAAAAGTTAGAGTGCCAAGGGGTTACCATCACTTTACTTTCGGCCTTTTTGCAGGAACTGCGCTCAGTTGGCTCTTTCCTTGCGGGCGAAATGAAAATACACGCCGACGCTCAGCAGATTGATCAACACCGCGACCACGTTCCATACGATCACCGGTCGCGAAACGATCAACAAGCCGTAATAGACCCAGAGGATCTGGAAGAATCCCATGATTGCCGCCATCCGTGGGTTCATGCCCGCGCTTGACCGACGCCTGAGCATCGCGATCAAGTCGGGCAAAACGGCAAAGGTGGTTCCGAAACCCGCCACAAAGCCAAGGATCTCGGACCGGCGGAACTTCGGGATGAGCAGGCTCTGCGTGTCGTGTGGAACCATGTCCTGGCAGCCATAGAGCGCGATCAGGCTCAGGAAAAAAACAGGGAACGTCGCTTTGTTGAATCGAGACATACAAATCACCGTAGACAGAAGTTAACTTGCTCCAAGAACACTCTGCAGCCAGCTGCCCGGACGCGTTGCTTCGTGCCCAGGTTTGCGCGCATGGCCGAAGAGCTAATGGGCAGCCCTATTTCTTGGTCTTGCTGTTGAGAAGCGAAGCCAGAGGCTGGCCTCCACTTGTCACATGAACAGCGCCACCACGCACAATCTCACGCGCGCTTAGCGCTTTGCCGTATAGGCGGTTATTGGCTTCCGCGTCCGGGTCCAGCGTGGCGCCTCCCATGGACATGCCAGCGAACAACCCCTTGGCGCGGCCGTAGGTGAGTATGTCGCTACCGCCTACCGAACCTGCCGTGGTGGCGCCACTTGGGCCGGCTGCAGCCGTTGCGTCTCTACCCAGCTTGGTTTTGCCCTTCAGTACGGCTTCCACACCTTTCTCGGCCATGATCAAGAGAACGAAATCGGTAGAGGAACCGCCGACCTGCAACCCCGCGCTGACGCCGCTGACGGTGTAAAGGGCCGGTGCCGACCACTTGCCTTTGAAATCCTTGCCCAGGCGGCAACTTATTGGACCACGGCCGCCGCTACCGCCGACGCCGACGCCGAACTTTTTCACATTTGGGAGGACCATGACGCAGTTTGCCTTTGCAATCAAATCTGAAGGGACATTCTTGTCGTCGAGCATCTGCTGCAGGACCGTGGCGGCGTTTTTCAGTGTTTCCTCGTCTTTTTCCTTGCTGCCGCCCCAGGCGGGCACAATCGAGACAAGCATCACTCCAATAGCTAAGAACCAAGGCAAAGTTACTCTGGCGATGGGCGTGCACTTACTACTCAATGTAATCTGCTGCATGGAATTTACTCCTCTCACACTTTAAGACCTGACGGTTGGTCAACCTTGGGGCCAAAGGCGATTCTCCCGAAGCATCAAGCACACTAGCTAAAGTACGAAACGGGCGGCCTGTTGGCCCCTGTCAGAAGTTAGAGTGGCGGGGAAATTATGATCGCTTCGCTCCCCCCGCCCTGGGCACCAGTCATCACCTTCGGAGCAGCGTCACCGACTGTAATTTTTGCCAGTTGTCGCCACCGTTCGAGCCCTTTAGGCTCTTCATGGGTTTGGCCGGGCTGTACATAGGCCAAACACGCTGCGCGATAGGAGAGACCGGCATGCGCACTCACTCAACGAATCTGAACTTCGCAAAGGGAATCTCGCTTTTGCTTGGTCTGCTTATGATCGCTAGCGTCGCCAGCTTTGGGCAGCGCGGGAAGACCGAAACCATCGACGCTACCGCGTTCGGCACAAGCACTCAGATGGGAAGAAACTTCGGCGTGAAAATCATTATTTACGAGTTTTCGGACCCTGAAGACAGAGAAATCCTGGTACAGGCATTCCAGAAGGGGCAAAACGACGGCCTGGTGAACGCTCTTGAAAAGATGAAAAGCGTGGGGCGGATACAGATCCCGGGCACACTCGGATTCGACCTCAGCTTCATTCGAGAAATTGTGACTCCAAACGGCCGAACCATTCGTTTTGTTACCAACCGCAAGATTGCGTTCGGCGAAAATTATTGGAATACCCAGACGAAGAGTTTCAATCTGACTGCCGGTGAAATCAACTTGAATGATCAAGACAAGAGCAAGAGTGGCGGTGTTCTTTTCCCTGCCGCGCAGCTCATCGTCAATAAGGAAGGGGAGTTGCAGTTCGAGCTCAACCAGAATGCGTGGAAACTGACTAACATCATTGAGTGGAAGTGAGCGGCGCGTGATAATGCCTGTGAAAATTCAAGAGCAGTTTAACATTTGGAGAGCGTTGCTTTTATTGTCTTGCGTCGTTCTACTGAGCTGTGCAACCGCGCAGGCGCAGAAGAAGAGCAAATATGTATGTGATGAAGCGCAACCCGAGAGCCTGTGCAATGCGGCCAACACCTGCGGATCGGCTTCGTCTCCCTGCACGATTGACATCACCAGGTCCGCCGACTCCTCCAACGTAAGGCCTGGTATTCCCAACGCGAAAAACAACCAATTGTTCTGCATCAAGGCTGGCACTACCGTGGTGTGGATGAGCTCGAAGAAGAACAATGGATTCATGGTCTCGTTCGGGACCGACTCGCCCTTTGACCCAGACACCCCGATCATGGGAGGCGGCAAGAAGCAGGTGACGACGACCGCGAGCACTCCCGGCTGCTACAAGTACGATGCTGGCGCGTTCCGCTCCGGGACAGTTTACGGAATGAGTGGCGGCAGCAAGTCTGAATTAGTCATTCTGCCCTAAGGCGCTTAAGGAAAAGATCCCCCGGTCAGAACTGTAAAGGTAACAGTTCAACCGGCAGTGTCATTCAGTAGAGGCGAGTTCTATATCGACGTGTCACGCGTCGGCGGCACAGGCTCCCAGCCAGTCGATCAGAAACCGCGCCACGTCGCCCGGCGACTGCAACCACAGGTCGGCAACCGTGGGAATGAATGTTGGCCGCACAAGAACACACAATCCGCGATGCTTGAGGGCACGGAACGCATCCTCATCGCTCTTCTCGTCTCCCAGGTACGCTACTGGAACGCCGACGCCCACCTCGCAAAGAAGCTGCTGCATGGCGTCGCGCTTGTTCCACAAACGGAGACGGAATTCGATTCCGCCCTCAAACTCGCGTGTTGCGAGCCACCGTTGGTCGCGGGCTGCGGACCAGGCTTCAGACACGCGCTCGCGAACCTCTTCTATGACCCGCTGACTCAAGCCATTCCAGCGCACGATGATGGCGCCAGGTTGAACCTCAGTGAGCCTGCCTAAGCCCTGCGCCTCTAAGGATAGATCCACAGCTGCGAGCGCCTGTTCTGCTTCGCAGCGAATGTCGAGCATTTCACAGTTGCCATTGGATGTGCGCCGTTCAAGGCCACGTGAGCCCCAGATTTCTGGAGCGGGCGACATTTGCAGCAGCGCAACGACCTCCACCGCGCGCAGTTCGCTGATCAGAACGACGCGCGTTCTTCCCCTGGTCATGATTGCTTGGAGCAGTTCGGGAATCGAGGTGCTGGTGGATCCGCCGTGCTGACTGCTGCAGAATAGAGATATCGTCTGATCGTAGTCGAGGAGCAAGACGCTCCTGTCGGCACTGGTCAGTTTGCCAAAGAAACATTCTTGCGGTGGTTGGTTTGCTGCAGCCGCTATCGCCATTCTCAGCCGCCACGTTATGGAGGGCCCCTGGCGCCCTCTCGCAATTAGGCCCAATCCATGGACCGATGTTAGGTCGTGACGGGAGATGGCACAACTAGCAGAACTGTCAAGCCAGGGACAAAAAAGCCGACAGTCACGGGCGGAGCGCGGCGCTGGCAGGACTAGGCGGCCGATATGTGGTTTTTGAATGCGTACTGGATCAGCTCGGCGTTCGATCTTGCTCCAATCACTTCCATTATGCGGTATTTATGAAATGCCACGGTTCGCGGCGTGAGGTCGAGGACCGCGGCGACTTCTTTCATGGATCGCCCTTCGGCCAGCAGTTGCAGGACCTCCGTCTGGCGAGTTGTCAATTTCTTGGGCACCGCCCGACGAATCGGTGACCGGATAAACGATTCGTCCATTGCTCGGCGAACTCGCGGCGTAATGTAAGACCCACCCTTGAGCGCTTCGTGAATGCCCTTCAGAAGTTCGGAGGCGGCTGAACTCTTTAGCAGGTAAACCGAAGCACCACTTTCTACTGCCTCGGCTGCAACGTCAGGGTCTTCATTCATCGTGACGTAAACCAATTTCACTCTCGGCATGATCTTCTTGAGTTGCTGGCCGGCGGTCAGTCCATTCAACAACGGCATGCCGATATCCACGACAATGACGTCAGGCCGCATCCTGGAGGCGACGTCGAGCAGCGCGCGCCCATCCGGCACCGTCGCCACGACATCGTATTGCGGCTCCAGCAATTTTCGAAACGCTTCAACAATCAAGGTGTGGTCATCTGCGATCAATACGCTGGGCTTGGTCATAAACCCTCTTTTTGCGACACAGTATGAGTGCAGCACTGCTCCTTAGGGCCTGACCACCGCGAGCGTGGTCGGACCAGAAGCTCCTCCGAGCGGCAGACTAGTCTACAGGGTCACTGGGCCGGACCACACTGGTAATTTTGCCAGTCGATATTTATGCGTAATTTCGCCAGTGATGACACATTTTCCAACCGCAAAGGGGGTAGCCACCACCTGTCAATTTTGCCGGGAACGACTGCAGGTTTTGGGAGTATGCGCAAGGTGCGCCTGCGCTTACGATGCGGCTGTTCCACCTTGGACGGTAACGAACATTGAGAGTGACCCCTGTCGCCACGTGCATCATACTCATCGCCCTGAGCGGAGTTGCCACCGGCCAAGCCTCGTTTTCTGCCGAATGCCAGCTGGGGTGCTCACCTCTCGCGGGGGCGACACCCGGGAACACTGACCGCCTGTTTGTGGGTGTGTCCCGCTTCCCCATGCCCCCCGAGAGCGCCGTGCAGGCTTTCGAACGCAGGAGTGAACAGCAGGAAATCGAACTCCGGGGATTCTCGGCTACCACTCTGATCAGCGTTGAACTTCCTGATCTGTCACGCTGGGGAGAATTCGAACTGCGGCGCGTTTACACGGCGCCGAAGACGCTGGAGTTCACGCCCGTCCGGTTCACAGGCGATAATTTCGTGAAGACCAACGTGATTGCCCGGCTGTTGCAGTCCGAGGTAACCCGTTTACAGAACGCGCAGCACTTCGAGACGGCCATCAACGCAGCGAACTACAAGATTGTTTTCAGAGGTACCACACAGATCGACGGCCGGCTGGTGCACGAATATCGGCTAAAGCCGCGCAAGCGTCGCGTTGGACTCGTAGAGGGCAGGATGTTCCTGGATGCCTTCAACGGCAGCCTCGTGCGAAATGAGGGCCGGCTCGCTAAGACTCCGTCAATCGTCTTGAAGAAGGTCGAGTTTGTGCAGGACTACGTGGATATCGGCAGTTTTACCTTCTTGAAGCACATCCATTCCGTGGCCAGCACACGCATCATCGGTCGCACGGTGGTGGAAATCTATCATTACGACTACCTCTTCCCCGCGGTGGAACCGGCGGCGGCTGAGGAGCAAAGGCGGGCGGAGGCGGGTACAGCTATCCCCCAGGGGCATTAGCCACCACAATGATTACTTCACGAAGTCCGGTGCCTGCGAGAGTGCTGCTCGTCGACGACGAGGCCCAGCAACTGGCAGTACGCGCCCACGTCATGGAGAGGTCTGGGCTCTCGGTCATTACCGCATGCGGTCCCATTGAGGCGCTTTGCATTCTGGCGGGCACGATGAAGGAGATCGACGTCGCAATTCTCGACTACGACATGCCCGTAATGAATGGATCTATCCTCGCCTCCCGCCTCAGGTCTATCTATCCCTGGCTAAAAATTATCCTATACTCTGGCGCGGTTGATATTCCGCAAAGCAAAATGACGAGTGTTGACGCATTCATTTTCAAGGGCGATGGCGTAGGCATGCTCATTGATCACGTGGTGCAGTTTGCGCAGGCTACGGCCGGTGCTGACAGTTCCTCGTTGCCTGAGGTGGAAACATAAAGTCAAATTAGGGCATTGCAAAGTAGCGACGTATCGGAGGATGCAAGCGTCCGACACGCCTTTGCTACTAATATGGAAGAGCGGCCCCCATGAAGTCTGATCGCCTTCTTATCTCGGCACGTCCGGACGAATCCGCTATCCCCGGCTCTCTCTTAGAATCGGTGCACAAAGATCGGGACAGTCTAGCCGATCGGCGCCGCGCTCGCATTCTGATTGCGGACGATCACGCGCTCATGCTTTCCGTGATTGCTGAGTTGCTGGGAAGACATCATCACGTGGTCGGCACGGTGCGCGATGGCCAGGCGCTGATGGACGCTATTGGCAAGCTGTCCCCCGATGTGGCCGTGGTGGACATTGGCATGCCCCGACTGCATGGCGTAGAGGTCGCTAAGCGGATAAGAAATCTAGGGCTCCGCACCCCGCTGGTTTTCTTGACCGTCTATCAGGATGCCGAGCTCGTCCGCTCCGCCTTGTCCGCGGGGGTCTTTGGGTATGTTGTAAAGAGTTATGTAATGACCGACCTTCCATTGGCGGTCAGGGCCGCGCTCATAGGACACCAGTTCATATCGCCCTGTCTTCAGGATGTCCTAAGCAGAGCCCCCGCGGCATTTGCTTAGGCTGCCGACTACCTCGCCACCGGAAGCGTGACCGGGTGTTCGAGCCGGAACTCGAGCAAAGACTCGCTCGGCACCGAGACTTGCTTGCCTTTCGTGGCGGCAGAGACGGCCGTTCCGGTGGCCGCGCCGGCAACTACGCCGATCGCCGCGCCGGTTCCCCCTCCCGCTATGCCGCCGATAAGTGCGCCAAGGCCCGCGCCACCGACGATTCTTTTCGCTGTTTTCGAGCCCTTGCCTTTGGACCTGACTTCATAAGTGCTGGTCATGAGGGGTCTTGCTGTGCCATTAATCACGATGTCGGTCAACTCGAGAGTCAACTCGGCACCGCCTGACATCCGGCCGGCCTCTTGGGCCGTGGCCAGTCGCCCATAAACCGTCGTGCCTCTGGGCGCTACCACCATGTCCTCAACCTGCAGATTTGTTTCCAGGCTCGCGGTGAAACGATATCCCGCCTTTTGTTGGCTCGAATCCACGGAATCAATCGTGCGGATCAGGATGCGTGTGCCCGCGGGAACGGTAACATTCGTTGGCGCTGATGGCATTGGAGTTGCAGCCACCGCCAGGATCGTGGTGGCCGCTGTTGAAAGCAATCCCACCAGCAAAGCTGCTGTTTGAACGACTGCGTGTCGCATGGCTGTTCTCTCCTTCCTGGAACTCACGACCCTTGCGTAACAATCGGCAAAGCCGATTCAATCTGAAGGTCAATGATCAGAAGCAGCTGATCTTCGATCTGAAGGAAGCGCGCGGCCTGGATGGCCCCCAGCGACGCCTTGACGCGACCATAGTATTGCGCCACAAGGTCGGAACGCTGCTTGCGATATTTGAGAGCATTCTGAATCAACTCATCCGCTTTGGCGTCTGTCATTTGGTCGTAATTGCGCGCGTACTCCTGAATATTCGCGAGTCTCAGGTTGTTCAGTTTGGTCAGTTCTGCATCGTACTCACTGTAAATGGGCCAGAATTTCGCCGCTTGATCAACATCCAACTGCATCACGGCACCCATAATTTCGGCCTTCTGTTGCCGCACGTTGGTGCGCAAGAGTTCGATGTATTCCTGGATGTTTTTGTCCTGAGCACCTGTCGCCGAGGCTGTCGGGGCTTTCTTCTCTGGCTCTTGTGATTGCGTTTGCTCCTGTGTAAGAGCCATCGGAACAGAAATAAGGAGCACGAGAACGAAGAACGACACTGCAATTCGTTGCTTCATCTGATTGTCCTTCCTCTAAGGATCCTATCGGTCGAAAATCGCATCTACCACTGCGGATCACCTCCTGGTGCTCACCCTGTCACATTGCCGAGCAGGTGCAGGAGCAGAAGACCAGCACAAACAAACAAGACAGCAGGAACAGGAAGCAGCGAATCACCCGCAGTGGCCTGCCCGAATCGTCTGAGCGCAACCACGGGTCACTTGTGGGAGCGATTCGTCGTGATGCAGCAGCCGGCAGCCACTCCCGGTAGTCCGTCGGAGAATCCAAATAATTAATCTCCGCCCAGACCCGACAGTCGCTGACGTGAAACACGGCTCCGCCACTGAGCTGCTTTTTAACGAATCTCTCCACGTTCGTCCTAAGAACACACTTTCAGGCGCTGTTCGAGTGGACGACCGTCTAACCGTCAGCGGGTAAAGCAACGCTGTCTTCTTGTTCCCGCCTGCCGGGTTGCCGGACGTTCAAACCCTTTTGTCGGGTATTCATCGGATATTGCCAACTGGCAACTTTGACAGTCCCCAAATGCATCGGCAGGCCTTGCCGCAAGTGCGGATGGAGTTCACTTGGCAGCAGCCAACACACACCTCTGACGATTCCACGTCGGAGAGCTGTTAATAATGCCAGTATCGACTGCATTTAATATTGGCCTAAAGTCGCGAGGGGTTAAGTTCTGGTCACGTTGACCCAACAACAATGAGCCCGAAAGGACTCGCTTTCAGCCGCTACGACCACTGAAACTGCTGATCCGATCGGACGTGGCGAGAGCGGGGCGACGCCCCCGGCGGAAGTCGAAAAGACAATCTCTAAGAAAGGGCACAATTATGATTCAGCTCAAATTAACTAGAGTCGCTTATGTTGCAGCTCTGTCGCTAATTGGGCTCACATTGTTAAGTGTTGCGGGGACTGCACAGTCCGTAAAGGTCGAAGGCCTCATCAAAGGCCGAAACGGCGATACCATGATTCTGCAGACTTCGGATTCCCCAAAGCTTGTCGTCCTGCTGACTGATAGCACCCAAGTGGGTCAGGTGCAGGGGGTTCTAAAGGCGCGCAGGAAGGAAATGTCGATGGCCGCGCTCATTCCGGGCCTCGCGGTTAAGGTAGAAGGAACATACAACGATCAGACCCAACTGGTAGCGACGTCGGTCTCTTTCAAGGGCAACGACCTGGCACAAGCTCAAAAGATCGAGGCGGGCATGCACGAAACCAAGGTGCAGGCACGGAAGAATAAAGAGGAGTTGGAAAAACAAAACGCAGCGCTGAAAGCGCAGAATGAGGCTTTGCAACAGCACCAGCAGCAGATTACGGCCAACAAGGCTTCGATTGACGCTGCTGTCGCGCGGTTCGGCCAACTGGACGATTACTACATCCTCGATGAGGTAACCGTATACTTCGGCAATGGCAAGGTCACAGTCGACCCGAAGTACGTCTCCCAACTGTTGGCGTTAGTCGGGAAGGCCAGCACGATCAATGGCTACATGATCGAGGTGAAAGGCTACGCCTCGTCCGCCGGCAGTGTGGCCGTAAATCAAAAGCTCAGCGAAGACCGTGCCCACGAGGTCACCAATATCCTGATTCAACAGGGCCACATTCCCCTCACCCGAATGCTGGCGCCAGGTGCAATGGGAGAGAGCCAACAAGTCGGCAACGATAAA
>Ga0335081_10012959_pt1 | contig 13494 bp, 5 predicted proteins | sample Lox_Sample_35_FD_206713 | JGI IMG/M metagenome (GOLD analysis project Ga0335081, IMG submission 206713) | Soil microbial communities from Loxahatchee National Wildlife Refuge, Florida, United States - Lox_Sample_3.5 | ecosystem: Environmental > Terrestrial > Soil > Wetlands | place: USA: Florida...
GTGATCTGCTCTTCGCCCATGGCTGCGTGGGGCTTGAGGCTGACCATGTAGCCGAAGTTCCGCAGCGTGATCCCCGCGGCCACGGCATTCGTCCAGATGTAACCGGCCGGCGGCAGCGACGCGATATCCTGCTCTTCGAAATCGTAAGTGGCGCGCCGGTTGGCGTACTTGTTGGGCCACATCTTCTGCACATAATCGTTGGCGATCGCCGCCGTCGACCAGTTGTGCCCGTCGGCGCTCACGTCGCTATTGACGTAGAAATTGTCCAGGAGCACGAACTGCCGCGCGATCTTGTGCAGGTTCGGCGTGACGTTCTCGCCGAACAGCACCAGCGACGGATCGCCGTTGCCTTCCTTCATATCCCCCAGAACCTGGTCGTAAGTGCGGTTCTCTTTGACGATATAGATGACGTGCTCGATCTTCGGCAGCGGGCTGGTTTCATCCAGCTTGGAATCGCGATAGGGCGAGTTGGCCAGCACCTTGGCGGTCCAGGCGGTAAGCTGATCGTCGGTGAAAGGCGGGATCCACGATGCCGTGCCCGTCTGCATGCGGCCTACGAACTGCACCGCCGGAGGACTTGGCTCGCCCGCATGAACCGGCTCGGGACGCTTCGCTGGGTTGGGACCGTTCTGCGCGTTGCTGTAGGAACGCAATCCCCGGCCATTGAGCACCACCAGGGTTCCGTCCGCGAGGCCGCGGGCGGCGGTCGGATACCAGCCGGTCGGGATGAACCCCTCCACGCGGCTGCGCTCCTCGGCGATGTTCACCACGGCCACCGCGTTCGCATCCGAGCACGTGACGAACAGCCGCTTGCCGTCGGCGGAGAACCCGAGCGCTGAGGGCGTCATCCCCAGCGGCTGCCGCGGGGTCATGGCGACATTGATGTTCTCCACCACGCTGAGTTCCTTGCTGGCGGTGACGCCGACGCTGAAGACGCTGTTGGTGTTGGCGGCGGCCACGAAGATGCGGGCGGTGTAGGCCGCGGCGCCGCCTTCCGGCGTTTCGGGCCCGCCGTTGCGCCACACCATGTCGCTGGCGTGCGCGCCGATGCGCACCAGCGAGACCTGCTTGTGGGTCGCCAGGTCGTAGTGGCCCATGCTCCCATCCGCCCAGTGGGTGACAAACAGGCTGCGGCCGTCGGGATGAAACAGGATGCGATAGGGACGCCGCCCGGTCTTGATCTCTTCGTCCTTGAGAACCATGCCCGACTGCGGATTGATCACCCGGATCACGTCGCGATAAAGCGCGGCGGCGTAGAGCAGGTGGCCGTCGGGCGAGAGCGCCACGTCGCCGATGAAATCGTCCTGCGCGCGCGTGGCGCCGGCCAGGGTATCGAAGGTGCGCCCGGCAGTGAGCTTGCCCTCGGAGAAATTCAGTTCGAAGATCGCCGCGCGCGAGCCGCCGCCGACGTATACCTTGTCGCCCTTGGGTGTAATGGCGAGGCCGAGCCATCCATCCGGCACCCCGATGCTGTTCACCACCTGCGCCGACGCGATCTCGATCACGCTCACCGACGGCGGCCGGTATCCGCCGTTCAGCACCATCAGGTACTTGCCGTCCGGCGATACCACGCTCGACATGGGGAGTGTATCGAGCGGAACCTGCTTGCCCACGGGATCCAGGCGCCAGCCGCTGTTGAGCAGGAACGCGCCGCCCGGAAGCGGACCCACCTGCTCACGCGGAGCCGGCTGGGAGCCCAGCAACGCCGCGAGCGCAATCACGCCGGCCGCGATCGCAAACCGGCTCTTCGGGGTTCCAGGGAGTGGTTGCATGAGTATTACCCATTGTAGTCCTGGGGTACGCATCGACGCGTCTGTGCTAAATTAACCCACGGACCTATGCAGCTTCCGGCGCGCATTGGCAAGTATGAGCTGCTCGAATTTCTTGGCGGCGGCATGTCGCACGTTTACCGCGCGCGCGACACGGTCATCGGGCGCACGGTTGCCGTCAAGATTCTGACCGAACAGGGCTGCGCCGACGAGGAAGTCAAGGCACGCTTTCTCGCCGAGGCGCGCATGGCTGGCAATCTCGCCCACGACAACATTCTGAGCATCTACGATTTCGGCGAAGACGATCAGCACCGCCCCTTCATGGTGATGGAGTTTCTGCGCGGCGAGACCCTGCGCAATGTCATCAAAAACGGCCGGACCGGCGATCTCAAGGGTAAGCTCGCCATCGCGCTGCAGGTGGCGCGCGCGCTCGAGTACATCCACACACAGAAAATCGTGCACCGCGACATCAAGCCGGAGAACGTCCACATCAATACCGCGGGCGTGGTGAAGTTGATCGATTTCGGCATCGCCAAGACCCAAGGGCTGGCCATGACGCGCGCCGGATACGTGCTCGGCACCCCTTTCTACATGGCTCCCGAGCAGGTCATGGGGCACCCGATCACCGAGCAGGTGGACGTGTACGCGTTCGGCGTCATGCTCTTCGAGATCTTCACCGGCGTGAAGCCGATTCAGGCCGACACGGTGGAGCGCATCTTCTATTTCATTCTCAACGAGCCGCTGAATATCGAGCCCTTGCGCCAGGCAGGCGCCCCCGAAGCCGTCTGCGCCCTGGTGGCACACTGCACGGCGAAGAAACCGGAAGCGCGGCCGCAGGGATTCGGCCCGGTGATCCGCGAGATCGAGAGCATCCTCGCCGCACAGGACGCTCCCACCCTCCTGTTGCCTCAGCCTCCCGCGCCGGCGCCGGCGGGGCCGAAGTGGTTCCTGCCCGCGCTGCTGGTGCTGCTCGCTGCGACGGCCCTGGGGTTCTACCTGGTAATACGACCCAAGCCCCTGGCGGCAACCATCTCCACGCCCGCCGGAGAAATGGTTCTCGTGCCCGCGGGCGAGTTCCTGTTCGGCGAGAACAAAGAGAAGGTCGTGCTGCCGGCGTTCTATATTGACAGGACCGAGGTCACCAACGCGGCGTACGCGCAGTTCTGCAAAGACACGGCGCACGAGCTCCCGGAGGATTTTCCCTCGGGCCGCCTGGATCTGCCGGTAGTGAACGTCACCATTACGGAGGCGATGGCTTACGCCCAGTGGGCGAAGGAACGCCTGCCTACCGAGCAGGAGTGGGAGAAGGCGGCGCGAGGTGTCGACGGCCGTGTCTATCCTTGGGGGAACCAGCCCAATCCGTCTCTGGCCAACGTAGGCAGCGATTCGATCCAGCCCGCGACGGCATTGCCGGGTGGCGCAAGCCCGTACGGTGCGTTGAACATGGCGGGCAATGTGTGGGAGTTTGTGCGTCAGACCAGGAGGCCGTCGGCCGCTACCGCCGACTATTTTTCGAAACTCCTGTCGCCTCCGCCGGCCGTCAACGAGCCCTGGTATACAATCCGCGGCCAGTCGTTCCGGGAGCCCGTGATCGATCCCAAGGTGCTCTTCGACTTCACGACGGTGCCCGTGCGGTTCAAGGACGCCAACCTCGGTTTCCGCTGCGTCCGGGACGCCCAACCGCATTAATCGATGCCAACCCCTGTGGGGCAGGCTTTAGCCTGCGCGGGACTTTTTAGTCCCGCTGGCTCGGTTGGCAGCCTCGGGCCTTCTTGCCGCGCACCCGGTTCCGCGTCGCGGCGAATCGGCGCCTGGCCCCGCTACGGCCACCAACGTCCCACATCGTCGATCGCATCGACAATCGCGTCCGCCTCCTCTTTGGCGCCTTGGGCCATGATGGCCGGCACCAACGCCCCGATGTCGGATAAGAGATCGGCCCGCGAACGCTGGGCAAAAGCGCTCGACAACTCGCGCCAGGCGGCCCTCAATTCGTCGCGCGGAAGCTGCGCCAATCGGGGCGCCAGAGCCGACAGGGCTTGGGCGCGCCACTGCCGGGTGCCGATGGCTGCCGCCGATTTGGCTGCCATGCGGAGGAGACTCGGGCTGAGATAGGGTACCAGCCGGCGAAACGTCTCGGCACGCGGTTCTTCCTCCATCCAGGTCGTTTCCAGGACAACCGTTACCATCAACTCTTCGGGCAGGTGCGGGGCGAGGTCGGCCAGGAGTTCGCCTCGCGTGAGTTCGTTCTCTACTTCGCGAGCCACGCGCAGAGCTTCTAACGTGATATCGCAACGCAGGCTGGGCGGCATCGATGCGGCAAGCTTACAGAGTGCCCGCGCTCGTTCCACGCGCGTCCGCATTCCCCGGCTGTCTTCCAACACTGCCCGATAGATCGCATCCCGATCGGCTTCCGGAAGGTGATGGCTGAGCAGGAGCATCGCGTCGCGCGGAAGATCGCCCTTCTTGAGCCTTAAGACGGCCAGCGCCTGGCGTATAGCCCAAGCAGCTTGGGCAGCACCCAACAGGAATGCCACCCTGGAGAGCGTCTCGGTACGCTTCTTTTCGTCTCTTAGGTTCGCGGCCAGCGCCAGCACCTCCTGGCAGAGCGCGCGCCGCATGGCGCCGGATGCCTTCTCGGCGGCAATAGCCAGCAACTCCGCCCGTAAGGCATCTTCTTCGATGTCGTGGGCCGCCGAAACGATCGAGTCGATTCGGTCGCTCGATACCCGGGGCGCCAACGCAAGCAAGGCGTCGGCCTTCCGGTAACTTGCCGGCCACTTCAGGACTTCTTCCAGAGCCGGGTCCAATGGCACGAGCGCCAGCGTACTTTGCCCCATTTCTGTTCTGGACATGGACGCGATTTCCTGCAACACCCTGGGAACCAGGCTGGGCGGCAAGTGCGGCGCTACACGCGAAAAGTCGCTGGCTCCGGGGCTCAAACGGGGCAACAACCCCTCCAGGGTTCTCGCGCCGCAATATCTCGCCAGCCGGCTCAATACCTGGTCGTCCCGAACCGCCTCGGCGAGGGGAATCAATGCTTCCCCGAAATCCGCTGTAGCACGCTCGGCGGCAATCAGGGCTGCCTGGTTTCTCACCGTCTTCAGCTTGGGACGTATGCGGTTCACGAGCTCGGCGCCGCGAGTTGCAGAAATCTGGCCGGCAAAATGAGCCCATGCCTCGAGTCTTGCTTCCTGATCGCTGATCTTTCGCACACGATTGAGGACGTCGGTCAGCACCGCGGTGGAAGCATGGCCTGCAATCGTGCTCATCGCGTCCAGGCCCGTGCGCGTCTCCCGCTTCTGGTAAGCGTGCTCCACAACCGCCCGAAAGGTCTCTTCGGGAAGGCATTGCGCCAGCGATTCCACCACCCTGTCCAGGAAGTCGACCCAGTGAAACAGGTCGAAGGTCGGGCTCTCGCTGAGCACGACCACGGAGCCCTGGCGCTGCTCGCCTGCATCGATCAACTTCCGTAGCAGCGATTCGACCTTGACGGCGGACTTCGCGGGAAGGGGTCTTGGCAGGTAGGGAGCCACCATGATGGCGTTTCCGGCGACGTCGAGTAATTCAACCTGGTCGCTCGAATCGATAACAGCCAGGGCCTCCGCCGTCTGCTCCGCAGGTTGTAAGAACGGCAGCAACGCCCATCTTCCATCCGGCCGCAAGAGGTCGCTTTGCCGCACGGCATCGACCACGGCCGAAGGCAGCGCAGGCCATCGGTCGAGCGCCGCTCTGCGAGCACCGGCATCGCTGACGTTGAACGCGGCCAGCGTCGCTGATACCAATAGATCCTGGCAATCGGGTGCGGTACACCAGCCGGCGAGCTCGGGAAGCAGGCGGGCTATCGCGAGCGATTCAGGCGCGGTCAGAGCCAGGGCGAAAGCGGCCTGCAGCAACCCGCGCCGGTCCTCGGGGCTCGCCCACGCCGCCAGAGTGCATAGCGCGCGCAGCCGGTCCGCCGGATCCGTCAGCACCTCGCCGGCCGTCAATGCGCGCAGAAGTACACCGATCTCCCTTTGCTTGCCCATCTGCGGGCACATCAGGCCGAGTATCCGGCCTTGGGTCTCTCCGGCGTTGCACGAAAGCGCTTTTTCGCAAGCCTCTTCGATCTCCCCCACCGCCGCCAATGCCGGTGCAAGATAAGTGATGGCAGGCCCGGACGCCAGCCTCCGGGAAAGAAAGCGCAGGGAATTTACCACGGGCAGCGCCAGGTCCCGCCGATCCAGCTCAGCCAGTCGAATGGCCAGCGTGCTGAGCATCCACGCCCGCTGCTCATCGACGCGCATCGAGCGCGCCATCGGCAGGGCCTTCTCGATCTCGGCGACCCCCAACGAAGGAATGATCCGGTGGAGTAGTGCCGCCCTTTCCATGTCTACGTCGAGGGCCTGTACTGCCTCGAACGCCGCGCCGTACGCTCCCGATTCGATCCACCGCGAGGCAAACGCATGCAGCACGAATCTGCGAATCACGTCCGATGGGATGAGCCTGGCCGCCCGCAACGCTCCGGCGGCGTCGCCGGTCTTATCGCACGCCCGGATGATCTCCACTAATGCGGCGCTGCGGCCATCGCGCTCCAGCCCAAGCGCAAAATCGAATCCCTCCTGCACACGATTGAATAGCGCCAGCCGGCCAACCAGCCAGACCATCGCATCGGGGTAGGTCCTTTGAAAGGCCGACGAACCGATCAGGGCCAGCACTTCGTCTACGATCTGCGTCCGCCGTGGCTCGGCGACGTGCTGCGCCATTTCCAGCATCGCGGCGGCGCGCTGCTGCGGATCCGGGATTTGGCGTGCGTACATCAATCCGTCGGCGATCGTAGCGATCTTCCTGCGCACCATCGCACCCAGCAGAAGAGGCGGCATGTTGCCCGCCACATTGTTGAACGAGGAGATGATCAGCGCGTACCGGATTTCCTGGGCCACGGACGGTGCCGGCGCCTCCGACGCCAGCCGCCAGGCGCGCATCACGTCCGATACAAAGCCCGCCGATTCTCCCGCCGACAGCCTCGCCTGAAACCACAGATTGTCTCCATTCGTGTTCGCGGCGCGGAGAAGCAGGTGAAGGTCTTCGTCGCGAGACGCCATCTCCAGGTGAAGCGCCAGGTGGCGGATGCCATATACCGTCTCCGCCGGGTCGCGCTCGAAACGCTCCAAGCCGGGTAACCCGTGCTCCAGCCCGCCCCAGCTCTTCAGGAAATGGTCCGCTACTCGAGTGTGCGCGGCTCGCGTGCCGCGCGCCAGCTCGTCCACAAAGGACCACTCGATCTCCCGCAAGCCTTCGCGGTCGACGCGTCCTTCGAAGAACTCGCGCATCGTTGCGTGGTAAACCCGGTATTCCGGATTCACCTGCGGACCCGATATCGAGAGAAACGGCCGCCAGCGCTCGCTCAGCAGCCTGCGTAGAGAGTCCGGGGAAGCAGACACCCCCGACCATTCGATCAGGCGATCGATCCCGATCCCTTCGCGAGCCGCGGCCAGCGTGGTCAACAACGGCAGATACAGGCGGTACCAGCGGTCTTCGTCCCGCGCGCGCCATTGCGTCCAGTGACGCGCGTAGTACTGCATCATGCCGTCGGGCAGCTCGCCGAGGTCGAGCGGCGTCCGCTCCCCTTTGTCGATTTCGTGTACTACGTAGTGAAGGTAGATCCACACTCCGCGGCACTTGTCGAGCAGGGCCTCGACAAACTGAGCCGCCGAATATCCGCTGCCGGAAAGAGCGCGCCGTACCCCGGACCAGGAGCACGACCGCTCCAGAAACTCCTGCATGTCGCGCCGGTTCTCCGCACCTTCCGCCGTGAGCTGCTGAAACACAACCTTATTCGTGCTGATCCGGTCGATATCGAGCACCACCGGAACCGGGCGCATCGAAACCACCATGCAGACTCCCGGCGGCAGCTCCGAAGGAAGCCCAAGCACGTTCTGCCCTGGCGGCGTCCCGGCTTCGTCCAGCGCATCCACCACGATCACGATCCGCTCGCCTTCCTTACGCTTCTCGCTGGCCCGTCGCAGCATCCGCAACAGGAAGTCGGGCCGTTCCGCCCCGGGCGGCAATACGCCGGCAGTCTCGACATCGCCAAGCTGGTAACGCGAAATCAACTGCGCGTTCAGGCTGCGAATCGCCGCCGGCACGCCTTCGAGCCCCGCCTCGATCTCGCCGAAATGATGAATGTAGCCGCGTTGCCGCGTCAACCATGCCAGAAAGGTGGTCTTGCCCAGCCCGGCTGCTGCCTCCAGGATGAAATAGCCCGGCTTATCCACTGCCAGAAACGCGTCCACCACCTCCAGAAGCCAGCGGCGCCCCACGAACTGATCGAGCTTGACCCGCTGAAATACGCGGTAAGGATCCAGGTACGCGTCGCGTAGCCGCTGATAGGCGCCGATGAACAGTTGCGGCTGCTGCCCGGTAAAGACCAGTGTCGCCGCGGGCCCGTAACCTGAGGACGCGCCCGGGTTGAGAAAGCGGTGTTGCTGGAGCTGTTCGAGGAGATCGCGGTTCAACGCGCTCAGATCCCGGATCGCCTGTAGCATGTTCTGAGCTTCGGGCCGCGGAAATTCTCCGTTTACCGCGTCCTGAAGAATCGGCGCGAGGTACTCGTCGAACAGCCAGCGGTGCAGATCGGCGGCGGCGCACACAGCCAGCGCGGAAGAATCCCGAAACGGCTCTACCTTGTGCACGCGCCGCATTTCCGCCACCAGACTGCGCAACCGCGCCGCCTTCGAGGCATCCGTCTCTTTGAACTCCGGTGCCACGGCTTCTTCATCTTTGATATAGATCAGGCAGTGCAGACCCGATTCGCGAGCGCGCCGGTACTCGAATTCGGTTATGCCCGAACCGTAGCGCCCTCCGATGATCCCGACGTAGAGCTGGCAGTGCTCGACTTCGTCCACCGAAGCGGTCGCCGCGTCCTCGCCGCGGCTGCCGAAATACTCCATGCCAATGAACTTGGTCTCGCGGAATTGACGCAAGACTCGTTCGAGGGCTTCTCGCTCAGGCTTTAGGTCAACCCAGGTGGAACTGACAAACACCGAGATCGTCGGGGCAGGGACGGGCACCAAGATAGGAGCCTATCTCATTCAGCTCGATCTTGCTACCCGGGTTCGCGGCGCTGCCAAACAGGCCAAACCTTTTTCAGTCCCTCACAATCCAACTTTATTTCTCGTTGGCCCCGCTCCACTTACCCACAACCCGCGCCGCCCGTCCGCGGCCGCCATGCTACCGTCGGCTCAGGAGAGCCCTTGTGCACGAACCATCCTCCCAACCCGTCGCCCATCCGCCAACGCCCCCAACCTCCCCCAGCTTGTTCCGACAAGGCCGCAGTGCCAAACGAACCCAACAACCCGTGTGTTTTCATAGAGATTGTTGCGTTTCTCAACACAAAACGAACCTACCGGAACCCGCATCGCCGGTCCCACACCCCGCTCTCTGCCGGCCGCGCATACCGCTTACGCTAATATGGATCTAGGTTCGTCTATGGACCGTCCTGCCGCTGCTTCCCCCGCCACCGCGCGCGAAATCATCCTCGAAATTGTTCGCAACATGCGGGAGGGGCTCGAGCCCCTTCACTATTCCACCCTGCCGCCCGCAATCTTCCACGTCTACCTGCACCCCGACGATATGGACCGCCTCCGCGGAATCCTGCCCCGCGTCCTCGACGAGGCGCAGCGCGCTCTCGATGGCGAGCTCGAATCCTTGAACCGCGCCTCGATCGCCGAGAAGCTCAAGCTTGCGCGGCGCAACCTGCCCAAAATCAGCCCGCCGGACGGCGGCTGGCAGATCCACATCGTCGAGAACACCGACGACGATTGCGCCCCCGGAGACATCGTCATCTCGAGCGAGCTGGCCCTTCCGGCGAAGGATGAGTTCGGCTCCGGCTCCATGACCAAGCGCATCGCGACACGGCGGCTCGGCGGTGTCGAATCCACCCGCCAAAGCTACGAGCCGGTAGCGCCCGCCCCCGCGCCCGGCGGTGCGCTAGCGGTCATCGAGTACGAAGACAATACCGGCCACAAGACTTTCTACATGACCAAGGACGAAATCGTGGTCGGCCGCGGCGGCCGCGATTACTGGACCGACATCAAGCTCGACACGCTGCCCGACGTTTCCCGCGAGCACTTCCGCCTGCGCCGCGACCCCGCCAGCGGCCAGTTCTTCCTCAAGGATCTCAGCCGGCTGGGCACTACCATCGACGGCGCACCCGCGCCCTCCAGCCTGCAATTCGACGGCGCCGAAAAGCGCGATCTGAACCGCGAGGCCCCCGTGCCGCCGAAAGCGCGGATCGGCCTGGCAGGAGTGGTATTCCTGGACTTCCGAAGCACGTCGAATGGTTAAGAGCATGCTCAGAACGGCGGGCGCGAGCGACCCCGGACGGGTGCGCAAGAACAACGAAGACGCGCACTACTCTGACCCCGACCGCGGCATCTTCCTGGTGGTCGACGGCATCGGCGGACACGCGGCCGGAGAGCACGCCGCGGCCATCGCCGTGGAACGCGTGCGCGCCCGCCTGGAGCGCCAGACTGGTACCGCCGAGCAGCGCGTGCGCGAGGCCATCACCATGGCCAACAACGAAATCCTGCACGCCGCGCGATCCAATCCCGAATGGGCCGGCATGGCCTGCGTGTTGACTCTGGTGCTGCTGGAGAACGGATCGGCGGTAGTGGGCCACGTCGGCGATTCGCGCCTCTACCAGGTCCGCCGCGGAGCGATTCACAAGATCACTCACGACCATTCGCCGGTCGGCGAGCGCGAGGACAATCGCGAGCTGAGCGAAGCCGAGGCCATGCGCCATCCGCGGCGCAACGAAGTGTATCGCGACGTCGGCAGCGAAGAGCACGCGCCCGACGACGCCGGGTTCATCGAGATTCAGCGCATCCCCTTCGATCCCGATTCCGCCCTGCTGCTCTGCAGCGACGGGCTGAGCGACCAGGTGACCTCCAGCGAAATCCGTGCCGCCGTCGAGCGTCACGCCGGCGCGCCCGACGCCGCCGTGCGCGACCTGATCGCGGCCGCTAACCGCGCGGGCGGGAAAGACAATGTGACGGTGCTGCTGGTCGAAGGCGACGATTTCGCGGCCGAGCCCCGGGCCGTGAGCCCGGGTTCTCCGTGGCCCGGTCGCCTGCTGATGTTCGGCGCGGGGTTGCTGGTGGCGGTCGCCGCCGCATGGCTTACACGCGAATCCTGGCGGCCCGCGCCGGTAGTGATCCGGCCGCGCACCATCGAGGTGAATCGGTCGATCGCGGCCGCCATGGAAGAAGCGCGTCCCGGCGACACCGTAGTTGTGCCCGCGGGCGAGTATCGCGAACAGGTGCGGCTCAAGAGCGGCGTGACGCTGCGTGCCCGCGTGCCGCGCGAGCCGGTGCTGCGCGCGGCGCCGCTGAGCGGCGGCCCGGCGGTGATCGCGGACCGCGTCAACGGCGCGCGGCTGAGTGGTCTGCGCATCGTCGCCGACCCGCAGACCCCCCTCAATATCGGCATCGACCTGCGCGATTCGCAGGTGGAAATCGACGATGTCGAGGTCAAGGGCGCGGGCATCGGGATCGAGATTCACGGCAGCGCCAGCCCGGTGGTGCGAGCCAGCGCCATCCGCGACTCGAACGCCGAAGGAGTGCTCGTCATTGGACCTTCGCAGCCGTGGCTCTCGCACAACCTGATTCAGTCGAACAAGGGCGGCGGCGTGACGGCTCGCGAGGGCGCGCGCCCCATCCTGCTCGGCAACGTGATCGACCACAACGCCCTGGACGTGCCGGGCGACAAAGACGAGATCCGCCAGCAGAATTTCTTTCCCGATGCGGGGAGGGCGCACAAATGATCGCCCCTGCCAGCCGCAAAGTCGGCAAGTATGAGATCCGCCAGAAGCTGGGGCGCGGAGGCATGGCCGATGTCTACATGGCCGTCGATACGACATCGGGCCACTCGGTGGCGCTCAAGCTGATCGAATACGCCGATGACGCCGACACGCGCGATTCCATCGAAGCCGAGCGGCGCGGCGCGGAACTTCAGGCGCGGCTCGCGGCGCTCGACGAGCACGTCGTCCGCGTCTACGATGCCGGCGATGCGGACGGCTACTTCTACGTGGCCATGGAGTATATCGACGGCCAGGACCTCCACGAGCTGATGCGCGGCCGGCCCCTCGAGCCTTCGTTCGCGGTAGATGTCGCGCTCGCCGTGGCACGCACCCTGGAGAGCGCTCACGGGCTGCAGGTCTCCATCGGCGGCAAGGATTTCCACGGCGTCGTCCACGGCGATATCAAGCCCAAGAACGTGCGCATCGATGCCCGCGGCGAGGTGCGCGTGCTGGATTTCGGCATTGCCAAGGCGCTCTCGCTCTCGCGCCGCCTGACCCGCAACGAATTCGGCAGCGTGCCCTATGCCTCGCCCGAGCGCCTCGATACCGGCGACGTCAATTTCGGAAGCGATCTCTGGTCGCTGGCGGTGATGCTGTACGAGATGGTCACCGGCATGCAGCCGTACAAGGCCGACACCACCGAGCGCCTGGAGCGGATGATCCGCTCGCGGATTCCGCCGCCGCCCGCGCCCGACCCGTGCCCGGAGCCGCTGCGCCGCATTCTGATCAAGTCCATGGCGCCCGATCCGCACGCGCGGTATCAATCGGCGGCAGGCCTCGCGGGAGATCTCGAGGCGTTCCGCGCCGGAGGGCCGGTGGCCGCGATGGATGCCGGTGAGGAAGATCCCGATGCCACCCGCCGCACCGCGCCGCGCGCCGAAGAAGTGTCGGTCGAGACCCGGCGAACCGCCCACCCGCAGGCGCCGTCCGCCCGCGAAACCGATGAGACCCGGCGGCGGCCCCTGCGCAAGCCGCGGAGCGCGTTCGGCACGGCAATGCGGTTCATCGTCGCTCTGGTCGCAATCAGCCTGGGCTACTGCATCTGGCTGGGCGCTTCCGATTATTTCCTCTACCAGCACGGCCAGGAGCTGGCACGCGACATCGAGACGGAACAGCTTACCGACCCCGACCAGATCTGGACAAAATGGTCGGAACTTTCCAGGGGGCACGAATCGTCTCTGTTCTTGCATGGGCCGCGAAAAGTGGTCAAGCAGAGGTTTGTCGCGGCGGCCGACCACGTGATCGACACCTATCGCACTACCGACGCGCCGGTCACCGAAAAGGACTGGGAGCGCGCCCGCCTCATGGCGGCGCATGCGCTCGCCGTGGACCCCGACGACGGCGTGCGCGGCAAGGTGCGTATCGCTGAAGGCCATCTGGCACGCATCAACGGCACCGTGCATCGCAAGCCGGAAGACCTGAACCTCGCGGTGGAGAAATTCACGGAAGCTCACAGGCTGCTGCCAAGGTCGCCGGATCCGGAGCTCGGGCTGGCGCGGGTCTATGTCTACGGGCTCAAGGATATCGATAAGGCCTATGACGCACTGCAGGAAGCACAGAAGCTCGGGTATCAGCTCGGGAATCGCGAGAAGCTGCAGCTTGCCGACGGCTATCGCGACCGCGCCGACCGCCTGTGGTGGGACTCGCGCAGCGTGCGCGGGCTGCCGCCCGAGAAGGACCAGATCCAGCGCGCGGCCGACGATTACCAGCGCGCGCTCGAGTTGTACCAGGGGATCGCTCCGTTCGGTAAGGCGCTGGCGAACATCGTGCGCGTGCGGCTCAGCCTGGAAAGCGTGAACTACCGCCTGCACGAGATCGAGACCCCGCAGTAGTATGGCCGTCACCCGCAGCCGAGCCCGGGACCGCACTGAAGTTCGCCTCGCCACC
>Ga0335081_10012960_pt1 | contig 13494 bp, 11 predicted proteins | sample Lox_Sample_35_FD_206713 | JGI IMG/M metagenome (GOLD analysis project Ga0335081, IMG submission 206713) | Soil microbial communities from Loxahatchee National Wildlife Refuge, Florida, United States - Lox_Sample_3.5 | ecosystem: Environmental > Terrestrial > Soil > Wetlands | place: USA...
CCGGGGCCGGGGCCGGGGCCGGGGCCGGGGCCGGGGCCGGGGCCGGGGCCGGGATGGGGACCGGGGCCGCCCGGTCCGTCGCTGGGGGGCTCGTTGTCCGGTGGCGGCGGGTCCGGATCGGCTCCGCCGGGGCTGGCGGGCTGGTGGCGGGTGTCGCGCTCTTGGAGCAGGTCGAGGTAGGCGCGGATGCGGAGTTCGCGCAGGGTGCCGGGCAGGCCGGCGGCGCGCAGGTCCAGGGCGCGCTGCTCGACGTGCTGCCAGGACGCCAGGACCTCGTCGGAGGGCAGCTCGCGGGCGATCAGGCCGGCGTTGCCGGAGTGCTCCCGGAACGGGCGGACGTGGGCCTGGCCGCGGGCGGCCTCCTTGCGCTTGCGGGCCGCGCCGGGGTCCAGGTTCAGGATCAGCTTGTGCGCGGCGCGCCGCAGCTCGCCGAACGTCTGGCCCGGGGCGGTCTGCGCGAGGACCGCGTCGGCCGCGGCCGCGTCCGCATCGGACAAGAAGCTGGTCTCCTCCTCGATGATCCGCAGGTGGACCGGGTGGATCCGGCCGGCGCCCAGCGCGGCGAACGTCTTCGGCAGCCGGGCGGAGACCGCGGCGGCGTAGCCCATCTGCTCCTTGGCCGACTGCGGGGTCAGGTGCAGCTCGAAGGCCAGCTCGTCGGGGGCGAACTCATCGGCGGGCCGGGAGCCGTCATGGCGGGCGGCGTACTCGGCGATGGCGGCCAGCTGGGTCCAGGCGGCCCGGGCCTCGATCCGCCGCGCCGCGGAGATGACGCCCAGCAGCTGGTCATCGGAACACCCGGCCAGCCCCGCGCCGCCCGGGCCGGCGACGGTGTCGACGATGGTGGCCAGCAGCGGGCCAGGAGCCATCGTGTCGGCCTCGCCGTTCTGGGCGAACCCGGCCAGCGTCAGCTGCCCCGGCGGGGTGCAGATGTACAGGCCCTGCCCGATCGGCCCGTCCTCCCCGGCCGCGGGCGGCACCGGGGAGCCGTCCGGCTCCTCGCCGTCCGGCCCGGGATCGGGGAACAAGCCCAGGGACACGCACCACGCTCCGTTCGGAAGAAATAAAGAAGATCTATGCGAACAGGATATCATACATGATGCTATCTTTGCCATCAAGATAGACTACGTGTTCGAGTCGAGATTTTGACTGGCTTCGTGGAGTAAACTGTATGCAGTTGCGCTGTGGTGAAGGAAGGATGGTGGCTATGCCTCGTGTCGTGCAGGTGCCTGACATCCGCCGGGTCGACCTGCCCGAGGCCCGGCAGGCCATTCCGCACGTCCACGCTTACCTGCGGGCGTGCATCCTCGACGGGACGTTGTCGCCGGGTACCAAGCTGTCCCAGGTGAGCCTGGCCGCTCAGCTCGGGATCAGCCGCACGCCGCTGCGGGAAGTGCTGCGGATGCTGCAGGAAGAGGGCCTGGTCGAGATCGAGCCGAACCAGCGGACCCGGGTGGCGGGCTTGGACCCGGCCGAGCTCGACGACATCTACGCCAGCCGGATCCTGCTGGAGACGCTGGCGCTGTCGATGACCATCGGTCACTTCGGCGCGAAGGCGCGCGCCGAGGCCAGGCGGCTGCTGACCGCGATGCGGCGGGCGGCCAAGAGCGGCGACTTCAACGTGTGGTTCGCCGCGCACGCCGAATACCACCGGGTCTGCACCGCGGCGGCGGGCGAGACCATGCAGCGGCAGTTGCGGGCCTTCGCCGACCGGACCACCCGTTACATCCGCATCTACCAGCTGTCCGAGCCCAACAGCTGGCAGACGGCCGGCGATGTGGAGCACGCCGCGATCCTGGAGGCGCTGATCGCGGGCGACGAACGGCGCGCGCTCACCGAGATGGCCTACCACCTGGCCCGCACGGCGCTGCGGGTGCTGGCCGACTGCGCGCCGGACTACGTGCCGGTGGCGGTGCCGCACGCGGTGGCCCTGATCGACCGCCAGCCGGCCACGGCGCTCCGCCTGACCGGAGCGGGCTGACCGGAGCGGGCTGACCGGCGGAACCGATCGGGGCGGACATCGGCCTATAGTCGATGTCGGGGAAGTATGAGCATGAGTCCGGTCCGCATCGCGCTCGCGGTGGTCACCGCGGCGTTGGTCACGGCGTGTTCTGGGCCGGCCGGCTCGGTGCGGTCGGACGTCGAGTCGGTTCCGGCCACCTATTACCTGGCCCTGGGTGACTCGCTGTCCCAGGGAGTCCAGCCGGACGCGGCGGGGACCAGCGTCAAGACCGGCCAGGGCTACGCCGATCAGCTGTACGCGATGCTGCACCCGGGCCGGCCCGCGCTGCATCTGGTGAAGCTCGGCTGCACGGGCGAGACGACCGAAACCATGATCCACGGCGGAATCTGCAAGTATCGCGGCGGCTCCCAGCTGGCCGCGGCGGTCGCCTTCCTGAACGCCCACCGCGGCCACGTGTTCCTGGTCACCATCGACATCGGCGCCAACGACCCCGAAGACTGCAGCCTGTCGAGCCTGCACACCATCGCCGCCTGCGTCGGGACGGATCTGCCCGAGGCGGCCCGCAACCTGGACACGATCTTGTCCCGGCTGCGGGCGGCGGCCGGGCCAAAGGTCGAGATCATCGGGATGAGCTACTACCTGCCCGCGCTGGCCGAATGGCGCAACGGGCTGACCGGCCAGGCCGTGGCCTGGGTGAGCGAGAAGCTGGCCGTGGTGTACAACGACATGCTCAACCGGGCCTACGCCAGCTCGGGCATCGCGGTGGCCAACGTGTTCGGCGCCTTCGAGACCTCGAACTTCGGGAATCGTTCGGCCGTTCCCGGGATCGGCACGGTGCCGCGCAACGTCGCCCTGATCTGCCAGTGGACGTGGGAGTGCGCGAGCCCGCCGCGCGGGCCGAACCAGCACGCGAACCAGGCCGGGTACGCGGTTATCGCCCGGGCGTTCCTCAGCGCGGCGCGCCTTGGCTGACCGCGGGCTGGCCGGAGCTGACCGCGGGCTGGCCGGAGCGGGCCTGGGGCTGGGTGATGGGACGGGTGGTCGGGCCGAGCCACATGTCGATCGAGCCGGGCTCGGCCGGGTCGAAGGTGCGGGGCACCCAGCTGGCCTCGTCCTCGATTCGGCGCACGCCGAATGAGTACTCGTAGGTGAAGCTCTCCGGGCCCTGGAAATAGACGAAGATCGCGGTGGACTGCGGGTGGCGGCCCGGGCCCATCTCGATCTCCACGTTGTGCTCCTGCAGGAAGTGCCAGTTCCTGAACAGGTCGTCGATGGTCGCGACCTGGAAGTTCATGTGGCACAGGCCCGGGCCGTCGCCGCGGAAGACGGCGAGCTTGTGGTGCACGGGATCGATGCGCATCAGGCAGGCGGCGTCGCCGAGCCAGTCCGACACCCGGGCGTTGAACCGCGTGCTCCAGAACCTGTAAGCCTCGTGCACGTCGGGCGCGTCCAGGCAGAGGTGGCCGAACTCGGTGATCCCGGCCGGGCGGGAGTAGGCCACCGGCCGGGTGATGGTCTCCTGCTGGCTCACCAGCTCGATCCGGTTGCCGAACGGGTCGTCGAAGGCGATGAACTCGCGGACCCGCCGGGACCGGGCCTCGGCGTCCGAACCGCGGCACACGGCCAGCCCGGACCGCTCGAGCTCGGTCTCCGCGGCCTCCAGCGCGTCGGTGTCGGCCACGGCGAAGCCGGAGGAGATCACCCCCGATGGCCCCTCGACCAGGGCCAGGCAGTGATGACGGTGATCGGCGCGCAGGTGCGCGACCCCTTGCTCACTTGGTACCGCCAGTTCCAGGCCGACGATCTCGGTGGCGAACCTTACTGCTGGGCCGAGATCCGCCACCCCGGACCGGACGTAGGCGATGTCCGTCAGCGTGATCATGGGGCGTAGACGGGGGTGATGTCGATATAGATCTGCCAGTCGCGGACCAGGTCGCCCTGGAACTTCAGGACGTCGGCGTTCGGCGTGGTGACCGTCTTGCCGTCCTTGCGGCGGTACTCCACGTCGATCTGCACGATGGTGGTGTCGCCTACCTCGTAGGTCTCGCGGATGTGGTGGGTGAGGCCGTCGATGGTGGCCCAGAAGGCCTCCACTCCCTCCTTGACCGCCGCGTGCCCGATGGCCGGGTCGGCGTTGGCGAAGCGGAACCGCACGTCCGGCGTGAGGTAGGAGTTGAACTTGTCGGCGTCCATCGCGTCGATGGCGGCGAAGATGGGGGCGACGTCGCGGCTCATGGTGCGCTCCTCGGTTCTTGGTTGGTCAGGAAGGTCTCGGGCGGCGGGGTGCCCCACAGGTGCGGGGGGACGTCCCAGTCGTTGGCCACCCAGCAGTCGTCGATCTGGTCGATGTCGGAGAACCACTCGATCCACGAGCCCCACGGATCGGGGTTGTAGTGGAAGAAGTTCGATCCGATGGTGTGCCGGCCCAGGCCCCAGCCCGCGGCGCGGCCCCGGGCGCGCATCCGGTCGGCGCCGATCGCGATGGCGTCGATGGAGGGCACCTCGAAGCTGGCGTGGTGGAAGCCCCGGTGGGTGCTGGCGATGAAGCCGAACACGTGATGGTCGCCGGGTCCGGCGTTGAGGAACGTGACCCGGTCGTGGTGGATGGTGTCGCTGACGCGCAGCCCGAGGACACGGGTGTAGAACTCGGTCATCGGGCCCGGCTGCGCGGTGAACAGCAGCGAGTGGCCGAGCCGGCGGGGCAGCACGTCCTTGGTGGCTTCGGTCCACTGGGCGACGTTGAGCCGCTGCTGGGTACCGCCCATGTTGACCAGTACCTCGGCGACCGGCCGGGCCTGTGCCGGCTGGGTGTCGAGGAGCTGGATCGCGGTGCCGTCCGGGTCGCGGAGCCACAGGCCGTCCTCGGTGGCGCCGGCCGGGGGCTCGATGACCGGTGTCCCGGCCCGTTCCAGCGCCTCGCGGACCGCGTCCATCGTGCCCGGGCGCAGCGTGAAGGTGACGTGGTGCAGCCGCTTGGCCGGCGCCTGGACCAGGCGGACCTGCTCCTGGTCACGACCGGGGCAGTGGGCGACCAGCGTGCCGTCCTTCTCACCGGTCTCCAGGCCGAAGTCCTGCAGGAAGCCCTCGGCGATGGCCAGGTCCGGCACTTCCAGCGCGTAGTGATGCAGCCCTGAGATCACGGCCTTCCCCTATCCTGGCAAACTGCATACAGTTTGATACTGCATACAGTTTAGCCACGGGTCCCGCCGTCTGGGAAGGGGAGAACTGACGGTGATTGAGGCATCTTCGTTGCGCAGCCAGGTCGCCGAGGCCGCGAACGTGCTGGCCTGGCTCGGGCTGGTCACGGCCTACGGGCACGTGTCGGCCCGGGCCCAGGACGTCATGCTGATCACGCCGGCCGCGGACCTGGCCGACGTCACCGCATCCGGGGTGATCGCGGTGCCGCTCACCGCCTCTCCCCCGGCGCCCGCCGGGGCGCGGGGCGAGGCTCCCACGCTGCCGGCCGGGGCCCCGGCCGAGGCGTGGGTGCACCTGGCGCTGTACCGCGCGCGCCCGGACGCGGCCGCGATCGCCCGGGCCCAGCCGGTGAGCGGGTTCGCCGCCGCGGCGACCACGACCGCGCTGGTGCCGCTGCACGGCCAGGCGGCCTGGCTCGGCGAGTCGATCCCGGTGCACGACAGCGCCACCCTGCTCCGGTCGCCGGAACTGGCCGAACGCGCGGCGTTTTCGCTACCGCGGGGCGAGGCCCTGCTGCTGCGCGGGAACGGGGCGATCACGCTGGGCGCCGCGCCGGGGCTCGCGGTGGCCCGGATGTGGGTGCTGGCGGCGGCCTGCGAGGTCTACCTCGCGGCCCGCGGGGCTCCGGCCACCCCACTGTCCGCCGACGAGATCGCCTCATGGCGTGCCGTCGGCGGCGAACTGCTCCCCCGGCTCTGGCAGCACCTGCGCCGTCAGTGACCCTTTGGGCTGCGCGAACGCGAGCGTGAGGGCCAGCACGAAGACGATCGGGGTCCACCAGACCCACGGATTCCGCCACGAGGCCTGCGAGAGGAAGGTGAGCACGCAGACCGTCACGGTGGTCGGCAGCAGCCGGATCCAGTCCCGCGACGCCGCCACGAGCGCCACGGCCAGCGGCGGCCACACGTAGTACGACACCATCACCGGCTCGAACACCGTGCGCAGGGCCAGGGTCACCGCGACCCACCACAGCAGGGCGGTCAGGTCGTCCGCGCGCCAGGTGCCGGGCAGCCGGGCCGTCTGCCAGCGGCGCCAGGTGACGGCGGCGCATCCGCAGGCCACCAGGATGGCCAGGGCCCGGGCGGGTCCGGCGGCCACCGAGCCGCCGCTCATGTGCGGGGCCAGGACGGTCAGGTAGATCCAGGGCGTGGGGTGGTCGACGGTCGGGGCGTTGGGCTGGTTGGTGACCGCGTGGATGGTGGCCGTCCAGTTCGCCGCGGCGGCCGTGGCCAGCAGTGTTATCGCGGGGGTGGCGGCCCGGGCCACGAAGCCGGGCAGCCGCTTGGCTTCGACCGCCGCGATGGCCAGCAGCGGGAAGGCGAGCAGCACGAGCGGCTGGACGGCCACCGCGGCCCCGGCCAGCCAGGCGGCCCGGCTGGGCCGGTCTTTTGCCACCGCGAGGACCGCGTACAGCAGCAGCCCGACCGCCACCGCGTCTTCGGGGTGGCCCCAGCGCACCGAGACGTTCCACAGCGCGGTGGCGCTCGCGGCGGCCAGCAGGAACCGCTTGAGCCGGTTCACGCCCATTCGTTCGGCGATCGCGTCGGCGGCGAACAGGGCTATCGAGGCCAAGATGGTCTCCAGCGGCCCGGCGACCAGCCACCCGGCGGGATGGACACCCTGGCGGCCGGCCTGGATCGGGATCCCGGCCGCGTCCATGATCGCGGCGACCGGGGCCAGGACCACGGCGGCGCCCGGGAAGCTGACCAGGTTGGTGGGCGCGGTGTACAGCCCGGCCAGGTCCAGGTGCAGGAGCCGCTGGGCCGCGACCAGGGTGGCCCACAGGTCATCGGGAACCGCCCAGGCCTGCTCATGGTAGTAGACCGGCCCCCAGATCGTGCCGGCCATGCCGATCAGGATCAGCCCCAGGGTGCCGAGCAGCGGAAACATCCGCCTGACCGGCCACGGCGAGGCCTTGCTCTCGACGGCAGTGGTCATGACCGCCGCTCCGCGGTGCCGGGCACCACGAGCCCCGACTCGTAGGCCGCCACCACGGCCTGCGTGCGGTCACGCAGGCCCAGCTTGCTCAGCACCCGGCTGACGTGGGTTTTCACCGTCTCCTCGGTGACCACCAGGCGCCGGGCTATTTCCGGGTTGGACAGCCCGGCGGCGATCAGCCGGAGCACTTCGGTCTCCCGCGGGGTCAGCGCGCCGAGCGGCCAGGGTTCCCGGGCCGGGTCCTTGGGTCCGGGCCGCTGGCGGGCGAACTCGCTGATCAGCCGTTTGGTTATCGCGGGCGCGAGCAGCGCCTCCCCCTCCGCGATGACCCGCACCGCGTCGAACAGCCGCTCGGCGGTGACGTCCTTGAGCAGGAACCCGCTGGCCCCGGCCCGCAGCGCGTCGTACACGTACTCGTCGAGGTCGAACGTGGTCAGGACCAGGACGCGCGGCCCGGACCCGGTGCCGGTCAGCAGCCTGGTCGCCTCGATGCCGTCCATGCCCGGCATCCGGATGTCCATCAGGACGACATCCGGATGCCGTTCCTGGCAGGTCCGCACCGCCTCGGCGCCGTCGCAGGCGGTGCCGAGCACGGTGAAGTCCGGCTGGGTGTCGAGGATCGCGGCGAATCCGGCCCGCACCACCTCGTGGTCGTCGGCGACGACGATGCCGATGGTCATGACGCCATTCTCGCGGCTGGTCAGCGCCGGCGCATCGCTCATCCGTGGGGCGTCGGGCCGCCCAGCGTGTTCGGGGAGGTCACGGCAAAGGCCAGCGTCGCACCGTTGAGCACCAGCGTCCCGCCCGCACCACCGAGAGTAATGGCCTGGCTCTGGCCGTTGTGCATCGACGTCTGGATCTGCTGGGCCAGGACCCCCGGGTCGGTGTTACCCGCCAGCTCATACCCGGAATGTGCGGACACCCCGGCCGCGGTCGGCAGGTAGATGCCCGCGGTAGACACAGGCGGCGGTACCAGCACGGGAGCCGGCTCGAAGATGGCCACGTGGGAGGCCTTGGGTGAGAGGACCAAGATGCCCCGGATGGGATACCAGGTCAGGACGGTCAGCGGCTGGGTCAGCTGGCTCGGCTGAATCTGCTCGGTAAGCCACCATATGGTCGGGTCGTCGCCGATCTGAATGTGACAGGCCATGGGTACTCCTTATCGGGTTATTTCAGCGGGATCAGCGGACAAGCCCAGGCGCGCGGCCTGGTCGAGCAGGGGGGTGGCTCCGAGTTCGCGGGCCGCGCTCTGGCACGCGGTCAGTGCGCGGGTGGCATGGTCGCGCCGGCCTGCTCTGAGCGCGGCGGCAGCCTCGCGCAGCCGCGCGTACGCCTCCCGGTAGGGCCAGCCCGCCGCTCGCCAGGCTTGCGCCACGGCTCGCCACGTCGCATCGGTATCGCGACCGAGCCGGCGCTCTTCCTCGGCGTCGACCATGGCGCCGAAGGCGACCAGATCCGGTTGCCCGTCCCCGTGCTCGGCCACGATGAGCCCGGCCTGGCCGGCGAAGGTCCCGGCTAGTTCTTCCCATCCGTCCGCGATGTCTGGCGGCCTTGCCGACGTGGGCAGCAAGGCCAGATCGGCGGCCAGCCGCGCGCCGGCGGCCAGCAACCGGATCTCTTCCTCGGCCATCGCGGCCCCGGACAGCGCGGCGAGTCCATCGATCACCTCGACCGAAGCGACCGCCAGATCATCGGCGTTCAGGGCCTGCTCGGCCAGGCACGCGTGCAGGGACCCGACGAGCCTGGGATCATCCGGGGACTTTCGCAGCGTCGCGGCCAGGTCGGCGGCGCGTTCGGCCTCACCCCGGCCGGCCGCCAGCTCGAGTTGCAGGAGCTGGAGGTAGCGCGTGAAGTTCGTGGTCGACTCGGCGACCAGCTCGGCCAGCAGCTGATCGGCCTCCGCCCACCGGCCGCTGGCCAGCAGCGCCCCCGCGGCGTTGTTGCCGATCCCGGTGGTGATCGCCGGCGGCGCGCCCATGGCGGCCACCGCGCTTCGGCCCGCGCGCCCGGCCTCGACCGCCTCGGCAAAACGGCCCACGCGGTACAGCAGGTAGACGCGATTGGCCGCGGCGCGGATCGCGTCCTCCACGCTGCCGACGCGGCAGGCGAGCGTGAACGCGGCCTGCAGGTCGGCCAGGCCGTCCTCCAGGTCGCCATACTGCGCCTCGATGATCCCCAGCGTGGCCAGGCCGTGCGCGTATGCGGCGTCCGCGCCGGCTTGCTGAGCCACCTCCATGGCCTTGGTGACCAGGGGCAGGGCGGCGTCCGCCTCGCCCAGCAGCACCCGCCAGGTGGCCAGCGCGGCCAGGACCCGAGCCTGCAGCTGAGACGGCGGCTCGCCGTCGAGGATGACCACGGCCTGCTCGGCGGCGTCGAGGGCGGCCTTGGTGTCACCCGTTTCCCACCGGTAACGCCCGAGCCGCTCCAGCCGCCTGGCCCGGTCCATGGGTGCGGCCGTTGTGTCCCGGGCCAGCGCGTCCGCGGCCCAGGTGGCGGCCTGCCGTGGATCGCCCGCCCAGCTGGCCGACTGCGCCGCCTCCTCCAGCAGGTCAGGCCCGGCTTCGGGCAGCCATCCGGCAAGTTCGATGGCCAGCACGTAGTTCTTGGCCGCCTCTGGGTAGGCCCGGACGGAGACCGCGTGCCGGGCGGCCAGCACCGCCGCGGCCGCCGCCCGGTCCGGGCAGCCGGCCCGCTGCCAGTGCCGGGCCAGCAGGCCCGGATCCGAACCGGGCCGGTCAGCGAGCACTTCGGCCAGGCGCCGGTGCAGGAGGCTCCGCTCGCCGGGAAGCGTCTGGGCGTAGATGACCTGGCGGATCAGCGCGTGCCTGAACGAGTACCCGTCGCCAGTGGCGGTCAGCAGGCCCGACTCGATCCCGGCTCGAGCCGCGGCGAGCAGTTGCGCTTCGGGCAGCTTGACCGTCTCGGCCAGCAGTTCGTGGGACATCCCGCCGTCGGCCACCGACACCTGGCCGACCACCGCGCGGGCCGCGGCGGTGAGGGCGGAGGTCTTGGCCTGCACGGCGTCGGTGATCGAGGCAGGCGATCCGCCCGGGTCCGCGTTCGCGAGTTCCTCGGCGAACAGGGGGTGGCCGTCCGCGGCGGCGACCACCGCCGCCACGTGGTCCGGGCTGGCATCGGCCGCCATCGCCCCGGCGGCCAGCCCGGCGATCTCGGTGTCGCTCATCCGGCCGAGCCGCAACCGGGTCACCCGGGCGCGGTGCTCCAGCTCGGTGAGCCACCGCTGGACCGTGTCGGCCAGTTCTGTCTCGCGCAGCGTGCCGACGATCATCACCCGTTCCTCCCGCAACCGGACGGCCAGGAACGTCAGCAGCTCGCGCGAGGACTCATCGGCCCAGTGCAGGTCCTCCAGGACCAGGACCAGCGGCGACCGGGCGGCCAGGCTGGCCAGCAGCTCGAACACCCGCACGAACAGGCGGTGCCGGGCCGCGAGCATGCCGCCCGCGCCCTCATCGGCCAGCAGCCACCCGGCTTCCTGGCCCAGCGCGGCGACGAACGGCCCGTAGGCCAGCGCCGCCCCGGTCATCGGCGCCGACTCGCCGACCCGGACCCGTGCGCCGCCGCCGGACGACCGCACCCGGCTGGTGAGTTCCTCCACCAGCCGGGTCTTGCCGATGCCGGCCTCCCCGGTGATCAGCAGGACCTGCGCCTGGCCGGCCGTGACCCGGGCGTAGGCGGCGGACACGACCTGGAGTTCGGCGGTCCGGCCCACGATCGGCGCCAGCGTCGGTGCCCGCTGTGCCGACTGTGCCGGCTGTGCCGGCTGTGCCGGCTGTACCGGCGCGGGGGGTTCGGCGGCGGCGGGCGCGGCCGGCTCCGGACCGGCCTCGGGGACGGCCCCGGGAACCGTGAGCTCGAAGAGGCGAACCGGCCGGTCGAGGTCCTTCAGCCGGCGTTCGCCGAGTTCGGTCAGCGTGAAGCCGAGTTCTTCCTCCTCCTCGTCCTCGATGAGGGTCTGGGTGGCCTGGGAGAGGAGGACCTGGCCGCCGCGGGCGGCGGCGCAGATCCGGGCCGCGCGATGGACGGCCAGGCCGGTATAGGCGCCCTCGACCGGGATGGCCTGGCCGGTGTGGATGCCCATCCGGACCCGGACCGACGTGCCGGACGGCCAGTCGTGGCCGGCCAGCGCCCGCTGGACCTCCAGCGCGCACAAGATGGCCTGCTTGGCGCTGGCGAACGCGACGAAGAAGGCGTCGCCCTGGGTGTCGATCTCGTGGCCGGCCTGACGGGCGATGGCCGCGCGGACCAGGCGCCGGTGATCGGCCAGGACCTGGGCGTAGCGCTCCCGCAGCGTCTTCACCAGCCGGGTCGAGCCCTCGATATCGCTGAACAGGAAGGTGACCGCCCCGCTCGGAAGTTCGGTCATGAGGTGGCCCGCACGCGGACATGGGCCGTCGGCGTGGCGTCCCGCTCGACGGCCCGCCTGGTCACAGGCGCGCCCCCCACACAGGAAAGTGTCCTCGCCGCGGCCAACGGTGTCGATATCGACGGCTGAGCATTCTGAGGCGGCGTTAATTCGGCGGGTTTTTAGCGCCGCGAAATACTGCCGGGCAAATGCCCGGAACCCGGGGCCGGCTCGACCGCGGCGGGCTGGCCGAGAACCAGCAGGACGTCATCGTGGAGCCGCCCGCCCGCGTGCTCCAGGAGCAGCCTGACCACCTGGCGGATGGCGACGTCCAGGTCGGGTTCGGCCAATGCCTCCGCAATCGCTTGCTGGCAGAGATCGAAAAAGCGGCCCTGGTGATCGCGGCTCTCGACCAAGCCGTCGGTGTAGAACAGCAGCCGGTCGCCGGGCTCGAGCGCGATGTCCTGGCGGACCGGGCGCGGATGCAGTCCCAGCGGGGGGACCGCCTGCCCCGGCGCCATGAGCTGCAGGTCCGCCGGGGCGGTGGATGCCTTCACCGGCGGGTGATGGCCGCAGTTGACGATGCGGACCTCGCCCGGCGCGAAGTCGGCCAGGATGACCGTGACGAAGTCCTCGATCTCCAGGTCCTTTGATATCCGGGCGTCCATTTCGGTGGCCAGGTTAACCAGGTCGGGCTCGGCGACGGCCAGTTCGCGGAAGACGGCGAGCACCGCGGCACACCGGCCGACCGCGTCCAGTCCCTTTCCCTTCACGTCACCGATAATGAAACGCGGGCCGTACTGGGTCATGGCGACGTCGTAAAGGTCACCGCCGACCAATGCCTGCTTCGTCGCCGACTGATAATGAGAGGCAAAGGCCACACCGCCGAATTCGGCCGGCAACGGGCGCAGGATAGCCCGCTGAACCCGGTCGTTGATGCGGATAAGCGCGCCTTCCCGGCGGCCGCGGATCACGGAAACGAACACCGCGACTACGCCCACGATCAAGGCCATGCCCGTCATCATGGGGCGTGCCCCGGCGATCACGCAAAGCGCGCCCGCGTACACCGCGACCAGCGCGGTCGCCCGGCCGCCGCATCGCGCGCAGGCCAGCAGCGGGCCCGCGGCCAGCAGGCCGAGCAGGCCGGGACCGCGTCCCGCGAGGACGGCCGCCGCCGCGATCGCGGTATCGAGCACGAGGACCATCCCCAGCCAAACTGATGGCTGGCTTATCGCCCCGGTTGCACGCCGCAGTAGTACGCTCACGCATCCCATCCCGAACTACCCCCGTGCCGGTGGGCACCAACTTACTGGAGCGGTGATGGGTTTGCGGTATTTATCCCGATGCTTGCCGCGGGCACCGTCCCAGCTGTAACAACCGTCACACAGACTGGGGTTTCGGGGGCACGAACCACGCTTCGTTCGGAATATTTAAAACATCATTTTTACCTAACGACCGTGGTGCACGTGCAATAGCACGTCTCTCCTACGGCGGGAATTTCAGCCGCCGACCTTGGGGGTTGGATGGGTGCGGGGACCCATTGACCTGCCAATAGCTGCGGTGTGACACTTGACTGGCCGTACAGCGCCCGGGCGTGGGCGCATATCACGGCGCTTCACGCGCTTGACCGGAAGAAGGCCAGATGGGGTCATCGGGTCCTGGTCCCACGCTGCCGCCCGGTGCGGGTGACAGCGGGACCGAACGCGCCGTCCCGAGTCGCGAGCCCGCCACCCAGCCGCTGCCGGTATATCCCGTTCAGCCGTCGTATCAGCCGGTCGCGGACGCCGCGGCGCGTGAGCCGGTCACGGAGGTGGCGCCGCATCACGGGGCGACGTACGTGGTGGCCCAGCCGTCGGCGACGGATGGTTCGCGGCCCGCGGTGCCGTCGGAGGTGATGCGGTACGGTCCCGGCGTGCCGGTCGGCGAGGCCGGGGTGCCGGTCGGCGAGGCGGGGGTGGCGGCGGAGAGCGTGTGGCGGACGGGTCAACGGCCCGGGCCGCCGCCCAGGCAGGGCCGGTGGCGGGGGCTGCGG
>Ga0335081_10012961_pt1 | contig 13492 bp, 10 predicted proteins | sample Lox_Sample_35_FD_206713 | JGI IMG/M metagenome (GOLD analysis project Ga0335081, IMG submission 206713) | Soil microbial communities from Loxahatchee National Wildlife Refuge, Florida, United States - Lox_Sample_3.5 | ecosystem: Environmental > Terrestrial > Soil > Wetlands | place: USA...
CGTCAGCATGCTTCCTCCCACCCGCGGATTCGCCCTGGCATCATCGGGACTTCTGCGGTACCAAACAAGCTCCACTTGCGACACGCTCCATCAGCAGCTGCGCGCCGCCATTCTGGACGAGAGGCTGAAGCCAGAACGGCGCCTCCCCGCGGTCCGCGAGTGAGACTCCTAGGGCTGGCGGTTGATCGTCCAGTCATAGGGGAAGAAACGGATTTCGTAATTGCCGGGCAAGTTGTCGCTGCGCCAGCGGTCGATGTAGCGGGCGAGGCTCGGTGCTCGACGCAGGAAATCCTCCTTGTAGAAGCTCAGGATCTCGCTCAACCAGATTTCGTGCCGCGACCGGTCGATCATGAGGTTGCGCGGCTCGGCGAAGAACGCGCGGGCCGCCGCATCGAGTTGGTGGTCGAGAGTCCTGCCTTCGAACGGCACTTGCGGCAGGCGTGGGCAGGAGACCGACATGCAATTGAGCGCAAAATGCACGCGCTCATCGCCGATTGACCGGATTTTCTCCTTCTCCAGGTCGTAGAGTGAGATCGCCTTGCCGCCGACGACGACCTGCTTCAGCCGAAAGAACTGAATCCGGCCGAAGAAGTCGAGTCGTTCCGGAATGCCCGATTCCAATACGTTATACATCGAGAGCGCATTGTAGGCGTTGATGAGATAGGCAAGACGCCAGCTCGGATCGGCGATGGCATCGGGTGACGTCGCGGCGATGTAGGCGACATAGCGGTCGAGATCGCTCCGGTGAGTGGCGAGCGCGGCGAAATTGACGCGGCCGAGCGTGTCAACGTAGGTGGCGAGAACCCGCGCCCATGCTGCTTGCGGGTCGCCGACGTCGCTCGCGGAAGACGCGACCGGTACTGTCGAGCAAGCGGCGACCAAGGCCAGCAAGAATGCGGTGAATGCCCGCCGCGGCGGCGCACCGCGCGTCATGGGCGCGCCCGCGGCAGCAGGCGAGATCGGCCCTTCGCGATCACCTTGCGGGGTTTGGCCGGCGCGTCGGCGAAACCCGTAAAGGGCTCCCAGTGCCGGTTCACGCCCCCGGTTTCGACCTCGATTGGCTCAAGGATGAAGCTGTCGCGACGGGCATTGTGCAGGCACATCGAAACCGGCCCTTGGGCCGTCATTGCCATGAAAATGCACGCTTCGATGCGCTCACGCTCGAGCGCGCATGCGTCCATGAAATTGTGGATGAGGAAGCTGACCTTATGCACCCGGCCGCGGCCGCGCACGAGGTCGCGGCGCATGGCCCACAGCTTGCGTGCCGCCCAGCTGAAACCGGGGCGCCACAGCCATGGCTGCGTCGCGGCCCATCGCGCATAGCTGCGCATCGCGCGGCCCGGCCTGCGCCGGTCGTCGACGAGATCGGTAGACGCGTCCAGCACATCGGCGACGAGCGCCTGATCGTCCAGCAGATCATGCGCTCGCCCGCCGGCGACGAGCGCCGCGGCGTAGCGGTTGCACCGCGCATGGCCGACCGGGGTTTCGAAATTGAGGCGGGTTCCCACGCCCTTCTCGATCTGTCGCGCCACCCTATCGGGCGTGATCAGTGCGGGCCGGGCCCCGGCGACGCCGCGCCCCGTATCGGCCTGCAGCTGGAAGGAGGCGAGCCGCACAGCGTCGGCGTGATCGACGAAAAAGCGCGCCAGAGCGGGCAGCTGCTCGAAGTTCCCGCGGTGGACCGTCGTGTTGAACATGATGGCGATGCCGAGCCCGCGTGCGCGCTCGATATACTCCCGGCGTACGGCATTGAGCGCCGCCTCGTCCGCGTCGTCCTGGCGCTGCTGCGTACCGTCGACATGAAAGGCGACGTCGACAAGCCCAGCCGCGGCCAGCTCCGCCAAGAGCGGCCGCGTCGCCCTGATACCGTTGGTCATCAGCGTCGGCCGCATGCCGAGCGCGGCAATCCGCCGGACGATCGCGACCAGCTCGTCGCGCCGGCGCAGCGTCGGATCGCCGCCTGTCACTTGCACATCGCAGTTCCGGCCATAATACGCGTGGATCAGGTCGATGCGGCGAAAGAGCTCCGCCACAGGCAGGTCGAGGACGGCTTCCGATGCCTCCGAGAGATAGCAGAGCGTGCAGTCGAGATTGCAGCGCTGCGTGATCTCGAGCGCGACGCAGCCGGCAGCGAAACGCCGGCCCATGGGTTGGCCCTTGCGCCATTGCCCGGTGTTTTCCATGCGGTGACGGGCACGCGCCAGCATGCCCTCAGGCGTGCCGGGCCTGTCGGGTCGCCATGCGGCGATCTCGTCTCGGCTCATATAGTCCATGGCAGCCCCGCCGAGCCATCGTTTGTGGCGCCCGGACGTGCCTTAAGATAGTACCTCAGCGGCGAAACTCGGATAACGACTGTTCACGCCGTGAACACGATCTTGCGAGCGACCCGCATGGCTCGGAGGTGCGGTGCTGCACCTGGACGAGCCGCGAAGTCGCATTGTTGCCCCTCGTCCCCGGCGTGAGGCAACACTATGCTTTGCGGTTCGGGGAAGAGACGGGCAGGCAGGTGGTGTAGGCTGCAATGCGGTGCGGGAGGCCTCCGAAACATCGGCAGCATCGGCTGAAGGGTGCCGTGCGCAACGTCGCGTGGCTTGTCGCGCTGGGGGCTCCCTTCTGGCTTGGAGCTTGCGCCGCCAGCAAGGTCCAGGAACCGGCCGTCGCCAATCACTTCGCGCTGACGCCAGACCAAACCGAGGTTGGCGCAGTCGGCGTTTACGTGACGCGCAAAGACGATACGCTGCTCGACGTCGCGCGCCGGTTCGATCTCGGCTACACGCAGCTTATGACCGCAAATCCCGGCGTCGACGAGTGGCAGCCGGGCGTCGGCCGGCGCATTGCGCTGCCCGGCCTATACATTCTGCCGGAAGGCCCGCGTCGCGGCATCGTGATCAATCTCGCCCAGAACCGGCTTTACTACTTCCCGCCAGGCGGCGGCATGGTCGAGACCTATCCCATCGGGGTCGGGGTGCAGGGACGGGCGACGCCGCTCGGCACAACCCGTGTCGTTGCCAAGCGCACGCATCCGCGCTGGGTCGTGCCGGCGTCGATCCGGCGGGAAAAGCCGGAATTGCCGGCGGTTGTGCCGCCGGGTCCCGACAATCCGCTCGGCAACTACGCCTTCGAGCTGGGATGGCCGAGCTATCTGATCCACGGCACCAACAAGCCCGACGGAATTGGCCGCAATGTCAGTCACGGCTGCATCCAGCTCTATCCCGAGGATGTCGAGCGGCTCTTTGGCGAAGTCGCCATCGGCACGCCGGTGCGCGTCGTGAACGAAGGCGCGCAGACCGCGTGGATCAACGGCGATCTCTATATCGCCGTCTATCCGACCAAAGAGCAGGAGGACCAGATCGACGTCGACGAGAAGATGACGCCGATCTTGTCCCCACACCTCAAGCAGCGCGTGGCGGCCGCGGCAGGCAATCGTGCGGCGGATATCGATTGGGAAATCGTCGAGCGCGCCGACCGGGATCGCAGCGGCGTTCCGGTCCGCGTCACCTTCAAGGGGGCGCCGCCCGCCATGGCGCTCCGGTGACGTTCGAGGAGATGCTTCTACCCACGCGGCGACGTACCGGCGATTCGAACCCCGTTCAAGAATAGATCGACCGCTGCGCGGATGCTCGCGTTCAGGCTGCGCTTGTCGCCGAGGCCGAGCGCGGCCAGGCGCAGGCGGCTATCGACAACGATGCTGATGAACTGTTCGGCGGCGAGCTCCAGGTCGAGCGGACGGAGCTCTCGCTCGAAGCGTGCCAGCGCCGAGGCGACGGCGCGCACCGCCGGCTGCCGTCCCTCCTGGTGCGCCAGCCGGCCAAACTCCGGGTGGCGTTCTGCCTCGGCGATGATGATGCGATAGATCGCCACGGCCTGCGGTGCCAGGGCGCTGTGCAGGAAGTGATGCGCGAACTCGAACAGCATCGGCTCGAGCTCGCTTTTGCTCGAGCGAAAATCGCGGATCGGCACCAGCCAGCGCGCGATGAGCCGGCGCAGCACGGCGCTGAACAGGGCGTCCTTGTCGCGATAGCGCGCATAGACGGTACGCTTCGACATGCGCGCCGCCTCGGCGACGGCATCGACCGACGTGCCGTCGAAGCCGCGCCGCGAGAACATGGCGCCGGCCACGTCGAGGAGATGCTGCTGGCGGCGGCTCGCCTCGATCAGCGTCGGACGGCCGCCACTGGCCGTGCCCGAACGCGGCCGTGCCGCTCTCCGCTTCGGTTTGATGCCCCCGCGCATATCGCCCCTTGTATCACCCTGCAAAGCCGTCTATGGAAACGATACCGTACCGTTTATACTACGGTTCGAGGTCCCGGTGCGAACGGCCGATATGCGTTTGTTGCGCGGCTCCCTGGCGATCATGCTTGCCGGCGCTTTGGCCGCCGGCATGCCGGCGCGCGCGCAGCAGGCGCCACCCCCGGCCGTCGGCGTCATCAAGGTCGCGCGCCAGCCGGTAACGCAATCGAGCGAGTATGTCGGTCGCATCGCGGCGCCCGAGCGGGTGAACCTCGTCGCCCGTGTTACCGCCTTCATCGACAAGCGCTTTTACACCGAAGGTGCCGAGGTCAAGGCGGGCGACCTGCTCTATCGCCTGGAGCAGGCGCCGTTCGAGGCCGACGTCGAGGCGAAACAGGCGGCGATCGCCAATGTCGAGGCGCAGCTGCAGAACGCCAACCTTACGCTGTCCCGAGCGAAGGCACTGCTTCACACGCCGGCCGGGCAGCAATCGGTCGTCGACGCCGCGGTCGCGGGCCAGCAATCGCTGATGGCCCAGCTCCTCGCCGCCAAGGCGCAGCTCAAGCAATCTCAGATCAACCTCGGCTATACCGAGATCCGCGCCCCGATCGACGGCAAGATCGGCCGGACGACGGTGACCGAGGGCAATGTCGTAAGCCCGAGCTCGGGGGTGCTGGCGACGATCGTGAGCCAGGATCCGATGTATGTCGTCTTTCCCGTCTCGGTGCGCGCCGTGCTCGATCTGCGGCAGCGCTACGAGCAGCACAACGGCGGCTGGACGCATGCCGTGGTGGTGCGGATCCGCCTGCCAAACGGTCGCCTGTTCGACCGCACCGCCGCCCTCGACTTCGTCAACAACACGATCGCCGCCAACACCGACACGATCATGCTGCGCGCCGTCGTGGCGAATCCGCTGCAAGCGGCGGGGAAAGGCGACGGCGCAGAGCGCGCGCTCGTCGATGGCGAGCTCGTCACCGTCCTCCTCGAGGAAGCGCAGCCGGTCGAAGCCCTCACCATTCCCCGGGCCGCGGTGCTGACCGATCTCGGCGGCGACTACGTCTATGTCGTCGACCCGAGCAATCGCGCCCATCAGCAGCGCATCACACTCGGCCAATCGACACCCACGACGGCCGTGGTGCTGAACGGGCTTACCGAGGGCGACAGCGTGATCGTCGACGGCATCCAGCGCGTCCGGCCGGGCCAAGCGGTTTCGCCTTCGCCGGCCGCGAGCCAGGCCGGAGCCGGCGGACCGGCCGCCGTCTCCTCCTCGTCGCACTCCTGAGCCGGAGCCGCCGGCGATGATCTCGGCGCTTTTCATTCGGCGGCCGCGGCTCGCGATGGTGATGGCCATCGTCATCACCTTGGCCGGCGCGATCGGGCTGACCCGCATTCCGGTCGCGCAGTTTCCGGACATCGTCCCGCCGCGCATCGATGTCACGGCCACATATCCCGGCGCTTCGGCCGCGGTGGTGGAAGCATCCGTCGCCGAGCCGATCGAAGCGCAAGTGGTCGGCGTCGACAAGATGATCTACATGAAGTCGACCAGCGGCAATGACGGCAGCTATCACCTGACCGTCAGCTTCGCCGTCGGCAGCGACGCCGATATCGATACGGTCAACGTCAACAACCGCGTCCAGTCGGTCCTGCCCCAGCTGCCCGAGGCGGTGCAGCTGCAGGGTATCACCGTCATCAAGCATTCCGCCGCCGTCCTGCAATTCATCAATCTCTACAGCGATGGGGGTCAGTTCAGCCCGGTCTTCATCACCAGCTACGCGACGGTCAACGTGATGGACGAGCTGTCGCGCGTTCCCGGTGTCGGCGAGGCGCTGCTCTTCGGCAAGCTCAACTATTCCATGCGCATCTGGTTCGACACCGAGCGCCTCACCAGCCTCAATCTCTCGCCCTCGGATGTCGTCAATGCCATAGAGGCGCAGAACGTGCAGGCGCCGGTCGGGCGGATCGGCGCACGGCCGGTGAGCAACGACCAGCAAGTGCAGATGAACGTGCAGACCCAGGGCACGCTCACGACGCCGCAGCAATTCGGCAACATCGTGCTCCGCGCCAATCCCGACGGGTCGGTGCTGCGCATCCGCGACGTGGCGCGGGTGGAAATGGGCGCCCAGAACGAAGACACCGAGACCCGCCTCAACGGCAAGCCGGCCGTCGGCCTCGCGCTCTACCTCGCTCCCGGCGCCAATGCGGTCGAGACTGCGCAGCGCGTCGGCGCCACGCTCGCCCGGCTCGAGCGCCGTTTCCCGCAGGGGCTCAAGGCCAAGGTCGTCTACGATTCGACAGTTTTCGTCGCCGATACCGTCCACGAGGTGCTCTGGACGCTGGGCGAGGCATTCATCCTCGTCGTCGTCGCCGTCTTCCTGTTCCTCGGCAATCTGCGGGCGACGATCATCCCGGCCGTCGCGGTGCCGGTGAGCCTCATCGGGACCTTCGCGGTATTGCTGGCGATGGGATATTCCGCCAACACCGTGTCGCTCCTCGCCATGGTTCTCGCGATCGGCATCGTCGTCGACGACGCGATCGTCGTGGTCGAGAACGTCGAGCGCGTGCTCGAAGAGGAGCCCGACCTGTCGCCGGCCGACGCGACGCTGAAGGCAATGCGGCAGATTACCGGCCCGATCATCGCCATCAGCCTGGTGCTGCTGTCGGTGTTCGTTCCCGTCGCCTTCATTCCCAGCATCACCGGCGAGCTGTTTCGCCAGTTCGCCGTCACCATCAGCGCCGCCATGCTGATCTCGGCGCTGAACGCGCTGACGCTGTCGCCGGCCCTCTGCGCGCTTTTCCTCCGGCATGAGGGCAAGAAGCGTGGCCTCATGGCGCTGGTGCTGCGCGGCGTCGACGGGGCGCGCGACGGCTACGCGTTCATGGTCCACCGCTTGATTCGGGTATCCCTCCTGTCGCTGGTGGTCGTGTCGGTCTTCGCCGCCGGCGTTTTCTTCCTCTCACGGATCACGCCGACGAGCTTCCTGCCCGAAGAAGATCAGGGCGCCTTCTTTCTCAACGTGCAGCTCCCCGACGGCGCGTCGGTGGCGCGCACAGCCGCGACCACGGCGGAGGTCGAGCGGCTGCTCAAATCCATGCCGCAGGTGCAGGATATCTTCTCGGTCATCGGCTTCTCGCTGCTCGACAACGGCAATGAGTCGAACGCCGCCTTCCTCGTGGCGAAGCTGAAGCCCTTTGCCGATCGCCGGCAAGCCGCCGATTCGGCACAGGCGCTCATTCGCCGGATCTTCGCCGCCGGCCAGCAGATTCGCAGCGCCACCATCGTCCCCTTCAACCTGCCGCCGATCATCGGCCTGTCCACCAGCGGCGGCTTCGAATATCAGCTCGAAGCGCTCGAGGGACAGGACCCGACCCGTCTCGGCAGCGTGATGCAGGGCGTCATCGCCGCGGCCAATCAGGATCCCCGGCTTGCGCGCGTGTTCTCGACCTTCACCGCGACGACGCCGTCGATCTATCTCGACATCGACCGCGACAAGGCCCAGGCGCTCGGCCTCAACATGAACGACGTGTTCACCGCGCTGCAATCGACGCTGGGCGGCTTCTTTGTCAACAACTTCAATCTCTACGGCCGAGTCTGGCAGGTCAACATTGAAGCCGAGGCGCGCGACCGCCGCGACATCGCCGATATCTGGCAGATCGAAGTACGCAACAAGTCCGGCGAAATGGTGCCGCTACGGTCGATCGCGAGCGAGCGCGTCGTCATCGGCCCGCAGGTGATCACGCGCTACAACAACTACCGCTCGATCACCATCAACGGCAGCCCCGCGCTTGGCGGTTCGTCGGGCGCGGCGCTGGCAGCCATGCAGGAGGTCTCGGACAAGACGCTCCCCGCGGGCTACGGCTTCGAATGGACCGGCACCGCTTATCAGGAGCACGAGGCCGCCGGACAGACCGGACCGATTTTGGCAGCGGCGGTTGTCTTCGCTTTTCTCTTCCTGGTGGGGCTTTATGAGAGCTGGATGATCCCGATTCCGGTTCTCCTCTCGGTCGTCGTCGGCGTACTCGGCGCTTATGTCGGCATCCTCGTCGCGGGGTTGACCCTCGATCTCTACGCCCAGATCGGCCTCGTCGTGCTCATCGCGCTCGCCGCCAAGAACGGCATCCTCATTGTCGAATTCGCCAAGGAGCAGCGCGAAGCCGGCATGCCCATTGGCGAGGCGGCGGTGCTCGGTGCGCGCATGCGCTTTCGCGCCGTGATGATGACGTCGCTCGCGTTTGTCCTCGGCCTGGTGCCACTCGTCTTCGCGCATGGCGCGGCTCAGATCAGCCGGCGCGACATCGGCACCTCCGTGTTCTCCGGCATGGTGGTAGCGAGTTCGATTGGCATCTTTCTCATCCCCATGCTCTATGTCGTCTTTCAGCATCTGCGCGAATGGGCGCACCGGCGTCTGGCCCGCCCGAACCGGCGGCGCGCGCATCCCGCCCCCGGGGAATAGCCAAGAACCAGACGTCAGGAGATTCCTGCGGCCATCTCAGGCGATCGCCCGATTGACCCGGGAACTCGAAACGTAGGATGAGAAGTCTGCACCGAAAAACCTGAGAGGCGGCCATGGCTTGGAGGACTCTGTCGCTTGCTGCTCTCCTCGCCCTGCAGCCGCTCGCGTCGCAGGCGGCGGTCAGCTCGAACGACTTCCTCGTCACAACGACGGCGGATTTGGTCGATCTTTGCTCCGTGGGCGCGTCGGACGAGATGCACACGGCGGCGATCCATTTCTGTCATGGCTTCGTCGCAGGCGCCTATCAATTCTATGTCGCGGAGCGTGGGGTAGCCGGGGCGCCGCAATTGTATTGCCTGCCCAATCCGTCTCCGACGCGCGACCAAGCCATCAGCATGTTCATTGAGTGGGCGCGGAGCAACCCGCAATACATGAGCGATCTTCCGGTCAATTCGCTCATGCGCTTCGCTACGGCGACGTGGCCGTGCAAGAAGTAGAGCGCGCGGCGTCACCGCGTTCGAGACTTCGCCTTTGGCGCGGAGCGAGGACGACCACGCGACGGAGGAACGCTATGAGATATGCGATGGCACTGTGCGTCGCCGCGCCGCTCGCCCTGACGGCTTGCTCCGACTTGAACTCGACGCAACAACGCACGCTGACCGGCGGCGCCGGCGGCGCAGCGGCCGGCGCCATCCTGGGCGCGATCGGCGGCAATGCCGCCCTCGGTGCCGCCGCGGGTGCCGGCGCCGGCCTGATCGGCGGCTATCTCTACGATCAATTCAAGCAATCACAGCAATCCTCGTACCAGCAAGGCTTCAGCGCCGGACAGCATAGCGCGTCGCACTGAAACCGGCCGGTTCGCCGCTCGCAGCCCCAGCCCGCGAGCGGCGTGCAACCTCGCATCACGCCGGCATCGCTCCGGCATCACCGACCATCATCCTGGCTTTTCCCAAAAAGACGGGGAATCATGAGGCGCGACGCCTAGGGAAGGCACGGCCGCGTCACCGGGTCGCTGGTCGGAAAATAGTCCCGTGGGGAGCGGTCTCATGAAAGTCGGCCTCTTCGTCACCAACCAGCAAACGCTGGATACCGACATGGTCAGCGCGCTCGGCGAGCAGATCGCCATGGTGCATGCGGCGCGCGACCGCGGCTGGAATTCGCTTCTGACCGGCCAGCACTATCTCAACGAAGGCAACAACAAGCAGCTTCAATCCGTCCCCTTTCTGGCCCGGCTCGCGGCGGAAGCCGGCGAGATGACGATCGGGCTGGGCATTCTCCTGCTCAATCTCCACAACCCCGTTTACACGGCCGAGACGGTGGCGACACTCGACGTCATCGCGCGCGGCAACTTCGTCTTCGGCGTCGGCCTCGGCTATCGCGACGTCGAGTTCGACGCGTTCGGCGTACCAAAGGGCGAGCGGGTCAAACGCTTCGAGGAGTATCTCGCGCTCGTGCAGCGCCTGTGGACGGAGGAGAGCGTCTCCTACGACGGCGCATCGTGCCGGCTCGACAAGGTTCGCATGAATATCCGTCCAATCCAGAAGCCGCGGCCGCCGATCTGGATGGCGGCCAACAACGAGCCTGCGGTGAAGCGCGCCGCGCGGATGGCCGACGCCTGGCTCATCAATCCGCATGCGACCATCGAGACGATCCGCCGCCAGATTGGTGTCTACCGCGATGAGCTCAAAGCGAGCGGCAAGACCGCGCCGCGCGAGATGCCGTTGATCAAGGAGGTCTATTGCGCCCGCAATCGAGCGGCCGCGCTCGAACTGGCGGCACCTTATCTGCTGGCCAAGTACCGGGACTATGCGACATGGGGGCAGGACAAGGTCATGCCCGACGATGAGGACTTCACCCGTTCCTTCGAGGATCTGGTCAAGGGCCGGTTCATCCTCGGCTCGCCCGACGATTGTTACGAGCAGCTGAAGCCGTACTGGGAAGAGCTCGGCGTCAACCACATCATCATCCGCACGCATTGGGCGGGCATGCCGCTATCCTCGGCGCTGGCGAGCATGCGGCTGATCTCGGACGCGCTGCTGCCGGCCTTGCACAAGGTCTAGTTAGATTCACCACGGAGACACGGAGAATAAGTGTTTGGCGCGCGAAGCGCGCCGTTCCTCTCTTCTCTGTGACCTCCGTGCCTCCGTGGTGAATCTTTCTCTGTCAAAGGCGCGGCGACAAATACGACTGCCCTGCCTCAGGGGGAGAGGATAGAGCTTTAGCGTTCGTCGATCAGCGGCTCCCATTGGGCGCGCTCGGCGGCGCGGAGCGAGACGGGCGGCGTCAGCTCGTCATAGAGGAGGCGCGCTTCGGATGGTGGTCCGCGGCGGCTGCCCAGCGCGCGCACGGTGACCTGGCGCAGCAGCGCCCCCTGCCGCACCGCCAGCACGTCGCCGACGCGCACGGCGTGGCCGGGTTTCAGCACGACGGCGCCGGCAATGCTGACCGCGCCCTCGGCGCAGAGCTTTGCCGCGAGCGAGCGCGTGCGGGCGAAGCGCGCGCACCAGAGCCATTTGTCGAGGCGCGCGGCGCTCATCGCGCGAGCCGCAACTCCCGCAGCTTGGCGAAAGGCCCATCGGCCGGCGGCGCGTCGCCGCGCCGCTGCTTGCGGCGGCGCGAGGGAGCGCCCTGGCGCTCCGGCCCGGCGCGGCGCGACCGCGCCTGGAAGCTGACGCCGTTCTCGCCGAGCACCGCACGATAGCCGAGCGCCGGCAGCACCGAGGTGAGATCGTCGATGCTGCTGCCGGCGAGCTGCGCCAGCGCCGGCGTGGCGCCGAACGCACCTTGCCGCGCCAGCCGCCGCGCCGCCGCGGCAAGCCGCTCGACCCGGTCGACGCGCAGCACGCGCGAGCCCAGCACGCGCCAACCCATGGCACCATAAGCGGCTTCCGACACCGCCGGGTCGCGCGGCGCGGCAAGCCCCGGCACCGCTGGCGCCGCCGCGCCATGCCATAGCGCCCAAAGCAGCCCGCGCAGCGCCGCCGCCCGCGGCTTCAACAGGCTCTCGATATAGACAGTCTCGACGCCAAGACGCAGGCCGAGCCGCGCCAGCGCTTTGCGGTCGGCGGCGGTAAGCGCCGCGCGTTGCGCCGCGACTTCGGCGGAAGGCAGACTGCCCAACGCCTCGCCGAGCTGGAAGATGAGGCCGCGCGCCGCACCGCCGAGCTCCGCCTCGCGCGCGCGGAACAGCGGGGCGAGGCCGCGGCGAAGCGCAACGCGCAGGAACTCGGCAAGCCGCCGCCGCACGCTCTCGCGCAGATCGCCCTCGAGAAAATCACCGGGCAGCGCTTCGATGCGCGGCGCGAGCACGCTTTCGCCCGGCAGCAGCCGGCCAACCGCGCCGCCGCGCCAGGTGACCGCGCCATCCTCCGCCAGCGCGAATTCGCCATCGGGCGCCGCCGCAAGACGCTGCGCGCGCGACGCGATCTCGCCGCGCAGCACGCGGTTGGCCGCGGCCAGCAGCGTCTTCGCCTCGCTGCCGGCGGCGCCGGGATCGGGAATGAAGCGGAAGCCGTCGAGCCTGCCGACATAATGACCTTCGACCTTGACCTCGCCGGCATGGCTCACCGAGGCGAGCAGCTCTTTGTCGGCGGCGAGCTGCTTCACCAGGAAGGCCGAGCGCCGATCGACGAAGCGCTGCGTGATGCGGTCGTGGAGCGCGTCCGAGAGCCGGTCCTCGATGGCGCGCGCCCGCTCCTGCCACTGCGCCGCATCGGCAAGCCAGTCGGGGCGATGGGCGATATAGGTCCAGGTGCGGATATGCGCGATGCGCGTCATCAAACTGTCGATGTCGCCGTCGAGACGATCGAGACGCTGTACCTGGTTTGCCACCCAATCGGTCGGCAAGCGCTCCTGCGGGCCCGCAAGATGGCGGTAGATCTGACCGAGGAGGCGCGCATGGGTGTCGCTCATCACCTTGCGGAAATCGGGGATCTGGCAGACCTCCCAGAGGAGCCGCACCGCGGCGGGATGGCGCGCCAGCGCGGCGATGTCAGGCAGCCGCGCGAGGCTGCGCAAGGCGAGGTGATCATCCGCCTCGCGCGCCGGGATGAGGCCGGGTGTGGGCGGCCGCTGCTCGAGGCTGCGCAGCAGCGCGGCCGGCGAAGCGTAGTCGAGCCGCGCATTGCGCCAATAGAGCCGCGTCAGCGGATCGAAGCGATGATTCTCCACCGCTTCGACGATTTCGGGATCGATCGGGCCGAGCTCCGCCGTGGTGCCGAAGGTGCCGTCGCTCATATGTCTCCCCGCGCGACCGGCGATCTGGGCGATCTCGGCGGCGCTGAGGCGGCGCGGCGCCTGTCCGTCGAACTTGCTGAGCCGGGCGAAGGCGACATGGTCGAGATCCATGTTGAGGCCCATGCCGATGGCGTCGGTGGCGACGAGATAATCGACCTCGCCCGATTGGAACATCGCCACCTGCGCGTTGCGGGCGCGGGGGCTGAGCGCGCCCAGCACCACCGCGGTGCCGCCGCGCTGCCGCCGCATCACCTCGGCGAGCGCAAAGACGTCGGCGACGGCAAAGGCGACGACGGCGCTGCGGGGCGGCAGCCGCGTCACCTTCTTCGGCCCGACATAGCGCAAGGTCGAGAAGCGCGGCCGGTTGACGAACTCGGCCTCGGGCACGAGGCGGCGCAGCAGCGGCCGGATGGTATCGGCGCCGAGGAACATGGTTTCGGCAAGGCCACGCGCCGCCAGCAAGCGATGCGTGAAGACATGGCCGCGCTCGCCATCGCCGCAGAGCTGGATCTCGTCGATGGCGAGAAACTCGACCGGCCGGTCGAGCGGCATCGATTCGACCGTGCAGACGAAAT
>Ga0335081_10012962_pt1 | contig 13491 bp, 9 predicted proteins | sample Lox_Sample_35_FD_206713 | JGI IMG/M metagenome (GOLD analysis project Ga0335081, IMG submission 206713) | Soil microbial communities from Loxahatchee National Wildlife Refuge, Florida, United States - Lox_Sample_3.5 | ecosystem: Environmental > Terrestrial > Soil > Wetlands | place: USA: Florida...
CCCCTGTGGTCCCGCTGGCGGCCATGTCCGACGTTTTTCGCCGCGGCATAGACACCTTCATTGACATGCACCAGCATTTCCTCACCATCGCCGCCAAGCAGACCGATCTCTGGATCGATGCCGCCAAGGAGGGCAAACCCTTCGACGGCAAAGGTGCTGCCGAATTGGCGCGGGAAGCCATGGACAACTTCATCCGCAGCCAGAAGAAGTTCCTGGATGTGGTGGCCGAAGAAACCGCCCATGCCACCGAAAGCCGTAACGGCAAGCACGCCAAAAAGACGGAGCTGACCGAACTGGCGCGGCAGGGCGCCGAAGCCTTCATCGATGCCCAGAAGAAGCTGATCGATGTTGCAGCGCAGCAGGTGGCCGTCAGTGCCAAGGTCACCCGTGAGGCCGCGACGAAGCTGAATCCCTTCCCGGCATTCACGCTTTCCGACCTGACCCGCAACATGGTGGACAGCTTCGTGACCGCTCAGAAAGCGCTGCTCGAAGTGATGGCGAAGCCCGCACGCATGGCGGCCGCCGCGGAGCACGCTGGCGCCAAGCCCAAGGGCCCCGCATCCAAGCGCCGCAAGCCGGCCCCGGTACCGGTGCCGGCATAGGCTCATCCCCTCAACTGTTGAAAAAATTCATATTGGCAACCGGCTCACGCCTGTAGGACAATGGGCGAAGCTTTGGCCGATGTGAGGCCTTCAGCCAGGGAGGGGCAACGTTTGACCCGGACCACCAAGCGTGCGCTCGTGCACGAGACGGCACCCGAACCCAGTTTCTCTTTGTGGCAGGAAGCGCTGGTGGGAATGGAAGTGCTGCTGCTCCATGCCACGCCGGTTTACTACGGACTCGGCGTCCCCCATGGCGACGGCTCCGGCGTCGTGATCATCCCCGGTTTCCTCGCCAACGACATCTACCTGATGGAGATGTACGCCTGGCTCAAACGCATCGGCTATCGGCCCTACTATTCGGGTATCGGGCTGAACGCGGATTGCCCCAACCTGCTGATCGGCCGCCGGCTCAACCAAACCCTCAATCAGGCGCGCAGCGAAACCGGCGGCAAGGTGCACCTCATCGGACACAGCCTCGGCGGCATCATCGCCCGATCGGCAGCCGCCAACAGGCCCCAGGACGTTGCCTCGGTGATCACGCTTGGCGCTCCCTTTCGGGGCACCGTGATGCACCCGCGCGTCAAGGATGTGGTCAATCTCGTACGCCGCCAGATTCTCCGCGACCATGAAGAAAAGGTGCTCCCCGACTGCTACACCTCCCGCTGCACCTGCTCTTTCCTCGACTGCCTTCGGAAGGACATGCCGGCAGGTATTGCTGAGACCGCCGTCTACACCCGCACCGACGGTCTGGTCGACTGGCGCTACTGCATGACCGGAAATGCGGCCACCGATTTCGAGGTCACCGGCACACACCTGGGCCTGGCCTTCAACCCGACGATTTACCGGATCATCGCCCACCGGCTGGCGAATCCGGCTTCCCGCCCTTCGTAGCGCCGTGGGGCAGGATGTCATCCTGCAGGCGGTTGCCAAACGCCCGGTGTGCGACCCAGATTGCGCCCCAGCCCAAACGCAGTGGTCAGCTTCTTCTTACTACTCCCACCGCAGCGCCACCATCGGGTCGATGCGCGCCGCCCTTCGCGCCGGAACATAGCAGGCCAGTAACGACACTGCGCCCAGCGCCAGAACCGACACCGCCAGTACCAGCGGGTCCGCGCCGCGCACCCGGAAAAGCAACCCTGCCAGCACGGTCCCTAACAAATACGACAACGCCAGCCCGATCACCGCTCCCACCGCCATCAGTTGGACGCCTTCCCGCAAAACCATCTTTTGCGTCTCGGCGGCGTTCGCACCCAGCGCCATGCGGATTCCAATCTCCCGTGTACGGCACGCCACGCTGTACGCCCGCACCCCATACAACCCGATCACCGCCAACAGCAACGCGATCCCGCCGGACAGCGAGAACATCCCCATACCGGTCCGCATCAGCCAGTAGTCCGTACTGGCCTCCACGTGGGACCGCAGACTCTTCACCCCGAGCACCGGGAGCCCGTTATCGACGGCCCCAATCTCGCGCCGGACCGTCCCCAGGAATCGTCCCGCCGAAGCCGCGTCCATTGGCGTCGTCCGCAGGTGAATGTGCATGTCTGCCATGTAGTCCTGCCCGAACGGCACGTAGAGGTGCGGCTGACCGCTTGTGTCCCCCTCACCTCCCGACACCTTGCCCATCGCCGACCCGACAATGTGCTCCCGCACATCTCCCACGATGCCCACAACCTGGACATCCGGAAGGTCCGCGGCGCCCTCGCCGAGCACGTGGATGTGCCTGCCCACGGCGTCGCTCCCTGGCCATAGGCGCTGCGCCGCCAGTTTATCGAGGATGGCTACCGGATGAGTCCTTTGCGTTGCGTCGCCGGCATCGAAACTGCGCCCGCGCAGCAGTGGAATCCCCAGCGTCTGGAAGTAATCGCCACTGACGATGTTGAAGCTGAGGTTCTGCGGTTTCACTTGCGTTGCGCCGGCAGGCTGTACGTTTTTCCCCAGCGACACCATGCCGAATGGCACCGTGGCGGCGAGCCCGGCGGATTCCACTCCCGGCATCGCCTTCAAACGGTCGAGCAGCGCCGCGTACACCTGCCGGCCGCGCGCTTCGCTATAACCCGCGAGGCCCGCGTCGAACTCCGCCACCACGCAATTCTCCATGAGGAAACCGGGCTTCACGCCCGCCATGCGTGCGGAACTCCGCATGAACAGTCCCGCGGCGGTGAGCAGCGCCAGCGAGAGCGAGATCTGCGCAATCACCAACAAATTGCGGCGTGAGAACAGCCGTCCCCTGCCGCCGGAAAACTCCGCGCTATCGCTGGCACGCAGGTCCGACACGAGACTCGGGCGCGAGAGATGCCACGCCGGGAAGAATCCGAAGAGCAACGTGCTTGCCAGGCAGAACACCAGGGTCGCGGCCAGGACCCGTACGTCCGGACTGGTGGGGATGACCAGATCGAAAGGCACCAGCCGTAACATCGACCGGACAAACCAGGCCGTCCCGCCGAAGGAAAGGAACAAACCCACCGCTCCTGCCAGGACGGCCAGCGCCAGGCCCTCGAGGAACAGTTGTTGCACGATCGCGCGCCGTCCGCCTCCCAGCGCCAACCGGATCGCGATCTCCTTGCGCCGGGCTGTACCCCGCGCCAACATCATGTTGGCGACATTCAGGGCAGCAATCAGCAGTACCACGCCGGACATGCAAAGCAACAGTGTGGCCGGGATGAAAACAGCGCTGTCGTCGGTCGGGTTGGTGCTGATGCTGAGGCGGGAGAGCGGATGAATGGTGATGGTCCGGTCCTTGTTTGCGGCGGGGTAGGCTCGCTCCATGCCGGCGGCGATGCCGGCCAGCCGGCTGTTTACCGCCTGAGTCGCCTGACCTGGCCGCAATCGGCCGATGACGATCAGGCTGTGGTTGTCGCGTTCGGCGAGCGGACGGACAGCACCGTCGAAATCGTCGGTCATGTGCTCATACATGCCCAAAGGCAGGTAGAGCTCCGGACTCAACAGGGCTATCGTGCCGTTGAAGCCTTGCTCCGTGATTCCCACAACCGTTACCAGTTGGCCATTGACGCGCAGCGTCCGCCCGAGAAAGTCGGCGGGCGCGCCGTTTCGTTTCCAGAACGAGTAGCTGGCGATCACCACCGGAATTCCGCTGCCCGGCCGCTCCTCGCCGGCTGTGAACGCCCGGCCGCGCCACACCGGCGCACCCAAAGTATCGAAAAAGTCGCTGGATACCACTTCGGCCATGATCCGCCGCGTGGTGTCGCCCTCCGCCAGCCCGGCCATGGCAATGGTATGCGCCGCCAGGCTGGAGAAGACGCTGCCGCTGGCCGCGCGCAAATCGGCGTAATTCGGGTACGAAAAGGCCCGATAGGAGTCGGGTTTCTTGGTGTCCCGGCTGAAGACGCCCACCAGTTCCTGCGGATTCCGCAGCACCAGCGGTTTCAACAGGAACGAATTGACCAAACTGAAGATCGCGGTATTCGCGCCTATTCCCAAGGCAAGCACGGCTACGGCTGCCACCGTGAAGCCGGGCCTTTTGGCCAACATCCTGACCGAAAAGGCCAGATCCCGCCGCAACGCTGCAAGTCCGCTCCGCATGGATATTGATACGAACTGCGACGGCGGAAGTTCGCGGAATATTTGCAGCCGCTTACGCGAGCCAACACACCCCGCCGCCCCTACCGCTGCGCTGCAGTAGCCGGTATGACTTTGAGCGATAGCACCTTTTTCTCGTTCTCGGACACAGATAGGGCGACAGCTCAGTTCGCAACGTCAGCATTCCAACGATCAGGTTGGACCATCTGCGTGCCGGTGTCAATCTAATGACTGCGGCTCAAGCAGTTGCTGTCTGATACGGCTCGCGAATCACTCGTGCCGCAGCGCTACCATGGGGTCCACCTTCGTGGCCCGTCGTGCCGGCAGATAGCTGGCCAGAAGCGCCACCAGGCCAAGAACCAGAATTGCGCCAGCAAACACAGACGGGTCATTAATCTGGACCTCCGGCAAAAACGCCGACGAAAGCCTGAGCGCTGTCAACGCGATCAGCAGTCCAGCCGCCAAACCCGGCACGGTCAGCAGTGTGCCGTGCCATAACATTTTCAACAGCACATGCCTGGGACGCCCGCCCAAAGCGATCCGTATCCCGAACTCGTGCGTGCGCTGTCTCACCGCGAAGGTCAACACACTGTACAGCCCTATCGCCGAAAGAAAGAGACACACTGCACCCAACACGCCCACCAGCGTGGCCGCCACCCTCTCCGAATAAACCGCCGCCCCGATCCAATCTTGATAGGGGACGAATGCGCTGCCGCGGGTTGCCGGGTTGACAGTCGCGGCCTCCCGCCTCAGCGCCGGCACCACGCCTCCCAATGGCCTGCTGGTCCGCACGAAGAACGCCATCCAGAACTCTCCGCCCGATACCTGGCGAGAGGCGGCGTAGTAAAAAGGCCTCGAACCTTCCATCAAGCGGTAATACTTGCTGTCGCGGACCAGGCCAATCACGGTAAACGACTCGCCCTCCGCAAGGACCTTGCGGCCGATAACCGGCCCGTTGCCGAAGAAGCGCCGTTGGAACGCCTGGTTGACGATCATCACGCGAGCGGTGTCTCGGTCGTCCTGTTCGCGGAAATCGCGGCCTTCGAGAAGCGGAATACGCATCACCTTAAAATACCCGGGCGACACGTCGCTGTTGATGACGCGCATGTCTTCTCCCGCTGCCGGCACATATCCCGGCACCTGGACGTCGTTGGCCGAACCCTCGCCGAACTCCAGCGGCACGAAAGTGGAGTAGCTTACCCCTTCTACTCCGGGCACACCGCGTAGCCGTTCGGCCAGCCGCTGACTGAACTGACTCCGCTGCTCCGCCGTCCGGCAAAAAGTCTCGACATAGTATTTCGCGCACACCACATTGTGCGCGTCCATTCCGGTGTCGATGGCTCGCGCGGCATAGAAACTCCGCGCCAACACCCCGGTTCCCACCAGAGCCACCATTCCCAGCGCCACTTCCGAAACCACCAGCAGGGAGCGTGTGCGGCCGGCGGCCGGGCCGGACGTTGAGCCGCGCGAGTTCTCGTTGAGGCGTTCCATTACCGAGGCACGCACCGAGTGAAGCGCGGGAGCGATGCCCGTCAGCACCGAGGCGCTTACGCAGATCAGACTGATGAAGGCCAGCAGGTGCCAGTTCGGCCGCAAGCCAAACTCGATTGGCAGATTGGTTGGCGGCAAGAGCCAGACCAGCGCCTGGCTGCACCACGCAGCCCCCAGCGCGCCGGCCGCGGCGCCGGCTATCGCCAGTATCAGGCTCTCCGTGAACAACTGCCGCACTACTCGCATCGGCGCAGCGCCCAGCGCTACCCGGATGCCAAACTCCTTCTGACGGGTGGCCGCGCGCGCCAGCTGCAGGTTGGCCACGTTCGCAACCACGATCAGGAACAAAACCAGACACACGGCCATCAAAACCTGCAACGGCCTCCGCAGCAAATGTTGCGCACCCAGGTGGCCCTGCCAGATCGGCAGCAGAGTGGCGCTGAACGCCCGGTTCGTCTCTGGATGGGCTTCGGCTATCCTCTTCGCGCATGCCACCACTTCCGCACGCGCCCGCCCCAGCGTGACGCCGGGCCGCAGCCGGGCCGTGAGCCACATCTGGCGGGCGTCCCGGCTGTCGAGCAGCCAAGCGCCTTGCCCGTTCATTTCGGGGCCCAGCGACGCCGGAATCCACATCTCCAGCACCAGGCCCGGCACGGTTCCATGGAATGCCGGCGGGATCACTCCCACCACCGTCAGTTCCCGTTGATTGACGCGCAGAGTCTTGCCGATAGCGCGCGGGTCGCGGTGGAACACGCTTTGCCACAGCCGGTCGCTGATCACCACTACCAGCGGTCCGCCAGGAGCGTCGCCCCCGTCTTCCGGCAGGAACGTGCGCCCGCGGACGGCCTGAACGCCCATCACCGAAAAGTAGTTGGCTGAGACAAACTCGCCCCACAGCAGTCTCGGGTTCTGCGCATCCCCCACGGTGAAGACATTGAGCAGCGACGCAGCCACCCCGGAAACCTGGCGTAAGCTGTCCCGGTAATCGCGGTAGTCGCGATAGGCGGTATTCTCGAGCTCGCCCGTGGGCGTCACCGTCTCCAGCGTCGCCAGTTCACTGCCGCGCGACGCGCCCGGGATGGGATCGAGCAGTACTGCATCGATCCAGCCAAACACCGTCGAATTGGCGGCAATCCCCAGCGCTAGAGTGAAGATGGCAGTCACGGTCAGCCCGGGGCTGGCGCGCAAAATGCACAATCCGTAGCGCAAATCCTCTAGCAACGAATGCATCCATGCTCCGTGTGCACGATCGGGACCAGGTTAACTGCTGGATTCATTGACGCCATCCTGTGTCCCTCGTTCATTTTGGGACTAGAATGTCCGAAAATGGGAATTTGGTAACTTCCCGTTTTAGGACTCCTCGCAGCCGCGGCGCACCGGCGCGACTTCGTTCAAGCTGGGAAGCGGAAACTCGAGCATCCAAATCCGTTGCGGGCTTGGGCGCAAATCAAGGCCGGATAACCAGGCCGATTCGCGTTTCGCGATGCTGTTCTACTTTCGCGGCTCGAACTTTATTTCCACGTCGGTTTTCACCTTGACCGGGTGACCGCCCTGGACCGGCGGCTGATAACGGAACAGATCCCACGGCACACTCTCGCAGAGTTGCGCCCCGGTTTCCAGGTCGGAGATCTTCCCGTCGGTGCCGATGACGACGCTGCAGCGCGCCGTTCCCCCAGTTGGCTCCCAAAGGGGTGCGGTTTGAACCGTCGGACCCTCGATCAGCAGAGCTTTCTGTTTCTCGGCGGCAACCGAAACCTCGGGAACGTTCTTCTCCTTGGCCGCGGTGTCTTTCTTCGCGTCCGCGGCCGGCGTGACCAGCCGTATCCGCGTCACCAGGAATACCGCCCTGGCCGGATACCGCTGTACCCTGCCGCGCAGAACCGAGGCCTGCGAATCGATTTCGTCAAACGCCAGGTTGTTCCAGGCCATCTTGACCACGCGTTCGCAACTTGTCTGCAGCGGATAGCCATTCTTGCCTTGGTCGGGATCGCCAATGTCGTCAATGACCTTTTGTGCGTAAATCCCATCGACGCTGTACTCGTCACCGTGCACCACCTCGAAAGGCGTCCTCAAAAACAGGCGGTACCGCCGCGTGCCTACCCAAAGGTACACCGAAGATCCACCCGCATTCAGAGCGGCATCCATCGCGCCGCCCTGTTCGTCCAGAACCTGGGCCTTTCCCTGGATTGTTTGTAGCGCGCTCTCGGCTTTCTTGGATTCTTTCGCTGGTGGCTGGCTGGAGCAGCCAACCACAGCGGCCAGCGTAAGCGCGAGAAAACAGAAGACGCGTGCATTGCGGTTCATCCGTCATGCCCTCGCTTTCAAGATATTTCCGTCCGAATCTGAGGGTATCACGGGGCTTGATCGCTTACAACGTACCGCCCGCCGGAAAACCCGGAGCCGGTTGAAGCAGCCGCTGGCGCTCCAAAACTTGACTCACCCGGCCCAGCCATTGCTCGATATCCGCAGGCGCAGCCGGTGCAGCCTGCGCTCCCTCTGGTGAGCTTCTCCAATAAGCTCCCGGAGCGCCCCGCCTCTCCGCCGCCCTTAAAACCCCGACACGATCCGGTCGAAACGCTCCAGAGCTTGTGCCGTCACTCCTTGGAGCGGGTGGTCCAGGTCGTGCCCGATTTCGTCGGCATGGTCGCAAGGCCACAGGTTCTGGTCGAAGTCCGCCCACATCGCGGAGCTGACGGTAACCATCCCATCGCTTTGGTCCAGGCCTTTGGTGTGCAGCCGGATGTATTCGTAGTACGGCAGGAAAAACGCGCAAGTGGGCGGAAAACCGTCGCGCCCGCAGCCCGCAAACGAACGGTAGCGCACACCGCGCTGATCTGGAAACTCCGCGTTGAATTGGTTCGCCGATTCGCTGGTCAGGTCGTGCAGACACTCGAGCGAGATCTTGAAGTGATCCAGAACCCTCTGCAAAGCGGCATCGGCGCCTTGCAGCACGGCCTCAATCCCTGGAAGTTTGGGCAGGAATTTCAAGGCGATCACATCCGCGATCGGCGAGCCGCGGTGTGGAGTCGAAATCGTGGCGAGCGTCCTGACCGGCACATTGTTGCCGCCCGCTTCAATGAAAGGGTTGGTCGCGATCATGCGTCGCGAATCGAGCCCTCCTAGACTGTGCGCGATGATGTCGATCGGCTCGGCCGGATTCAGTTGCCCCGTCCGCAGCGCCTCGCCGATCGCGTTTCTCAACTGGCCCGACCGCACCTCCGTTCCTTGCGTCGGGTCCAGAGCCGGTGCGCAGACTGACGCCTGAAAGCGCTGCCGCAGGTGCTCGGCCACTCCTGCGAAGTATTCGATCTTGCCCAGCCCCAGATCGAGCTGGCTGAAGCCCAGGACCCCGTGGACAAGAACAATGTTCATTCCACTCCTTTCAACGCGACCGCCTCTTCAGTCCGCCACTGCCGCCGCGGAGAAGTCCAGCCGCACCACGAACGCGCTCTGATACACCTTGTCGCTCTTGCGCACCGCGTCCGCCAGCGCTTCAGCCTGGTTCTGGGTCGACGGTTCGCCCACCAGCACGCGCCAAAGTGCGCTATCGCCCGGGCTGCTCACGATCCTGGCAGCGCCGTATTTCATTTCCAGAAGCGCTCGCGTCCGCCGCGCGTTCTCGAAATTACGGAACGAGCCGGCCTGCGCCACGAACACGGCCTGCGCGCCCACTGCCGGCGCTTCGATCACTTCCAGCGCTACCGGCACCAGGCCCGGATCCGTCATTCCCAGGCCCCGCGCAGCGGCGTAGGACAAATCAATGATGCGCGACGGCACGTACGGTCCGCGGTCGTTGATCCGGACTACAATGCTTCGCGCGCAATCCAGCCGCCGCACTCGCACCTTCGTGCCGAACGCCAGCGTGCGGTGGGCCGCCGTCAGTTGTTCCTGGTCGAATACCTCTCCGCTGGCCGCCCGTTGCCCGTTGAATGGTCCTCCATACCAACTCGCCAGGCCTTGTTCCGGAGGGGAGCCTGCCTGGATCGGGCCCACAGCCTGGCTTGCCAGTCCTACGCCGAGAAGCGCGGTCAGAAATGCGCGGATCGCGTCGTGGGATTTCATCGAGTTCCGTCGCGTTGCCATGTCATCCATAGCCGCACGATGGAACCGGTGGCGGCTCGGACCATTTTCGCCGGTTCGCTCACTCCGCGCCAGAGTGTCCATGGTTAGCGGTGGTTGACCACCTACAAATATCGCCGGGACTCAGGATATCACCCGATTGCGCCCGGCCGTTGGAACAGTTCGAGCAGGCCGCCCAGATGCCGCCGCAGTTCGCCCGGATCCTTGAGTCCGGCCTCCCGAATCAGCGCTTCCATGGCGCGCGCCTTCTGCGTAATTTCCGGAAAGCCCAGCGTGCCGCCGACTCCGGCCCAGCGGTGCAAGGCTTTCCCCATGCGCTCCCAATCTGCCTGCACCGCGCCAGGCCCGCTTTCACTCAACTGGCCAAGCAGACGCAGGCACTCCGCCGCCCCTTCCCGCAAGAACTCCTGCCGCAGCGACTCAACCGTTCCGGCCTCTCCTGCCGGTGCCGGCCCCGCCGCTCGATCCAGGTACGATCGGACCAAGCCAGGGAACGTCCTGGCATCCACCGGTTTCGCCAGGTAGCACTCGCACCCGATCGCTAGTGCACGCGCTTCTTCCTCAGCGCTGGGCGACGCCGTCAACACGATGATCTGGATCCGCCGCCACTCCCGCTTCTCTTTAACGCGGCGGGCCAGCTCCAGCCCGTCCATGCCGCTCAGGTGGATGTCCGTCACGATCAGGAGCGGCCGGAACGACCCGATCCGCTCCAGTGCCGCCTCGGCGCTGGCTTCCCCCGCGATCTCACACCCCGTTCGGGCGATCAGGGTGCTGGTCAATTTGAGATTGACAGGATTGTCATCGACCACCAGGACCCGTTTATCCGCCATATTGCGCGCCTGCGCCCTTGACCCGACTCGCAGTCAAATAGGTTAACTCAAACTCGCCACACCCGCACTGTTTGCAGGTGGTCGCCGGAGTTCCTCATCACACTAAGCGCACCCCCTCCCTACTCCCACCTCACCCGGCTCGTGCCGTCGTGTGCGAATTCGACCCACACGCTTCCCTCCGCGCTCTTCCGTGGTTCCATTCTCCGGTCGTTCACCGTCACGCTGTTGGGCCCGCCGAACTTCCACCGCAGCTCGATCCGCGCTGCCTTCCCCGTGATCACCAGGCCGCTCGAAGCCCCGGCCGGCCCCACCGTCCGCCCCTCAAAATCCGTGATCCCCCGCAATGCTCCCGGGTAGATCTCGTACACCCTTCGATCGTCCAGCGACTTCACCTTCTGATCGCCATATTCACCCTGCGGCACCAGAGTCATCACGTCGTCCGGAATCTTGGGAAGAATGGTGCCGTCAAGCACGTATAACGGGATGCGGTCGATCGGCGCATCCGCCGCCAGGGTACGCCGGCCGCTAAGCCGCTGCCCGGACCAGTAATCGATCCAGTTGCCCTCCGGCAGATACACCGCGCGCTGCGTCACCGGGCTGAGCACCGGCGCCACCAGCAGATCCGGTCCGAAGTAGTACTCCGACTCCTCCTCGCGGGCCATGGCATCATCCTGGTGCATGAGGACCAGCGCCCGCATCACCGGCAGCCCGTTGTGCGCACTCTGCTGCGCCGCGGCATAGAGGTAGGGGAACAGGCTCATGTGCAGGATCGAACACTGGCGGAAAATGCGCAGCGCCTCATCGCCGTAATCCCATGGGCCCAGGTTCATCTGGTTAATCACTTCCATACCGGGCGAGAGCGCCGAGTATTCCGTCCAGCGCGCAAACAGCACATCGTCTCCGGCATACCGCGACTTCTTCATGTACCCGCCCAGGTCGCTCATCCACAGCGAAATGCCGCTCATGCCCGCGTTCAGCCCGGCAGTCACTACGGTGGGCAGCCCGTTCTCGGTGGAAAACGTGCTCTCGTTGTCTCCGCTCCAGAAAAATGGCAGCCCGTTCGACCCCGCCGTTCCGCTCCGCTGCAGCAGCACCCAGTCCTTCCCCTTGCGCTCCGCCAGCGCTTCCGCCACAGCGTGGTTGTAGTCCACCGCGTAACGATTGCGCACCAGCCGCTGGTCTTCGCCGCTTGCAAGTTTCACGTCTCCGATGAAGTTGCCCTCCGCGTCGTCGTCCTTGAAGCCGTCCGCGCCCATGGCGATGGCCTTTCCCACCTGGCCCTGCCACCACTTCTTGGCCGCCGCGTTGGTGAAATCGATCAGCGCGCCCGTCCCTTTCCACCAGTCCGCCAGGTACGGCGAACCGTCCGGCCGGTGCACAAAGTAGCCGCTGCGTTCCGCCTCGGTGAAGTTGCCCGCCGCCGTGAGCGGGATTTTGTCCGCGAATCCCTCTTCACCCGGCTGGTTGTTCCTCTGATCGAGAAACGGAGTGTGCCACAAAACCAGCTTGTAGCCCTCGTCGTGCAGATGCGCGATCATCTTCCGGGCGTCGTCAAACTGCTTCGGGTTGAACTCGTAGCTGTTGTAGTTGGTGGCCCACGGGCTGTCGATCAGGATCACCGACGCCGGCAACCCCAGCGCGCGGTAACGGTCGACATCCTCCTCCACCTCCTGCTGGTTGCGATGATAGTCGCGCGATTTCCACGGCGCGAACGCCCAGTAGGGCGGCAATTGCTGGCGCCCTGTCAACGCCGTGAACCGCTCCAGGATCGTTGGGAATCGCGGCCCCTCGATTAACACCAACCGAAGCTTGGCTGCCGGCACTTTGACACGAACGCGATACCGCTCCGTCACGTTCAGGTCGAAGGAAGCCTCGCCGAACGTGTCCACCCAGAGCCCGTATCCTCTCAGGCTCATGAAGAATGGCACCGGCTGGTAAGTATTGACGCCCTTCGCCTCGGCCGAATCGCGCGAAGCGTTTCGCACAATGGAATGCGCGTGGTTCAGACGGTCGTAGCGCTCGCCGAAGCCGAAGTAGCTGCTGTCGTCTCCGGCATCGAATTCCCATTCCCCAACCGTAGGCGACTCGGCCGTGACTTCATTCACCCCGGCCGAGAGTTGCCGCGCCTGCAGCCGGTTCCTCGCGGTGATCGGCCTGCCATCGAACAGAAACCGGTCCAGGGTGATGCTCTGGACCTTGCCGTCCAGCGCCGCAAAACTGAACGCCGCCCGGGCACTTCCCACGATTTTCACTTCACCCGCCGCGGCCCAGGCCATCGCCGCAACCAGGCAGGGTAACACCAGCCTCCGTCTGTGTTCCATACCTCCCTCAGTCCGCCGTTTCATTGAGCTTCAGAATGCGCGGCCCCGAATCCTCCAGCGCCAGCACGCTGAAGGACGCCGGCCGGATCTCGATACGCTGGCCCAGATCGATCGGAATGCCGGCGTAGTAAACCAGCGCCGCTCGAATGATATCCGCGTGGCTCACCAGCCCGATAGTTTCGCCCGGATGCTTGCCGCGCAAGTACTCCAGCTCCGTCACGATGCGCGCCTGCGATTCCAACATCAGTTCCCCGCCCGGCGCGCGCGTCCCGCTCCGGTATTGGTTGAACATCCGCCAGCGCGGGTCGCGTTCCAGTTCCTCGATGCGCTTCCCTGCCCATTCTCCGAATCGCACTTCGCCCAACGCATCGCGCACTTCCACCCGCAGCCCCAGCGCCTCGGCGACAGGACCGGCCGTCTCCAGCGCCCGCTCCAGCGGGCTGCTATAAAGCTTGGTGATTCCCTTCCCCAGAAGTTTCCAGGCCAGGCGCTCCGCCTGCGCGCGCCCCTCGGCGTTCAAACTGACGCCGGGCGTCCAGCCCACGATGGTGTTCCCCACGAAATCGTTAGCCGCGTGACGAATCAGATAGAACGTGGACATTCTGCATTACTGTAACTCCCCACCAG
>Ga0335081_10012963_pt1 | contig 13489 bp, 12 predicted proteins | sample Lox_Sample_35_FD_206713 | JGI IMG/M metagenome (GOLD analysis project Ga0335081, IMG submission 206713) | Soil microbial communities from Loxahatchee National Wildlife Refuge, Florida, United States - Lox_Sample_3.5 | ecosystem: Environmental > Terrestrial > Soil > Wetlands | place: USA...
TATTCAACGCCTGTAAGGGACAGCTACGGTGGTACAACGCGTCGACCATCGCCGTCGTGGCCGGCAGTGAAGACTTCGACGTTCAACTCGACGACGATGGTAACGCCACCGCGATCGTCTTGGGCGGACCGTCGTGCGCCGCGAGCTGGGACCTGATCGAAGCGGACCTAACCGTGGCGCCGTACACCACAGCCACGACACAGGTGCAGATTGCCCCGCCGGTCAGTACCCAGCCTGGCGTGTTTGCATTTCCTGCGTCGCAGGTCGAGGATTCGGCCACCTCCTCAGTCGCGACAATCTTCGCCGTCGAGTTCCCCAGTGTGTACTCCGAGCATCAGGTCGAAATCAGCGACGCCGAGCTGTACGACAGCTGCGCCGGTCATCGCATCACCTGGATCCTCCCGAATTCCACCACCTTCACTTACGGCAAGTCCGTGACCACGACGCTGGACGACAACGGCAACGCGTTCGTGGTCGCCCTGGCCGGGCCGTCCTGCTCGACGGGCACCAGCCTCGTCCAGGCCGAACTAGTCGGCCCGCCCTACACCACCCTCACCACCCAATTCACCGTCGTTGCACCGCGCGTAACCGTCTAGAAGAACCGCGACCGCTGACCGCCACACCGGCGTCCTACCACGCGGCGGGCGCCGCCGCGCCGACCGCCGCCCTGGCCGCAGTCTCACCCTGTGGCCAGGGCAGGCCGCCGAGCCACATCGCCAGATCGAGGCGCGCAAGCCCAGTTCGTGGCCTCCCAGCTAGGGCTAGCGCATCCCAAGCAGGCAAGGCGGACGCCGCGGCACCTTGGCTCCGGCGTGCGCGCACGATAGCCATGGTTGCCCTCGCGCGTTGAGGTTCCTTTCGCCACGATCACCGAGCAGAACCCGTACGGCGACAAGTTGCCGGCTTTTTGTGTCGATCGATGCGCGCTGGACCGCGACTGGAGCGGTCATCCTCCAGGCAGGGACGATTACGCCCGGATCAGCCCCACGTGTCACCCATGATTCCTCCTTTCGGGGCTATCCGGCGCTTTGGACGATAGCAACAGAATGGCACGATCTATGTACACTCCATTAGTAATAGGTGCCTGTATAGCGAAGGCGCCGACGATGCCCTCGATGGCGTGGATGCGATAAACGAACGTGCACCCCTGGCCGCCGGGAATTCCGTGAGACTTGGGTCGGCGGCCAGGCGCGCGCTCCTTCTAATCCGAGCGAGGACGCAGACGCACGGGCTCGACGGCACAGTCGGCAAGGTTACTGGCTGCGGCGCGCCCGCGCCATCTGGTCACTCATCCGAGGTTAGGACGTCATGTCCACGTATCGCGCATTGCGGCTCCCTTCGTGCCGGAGATATTGGCGCTCTGGTAGCGGTGGCCGCTCAGCCCCAGATGGCGCGCATTTCCTGCCTCCTCCCGTTGGCGGGATGCGATATGCACCATTCACCGCCCGGAAAGCCGCCAGATGCAGGCATATGAGACGGTTTAGTCACCAAATGCCTATAGGTGAGTGCGAGTGACTATTCGTGCGTAGCTTGCCGAGCCGCGACGGGCTATTCAGGGTCCCGGGACCCTCTCGGGCGGTGACCCGGGCATCCACAGCTATGCCTTCAGGTAGTAAACGTCCCATCCTGGTGCACGCGGCCCAGGTGGGCGGGCCGCCCGTCGGCTTGGGTCAGGCACATGCCGACCAGCATGGTGCGCACCGTCAGCTGCCGCCGACGCACCCGGGGAGCAGGGCCTCGATCCGCGGCGCGACACCGGAGGCATCGACGATCTCCTCGAGCGCCAGTGGAACGGCAACCGGCCTCCGCCGAACGAGCCACCGCGCCTCGGGCTCAGCGTGCTGCTTCGCGCCAACGGTTCCCGTCGAGGAGGTGGCGGACTATTTCAGTCATGGCGGCATCGACCCATCGCCGGCAACGGCGGCTGCGGGAAGTTGTCCGGACAGCCAGCTGAGGTCCGGCGTCTAGAACACAGTGAGAGCGGTACAGCGCAGCAGCGACCCGGGAAGGGCCGTTGCTCGGGCGCTAACTTGGCGACAACCACGACGGCTCGCGCGAGAGGGGGGCGCGGGCTTGCTTTCAGGTAGACCCGCGTTCCGTTACGCGCGGCGCCGTATGCTATCGAACCGGTCGGGGAGTGTGCAAAAAATGGCGGATCTGCCTGGGCTGGTCCGGCCGATGCTGGCGACAGTGCGTCATTACCTGCCCGCCGACCAGGACCGGTACGGGTGGGAGTTCAAGTGGGACGGAGTGCGCGCGATGGCCTACGTCAGCGGCGACCAGATCCGCCTCCTGTCGCGCAACGACAAGGACATGACGGTGAGCTATCCCGAGCTGCACGTGCTCGCCAGCCGGGTCCGAGGCCCGGTCATCCTGGACGGCGAGATCGTGACGTTGCACGCCGGCCGCCCGGACTTCGGGCTGCTGCAATCCCGCATACACGTCCGGCGCCCGGCCCCGCGGCTGATCGACAGCATCCCCGTCCAGCTATACGTATTTGACCTGCTGTATGCCGGCGAGGAACCCCTGTTGGGGCTGCCCTATACCGAGCGGCGGGCCCGGCTGGAAGACCTCGGCCTGGACGCGGACCCGGTCCGGACCCCCGCGTGGCACCCTGGTGACGCGGAGATCGTGCTGGCTGCCAGCCGCCAGCATGACCTTGAGGGTGTCGTCGGCAAACCGCTGACATCCCGGTACAAGCCGGGCCGCCGGCGGGACTGGATCAAGATCAAGAACGTCCGGCACCAGGAACTCGTCATCTGCGGATGGATTCCCGGCAGGGGCCGCCGCGCGGACATGATCGGATCGCTGGTGCTCGGAGGTTACGACGGCGCCCGGTTGCGGTACGCAGGCAACGTCGGCACCGGGTTCACCGGCGCGATGCTGACCGATCTCATGCGCCTGCTGGCCCCGCTCGAGCGGGAGACGAGCCCGTTCACCACGCCGGCGCCGCTCCGCCATACCTATCGGGCACGCTGGGTGGAACCGGAACTGGTCGGCGAGGTCGCGTTCACCGAACGGATCAATGACGGGAGCCTGCGGCATGCCAGTTGGCGCGGGCTGCGCGCCGATATCTACCCCAGGCAGGTGCGCCGCGAAGACTGACTACCACGGTCTGCCCTGGGCAGACCGGGGTCAGCCGGGCCTATGTCGGCTGCGCGCGGCAGGCCGGCGCCGAGATCGTCACGCTAAGTGGCCATGAGCTGACCGAGGGCGAGGAGGCCGCCGCGGCGCAGTTGCGCGAGCTCGCGCGGGAACGGCCGCGCTGACCTGCTCTCCGAGGTCGCGGTCCTCCGGCGCAGATGGTGCGGGTCACGCATAGTCCGGCCCGGCAAGGGTTGGCACGCTGCGCTGGAGCCTTGCCGCGCGTCTTACCCAGCTCCCAACGGGTTCCTCCCGCGCGGCAACCATCATGACGCGAAGCTGACACAAGGGTTGGCGGGAGCTGGCCGCGGTGGTATCCATCGGTGAGTTCGGCTGCGGAGCGCCCGGCCGGGCCGGCGGTCACGTGCTCGGCGGAATCGCGGGCCAGTGACGTAGGCGATCACGGCAGTAGCTTCGGGCTGCGCCGCCCCTCCAGGTCCAGCCGGGCGCGAATACGTTCGCGATGATCATGGTCGCCCTGGCGAGGGTCTCAGGCGACGGCGAGGGCGTCGTCGCCGGGCTCGGCCAGGATGTGATAGGCCTGCGGGAGGATCTCGCAGGCCTCCGGCAGGCAGGCGCGCTTGCTGTTCTTGCGGTCCTTGACCGCGGCGTAGTACCGGTGGTCCGGCGCCGGGGTCCGGGCGTGGGCCTTTCCCGCCTCATAGACCGCCCAACTTAGCGCCGGCGGCCCCTGTGGGATAGCCGATTCGCGTGGGGGCGTGTGCGCCCCTTCGGAGCGTGAGGAGCTCCCGATGCCCGCTGACGCCGATGTAAGGGCGTGGCGACAGCGATGGTTTGCGAAATCCCCCGGCTGGCCGGGGTTCGGTCGGACCTGGCGGCGGTCGATCCGGCGGAGGTAGCCAGCGAGGGAGTGCTGCGCAACTGGGGGCTCCGGCCGACAGGACAGGAAACTGGCGGGCTACGGGTCTGGCTAACCACCAAGGTCGTGGCGGTGCGGCGGCAGGTCAGCGGCGACCCGGAGGACCCGGACGGCCGCGCCTGACAGATCCCGGACGATACGCAGGCCGCCGTGGCAGGGGGCGGGCCTGGCGTTCACGACCGCCCCCGTCCGTAACGGGCGGGCCCATCGATAGTGTGTGGATCGCCCGCCTTGACGGCGAGCCCGCGGGCATCCGAGCCGTACATACGCTCCAATGCGCGCATCGAGTCGGGGCGGTCCGAGCGGAGCAAATCAGCCACGCTGCATCTCCCCTATGTGGTTAACACCAAGGGCGATCAGGTTTGGGCGTATCCGATCTTGTTCAAGCTTACTTCCGGACTCGTGCAGCTTGTCTGCACGCTTCGCGTTCAAGTCCTAAAGTGGCTGCCGCTCCCCCGCTGGGCGATTTTGCACCGAGTCGCCGGCGTCTTCCTGCGCACCCGGTCATGGCTGCCTTACGCATTCAAGAATCGCTAAAACAATGCAGAGACGCTTGGTAGTAGCGCAGGGTGAGGGTCAAGGTAAGTATGAGCATTATTCAAAGGGTTCAACGTGCAATTGATATCGCTTTTCGACGGGACGGCAGTCTGGATCTCTGACCCGCTACCCGGCAAAACCTACACGCGAAATCATTCACCGACACCGAAGCCGCCCAGATCGTAGAGAAATCCGGCGGGTTCGGCGACAAAGGATACCAGGGCACCCGGCTGGTCACTCCCAAGAAGAAGCCGGAAGGAGGAGGCCAAGCAGCGGCTGCAGACGTCCCGTCCCCGGGCGGCCTGCCTGTCCTCGCGAGCGCCGCGGTCACCGAGCCCGGTGACCACGGTCAGCGGCAGAGAGAAACGTGCTTGACCCTGAGAACATCCTGAACCGCATCATTGAGTCTGGTCACCGCCATCTGGTGGGAAGTGACCGCGGCTGTAATGCTGGCGATTATTGCATTGACCGTGACCGCGGGACCCGGGCTATCGAATAGCACCATGTCGGCGCCCGCCTCGATCGCGAGTACCGCGGCCTGCGGCACCGCGTAGCCGGCGTCCTGGACGGCCAGAGCCGACAGCGAGTCGGTCAGGACGAGGCCACCGAAACCGAGCCGGCGTCGCAGCAGCCCGGTCACGGCCGCCGAGGAAAGGGAGGCGGGAAGTGTGCCTGTCAGTCCCGGGATGGTCACGTTGCCCACCATCACGGCGGGCACGCCCGCCCTGATCGCTGCCTCGAAGGGCCGCAGCGACCCGGCTTCCAGCACCGAGAGCGGCGGGACAGACGCGGCCCCGAAGTCGGTGTTGTAGCTGGCCTGGCCCAGGCCCGGGAAGTGCTTCACCACGGGGGTCACGCCTGCTTCGCGCAGTCCCTGAGCGAACGCGACCCCGTAAGCGGCCGCTTCGGGCGCCTGGACGCTGAACGAGCGCGGCCCGTCCGGGTAGGTGGCGTCGGGGCCCGGACTGTCCGACAGGTCGAGCACCGGTGCCAGATCTACGGTCACCCCGGCCGCATGCATTCTGCGGCCGACCTGTTCGGCCAGCGCACGGAGCTGGTCCGCGGTCATCGTGGCGGCCATGGTCCGCGGCCAGGGCAGGTTGCCCACGAGGTTGGCCATCCGCTGGACCTCGCCGCCCTCCTCATCGGTCATGACCAGCGGGGGCAGGCCGCCCAGGGCCGCTTTCCGGAGCGCGGCCAGGTCCGCGGACAGCGTCGGGGGCGCATCCGAGCCGAACAGGACGATCCCCCCGGCGCCCCCAGCGACCAGGGGCTGCACGGCCAGGACGTCGTCCTCCTCCGCAGGCACGACGACGAGCTGAGCCGCCCGCCTTTCGAGGCTCCAGGTGCTGAGCACCGCGGCCGGCGCGCAGGGCGCGGCGGCTGATTGCCGGGCTGACGGCCTAACGGGACTGGCCGCAACCGTCGCGACGACAGCCGGAGCTCCGCCTGTGTCCTCGTGCCATGCGCAACCAGACGCCGCGGCCACCAGCGATGCGGCGACCGCGGCCAGGCGCAGCCCTCTCACCACGAAGTGCGTCCCCGCGCCGACGTCCGTCACCTGGTTGATCTGACAGGAGAGCGAGACCGATCCCGCGGTCGCGCCCGCCGCGGCCCCAGATGATAGTCCAGCGTCCAGTTGGTGCAGGTCTCCCTGGGATTGGGGCCGTACTGGCCCGCCTGAAGGCTCTGGAACGACCCGTCGGCCCCGAAGTTACCCTCGGCGTAGTGTTCGTGCAGTACCATCAACCGCACCGACAGCACGCTGAGGTGGAAATCGGCTAGCCGTGGGTGCGCGGTCGCTGCGCACCGGCTTCGAGCGCGGCCTGGCCTACGCCGGCAACCAGGAGCGCGGTCTCCGCGTCGATGACGATGTTCCGGCGGAGTAGTGGTTCCTGCCCTCGAACGCCATGCGACGGACGACCTGCCCGGCGTGCTGGGGTTCCGGCGAGGCCTGGTCACACCCCGGACTCTAGAGGAAACGGCCCTGGTCCGCCTGCTGGACACGCCGGACTTGCAACGCTTGAAGGAAACTGGGTCCCGGTCGCGGCGGGGGCGGTCCGGGCCGGGTACCAGGTCAGAATGTCCTCGACCACCGACGTCGCCGGGGCCGGTCGCCGCCGTCCCGTGGGGTACCTCTTCTCTCCGGACGGAACGGTCGCCGTTCCTGGAGGAGGCATCCTCTGCCGGGCGCGGCGGTCTTGGCGTCCGGTCAGGGCTACCACTCGGCGCTGCGCCTTCAGGTCGGCCAGACCGGCCAGTTCGAGGACGCGAACGTCACCGTCCAGGGGGCAGGCACCGCGTCCGTCCGTGTCCCGGCAGGTAAGTACCAGGCTAGCGTCGTGGTCGCGGTCATCTGCGCCAAGGCGATGACGGTCGCGGTGACGACCTTGAACGCGCAGGGCACTGGCCCGGTGCGGCCCGACGTTGAAATCCAGGCGGCGGGAACGACCGAACTCACCACGAACGGCTGTCCTTTCACCAAGGGCGGGGTCGCCGTGGGTGTCGGCAGCTGAAACCCCGGTTCGGCACGGCGTCGCTGCCAAGCCGGCCGAGGCATTTGCAGCTGATTTCTCCCGGACAACGCCTCGAGGTTCGACGTAGAAAAATGGGGGATGGACGCACGGTTGGCCGGACCGGGCGCCCGGACCGGTGCTGGTGACCGGTGCGCCGATGTCGCCGGAAGGTAGGTCCCACCCATGGCCGGGGTTGTGCTCAAGGAGGACGTAATGTCCATCTCCGGCGTCCAGAGCGTATCCCGGGCCGCTACTGGCATCCTCCCTCCGGGAGACCCCGAGGATCAGAGGCCGGTGGTGGTGCTGGCCCTAGCCGACGCCACGACCGGTAGAATGAAGGCTCCTCATTCAGGCGCGGAGCGGTGGGGGTTCTGTCATGCCCGTTCGGAGGTACCGGGGCTGAGAAAGGCTGGATGGTTCTCTCGCGGGCCGGACATCGTGTGCGAGCTTTGGACGCCCGGCAGCGGCGGGCCGGCCGGGCGCCTTGACGACCAGACGGTCACGGGCTGCGACGCGAGGTTCCTGTGACCGCGCTGGAGGAGCTGAGAGCCGGGTCGATTGGCGAGGAGGTCGTTTCCCTGCTTGGCCGGACGATCAGGGCGGTGGCCGTCGCCCGGAATTTCCCCCCGCCGGACGACCTGGGTAGCTGGGGACAGGAAGCCGTGGCACGCACGGTGTCGGAGTTCGTAGCCGACTCCCAGACTCCGCGGCGGCTGCTTGACCTCGCCACCGCATGTGCGACCGACCAAGCGCTGGCGGCACGTCTGCAGGGTACGGTCCGCAACTTCCTCGCCGATCTTGGACGCCGGACGCCGCTGGGTAAGCTTGTTGTCCGTATCAACGATGTCCTCGGCCAGCATGAGGAATTCGTCCGCACGCACGGACGCTGGTCTCTTGCTGACGGTGCGGTCGAGCCGGTCGCGGCGGATGTGGACCGCCTTGCCAAAGTAATCGGCTCGCATAAGGTCTCGGCACCCCGGTGGGGCCACGACGCCCGCCGGGCCGCGCCGGTTGCCGATGCCGACACGATTGTCGCGCTCTGCACGGCGTTGCTCGGCGCAGCAGGTGGCTCCGTTACGGCGAGGACGATGGCTGCTTCCATAGGAATGCGCCTGGGCATCGGCCAGGCGCCCGTGTCCCTCGACGCTGCTGCGCTCGACCCAGGGGCGCTCGGAGGATACCCAGTGAGCGACTCGACGGCAGACGCCGCGCTTCGCGAGTCCTGGGCAGCGGAGATCCTGGCGCTCCTCAACGACCGCGAGCGGCTTGCGCTCGCTTGGCCGGAGTACACGGTCCGTGAGCTTGCGCCGGTTCTCGGCGTCGGGCCGTCGCAGGCTCACATCGTCAGAAGGAGGGCGATCGAGATGCTCAGGGAGGAACTCGCACATGATCCCGACGGAGAAGCGGTGGCAAACAGGGTCCTTGCGCTCGCCCGAAGCTGGGCTGAGGAGTGGACAGGGCGGGAAGTTCCAGCGTAGATGGTTCATGCGATGAGCGACGGAGTCAGGCACCCTCTCGACATAGACCTTGCTGACTTTGCAGGCAATCTTGTCGACGAAACGCGCACCGAGGCGCTGCAGGACCATCTCAGCGGATGTCCGCTGTGCCGGATCAAGGTGCGCCGTCTGCGCGACGCGTTCGCCGACCCACCGGAAGCGCAGTTCCGCGCGCGGAGCGGCGCCGGCGTGAGCGCGGGAATCGGCGCCGGGCTTAGCGTCACGGCCCCGCGGGTCTCCGTCGCAGAGGTCAGTTCCGGCCGGCCGGTACCCGGCGAGCTGTGGGCAGCCGGAAATGAGGAGCGGCTCCTAGTACTTGTCCTGCGCGAAGGGAACGGGCGGATACTCGTGGTGCCGGTAACCCTCGACCTTGGGTCCGCCGATGATGAGACGATTGTCGTCGAGGCTGCGCTTTCCCCGTTTGAGATGGCGATCGCTGTATATCCGGCGCTGCGTGCAGAGCTGCCCAGGTTCTCGCTCGTAGCTTGTTTCGGCCAGCTGGTGGAAGCGGACGAGCTTGACCGGCTGCTTGATGGCGGCCTTCGCGGTACGGCACGAGGCGAGCCAATAGACGGCCCTACCGACCCGCGCCTCGAATTCCGCCAGATGCTGGCTGACCATCTGGGGGCGCTTGAGGGGATCGCACCAGGCCCCGACATAGCCGCGGACGCGCCTCCTGCTGGCCCCGAACGCCTCGCTTCGGTGCTAGCTGCGGAACTGCGCGACCGGCGGGGCCAGCGTTGCAGACTCGATCGGCTCCGTTCGTGGGAAGGGCTGGTCCTTGCCTACTCGAAAGGCTGGACACCTGTCGCCACTGTCGACGAACTCGGAACGGTGCTCGTCGTGTTCGACACGCGAACCGGCCTCGCCAGCGGGGACGACTTCAACGCGGCCGTATCGGTACTTACCCGGTACAACTCCACGGGCGTTGTCGTCCTGGCGACGGCGCTCGGCCCCGACGCGGAGCTTTTCGATGCCGCATCTCTCAGCTACGGCATCGGCGTGCCTTCTGGCGAGGCTATACCGCCAGCGCCGCTGCTGTCCGGACTAGCCCCCGCCGACGCCATCGTGAAGTTTCTCGACCAGAGCTCCGCATTGTCCCAAGCCTCGTGGCCGGGCCGCGCTTCCACGGCCCCGTCAGATGTGATCGCTACCCTGTCGCGCTCAGCAGCCTGGGCGGTAGAGGAGGTGGTGCGTACTGGGCGGCGTGCCAAGATCGCGCCGAAGGCCGCCGGGTATGCCTCGGTGGAGGCTCTCGCCCAGGATCTGGAAGACGTGCTGCGAGGCGCACTTGCCGGTGATCCTGTGGCTCAACGTCTTTCTGGTCTTGCCGACAGGAGGAAGCGGTGATCCGGCGGGTCCGGCTGGAGAACTGGCGTGCATACCGCCAGCTGGATCTGCCCGTGGATCCAGGCGTGACTTTCTTGGTCGCCGCGAATGGGGTGGGAAAGAGCTCGCTGCTTGAAGCCGTGCGCTGGACCCTATCGCCCGGCGTGGTGCCCGGCGACCGGACCGTAGTACGGCACGGGCACAACAAGGCCACCGCCACTGTGACCCTGCTTAGTGACCAGGGAGAACTGGAGGTACGGCGGGTCATAAGCTTGCGCGGCAACCGTGGGCTCTCGTCGTCGTTCGACGCCACGCTCAACGGCCGGAAGCTGGACGAGTCCGCTTACGGGCGATTGCTGGCGGAGGCCTGGTCGGCGGACTTGACTTTCGTCTCCAAGACCGCTTTCCTCACCGAAGACTTGCGGGTCGAAGAAGCCGAGCCGGATTTGAGAGCACACCTGTGTCAGGTGTACTCACTCGATGAACTACAGCGTGCGCTCGCGGAGATAGGCCCGGCCCTCAGCCAGGCCAACCGGGAAGTGAAGGCTGCCCGCGCCGAACTCACGGCCACCGCGGAGCAGCTCAACGTCGCAAGGCAGGAGCGGGCCGGGCTCCAGGAGAGCCTGGAAGCGGCCCGATCTGAGATGTCTGCGGCTCGCGAACGGCACGCGGAGGCCCGGCGAGCTGCCGAGCGCGCAACAGCCGCGCAGCGACTCCGTGCCGCAGCGACCGGGTGGGACGAGCAAAGCGCTGCACTCCGCCACGACATCGAAGGGGTGACCGGCTCGCCGGGCGATGAGGCATCGCTCCAGGAGGAGCTCCGTCGGGCGAAGCTTTCGGTGCGCCAGGCCGTAGAGGCTGCCCGGACCGAGCAAGCGCGGCTCCGCGCGCGGCTCGAATCGGCAGAGGAAGCGCTCGCAAGCCTTCGGGCCGCCGGAGCTCAGTGCCCCGTGTGCCTGCGCGCCCTAGACGGCCCTAGCCGCGAGCGGGCAGAACATGCCCACTCAGAAGGCCTTACCGCCGTCCGGGAACTGCTGCAGGCAGCGGACCCGCGGCCACTGGCTGAACGCCTCGACCGGATCGAGGCGCTTGAGCTGCGAGTCGCAGCTCTAGGAGAGCGGCCCGCCCCTGAGGGGGCGGGTAATCTCGACGTTGCCAACGCCAATCTTGTCACGGCACAGGCAGACCTTGAGCGGGCGGCGCGCGGCCTAACGGAACTGGAGGTTGCCGCCCGGTCTGCGGACCGGGACATCGACCAGATCGTGGCCGGGCTCGCTGAAACCGAGGACCTCACCCGACGCTACCGGGAGGTGGCGCTCTTCGAGGCGGCCGAGCAAGCCCTCGGCGCGACGATCAGCTCAGTTCTCGGCGAGCAACTGGCCCCGCTGGCATTGGAGGTTAACCGGCGCTGGCAGTCGGTGTTCCCCGATCGGCCGAACCTGAAGCTGTTGCCCGATGGCACGATGTCCAGGGACGCCGGCGGCTTGCCCCTGGCGTTCACCGCGTTCAGCGCCGGGGAGAAGATGGTGGCCAGGCTGATGATGCGGCTCACGACGCTCCTGGTGACCACGAAAGTGCCGTTCTGCTGGGTCGATGAGCCGCTCGAGCATCTGGATCCGCGGAGCCGGCACCTCGTCGGCTCGATGCTCGCGCACCTGAGCGCGACCCCGGGCCTGGAGCAGGTTTTCGTCACCACCTACGAGGAGCCGCTGGCTCGCCGCCTCGCCGAGTTCCAGCCCGGCCGGGTCCGGGTTGAGTACCTGCGGGCCGAGCACGTCGGCTGAGGGCTGCGGCGCGGTCAGGGCCACGTCAGCTGTGCCCCTGCCCCGGGTCTGAGCGGGCACCGGACGGGGTCTGATGATCCGACGTATTTATCCCGGTTCGTCTGGCGAAGCCGGCTGTACACCGTACGCGCGATCCTTGAGCACTGGGTCATCAGCCAGCAGGGGATGCCGGATCCCCGGTCCGAGCCTGGGCAGCTGCACCTGGAGTTCTGGCGGGTCGAGGCAGCGCCGGGGCCAGGCACCACGGCAGGGGTCTACGAACTGCGCCGGGAAGCCGCCACCAATGCCTGGGCGCTGCGCGGGCGATGACTGATCCAAAGGCCCGCCCCGTCGACGCAGGTCCCGGTCACGAAAGCATGATTATCCTTGGTAAGTTGTTCGTCATCGGGCCAAGCTAGCGTAGCCGACTTGTGTACTTGTTCGAAAATTGCTGTTAAACTCTACCCTGCGTGCTCTAGATCGATGCGGCGCAGATCGCGGATGGAGCTGCCTGGCTTCCTACCATGCGGCGTCGGTCGGCCGGGGATCCAGTTTGCTGGATTCCCGGCTAGCACGGCGCGGTAGGGCCGGGAGGACGGTAGCGGCATGGCGACGGTTTACGGCGAGCCGGTGCACGTTCAGGCAAAGGACGACGGCCGCCCGGCCAGGTTCGTCTGGCGAAGCCGGCTGTACACCGTCTGCGCGATCCTCGAGCATTGGGTCATCAGCCGGGAAACCTGGCGGGACAGCCCCGATGCCGGGCCCGGGCAGCCGGCGCTGGAGTTGCTGGAGTTCTGGCGGGTCGAGGCCGCGCCGGGGCCGGGAACGACGGCGCGCGTCTGCGAATTGCGCAGGCAAGCCGCCACCAACGCCTGGTCCCTGCGCCTGGGCAGCGGCCGACTACCGCGTCGTTGACCGCTCGCGCCAGCAACGGTCTCGGCGGCCAGCCCAGCGGGCAGCCCGGCGGCATGACTTCATGGGCAAGACAAATCGGCTTTGTGGCCAGGTTCCCGTATCGTCACCGGTACATGACATGTAGGTTGCACCGGCAGATCATAAATCGAAGTAAATGAACGACAGAAACGCCGTCCTCAGCTGGGCCCGCTGTCACCGGTAGTCGCCTGGTGCCGGTGTCTACTCTCTCGGCCATGCCCATCGCATCGCTGAGTACCTGGATGAGGCATCCCTCCACCGGCTGGGAGTCCTAGACAGGCTCATCACCAAGACGACGCCGCGCCTGACTCGGCCGCTATCGCCGCCTGTCAGGCATGAGCACCTGCTGGGGGGCGTCGAAGTCCTCAACGCACTTGCCCCTGCCGAGCACGACCGATTCCAGTGGATTGCCGGGCAGGTAGACCGGGATCCCTGTTTCTCCGCCCAGCCGCTGTTTCTCCGCTCAGCCGCTCATTCAGGCGGCGGTACAGCGCACCACCGCCCTGCGCGATACCGCGGTCCATGACCTCGCCGGAAAGCTCGGGCGGGCACATGTCGAGTGCGGTCTTGACGACGTCCACGACGGCGCTCAAGGGTTCGGCGATTGCGTGCCGAACCGCCCTGCCGGAGATCACGGCGGTCTTGCGCAAGCCGCCGACCAGGTCCCGGCCGCGGATCTCGATGTGCGGCTCCTGCGTTGACGGGCAGGCCGATCCGATCGCCATCTTGAGCTGCTCGGCGGTCCGCTCGCCCAGCGTGAGCGAGTACTCCTTATTGACGAAGGCGATGATCGCCTGGTTCATTTCGTGCCGCCGAGGCGGATGGACTGGGAGGCTACGATGCCGCCGTCGTACACGGGGACCGCCTCTATCACTTCTTCTCGCGCAAGGT
>Ga0335081_10012964_pt1 | contig 13488 bp, 9 predicted proteins | sample Lox_Sample_35_FD_206713 | JGI IMG/M metagenome (GOLD analysis project Ga0335081, IMG submission 206713) | Soil microbial communities from Loxahatchee National Wildlife Refuge, Florida, United States - Lox_Sample_3.5 | ecosystem: Environmental > Terrestrial > Soil > Wetlands | place: USA: Florida...
CGCCGGCGAGAAGGGCGGCGCGCTGGCGCGCGTGGCGTACCAGGGCCTGGCCTTCGCCGCCGTCTACGCCGTGTTCCAGCAGATCTTCAAGGTCATCATCGACGTGCCCGGCTACGTGACCAAGGCCACCAGCCGCATCTTCCCCGCCGCCACGGTGAACGCCAACATCACGCCCGAGTACCTGGGCGTGGGCTACATCATCGGCCCCCGCATCGCCGGCGTGCTGGTGGCGGGCGGCGTCCTCGCGTGGCTGGGAATCATCCCGTTGATCGCCGCGCTGGTGCCCGGCCCCACCATCGCCAGCCAGCTGGTCAAGCTGGGAATGCTCGCCAGCGTCGACCGGGCGGGCGCCTACGGCTGGAACCCTGCCACGCAGACCTTCACCGCGCTCAACGAGGCCATCTACCGCGCGTACGTCCGGCAAATCGGCGCGGGCGCGGTTGCCGCCGGCGGGTTCTTCACACTGCTCAAGACCCTGCCCACGATCGTCTCCGCCTTCAAGAGCAGCGTGGCTTCACTCAAGGGCGGCGCCGGGCCGGAAACCACCCGACGCACGAGCCGCGATCTCTCCATCGGCGTGGTGGTGGCGGGGAGCGTCGGGCTCATCGGCATCATGGCGCTCCTGCCGTTCCTGCCGGGCACGTTCGGCGGCCGCATCCTGCTCGGGTTCCTGATCGTGGTCTTCGGCTTCTTCTTCGTCACCGTCGCCTCGCGCATCGTGGGCCTGATCGGCACCTCCTCGAACCCGGTCTCGGGCATGACCATCGCCACGCTGATGGCCACCTGCCTGCTCTTCGTCGGCATCGGCTGGACCGGCGACCTCTACCAGCCGATGGCGCTCTGCGTCGGCGGCATGGTCTGCATCGCCGCGGCCAACGCCGGCGCCACCTCACAGGACCTGAAGACCGGATACCTGGTGGGCGCCACCCCGCGCTGGCAGCAGATCGGCCTGCTCATCGGCGTGGTGGTGGCCTCGCTGGTGATCGGATTCACCATCAAGGTGCTGGACAAGCCGACACTCGACACTGCCACCGGTCTCATCCAGCACCAGATCGGGAGCAAGGAGTTTCCGGCGCCGCAGGGGACGTTGATGGCGACGCTCATCCGCGGGCTGCTTGCGCACAACCTCGACTGGCAGTTCGTGCTGGTGGGCGTGTTCCTGGCGGCGACCATCGAGCTGTGCGGAGTGTCACCGCTGAGCTTCGCGGTCGGCGCGTACCTGCCGCTCTCCACCACGCTGCCCATCTGGGTCGGCGGCGTGATCAAGGGCATCGTCGACCGCCGCTCCGGCGCGCACGCCGAGGCGGCCGGGGAAGACCTGGGACCGGGCAGCCTCTTCGCCACCGGGCTGGTCGCGGGAGGAACCGTGACCGGCACGATCGTGGCCTTCCTGCACTGGCCCGACAAACCCGGACAGCCCTCCTGGCTGGACCCCGCAGACTTCAGCAGCCGGATCACCGGCGCCATCGGCGGAAACGGCTACCAGATTCTCGGCGTCGTGCTCTTTGCGATCATGGGGGTGGTGCTCTACCGCGTCGCCCGCAAGCCGCTGGACGTGAAGCTGTGAAGTACGTCGTCACCTACGAGTCCGCGCCCGACTTCATGACCAAGGTGCCCGCGCACATCGAGGCGCACCGCGCGCTGTGGCGGAAGTACCAGGCCGAGGGCACGCTGCTGCTCATCGGCCCGTTCATCGACGCGCCGGGCACCGCCATGGGCGTGTTCCGCACGCGCGACGCGGCCGAGCGGTTCGTGAAGGAAGACCCGTTCGTGCTCAACGGGCTCGTCTCGCGCTGGACCATCCGCGAATGGAACGAAGTGCTGATGCCCTAGCGATCCGGCGGCGGCGGCTCCTCGGTGCCCACCTCGATGGCGAGCACCGCCCCGGTGACGAGCGTGGCCGCGACGTCGCCGCGATGGTGACCGCAGCCGACGAGCATCGGGACGAGCAGGAGCCATCGCATGCCCGGTGGACCGGCGCGCGGTGGCAGCGGCCACGCAGGGCCCTCGCCCCACCCGGGGGCGAGGGCGGGGGCAGGACCGGCCGCAGCTCTCGCGGGAGTGGGGGTGGGCTTGTGTCGCGTGGGCCCGAAGGGCGCCACGCGACTGAGCGGCGCGGACGCGCCGCGGGAACCAAAAAAAAATCATTTTTTTTCAGCCGACCGAGGATCCACCTTGAACGCGCCGGTCTTCGGGTCGAACGAGAGCCGGAACTGCGCGCCGTCGGCCGCCTTGAAGTCGACGTGATGCTCGAACACCGACCGCGCCTCGTGGATGAGGAACTTCAGGTATTCGCGGTTGGTCTCCTGCATCGCCTTGAGCGCGGCCAGGCCTGCGGCATCTCCACTCAGATTCATCACGTGCGACTGTATCAGAAGCGCGTTATCTTGCGCCCCTTCCATGAACCGGCAACCGACACGCCACCCGGACCGCTTCGTCGACCGCCACCTCGGGCCCGACCCGAAGGAAGTGGAGGAGATGCTCGCCACGCTCGGCCTTGGAAGCCTCGCCGAGTTGATCGATCGCACCGTGCCGGCCAGCATCCGCCTGCAGCGGGCGCTCGACCTGCCGCCGGGCCGCTCCGAGTTCGGCCTGCTGCGCGAGGCCGAGCAGATCGCCGCGAAGAACCAGGTGTTTCGCAGCTACATCGGCATGGGCTATTCGGACACCGTCCTGCCGCCGGTCATCCTCCGGAACATCCTCGAGAACCCCGGTTGGTATACGCAGTATACTCCGTACCAGCCGGAGATCTCGCAGGGCCGGCTCGAGGCGCTGCTCGACTACCAGCAGATGGTCGAGGACCTGACCGCCCTGCCCGTCGCCAATGCCTCACTGCTCGACGAGGCCACCGCCGCTGCCGAGGCGATGACCATGTTCCACAACGTCGCGAAGAGCGACAGCAACCGGTTCTACGTGGCGCCCGACTGCCACCCGCAGACCATCGACGTGGTCCGCACGCGCGCGCGGCCGTTCGGCATCGAGATCGTCTCGACGCTCGACAAGCCGGTGTTCGGCGCGCTGCTGCAGTACCCCGCGACCGACGGCGCCATCCGCGACCCGCGGCCGCTGATCGGGAAGATCCACGCGCAGGACGGCCTCGTGGCCATCGCCGCCGACATCCTCTCGCTCTGCCTGCTGACGCCGCCGGGCGAGCTGGGCGCCGACTGCGCGGTCGGCTCCACCCAGCGATTCGGCGTGCCGATGGGCTACGGCGGCCCGCACGCGGCGTACTTCGCGACGAAGAGCGAGTTCGTCCGGCACATGCCCGGCCGCATCATCGGCGTGTCGATCGACGCGCAGGGCAGGACCGCGCTGCGCATGGCGCTGCAGACGCGCGAGCAGCACATCCGCCGCGAGAAGGCCACGAGCAACATCTGCACCGCGCAGGCGCTCTTGGCGATCATCTCGGCGATGTACGCGGTCTACCACGGGCCGAAGGGCCTGAAGGCCATCGCGCAGCACGTCCACCGCCTCGCGGCCCAGCTGGCGCGCGGGCTGACCAAGGCGGGCCTCAAGCTGCGGCACGAGCTCTTCTTCGACACCCTCGCCATCCAGGTCCCCGGTGCAGGCGCCGCGCAGCGCGTGCTGGCCGCGGCCGAGCAGCGGCAGATGAACTTCCGCAAGCTCGACGACCAGACCGTGGGCATCGCGCTCGACGAGACCACCACGCCGGAAGATATAGTTGATATACTAAATGTATTCGGCGCCGGCGAAGCGGCGGCTGACGAGGCGCGCATCCCGGCGGAGCTGCAGCGGACCAGCGCATATCTCCAGCATCCCGTCTTCAACACGCACCACAGCGAGACCGAGATGCTGCGTTTCCTGAAAGCGCTCGAGTCGCGCGACCTCTCGCTCACCCGCAGCATGATCCCGCTCGGCAGCTGCACGATGAAGCTCAACGCCACCGCCGAGATGCTGCCGGTGACGTGGCCGCAGTTCGGCCGCCTGCACCCGTTCGCGCCGCGCGCACAGGCGCAAGGGTACGCGCAGATCTTCTCGGAGCTGGAGGCGATGCTCGCCGAGATCACCGGCTTCCCCGGCGTGTCGCTGCAGCCGAACTCGGGCGCGCAGGGCGAGTACGCCGGTCTTCAAGTCATCAAGGCCTTCCACGAATCGCGCGGCGAAGGCCACCGCAACGTGTGCCTGATTCCGCAGTCGGCGCACGGCACCAACCCGGCGTCGGCGGCCATGGTCAACTACCGCATCGTCGTCATCAAGACCGACGAGCACGGCAACGTCGACGTGGCCGACCTCGAGCAGCAGGCGGCCGCGCACGCGAAGGAGCTGGCCGCCCTGATGATCACCTACCCCTCGACGCACGGCGTGTTCGAGGAGGAGATCAAGCGCATCTGCGAGGTCGTCCACCGCCACGGCGGCCAGGTGTACATGGACGGCGCCAACATGAACGCGCAGGTCGGCCTCTGCCGGCCGGGCGACTTCGGGCCGGACGTCTGCCACCTCAACCTGCACAAGACCTTCTGCATCCCGCACGGCGGCGGCGGCCCGGGCATGGGGCCCATCTGCGCGGCGAAGCACCTCGCGCCGTTCCTGCCCGGCCATTCCGTGGTGCACACCGGCGGGGAGCACGCCATCGGCGCGGTCTCGGCCGCGCCGTGGGGCAGCGCGAGCATCCTGCTCATCTCGTGGGCCTACATCAAGATGATGGGCGCCGAGGGCCTCAAGCGCGCTTCCGAGCTCGCCATCCTCAATGCCAACTACGTCGCGCGCCGGCTCGACGAGCACTTTCCCGTGCTCTACAAGGGCAAGCACGGCTTCGTCGCGCACGAGTGCATCGTCGATCTGCGCAAGGTGAAGCGCGACGCTGGCATCGAGGTGGACGACGTCGCCAAGCGCCTCATGGACTACGGCTTCCACGCGCCGACCACCAGCTTCCCCGTCATCGGCACGCTGATGATCGAGCCCACCGAGAGCGAGCCGCGCGCCGAGCTCGACCGCTTCTGCGAGGCGATGATCGGCATCCGCGAGGAGATCCGCGAGATCGAGACCGGCAAGGCGCCGCGCGACCGGAACGTGCTCAAGGGCGCGCCGCACACCGCCGAGGTGCTCACCGCCGACGCGTGGGACCGGCCGTACTCGCGCCAGCACGCGGCATACCCGGCGCCGTGGGTGCGCGCTCACAAGTTCTGGCCCGCGGTGGGTCGGCTCAACCACGTCTACGGCGACAAGAACCTCATGTGCAGCTGCCCGCCGCCCGAGGCGTACAGGTAAGGCTTCGAGCGCACGGCGGAGACGCGGAGCAGCTACTTGCCCTGCCGGTCCTCGCGGCGATCTTCGCGCCGATCCTGCCGCAGCTCCCGCCGGTCCTGCCGCTTCTCGCGCCGATCCTCGCGCGTCTGCTTCTCGTCCGCGCGCAGTTGCGTCTTGTCGGCCTTCAGCTTCGACTTATCCGCAGCGACCGCGTCGGCATTGCCTGCCGCCTTGTCGGCCGCGAGCTGCTTGCGGTCGGCGCGCACCGACTGCCGGTCGGCCTTGTCCTTCGCCTTGTCCGCCTTGACGGTCGCCCGATCCGACTGCAGCTTGGCCTTGTCCGCCGCCACTTTCTGATCCGCCGGGTCCTGGTCGTCGGCCCGCGCCGCCGCCCCGCAAAGAAGCATGCCCGCCAGCACCGCGCTCACCATGTTCCGCATCATCGTGTCCTCCTGTTGCCAGTAGAACCCGGCGCCATCGAAGCCGGTTAAGCCCCGAGTCTCATCGGTCGAGTGACCGACGACATCTGCCTACATCCGACTATCTTGCGCGCGCCGCAGTGCGCCATCAGTCGGAGTGTCCATGCGTTACGCTCTTCTGGCCGTCGCTTTGTGCGCCGCTTCCGCCGCGCGCGCCGACTTCATCGATCTCTACGCCAACACTCAGGACGTGCCGGAGAACAAGGCGCCGCGTGTGGGCAACTCCAGCATGGTGCTCATCCCGGTGCAGATCGACTACGGCAACTTCCAGCCGGTGGACATGGATCGCCTGCACGTCTTCTTCGAAGGCGCGCACGCCACGCAGGGCCTGACCTTCCGCCGCTACTACGAGACGGCCTCGAACGACCGGTTCCACCCCGCGGTCACCGTCGCGCCGCTGGTCGAGTACCAGGGCTGCCCGTCGACGATCCACACCAGCGGCTGCACCATTCCCCGCGGCGACGTCAGCTCGCTCTCGCAGGGCGTGGACTTCATCCGCGACGTGATCAAGCGCTCGCACGACGAGAACCAGGTCGACTTCAGCAAGTTCGACGTCAACGGCATCCAGGGCGCACCCGACGGCACCGTCGACGGCGTGATGATCCTCGTCAACGCGCCGGGCGTCGGCATCGCGCTGCCCATCGAGTACGTCAACAGCGGGTCGGACCTGAACGGCGGCACGGGCGGCCCGTTCGTGCTCGACGGCGTGCGCATTCCATACGTGTCGCTGGGCTCGAGCGAGTACGTGCTGCTGCACGAGTTCGGCCACCTGCTCGGCTTCGCCGACCTGTACTACGAGCACCCGTCCGCGGGCGACCGGTACCCCAACTGGGGCGGCCTGCACTTCTCGCTGATGGGCGACTACGACTACACGGCCGACGTGGCCCTGCCCGACGCCGAGAGCCGCCGCGCGCTCGGCTGGCAGCCGCACGTGGTCGTCAGCGGCACGCAGTCGATCACCCTCGCGCCCGCCGGCTCCGGCGGCGTGGCCGTGAAGCTCGGCATGATGAACGACGCGCACCGCGAGTACTTCCTCGCCGAGGTGCGCGGGCCCGCCGAGGGCGTCGACACCGGCATCAAGGACGCCAAAGGCAACCCCACCTGGGGCCTCGCCGTCTACCACGTCGACTGGAGCAAGGGTCCCCGGCCGCAGACGGGCGAGTGGACCAGCCGGCTGCTCTACTGCCTCGACTGCGATCCGTTCCACCCGTTCATCGGCAACGTCGAGTCGAGCGGCGGCTTCTTGCTGGTGAACGACGGCGCGCAGAACGGCGCGCAGGCCAGCCCGAGCCCGGCGCCGGACGACATGGTGCTGTTCCACGGCGGCTCGCTGGAGTCGCTCGACAACGCGCAGCCGCTCTCGCCCGACAACCGCTACGTGGCGAGCAACTACTACGACGGCACCCCGAGCGGCGTCTCCATCCGCGACATCACCGTCAACGCCGACCATACGGTGACCGCCACCTTCACCGCGCCGGCGGTGGACGACCCGTGCGCCGACGTGAGCTGCGCAGCCATGGAGCAGTGCATCGCCTCGGGCGCGCTGGCCGGCAACTGCGCCGCGCTCGAAGTGGCCGTGCCGGACGCCGGCCCGGCGCCGGTGCTGACACCCGGGTCCGGGTGCTCCACCTCGGGAGCTCCGGGTTTTGCCGGAGGCCTGCTGCTCGCGCTGCTCGGCCTCGCGGTCGCGCGCCGTCGGCAGCCGGCGGCCTGAACAGGCGGCCAGCGCCGGTCAAGTTCCTGGCCGTAGGGGCCCGGATCTCAGCCCTTCCCCGGATACGCCCTTGACGGAAAAGTTGCCTTCGCAGCAGTCGGGCCGTCATTGTTGCCGGCATGCTGGACGAAGGCCTGCGGTCGCTCATCGCTCTGCATGGCGTCGGCGAGACCCGCTCGCGCGGGATCCTCATCGTCGACGATGAGCGGCCGAACCTCACCGTCCTGCGAAACTTTCTCGAAGCCGGCTACCGCGTCCACGAAGCGACGTCGGGCAAGGAAGGCCTCGAGATTGCCGCTCAGGAAGACCTGGACGTGGTCATCACCGACCAGCGCATGCCGGAGATGTCCGGTGTCGAGATGCTCGAGGAGCTGCGTCAGCTCAAGCCTGACGTGGCGGGCATCGTGCTCACCGGCTTCACGGATCCCCCGGCGCTGATTTCGGCCATCAACCGCGCCCGGGTCTTCCGCTTTCTCAAGAAGCCGTGGCAGCCCGACGACATCCTCGAGGCGGTCCGGCAGGCCAGCGAGCACGTCTACCAGACGCGGGCCATCCGCAGCCTGGTGGCCATGCTCGCCGGCAAAACCCGCGAGCTCGACGCAAGCCTTGCGCAGGTCAAAAAAACCCAGCAGCAGCTGCTCCACCTCGAGCGATTGGGCACCATGGGCCGGCTGGCCTCCGGCGTCGTGCACGACTTGCGCAACCTGATGGTCAGCCTCGGCTACATCGAGAGTGTGCTCCAACAGAGGGAAATGGCATCGGATGTGCTGGAGAGCGTGCACGTGGGCATGCAGGGCGTCACCAACCTGATCCAGACCCTCGAGGCCATGCACGCCTTCGCGCGCGGCGGCGGGTTGTCGCTGGAGAAGTGCAAGCTGGAGCCCTCGTCGGTCATCCACGACGCCATCGCCATCTCGCGGATGGACCTCAGCTACCGCATGCACAAGGTTGCGGTGAAGGTCGAGAACGATCTGCCGCCCGTGAACGGCGACCGGCAGAAGCTCACCCAGGTGATGGTCAATCTATTGAGGAACGCGCTGCAGGCCACCGAGCAGTGGCGGCACGTCAGCGTCGAGGCTTCGCGGCGGAACGGCCACGTGGTGTTCGCGGTCGAGGACGAGGGTCCCGGCGTGCCGAGCGAACTGCGCGAGCAGCTCTTCAAGCCGTTCGTCTCCAGCAAGGGCGATCAGGGGCTGGGGATGGGCCTGTACATGGCGAAGCTGATCATCGATTCGCACCAGGGGGAAATCGCGGTCCTGGATCGTCCACAGGGCGGAGCGCGGTTTGAGGTGCGCCTTGCGGCAGTCCAGGAGCACCCGTGACCGTCCCCCTCCACCGGATCAAGAACTACGAAGAGCTCGACGGCGCCCAGGGGCGCGAGGTCTTCTTCCGGCCCCATCGGTACCGGGCCGGGGACCTGTTGCCGCTGATCGCCAACGTCGACGTGCAGCGCAAGGACAAGGAGCCCGTCCGCTCCACGCTGGTCGACATTTCGCAGAACGGCGTGGCGTTCGAGTGGGCGCAGCCGCTCGACCCGATCGCGGTCGGCGAGCTGATCGGGCAGATGACCATCGGCTTCGACGAGCACGTCGCCTACCGCGGCGAGGCGCGGGTGGGCTCGGTGCGCGAGCAGGCCGGCGTGCTGGTGGTGGGCGTGTCGTTCGTCGACCAGCTCATCGACATCGACGAAGTGCTGCAGCTGCGCACCATCCGCTCGTGGATGGGCAAGGACGGGCGCGGGCTGTCGCTGAACGAGCGGCCGTGGAGCGTGGCCGGCTACCCCGAGTTCAAGGCGATGATCGCCGACCTCGCGCTCTACTTCGAGGACGCGCACGAGCAGATGGCCGAGCTGGAGGGCGCGCTCTCGTGGAACGTGGTGCAGGGCGAGCTGCGCACGCCGGCGCGGCAGGCGCTGGTCGACCGCGTCAAGCGCGACTTCGCCGCCGAGGTGGTGCGCAAGAGCGATAGCATCGATCAGGCGCTGCGCGAGGTGCCGGCCGCGCACAAGAAGCCGCTGCAGGAGTTCGCGCTGCGGCACGTCGACAAGTTCCTCATGCAGGCGCCGTGGATGCACCGCGCGCGGCACAAGCCGTTCGGCTACCCGGGCGACTACGAGGTGATGCGCTTCGTCTACGAGCGCGACTTCGAGGGGCCGTCGCTGTTCGCCAAGGCGGTCGGCTACGGGTTCCTGCAGACCAAGGCCGCGCTGGCGGTGAAGTACCGCAAGGATCTGGTCAAGTCGCGGCTGCGCGCCATCATCGAGGCGCGCGGGCGCTCGCCGCAGCCGCTGCGCTTCTTGTCGATCGCCGCCGGGCCGGCGCAGGAGCTGTACGAGCTCTTGAACGAGTTCGACGAGCTGCCGGTGCCGCTGGAGATCGTGCTCTTCGACCAGGACAAGGGCGCGCTCTCGTACGCCTACCGCCGGCTCAAGCCGCTGGCGGAGCAGAAGTTCGGCGAGCAGGTGAAGATTCTCTACCTGCACGAGTCGATCAAGCGGCTGCTGCGCGACGCCGAGCTGTTCGCGACCTTCGGGCAGTTCGACGCCATCTACTCCGTCGGCCTGTTCGACTATCTCCAGACGAACACCGCGGTGGTGCTGACCCGCAGCCTGTTCGCGCGGCTCGCGCCCACCGGCGCGCTCTACATCGGCAACATGGCGCCGGAGAACCCCTCGCGCTGGTTCATGGAGACGCACCTCGAGTGGCACCTGATCCACCGCACCCGCGCCGAGCTGAGCGAGATCGGCCGCCGCGGCGCGCCGGCGGCGCAGGTGAGCGTGCTCGAGGAAGAGGCCGGCGTGAACCCGTTCATCGAGCTGCGCGCGCCGTGAATTCGGGCTCGCACGTCGGCATCGACCGGCTCGAGTCCCGTTCCGAAGCGTGGCGTCTGGAGCGCAACCGCAGCGGCATGCGGGCGCTGCTCTGGATCGTCGTCTCGCTCTATCCCACCTTCGGCGTGCTCGACTGGCTGCTGGCGCCGCGGCGCGCGCTGGCGCTGCTCTGGGGTACGCGCGCGCTGGTGACCGGCGTTTCGCTGGTGATGTTCCGGCTGGTGAAGCGCCCGGCGTTCGACCGGCACGCCGACCTCATCTCGTCGACGTACATGCTGCTCTGCTCGGTGGGCATCTCGCTGATGACGGTGTTCATGGGCGGGCTCGCCTCGCCCTACTACGCCGGCCTGACGCTGGCCATCGTCGCCACCGGCCTGCTCTTCGTCTGGCCGGCGCGCACCATCGCCTGGACGCACAGCCTGATCGTGCTGTCGTTCATCGTGCCCAACCTGATCGACCGCGAGCCGGTGAGCCTGATCACCGCGCTGTCGAACCTGGCGTTCCTGATCTCGACCGCGATCATCACCGGCATCGGGCAGCTGTTCCTCTACCGGTCGCAGCGCGAGACCACGCTGAACCAGCTCAAGCTCGAGGACACCAAGGCGTCGCTCGAGCGCGCGCACTCGGAGCTGAAGCAACTCGATCACTACAAGTCGCAGCTGTTCGCCAACATCACCCACGAGTTCAAGACGCCGCTGGCCATGGTGCTGGCGCCGCTGGAATTGATCCTCGCCGGCGAGATGGGCGAATTGACCGCGGCGCAGCGGACCACGTTCCAGTCGATGTTCCGCAGCGGGCTGAAGCTCCTGAAGATGATCGGCGACCTGCTCGACCTGTCGCGGCTCGAGGAGAGCAAGCTGCGGTTGAAGGTCGCCGAGCACGACCTGTGCGACTACCTGCGCGGCCTGGTGGCGCAGGTGGAGCCGCTGGCGCAGCGCAAGGGCATCGAGCTGCGGCTGGCACTCGACGTGCCGTCGCTGATGGTGTGGTGCGACCTCGAGCGCGTGGAGCGGGTGTTCTTGAACCTGCTCTCCAACGCGACCAAGTTCACGCCGCCGGGCGGGCACGTGACGGTGCGGGTGCGCGAGGGCGGGCCGCGCGCGATGGTGGTGGTGCAGGACGACGGGCCGGGCTTCCCGCCGGAGAAGGCCGAGCAGATCTTCGAGCGCTTCTACCAGGTGGACATGGGCGGGACGCGCCGGTACGGCGGCACCGGCATCGGGCTGGCGCTGGCGAAGGAGATCGTCGAGCTGCACGGCGGGCGCATCTGGGCCGAGTCGGGCTCGGGCGCGCGGTTCACCGTCGAGCTGCCGCGCGACCGCGAGCACTTCCGGGCGGAGGTGCTCGACCGGCGCGGCGCGCAGCGCGACCTGGGCGGGTCGGGCCAGCGCGCGAACGATCGCGGGCTGATGGACTTCGCCGTGCAGATGGCGGCGCGCGACGAGTACCGGCTGCTCGACATCGCCGAGGCCACCGAGCGGCGCGCGTCGATGCGCGACGCCGACGAGCACCTGCGGCCGCACGTGGCGCTGGTGGTGGACGACACGCCGGACATCATCCGGCTGGTGCACGGCGCGCTGCGCTCGCACTTCAAGGTGCTCGCGGCGGAGGACGGGCTGAAGGGCTTCGAGATGGCGGTGCGCGAGCGGCCCTCGCTCATCGTCAGCGACCTGATGATGCCGGGCATCGACGGGCTCGAGCTGACGCGGCGGCTGCGCGCGGACGAGGCGACGAAGCACATCCCGGTGCTGATGCTCACCGCGAAGGGCGATCTCGACGATCGCGTCGCCGGCCTGGAGACTGGCGTATCGGCCTACCTGGCCAAGCCGTTCTCGCCGCGCGAGCTGCTCACCACGGCGCGTGCGCTGGTACAGGCGCAGAGTACGACGGCCGACCTGGTGCTGACGCAGCGGATGGATTCGCTGGAGATCGTCGCGGGCGGGCTGGCGCACGAGATCAACAATCCGCTCAACTACCTGAAGAACGCGCTCGCGCGCGTGCGCATGGACGCGGAGGAGCTGCTGTCGGGCAAGGCGACCGACACCGCGGCGGTGGCCAGGCGCATGCGCGAGTTGTTCGACATCGCCGAGGGCGGCATCAAGCGCATCGCCGGCACGGTGGAGCTGATGTCGTCGTACAGCAAGGCCGGCTACTCGCGCGAGCTGCGGCCGCACGACGCGTTCGCAGCGGTGCGCGAGACGGTGGCGCTGGTGCTGCCGGCGACGGGGCGCGCGGTGAAGGTGGAGACGGAGTTCTCCGGCGACGGCGTGCTCGAGTGCGTGCCGGAGGAGTTCAACCAGGTGATCTCCAACCTGCTGCAGAACGCCATCGAAGCGTCGCCGGACGTGGCCGGCCTGGTGCGGGTGCGCGGCTGGCGCGAGGGCGAGCTGCTGGTCCTCTCGGTGAAGGACAACGGGCCGGGCGTGAAGGCGGAGGACCTGCCGCGCATCTTCACGCCGTTCTTCACCACCAAGGGGCCGGGGCGCGGCATGGGCATGGGACTGACCATCTCCTGGCGCGTGGCGAAGAGCCTCGGCGGCACGCTCGAGGTGCTGCCGGGGGCGGGCGCGGAGTTCGTGCTGCGGGTGCCGGTGAAGCAGGCACAGCTGCGCGCGGCCTCCTGAGCGTCAGCTCTTCTTCTTCGCCAGCAGCGCCACCTTGTTCTTCGCCGAGAGCACCTGCGCGCGCATGGTCTCCGCCTGCCGCGCCACGTCTTCGATGCCTTTCTCGCCGGCGGCTTGCTGCAGCGCCGCCGCGTCGCCGGCCACCTGCTGCATGCGCTGCTCGATCTGCCCCAGATCGGCGCCGGCCTTCAGCCCCTGCTGTACGTCCTTGGTCATTTGACCAAGAGCGGCCATGCGGTCCAGCACCTGGGCGAACTCGCCGCGGCGGGCGGCGATCTGCTGGGCTCGCGCGATCAGCGCCGCCGCGTCCGCCTCCTGCTTCTGCCGCGCGGCCAGCAGGGCGGCGTTGAGCTTCTGCACCTGCGCGGAGATGCGGTCCTGGCTCTCAGCCGCGCGCTGGAGCGCCTCGGTGGCGGTCTTCAGGCTCTTCTCGGTGTTGAGCTTCACCCTGCCCGCCTGGTCGGCCAGCTCCTCGAATCGCCGCAGCTCCTGGTCGAGCTGCAGCGCCGCCTCCGCCAGCTCACCGGACTTCCCCGATTTGGTCATTTGACCAAATTAACCCCTGGTGCCCGCACCGTCCGCCGCGGCCGTGCGTTACAGTCGCCCCATGAGCGAACTGAGCGAGTTCCTCTC
>Ga0335081_10012966_pt1 | contig 13487 bp, 13 predicted proteins | sample Lox_Sample_35_FD_206713 | JGI IMG/M metagenome (GOLD analysis project Ga0335081, IMG submission 206713) | Soil microbial communities from Loxahatchee National Wildlife Refuge, Florida, United States - Lox_Sample_3.5 | ecosystem: Environmental > Terrestrial > Soil > Wetlands | place: USA...
TCGCGCTCGAGCGTTCCGACGCGATCGACGTGATCCGCGCGCTTGCGGCGCGCAACTATCGCGGCGCCGTCCAGGTGATGAGCGGCCGCGACCCCGCGCTGCAGGAGCACGTCAAGCGCGTCGGCGAGCAGCACGGGCTCACCATGCTGCCGCCGCTGCCCAAGCCGTTCCGGGCGCACCACGTCCGCGCCATGGTCCAAGCCTATTTCGCCAAGCTGTCGACGCAGGATTGCCGCCCCGGGATGCAAGCGCCGCCTCCGCCGGCCGAGCCGGCGGCCGCCGCGGACGGCCTTCCCCTCGCCGAGGTCCTCGGCAACGACTGGCTGCGCTTCTACTACCAACCGAAATTCGATCTGCAGAAGCGGCAGATCGCCGGCGCCGAGCTGCTCGCGCGCTGTCAGCATCCCGAGCGCGGCATCCTGCTTCCCGACTTGTTCATCCCGAACGCCGATGAAGCCAGCATGCGCGAGCTGACCGAGCGCGCGCTCAGGTCCGCGCTCGAGGATTGGACCGCGTTCGCCGAAGCGGGCTTTCCGATCAAGCTCGCCCTCAACGTGTCGGTCAACGACCTCGTGAAGGTGCCGATCCACGCCATCGCCCGCGAGCTGCGGCCGAGCGACTGGCGATGGCCGGGACTGATCCTCGAGCTCACCGAGGACCAGGCGGTGCGCGACATCGCGTTCACGCACGAGATCGCGACGCAGCTGCGCATCTACGACATCGCGCTCGCGCTCGACGATTTCGGCGCGGGCTACTCGCACTTGAGCCGCCTCAAGGAGCTGCCGTTCGCCGAGGTCAAGCTCGACCGCAACCTGGTCGCCGACTGCGGCGAGGACGTCAACAACCGCTCGCTCTGCCGGGCCGCGATCGAGCTCGCGCATCAGTTCGGCGCGACCGTGGTGGCGGAAGGGATCGAGAAGCCGTCCGAGCTGCAGGCGCTGCTCGAGATGGGCTGCGACATCGGCCAGGGATTCGTCTTCGCCCACGCGTTGCCGCTCGACCGGCTCATCGCCATGCTCAAGGACCTGGCGCGAAAGACCGCGCACGCCTGATCGCCGCCGGGCCGGATCATGACGCCCGCCGCCAGACATTCCGATTGACATTTAATAAGTGTACACTTATGGATCAGCCATGCCCGCGGCCGACATCGCCCTCGTCATGCGATCGCTCGCCGACCCGACCCGCCGCGCGGTGTTCGAGCAGATCGTCACCGCGGGCGAGGCGACGGTCGGCGCGCTGACGCGCGAGGCCGGAGTGTCGCAGCCGGCGGTCTCGCAGCATCTGCGGGCGCTGCGCGAGGCTGGGCTCGTGGCGGAGCGGCGCGACGGGCGCAACGTCCACTACCGCGCCGCGCCGCGCGGGCTCGCGCCGCTGGTCGACTGGCTCGGCCTCTACGGCGTGTTCTGGCGCGAGCGCTTCGCCAACCTGGAAACGCTGCTGCAGGAGATCGATCATGCTCCCGAACGCAAAGGCCGCAACGCGCGACATCGTCGTCGACGGCGTGCTGCCGCAAGCGCCTGAGGTCGTCTGGCGGGCGCTCACCACCGCCGACCTGATCGGCCGCTGGCTGATGCCGAACGATTTTGGGTGATCGACGCGGAAGCGGCTCAAGCGGCGGGGCACGCCCGGCCGTAGCCCGCGTCGCCGCCACGGACCGGACGCTCGCCGGTGCCGCGGCACCGCGTGCGCAGGCGCCTTCGCTCCCTCGCGCCGACGAACGGGTTCCATTGCACGCGAATGCCTGCTCCGCGTCGCTCGCGTGGCACGGATATATCCGTTGGGATATAACGATGCGGGCGCGCGCGCATGCGGTTTTACGCGCGATCAATTTTGCGCGATGACGTGTCCATTCGTGAAGCGGTCTCGTTTGACAGGTAGCGCCGCAATGTCGGCGGCGTGCCAACCCGACATCCGATCAACCCCCGAGGCAACCTGACATGTGGAGCATCGCCATGGCGAGCACCGGATCGACCAGCCCACGCGTTCCGCAACCCGAGCGCCACGCCCGCAGCCGCGCGCACACCGTCTTGCTGGCGTCGGCGTCCGCCCTCGCGGCCCTGGTCGCCGCCGGCGGATCGGCGCCGGCGCAGTCCGCCGGCCCCGCCGCGTCGGCCTGCCCCGGCGACAATGGCGGGATCACACTGTCGCCCGGCTTCTGCGCGACGATCTTCGCCGACAATATCGGCCACGTCCGCCACATGGTGGTCGCGCCCAACGGCGTGCTCTACGTCAATACCTGGAGCGGCCGCTATTTCCGCAATGTTCCCCCGCCGCCCGGCGGGATGCTGGTGGCGCTCAAGGACACGAGCGGGAACGGCCGCGCCGACAAGATCGAGCGGTTCGGCCCGAGCCTCGCGGAGGGCTCGGCGGGCGGCTCCGGCATCGCGATCTACAATGGCGCCGTCTATGCCGAGCAGAACGACAAGATCGTCCGCTTCCAGCTTCCGACCGATGCGGCCGAGATCGCGCCGAAGGGTCAGTCGGAGACCGTCGTCTCCGGCATGCCGCTGACCGGCGATCATCCGATGCATCCCTTCGTGATCGACAGTGCCGGCCACATCTATGTCGACGTCGGCTCGGCCACCAACGCCTGCCAAACCGAGAACCGCGTGAAGGGCTCGCCCGGCCATGACCCGTGCACCGAGCTCGAGACCCGCGCCGGCACCTGGCGCTACGACGCCAACAAGACCGATCAGCATTTCTCCGCCGCCGACCGCTATGCGACCGGCATCCGCAACGGCGAAGGTTTTTCGTTCGATGCCTCGGGCCAGCTCTACGCGACCCAGCACGGCCGCGACCAGCTCGCGCAGAACTGGCCGAAGCTCTACACCGTGCAGCAGAGCGCGGAGCTGCCCGCCGAGGAGGTCGTCGCCGTCAAGCAGGGCGGCGATTACGGCTGGCCGGAGTGCTATTTCGACCAGAACCAGAAAAAGCTCGTGCTCGCCCCCGAATATGGCGGCGATGGCGGCCACAAGGTCGGCGTCTGCGCCGACAAGACGCCGCCGGTCGCGTACTTCCCCGGGCACTGGGCGCCGAACGATCTGCTCGTCTACACCGGCAAGGCGTTTCCCACCGCCTATCAGGGCGGCCTGTTCGTCGCCTTCCACGGCTCGTGGAATCGCGCGCCGCTGCCGCAGGGCGGCTATGACGTGGCGTTTCAGCCGATGCGGGACGGCAAGACGGATGGCGATTTCATCGTCTTTGCCAACGGCTTTGCGGGCGCCATCCGCGAGCCGGGGCGCGCCGCCTTCCGCCCGACCGGCCTCGCGATGGGGCCCGACGGCTCGCTCTACATTTCCGACGACGTGCACGGCCGCATCTGGCGCGTCACGTCTCACAGCAATGCCGATGCGGCGCTCGCGGCCGCGCCGTCGCCCCAGGTGGCGGCGACCACCTCCGGCAATTCCGGGCCGCCGGAGGGCATCCATCCCGATGCGGGCCGCACCGACACGGCGTCCTTGCCGGTGCCGGCCGGCGCGAGCAAGGATGAGGTGGCGCTGGGCGATCGCATCTTCCACGGCGAGGCGGCCGAGGGCACCTGCGCGGGCTGCCACGGGTCCGATGCCAAGGGCAGTCCGCAGGCGCCCTCGCTGGTCGACGGCAACTGGTATTTCGGCGACGGCAGCTTCAAGGCGATCGAGAAGACGGTCGCCGACGGCGTGCCGCGGCCGCGCAACTATTCCGATCCGATGCCGCCGAAGGGCGGCGCCCAACTGTCGGAGCAGCAGGTCGCCGCCGTCTCCGCATATGTCTGGGCGATCAGCCATCGGGGCGGCGAAGGGCAGGACACCGCACGTTGACGGGGTCGTAACCAAGCCGGGTCACCATCCCTTAAGCGATATCCCGCTAATCACGCAGACAGCGGTCATGCATGATTGGCGGGAGCGTCCATGCGCGCCATATTCCTCGGCTTTGCGCTGCTGACGGCTGGCGCTTCCTCGGCGGCGGCGGAGACGTTGCTCGATACGGTCTTGTACGTGGTCACCGGGCTCGAGCCGCGCTACTTCGGCAACACGAAGGTCACGGTGACCCAGGATGCAGACTCGCTGGACGCGAAGCTCGTGTGGAGCGAATCACCAGGCAATGCGGGTGCACGCGAATCCGTCGGCTCGGTGTCGCTCAAGCGTGTCACCCGATGCAAGTTCAACGTGGACTTCGCCGACACCAGCAACCGCATCGCCCACTTCAGCGTGGACTTTTCCGGCGCCGATCTCGCCGGCGCCTTTCTCATGGAGGTGCCGAAGCTGCCGGAATCCCACGCGCTCGTGATCCCAGGCGCCATCTGGTGTCATGCCTCCGGCAGGCCCTATTACAAAGCTGGCGAACCTTCCTGCAGCGGCCCGCCTGCGGTGTTGCCGTTCTTCTCCCGCCGCGACGACGACAAGATGCTCGCCGCCGTGCGCCGATTGAAGACCTTGTGCAGTCCGAAGGTCTCGCTGCTGGGCGAGTCTGCGCGCTGACCGACTATCTCGGCACCCGCACGAAGACCTCGCCGCCGTCAACTTTCACCACATAGGTTCGCAAGTCGACGGTCGCCGGCCCCGAGAGACAGCGGCCGGTGGCGATGTCGAAGCAGGCCTGGTGCAGCGGGCATTCGATCGCGCCGCCCTCGATGAAGCCCTGCGAGAGCAGCGCGAACTCGTGCGGGCAGACGTCGTCGAGCGCGTAGATTTTGTCGTCGAGCCGATAGAGAGCAATCGGGACATCGCCGAGCTTGACGGCGAGCGGCGCGGCGGCGGCGATCTCCGCAAGCGCGGCGACGCGCAGCCAAGTCGCGCCCATCAGGTTTCCGCCCTCTACACGGCCGCGCTGGCATGCAGCGCCGCCTGCTCCTCGCCATGGAGGCGATCGAGAATGCGGCGCGCCTGGATCACGCCGGTATCGGCGTTGATGTCGATCTGCGGCGGGTTGGGATTGATGTCGAGGTTGCGCTGCTGGGCGGAAAAGACCGCGACGTCCTCGTAGAACGCGGTCTGGATCTGCTCGAAAATCTTCTCGGTCAGCGCCGCATTGTTCACGTCGAAGTCGTGTGCCTGGCCCCAGAAATAATGCGAGGTCTTCTCGGTCTCGGGCGTGATGGCATTGAGGTTGCGCATCGTGATGCCGCCGATCCGCTTGCCCTGCGGCGCCCCGGTGCCGGTCGGCGTCGCGCCGACGTCGAGGCGCAAAAAGGCGGGCGGCACGAAGTCGATGATCTGCCAGCGGTCGACATTGCCGGTGAACCCGCCGACCTTGACGAAGGTCGGCGGCGCCGGCTGGTCGATGATCCAGCGGGTGACCACCACATTGTTGGGCGCCCGCGTGACCTTGACGGTCGCGTGCTCGGCGAGCGCCGCATTGCCGATCGTCGTCTCGTGCACGAAGGCAAGATGGGTGAGATCGAGCAGATTGTCGACGACGAGCTGCCAGTTCGCCTTGACGTGCAGATAGGACGCCTTGGCGCCCCAGTTCGGATCGTCGAGCCAGTGGAAGTCGGTGATTTCGGCCGGATCGGCGAGCGCCGCCTCGCCCATCCAGATCCACACCCAGCCGTGGCGCTCGGCGACCGGAAATGTCTTCACCTTGGCGTTGGGAGGAATCTGCTCCTGGCCCGGAATGCGCACGCATTGCCCCGCGCGGTCGAACTGCAGGCCATGATAGTGACACTGCAGGCGGTCGCCGATCAGCTTGCCCATGGAGAGCGGCAGGTGGCGGTGGGCGCAGCGGTCCTCGAAGGCGACCGGCGTGCCATCCTCGGTGCGGAAGAACACGATCGGCTCGCCCAGGATCATGCGCGCGAGCGGCTTGCGGCCGACCTCGGACGCCGACGCCGCGACGTACCAGTAATTGCGCAGGAACACGGGCGCCTCCCGACGATGGCGTTGGCGCATATCCTTGTCGGCGAACCGGCGTCCACGTCGCCGGGATATGCGCGATGCCGGCGACTATAGCATGTCCTTGATCGCGCGGATCAGCGCCCGGTCGACGCTGATCATCTCGGCCTCGCGCGGCAATGCGAGCGCCGCGCGCTCGGCGGCCGTCACCGCCCGGCCCTGCAGGATCACGCGGCCGTCGGGCGTGAGATAGATCGACGGCACGGCGCCCTCCCCGTCCGCGGCATCGCCTTGCCAGACCAGCTCGACACGGAATTTCATCGGTACACCTCATCGATCCGTCGGCCTCGTGCGACATTTCGATTTTTGACCAAAATCCGGTTTGGTCCTAGCGTCGGCGGAACAAAGAAAAGCGTCCCGGGAGGAACGACATGATCGGCACCCTGGTGCGGGCGGCGCCCGCACTCGCCATCCTGCTCGCGACCACGGCGGCCGGCTACGCCGATCCGGTCGCCGATTTCTACCGGGGCCGCACCGTCGAGGTCTATGTCGGCTACTCGACCGGCGGCGGCTACGACATCTATGCGCGCATGCTGGCGCGCCACATGGGCGAGTTCATCCCCGGCAATCCGACGCTGGTGCCGAAGAACATGGAGGGCGCCGGCAGCCTGCGCCTCGCCAACTGGCTCGCCAATGCGGCACCGCGCGACGGCAGCGTTTTTGGCACGATCGGCCGCGGCACCTCGTTCGATCCGGTGCTCGGCCAGCCCGGCGCCCAGTTCACGGCGAGCGATTTCTCCTGGCTCGGCAGCATGAACCAGGAGGTGAGCATCTGCGCCTCGTGGTTCGACTCCGGCATCGCCACGTTCGACGACCTCAAGAGCAAGGAGCTCTTGGTCGGCGCGGTGAGCAACAACGACGATACCGGGCAGTTCGCCCGGGTGATGAATGCCGTGCTCGGCACCAAGATGAAGATCGTCGCCGGCTATCCGGGCGGCAACGACGTGGTGCTCGCCATGGAGCGCGGCGAGGTCAAGGGCCGCTGCGGCTGGTCGTGGTCGAGCGTGGTCGCGGCGCGCCCGAGCTGGGTCAGGGACAAGAAGATCAACGTCCTGGTGCAGCTCGCGCTCGCCAAGCATCCCGACCTGCCGGACGTGCCGCTGGTCACCGACCTCGCGGGCAGCGCCGAGCAGCGCCAGATCCTGCGCATGATCTTCGCCCGCCAGGTCATGGGCCGCCCGTTCCTCGCGCCGCCCGGCGTGCCGGCCGACCGCGTCGCGGCACTGCGCAAGGCGTTCATGGAAACGATGGCGGACAAGGATTTTCTCGCCGACAGCGCGAAGGCGAAGCTCGAGATCAACCCGGTGCCCGGCGAGCAGGTCGAGGCCCTGGTGAAGGAGATCGACGCGACGCCGCCCGACATCGCGAAGCAGGCGGCTGCGCTGCTGAAGTGACGCCTCGTCGCAAATCTCAGGTCGTCATGCCCCGCGCAAGCGGGGCATCCAGTATGGGAAGGCCCCGCGGTGAGTCCTGGATTGCGCGCTTTCGCGGGCAATGACGCCGGAGATTTCGAGCAGGCTCACCGTTTCGCCTTCCCTCCCCGCTCCTCCAGCGGCACGCGCGTGGTGCCGTTGAACTTGGCGATGAACTTGTCGAGCAGCGCCAGGAATTGGGCGCGCTCGGCCGGCGTGAAGGCGGAGAGCACGCGTGATTGCGCGCGCTGCGCCGGCGCGGCCAGCCGATCGAGCATGCGCTCGCCGGCGCGGGTGAGGGTCAGGCTCGCGCGCCGGCGGTCGCCCGCGCCCACCGCCCGGCCGATCAGCCCGGCCTGCGCGAGCTTCTTGATCACCATGCCGGTGGTCGAGCGGTCGAGGCCGAGCAGACGCGCGACCGAGATCTGGTCGATGCCGGGCCGGTGCTTGAGCGCGAACAGGATGCCGTATTGCCGGTTGGTGATGCCGAGCGCGCCGGTCTCGGCGAGGAAGATCGCGACCGCGATCTGATGGGCGCGGCGGATCATGAAGCCGGGCCGGCCGTAGAGGTCATCAAGTGTCGTGTTGCGCACTCCGCTCCCAACTCCTCGACCGTCATCGTCCGCGCAAGCGGACGATCCAGTACGCCGCAGCAGACGTATGAGGCACCGCCCACGTCCCACGCATCTGTCGTGAGTACTGGATTGCCCGCTTGCGCGGGCAATGACGGCGCACAATTTGCCCGCTACTGCCAGGCGCGGTTGTCGACCGTGTTCTCGTAGGTCGCGCCGGGCGGCACCAGGCCCCAGGCGAGCGTCCACTGATAATTGTCGTTGAAGCGCTCGCGCGTGTAAGGCGTCGGCGGCGCATTGAGGATGCGCCACAGCTTGAGCTCGGAGAGGTCGATCGCGCCGCCAGCCTCCTCGACCAGGTAATGCGCATATTTCTCCGGATGCGCGTTGATCGTCTCGGCGGCGCGCGCCTCGGCGCGGAACATTTTTGCGAGCGTCGCGCCGTCGAGCTCGTCGCCCGCCGCCTCGCTGCGGGTCGAGCGCGACTCGATCAGCACGCGGCAGCCCATCTTCTCGGCAACGCTGATCCACGGCTCCTGCAGGCTCACCGCCTTAACCTTGCCCTCCTTGAGCGCATCGAGCCGCTGCCGGTGGGTGCCGGCATTGGTGATCTTGATCTCGTCGCGCTTGACGAAGCCTTCCATCATCTTGAGCATGGTGAAGTGCGAGCCGTTGAACCGGCTGACCGCGATCGGCACGTTCTTGAGCTGCTCGGGCTCGAAAATGCCGGTCTTCGGATCGGTGACGATCGCAAAGGTCGACATGGCGGAGCCGAGCGCGACGATCTTGGCGGCGCGATGGCCCTGCTCGACATTGGTCTCCACCGCCCGCTTCATGATCCCCCACTCGCACATGCGGAACTGATCGCACTGGCCCTGGTCGTAGAGCGACTCCATGGTGCGGGCGAAGATGTTGTCCTTCAGCGCGCGATCGTCCGAGTTCGATTGGCCGCTGCCCGGTGTGGTCAGCACCGTCACATCGAGACCCTCGTCGCGGAAATAGCCCTCGTCGCGCGCGACCAGCAGCGGCAGGTCGTGGATCGCGTTCATCATCGAGGCGGTGACTCGTCTGAGCTCGGCCATGGGGGTTCCTCGCCTGTCGGTTGTTGTATGGGCACAAGTGTAGCAATCGTCAGACGTCTGTCAATTTGGCCGGCGCGTGCCCGGCCGGCGCGCTCCCTTGCGGCGCCGACGCCGCGTGATAAACACCGTCCCGTCTTGTCGAACGGGCGGCGCGCATGAACCTTCTTCTTCTCGGCTCGGGCGGGCGCGAGCATGCGCTCGCCTGGAAGATCGCGGCGAGTCCGCTGGTCGACCGGCTGTTTTGCGCGCCCGGCAATGCGGGCATCGCGCAGGAAGCCGAATGCGTGGCGCTCGACATCGCGGACCACAAGGCGGTGATCGCATTCTGCAAGGCGAACCACATCGATCTCGTCGTGGTCGGCCCGGAGGCGCCGCTGGTGGCGGGCCTGGTCGACGACCTCGAGGCGGCCGGGCTCAAGGCGTTCGGGCCGAGCAAGGCGGCGGCCCGGCTCGAAGGCTCGAAGGGCTTCACCAAGGATCTGTGCCGCGCCAACGACATTCCGACCGCGGCCTATGAGCGCTTCACGGCGGCCGAGCCCGCCAAGGCCTATGTGCGCGCGAAGGGCGCGCCGATCGTCGTCAAGGCGGACGGGCTCGCGGCCGGCAAGGGCGTGGTGGTGGCGCAGAGCGTCGCCGAGGCCGAAGCGGCGATCGACGCGATCTGCGCCGATGGCGCCGGCGCCGCCCTCGTTGTCGAAGAGTTCCTGTCCGGCGAGGAGGCGAGCTTCTTCGTGCTGAGCGACGGCGAGCACGCGCTGCCGCTCGCGACCGCGCAGGACCACAAGCGGGCCTTCGACGGCGACCAGGGGCCGAACACCGGCGGCATGGGCGCCTACTCCCCGGCCCCGGTCATGACGGAGGCGATGTGCGCCCGCGCGCTCGACGAGATCGTGCGGCCGACCATCCGCGCCATGCGGGCGATGGGCGCGCCCTACCGCGGCGTGCTCTATGCCGGGCTGATGATCACCGCCGAGGGGCCGAAGCTGATCGAATACAACGTGCGCTTCGGCGATCCGGAGTGCCAGGTGCTGATGCTGCGCCTCAAGTCGGACCTCGTGCCGGCGCTGATCGCGACCCATGACGGCATGCTCGCCAGCTTCGACCTGCGCTGGTACGACGCCCCCGCGCTGACCGTGGTGATCGCGGCCAAGGGCTATCCGGGCGCTTATCAGAAGGGCTCGCTGATCGAGGGGCTCGACGCCGCCGGACAGGTCGAGGGCGTGGAGGTTTTCCACGCCGGCACGATCGCGGACGGCGGCCAGGTGCGCGCCAATGGCGGCCGCGTGCTCAACGTCTCGGCCTCGGGCAAGACCGTCGCCGATGCGCAGGCGCGCGCCTATCGGGCAATCGATCTGATCCGCTGGCCGGACGGCTTCTGCCGCCGCGACATCGGCTGGCAGGCGGTGAAGCGCGAGCAGGAGCGCGCATGAGCGCCGAGCTCGCCGATCTTTTTCCCGGCTTTGCGTCGCACTGGACCGAGACGCCGATCGGCCGCATTTTTGCGCGCGCCGGCGGCAGTGGGCCGCCGCTCATGCTGCTGCACGGCTATGCGCAGACCAACGTGATGTGGCACAAGGTTGCGCCCGCGCTCGCCAAGCACTTCACGCTGGTGATCCCCGATCTGCCCGGCTACGGCTGGTCGGACGCGCCCGATGCCGCGCCTGACCACGCGCCCTACACCAAGCGCGCCATGGCGGCCGCGATGATCGCCGTGATGGAAAAGCTCGGCCATGCGCGCTTCGCCCTCGCCGGGCACGACCGCGGCGGCCGCGTCGCCTATCGGCTGGCGCTCGACAATCCGGGGCGACTGACCAGGCTCGCGACCCTCGACATCGTGCCGACCTGGCACATGTGGCACGACCTCGACGCGCGGCTCGCGTTCCGCATCTGGCACTGGACGTTTCTGGCGCTGCCGGCGCCCGGACCCGAGCAGGTGATCGGCCGCGACCCGGTCGCATTCTGGGATTGGAAGACCGCGCCCGGCACCAAGGCAAAAAACCTTTCCGCCTTCGATCCGCGCGCGCTCGCGCACTACCGCACCTTCTTCCAGGATCCGCGCCGCATTCACGCGACCTGCGAGGATTATCGGGCCGGACGCACCACCGACCTCGCCCACGACGAGGCGGATCGCGCGGCCGGGAAAAAGATCGACTGTCCGTTGCTCGCGCTGTGGGGCGCTTCGGGCATCCCGAGCGAGACCCGAAGCCCGCTCGACACCTGGCGTCAATGGGCGAACGATGTACGCGGTTTCGCGATCGATTGCGGGCACTATCTGCCGGAGGAGAATCCAGCGGCGACGGCGCAGGCGTTGATCGAGTTCTTCGGTGCCTGAAGGATCGCTCGGCGTCATCGCCCGCGAAAGCGGGCGATCCAGTACGCCTCGGCGCTTGCGATTCTTGCCGCAACGTCGGAGTCTACTGGATGCCCCGCTTGCGCGGGGCATGACGATGCAGAGTGTGTGACAGCGTGATGCCGACGATCGACCGTCAAACCGCATTTTCCGGCACCAAGGACGTCGCGGCGCCGCTGCGCTTCGACGCGGCGCGGCTCGAGGCTTACCTCGCGGCGCGTGCGCCCGGTTTCGCCGGCCCGCTCGCGGTGCACCAGTTCAAGGGCGGGCAGTCGAACCCGACCTATCTGCTGGAGACGCCGGCGCGCAAATACGTGCTGCGGCGCAAGCCGCCCGGCAAGCTGCTGCCCTCGGCGCACGCGGTCGACCGCGAATTCCGCGTGATCAGCGCGCTCGCGGCGCAGGATTTTCCGGTCGCCGCGCCGGTGCTCTATTGCGACGACCCCGACATCGTCGGCACGCCGTTCTACGTCATGAGCTTCGTCGCCGGGCGCGTCTTCTGGGAGCCGCAGATGGCGGGCTGCACGCCGGCCGAACGCACGGCGGTCTATGACGCCATGAACGCCACGATCGCGCAGTTGCACTCCTACGAGCCGACCGCGATCGGGCTCGGCGACTTCGGCCGCGGCGAGAACTATGTCGCACGCCAAGTCGAGCGCTGGTCGAAGCAATACCGTGCCTCGGAGACCGAACGGATCGACGAGATGGAGCGGCTGATCGCCTGGCTGCCGGCCCATCTCCCGCCCGCGGCGCCAGTGCGGCTGGTGCATGGCGATTTCCGCCTCGACAACATCATCCTCGCCCCGGATGCGCCGCGCGTGCTTGCCGTGCTCGACTGGGAGCTCTCGACGCTCGGCGATCCGCTCGCCGATTTCACCTATCACCTGATGAAATGGCACATGCCGCCGACCGACACCGGCGCCAGCACCGGCACGCTGGTCGGTTTCGACCTCGCGGCGCTCGGCATCCCGTCGCGCGAGGCCTACGTCGATGCCTATGTGGCGCGCACCCGGCTCGATCCGCGCCCGCACCTCGCCGTCTATCTCGCCTACAACTTCTTCCGCATCGCGGCGATCTACCAGGGCATCGTCGGCCGCGTGCGCGACGGCACCGCGACCAGCGACTTCGCACCCGCCAAGGCCGGCATGGTGCAGCCGCTCGCCGCCATCGGCTGGCGCTTCGCCCAAGAGTTCATCCAAGCGGCGGGCGCGCGATGAAGAGCTTTGCGCTCGCGCTGGGCGGCGGCGGGGCGCGCGGCCTCGGCCATATCGCGGTGATCGAGGCGCTCGACGAGATGGGCGTCAAGCCGGTGGCGATCGCCGGCGCCTCGATGGGCGCCCTGATCGGCGCCGCTTATGCGGCCGGCATGGCCGGCAAGGACATCCGCCATCACGTGATCGCGGTCGCGCACGACCGCAGCGCCATCTTCCGCCGGCTCATGACGGCGCGCGGCGGCCGCATCGCGGATGTTTGGTCCGCCGGGTTCGCCGGCTGGACGCTGGTCGACGCGGAGAAATTCGTCGCCCAGTTCCTGCCCGCCGGCATGCCGGAGGACTTTGCGGCGCTGCAAATTCCGCTCACCGTCGCGACCTCCGATCTCTACCGCCGCTGCGAGGTGCCGATCGGCTCCGGCCCGCTGATGCCGGCGCTCGCCGCCTCGATCGCGCTGCCGGCGCTGCTCCGGCCGGTGGTCATCGATGGGCAGGTGCTGATCGACGGCGGGGCCACCAATCCGCTGCCGTTCGATCATCTGCGCGGGCGCGCCGACGTGGTGGTGGCGGTCGACATCTCGGGCGAGCCCACGCCCGAGCGGCGCGACCTGCCCAATCCATGGGAGGCGCTGGTCATCACCGTGCTGGTGATGGCGAATGCCATCATCCGCGAGAAGCTGCGCCACAGCCCGCCCGACCTCATGCTGCGCCCGAACGTCGGCATCTTCGGCACGCTCGACTTCACGCAGGCGAGCGCGATCCTGCGCGCCGCCGAGCCGATCAAGGCCGAGGTGAAGGAGAAGTTGGGGGAGCTGCTGAAGGCGTGACATGCTTGTACCTCGCCTCACCCCCGCCTTTAATTCGTCGACAACACGATGGCAGGGATTTCAAACACTCTGCAGGGATTTCCTATGACCCGGACATTTGCCCAGATCGGCGGCGCGCGGATCGGCTTCTTCAACGCGACCTGGCCGTTCGCCAGGCTGT
>Ga0335081_10012967_pt1 | contig 13486 bp, 13 predicted proteins | sample Lox_Sample_35_FD_206713 | JGI IMG/M metagenome (GOLD analysis project Ga0335081, IMG submission 206713) | Soil microbial communities from Loxahatchee National Wildlife Refuge, Florida, United States - Lox_Sample_3.5 | ecosystem: Environmental > Terrestrial > Soil > Wetlands | place: USA...
GGAGAAGCGCGCCACGGGCGTAAGCCGACTGAACCTGCCGAGGGCACAGGCACGGAAGATTGCTGGCGGCCGTTTCGACACCGGCAGTGGCAGTTGTCGTGATCCTGATGACTCACCGCAGCCCGGCGAAGAGAAGGGGCGTCCGTGCACGTCCTTTCATGCCTGCTTCCGTTGTCCGAATGGGCTCTGGTTCCTGGAAGACCTGCCTCAAGTGATCGCTACCCGTGATCGGCTGGTGTCCTTCCAATCCGCCATGAAGACAGAAGACTGGGAGGCGGTTTACGGTGAGAGCGTTCGAATCATCAATGAGCAGATCATCGCCGCTTTTCGCCCGGAGCAGGTCCGGGCTGCAAGCGAGGAGGCGGCGAGGTTGGGCCAAACTCCCGTGATCCTAGCGAAGGGGGTCCTGGCGTGAACCGCATAGTCCAACGGGTCTCGGCGAGGCGGGTTACTGCGAAGCTGATCGGGTGCGAGAGCAGCAATCCACAGGTCTCTCAACTCTCGAGATTCCATGACGAGGTATGGGATTTTTCGAACGAAGACCAGAACCCATCCATGGACAAGTCAGCCAAGAGGATACGCTGGAACTTTGAGACGCCCCAAGGCGGCCGCTTCACCGACCCTGCCTTCCGGCATCTGTTGCTGGCTTCGAAGCAGTTCATTTACTCACTGCGCTGGCATCCCATCGACGGGGCGCCGCTGGCGGCCAGTGCCGTCATCCAACTCTTCTCACGGACCAAGCAGTTCCTCGATCATTTGCTTTCCTACCCGCATCCGATTCACCGGTTCAAAGATGTGCTGCCCCATCATTGTGAAGATTACATCCAGGCGGTTCTGGAGGGAGGTTTCAGCGCGAGCTACAAATACGGTCTTCTTCATATCCTTCAGAGGCTCTTTCAATACCGGGAGGTGGTGACCGATGGCCTGGTCATGGACCCTTTTCACGGGCAGTCAGTCCGTAAGTTTGCAGGCTACAGCCATGCCCGGCAGTTAGAAACTCAAACCGAGATCATCCCCGACGAAATCCTCGGGCCGCTGGTTCGGACATCTCTCGAATACGTAGATCGCTTTGCCGACTACTTACTGGACACTTGTGAGGCCGTCGAGGATCTTCGCCAACGGCAGCGCGACTTTGGGTATTGGTCGAGATGGCGCGTGCGTGAACACCCGGCTGGCGGATATGGACTCCAGGGCAGCAAGTTCGAAAGCGGCCTGTCGTCCGTCAGCCAGTTGAACCAGGAGCTGAACTATCTCCAAACCGCCTGCTTCGTGCTGATCGCATTTGCCACCGGCATGCGAGTCAGCGAAATCCTCTCCCTTCGGGAAGGCTGTTGCGAAACCGAAAAGGAGCCGGGGCAGCCGGACTTAGTGTGGGTGCGAAGCCGCGTGTTCAAGATGCAAGGAGTCCCCGAGGGTCGCCCGGCAAAGTGGTTAGGCGGACCCATCTGCAGCCGGGCCGTGCAAGTCTTGGAGAGACTGGGAAGACCAGTGCGGCGACAAGCCAAATCTTCCTTTCTTTGGCTGCCGATTCCCTCCTTCCGCAGGCCCCGCGAGCCCCACCCCCTGGTAGCGATAGCGATCGCCTATCGGTTGCTAAGGTTCATCGCCATGCTGGGGCTCAGGGATGCAAGGGGCCGCCCCTTCCACCTTCATCCGCACATGTTTCGGCGCACTTTCGCGCGGCACGTCGCGAGGCACGATACGACCAATCTGCTCGCCCTCAAAGAGCACTTCAAGCACGCTTCCCTATGGATGACGGATTACTACGTGGGGAACGATCTGGAACTGTGGACAGTGATGATGGAGGAAGAAGAAGAACTCTTCTTCGAGAGTTTCGACAAGGCCTTGCGGGCGGAGCATCTGGCCGGACCTGGGGGTGTCCATCTGAAGAGAAGGATCGACGAGGCGATGGGCGAGGGCCGGTTGCCGAAGGACTTCCGGGGGGAGGCTGGCAGCCACCTGCGCAAGGAGATGATCCGCGATCTGGTAGAAGCGGGTCAGCGTGTCTATCCATGCGCGGCGTCGAACTACTGCTGGTTCCGCCCGGAATCGGCGCTTTGTACCCAGGGGAATCACCCGCTGCTCAAACGCTGTAACCCCGGAGCTTGCACGAACTCGATTGTTACGCTGGAGCATAAGCCTCACTGGGAAAAGGTTCAACGCGACTGCGAAGAGTTGATGGCGATGAAGCCGCAGGCGGAACCTTACCAGAAGGCGCTCCAGGATATCCATGCGGTGAGCAGCAAAATCCTGCGGGACCTAACATGAAACCCTCAGCTAAGAAGCTGGCCGGGCTGCGACGTTACCACGCGGAGCGTCCCGTGAAGACGCGATTGAAACTGCTGGAAGCGCTGGACCGGATGGAGAGCGGTCACACGGTTGTAGTGGGGCCGGAATTCGAGTGGAGCAAGACCACGCTGGCGCGAGAGGCGGGAGTCAACATCAACACCGTAGTCCGGAAGCTAGCGAGCGGGGAATGGGCGTTCCCGGAGATCAACGACCGCTTCGAGCAGCTTAAAAACAAACGGCGACAGGTGCCCAGTGCTTGCGACGCAAACGAAGAGAAGATCGCCGAACTCCGAAACGAGGTGGAAGGATTGCGGGAGCAAAACCGCCTTCTCGCCCTGGAAATCAATCGCAGGGGCCAGCAGATTCTTGAGGAGAAGGAAAGAGCCGAGCGGATGGCGGTTTATGAGCAGCAGAACGCCTCGCTCCGCGACGAGATCAGTCGTATACAAGCCAGCGAAGCCTCTCTGGTGAAGAAGGAAGCCCGGCATGACCATTAACCGATTATCCGGCCGCGAGCGGGGGGAAGAGAATATGGCCAAGGTGCGCCGTTATCTTGCCGGCCTCAAAGTGGCCGGCCAAATGGTGCCCTTGGAGAATGGTCACCCTAACATCACCGCTATTGCCGAAGCTTCGGGTGTGCTCCGCAATGTCTTCTATACCAATGCGGGTGTGAAGCGACTGCTGGCCGAGTTTATCGGTCATCCCCAGGGCAGCACCAGACCGGCCGCAGGCCCGGCCCACATTGAGAGACAACTGGAGGTCAGGGACCGCCGTATCCTCCAGCTTGAGCAGCAGTTGGCTAGCCGGAAAGCAGAGACCGAGGAACTACGTAAGCGGCTAGCAGCAACCGAACAAAAACTCGCTCGCTACGAGGTCCTTGAGGAAGAGATCATCAAAGCCGGCAAGCGGGTGATTCCGTGAAGGCCTCAGCGACGGTGACCGTCACCACGGTCCATCCCGGCCCTCGCGGCGGCGCCATCTTTGCGGGGCGCGATGCTGCGGGCAAGCATCTGCGCTTCGTTGCCGGCTGCGATCGTATCTTTCGCGCTCCGGTCGTAGGGGAGGCCTGGTCGCTGGAGGGCGAGATCCGCCGGCATCCCCACTACGGGGACCAGGTCCATGTCGAACAGGCTTCCCTGACCCAACCCAGCGGTCGGCTCATCATCGACTTCCTCCTGAAGTATCCGGCCTTCGATGGCCTCGGTATTGGCAAAGCCAAGGCGATGCGATTGTGGAGAAACTTCGGGTCAGACCTGAATGAAATACTCAGCCAAGGGGATCTCCAAAAACTCACCGCTGTGCTTACGGAGGAAAGTGCGCGGAAACTGGTCGAAGCTTGGCGTACCGTCTCTGAAGAGGCTACCCTCGTATCGTTCCTCGATAAATACGGCTTCGACGCCCGTCTGGCGGACAAGGTTCGTAAGATCTGGGCTGGGGATGCGCTGACCAAATTGCAGGAGAATCCGTATCGGATGCTGGTCTTTGCAGGCTGGGAGAAAGTGGACCGAATGGCGCGTTCGCTGGGTGTACCTCAGGATGACCCGCGGCGGCGGGTCGCCGCCGTCGAAGCCTGCCTCTATCAACGGCTCGACACCAAGCACACGCTCACGCCGCAGGTGATGCTCCTGGACAGCGTGTGTGAAGCGCTGCAGACGCGCAGCACTGGCGTGGCGCAAGCGGCCGTGGAACGGGCGCTCAGCGAGCAGGCGATCGTCGCCGGCGGCGGTGGTTACCAGCCTCTTGGTGCCGCCGTGATGGAAAAGACTATCACGAACTATCTTCATCAGCTGCTGGCCAGCACCCCCGGACCGCAGCGGAATCTCTTCTCGAGCAACCTCGCGTCCATCATGGTCGAAGCGATAGCCAGCTTTGAGAAGAGCACAGGACTGCGACTGAACGCCGAGCAACGACGGGGTGTGACGATGGCACTTTACCGCCCCCTTAGTGTTCTTACCGGTGGAGCTGGAACGGGCAAGACGACGGTGCTCCAGGTAATCCATCGGATTGCGGAGCAAGTTACAGTACCGGTTCTACAGATGGCCCTCAGCGGGCGGGCGGCCCAACACCTGCGTGAGGCAACGGGGCGCCCGGCATCGACCATCGCCGCCTTTCTGCGCGCTGCCGAGCAAGGAGCCTTCAATCCTGAAAGCGAGCCGCTAGCGATCATCGATGAGTGCTCCATGCTGGACCTACCGCTGATGTACAGCATTGTTCGGGCTCTGCCATCCCGCGCTCGTTTGCTACTGGTTGGCGATCCTTACCAACTACCGCCGATCGGCTTCGGTCTCGTCTTTCAGGTGCTCGCCGCCAGCCCGCCTATCCCGAAGGTGGAGTTGGTGGAGGTCCACCGGCAGGCGCAATCGAGCGGCATCCCGCAGATCGCACGCGGCATCCGGTACGGCACTGTACCGCCCCTGCCGCCGTTCGTCGGATTCGGTGCCGGCGTAAACTTCGTCGAGGCCAGCGCTGGCGGCGTCGTGGATGAAATCCTCGGTGTCCTCACCCAATGGAGCAGATGCAATGATGATGCACAAGTGCTCTGCGTGACCAAGGGAGGGGCAAGCGGGACGAGGAACATTAATGCGACGCTGCACGCGATGGCCTCTGCCACCAGCGCAAAGCTGGAAAGGTGGGGCTTCACCGAGGGCGATCCCATCATTTATCTTGTGAACGATTATCAGAATGGACTGTGGAACGGCTCGCTGGGCAGAATCGAGAACATCCTGAGCTCGAACGGGAGGCGCGCTTTGCTGTGCTCTCTTGATGGCGCTCGGCATGAGATCCCAGAGGAGGACCTTCACCGTCTCGATCTGGCCTATGCAATCACCGTCCATAAAGCGCAGGGCAGCCAGTTCAAGAGAGTGATCGTGCCCATCGTCAAGAGCCGCTTGTTAGACCGCACTCTGATCTACACCGCGTTGACGCGCGGAGTGGAACAGGTGGTGTTCGTCGGCGACCGGGACGCATTCAAGGTGGCCGTCACCACGCCGCCGCGTTCGCATGAGCGGCAGGTCGGCTTCTGCATCTGAAAGAGGTTGCTCGCCCCGGTTCTTACTTGCAGAGAAAACCTCTTGAGAGCCATCTTGGCACCAAAGCGGTAAATCCTGGGGGTTTGGGGGCGAAGCCCCCAAGCGAAAGAACTTCAAATATCCGACTTGGCGCCTCTTTCGATCTGGTGTATCAACCGCGCTTCCCTTAGACTGGACATGGCCTGGGCGGAGGATAGGGCAATGCTGGGAAGCAACCCGAGCGCCGACCCAGGGGCCGAGATGGGCGGGGGCAGGGTTCGGCTCTGCCCGGCTCTGCCCCTGCTGTCTATGGGCTAGCAGGGATTCCCCTCTGCTCCGATTTTGCCTTGCAATGCGAAGATCCTCGCGCGCCAATTTCATTGGACGGATCCATGGAGGCCGCTCGCGCGAACACCTTCTCGCGTCCTTGAGGCAGCCCACCTCTAACAGACTCTAACCCACGTCGTTGACAATCTTCTGATTGTCCGGCAGGAGCTGGCCTGTTCGGTCCGGCGCCGCTACCGTCCTCATTAGAGCCGCCCTTTGGCTGCCAGCTCACACCATTGAAAGGAGACCATCCAGGATGAGAATCCAGGGCCGAATCCGGATGGGGTATTTTCCCCTGCCCCTCAAAGAAGCCCAGCGGATCCGAGCTTGTTTACTCTATCCTGCTTCGGCGTTCTCAGCGATCGATCCTTGCATCGGGGATGGGGCAGCTTTTCGCACGATCACAGAGGCCCCAGGGGCGCGACGGTATGGGATCGAGTTGGACGCCTATCGTGCTGAGCAGGCTTCCGCGGTGGTTGATGAAATCATCCAGGGCAATTGCCACGATGTCTATTGTCCGGTCGAATCGTATTCCGTTCTCTTTTTGAATGCGCCTTTCGACTGGATCAGCTGGGAAAATCGAAGCGAGCGCACCGAACGGGTTTTTCTGGCACACACCTACCGCTGGCTCAGGCCTGGCGGTGTATTGATCCTGGTGGTTTCGGCAAACCGCCTTACGGAATGCGGTCAGCTCCTGGCCTCACAGTTCAAAGACACTCGAGTCTATCGGCTGACGGAACCAGAGGCAGTGCGCTACCGCGAGGTGGTTGTTCTCGCCACCCGCCGCAACCGCCACGAGCGCGAACAACTGAGGGACGTAGACATCGCAAGGCGCCGTGCCCAATTCGCAAGCATTGGATACCAGTATGAACAGCTTGCGGTAATAGGCAACAGCCCTCCATCGTACGTGGTCCCCCAAAGTGACCCTGTCAGGCTCCAGTATCGCGGCCTTCCCCTTGATGAGATAGAAGACTTGCTGCCGAAGTCAGTTGCCTACCGCCAGGCTTCACCCATGCTCTTTTGCCCTCCCTTCAAGATTCACGCGCGGCCGTTAACCCCTCTGCACGCCGGCCACGTGGCGCTCCTGGCGGTCAGCTCCATGCTCGACGGGATCTTTGGTTCCGGTGAGAGTCGCCATATCTCGGCGTGGAGATCGATCAAAGTCACAGACCGCACCGAGGAAGTGGAAGAAGACGGCACCGTCATCCAAAGAGAACGGGAAAGATTCACCAGTGAGCTGACGCTGGCCTTTGCCTCAGGAAAAACCGTGATCCTGCACTAAGCTCGTCGCCCCCCTCTCGCTGCGAGCGAACACGAAAGCGTCAAAAAGCGCCCAATTCGGACCGCACAGAACCGCTTTCCGTCGCGCTCTTTCGACATGTGCATACGCCCTCTGCTTCTGCATGTGTATCGGATGGGCGAAAACCCAGGGTCTGTATCATACACATACAAGCCGTCGCTAATATAACCTCCGAACGGCATAGACGACACGCCATTCCTTCAGGGGGCCTTGGACACTTGTGTGGCCTACCATCCCACGGGGTGCACCATTCAGCTAACCGCTGGAACCTACATCACCAAGCCGCTGGTCGCTAACAACTTTCATGGGGTTCTTAGGGGTCAGGGCATGGATGTAACCAGCATTGAGGCTCTCACGCCTCTGCCCGAACTGTCGGACCTGGTCACCTTCATCGACGGCGACATCACAATCTCCGACATGAGCTTCAAGGTAACTGCATACCAGCCCGTTGTTCCTTGTGATCCCAATTCAGATTTTTGCGGATTGCTCGCCCTTGTGCTGGTTACTGGGCACACTTCGGCCAATGCTTCATTTCAACGCGTCGCGTTCGAAGGCGGCCCTGGCCCTGACTGGGGATTTGGAGCTTACAACCTGTATGCCGGGCTACTGTTCGAGGGGTATGACGTTGGCAATCCATCCTTGAAAGGTACGTTCCAAATGTTCGGCTGCCGGAGCCGAAACAGCTCCGAGAACGTGCGGGTTTACCAAGTGGCGGACTCGCAGATCACCATCGGTGGGTCGCCCGAAAACGGGAATGTGGTTGAGAATGATGAGATTGGGATTTATGTGGCGAACACGGCCCGCTCGTCGGTCGAGGTTTCATATAACAGAGCGAGCGCGTGCGGTGCCTTTGCCTGCCTGCTCATGGATCAGAGCCCCGATTACGCGCATGATCCATCCCAGTTCCTTGTCGAGCACAACACTGTCACGGCGACAGGTGACTTTGCCAGCGGCATCTATGTGGACGACTATACGCAGGTACTCTGGGGCACGGAGCCCTCTAAATTCGCGGTGTCGCACAACGACGTCACGCTCGAAAACTCGGCCGAAGGCCTCCCCTACGAAGGTGTGGGAACCTACGGCACCGCGGGGGCAACCATCTCCAACAACCGCGTGTCGGGAGCCGCGACGTTTGGAATTGACGCAACCGGGGCCGCCCAGTGTCTGATCCTTGGAAACAACGTGCAGCAGTTCAATGCAGACTTCGCCGCCATAGGGCTGCTCGCGGATTACTATCCTGATCCCACCTCCCCTACACTCACGACCAACTGCACCGTGGTCGGGGGCAGCAAAGACAGTTTCTATGATGAGGGCGTCGACAACAAGATTGTCGGCGTGAACAATATGCAGGGCAACCCGCCCGGCCCGGCCATCCAAGAGGCGATGAAACGCAAGCACGAGATGATGAAGGACGTGCGCAGAATGATGATGCACGGAATGAAACGGTGACCCACTCTCGCAACTCAAGAGCATGGCGCAGAAGTTATTTTTCAACTCAGCATGCCGAAGAAGCGGGTAGCGCAGAGTTTCGCAGTTCAAAAACTCTGGGGCGGTTGTTCTGAAAAGAGAGAACCGCAGACTTCGCAGGGCACTTGCGCTACCTGCTTGGCCAAGTTGTTGTCCTCAGGCTTGGTCCGTCCTTCGGCCCGACAGACCAAGGGTATCTCCGCTCTGGTACCCAAAGCTCGCAGCTGAGACCAAATTATTTTCAGCCAGCGTTCGAGTTTTCGGCCTGGTTTTTCGCATTAAAGGGTGAGGGCAAAGAAAAGAAGTGATGGCCATGAGCAGCCGCTGCCACCACCCATTTCCGGGGCGGCAGTGTGCGCGCGCACCTCCGATCACCGGCGTGCCGCAGCGGTTCTTCTTCGACCAACTGCGCGGCTCTCCTTCATTCCGCCCCACCGGGGAGAGGGTGCCGGGCGTAGCGACGCCGAGTGAGGGGTCACTTCCGCCACCGACGACGACGTCCGCAAGAGATTTTTTCTTCGGCTGGGCCGCTGAAATGTCCCCTCACCTGGCCCGCGCCGGCTGGAGAAAGCGCCGGTCGCGGGCCACCCTCTCCCCCTGGGAGAGGGCAGAAAAGAAAGTTGATAACCGCCCTCTCCCTTTGGGAGAGGGGGGACCGCGAAGCGGTGGGTGAGGGTTCGCCTCGTCGGTTTGAGGTCGAAGACCTCGCTAGGAGTTGCCACACAGACTCCACTGGGGAGGCTAGGTTGGTTTTTTTTGGGACCGTCAGAGGGGAGGCTCCCATGAAATCCAAGATGTGCGCTTTTCTTTTGTTTTGTCTGCTTTTCGGGGCAGCACTCGTATTCGTGCTGCCCAATCCCGCGAATACCAAACCCTCGCGGACCACACAGCCCCAGATAGCGAATCCGCAAGTGGCAGCGGCCTTTGGTAAGCTCCCGCTGGCTTTTGAGACCAACAAGGGGCAGACCGATCCCCGGGTTGCATTCCTCTCCCGCGGCAGCGGATACACTTTGTTCCTTACCGGGACTGAAGCGGTGCTGGCGTTGGGAAACGGCTCAGCCAGCCGTCAGCAATCCGCCCGGAAGCTCGGGACCCGAGATCCGAGATTCGAGAAACCTGTGGCGGGGAACTTGGCCTTCAACCTCGCGCCGTCTCCAGGACGTCTCTTCCCAACTGCGGAGGATTTCAAGATTAGTCCGGCGTTATCGCGACAAGCCCGTTTCCTCCCCCCTAAATCCCAAACCCCGGCCGTCGTGCGTATGAAGCTGGTAGGTGCCAATCCTAGCGCCCAAGTTACGGGAGCCGACGAATTGTCGGGCAAGAGCAACTACTTCGTTGGCAATGATCTTAAGAAGTGGCGCACGAATGTCGCCACCTACGCCAAGGTGCGATACACGGAGGTCTATCCGGGTGTGGACTTGGTTTATTACGGCAACCAGCAGCAACTGGAATATGACTTTGTGGTGGCGCCGGGTGTCGACCCGAGCGCTATCCGGCTGGCAATCGAACCTCGTTCGTCCCTGCGGATTGATCGGGGTGGCAACCTGGTGGTGAGCTGTGACGATGGCGATGTCACGTTGCGCAAGCCGGTGATTTATCAGGCGACGACCATCGATCCGAAATCCAAAATCCAGAATGCAAAGGCGGTTGACGGGAGCTACGTCATCAAGGGGGAGCAGGAGGTAGCCTTCGAAGTCGCCCCATACGATCGGACCAAGCCCCTCGTCATCGACCCCGTGTTGAGCTACTCCACCTACCTGGGTGGCACTGATCACGACGTAGCCCACGCCATCGCTGTGGACGCCTCCGGCAACGCCTACGTGGCGGGTTGGACCGCCTGTGGTGGCGGTAACAGTGGCGGTGGTACACCACCTCCGCCGCAAACAGGGACGCCCGCAGGCAACTACAGCCTCACGGTGAGTGCAAGCTACACGTCGGGCTCGTCGACCCTGGAACATGATGTCAGCCCGACCCTACAGGTGCAGTAGCACGGGGTTCGTTTGGAGTTTTCGCCATGGTTTTTCGCATTACCGAGGTTCGCATTGTACCGAACAGCTCGTGGGCTACGGCGATCGCGCAAACGATCTGTTTGGCCCTCACCCACCGCTGCGCGGTCCCCCCTCTCCCAAGGGGAGAGGGCTGTTTCCCTTTGATTTCTAGCCCTCTCCCAAAGGGAGGAGAGCCTGCCCTGAGCGCGGCGAAGGGGTGCCCCGCGGCTGGTGCTTTCATCAGCCGGGGCGGGCCGGGTGAGGGGTTTTCTCGATTCTCACTGCGAATGTCCTCTGCACCCTATTCCGCGAACCTCAATGATCAATGAGGGCGAGGAGGTGATGGCGCTCAAAGACGGGTAGCGCAGAGTTTCGCTGTCCAGAAACTCTGCGGCGGTGGCTCCGGAATGAGAGAGCCGCAGACTTCGAAGAGCACGAAGTCTGCGCTGCTTTCGGCTAGCGAATTAATCAGGGAATTTAAGAAGCAGAAACGGCCCCGCAGCACAGGGGCACGAAAGACGAGAGCGGGAGGTGGTGTCATGAGAGAGTTATCGCAGCCGCATTAGCTGCAATTCTCTGGTGGACCCCTGCGTACCGGGCCCAAGAGCCGAGTCCGACGCCGGCTCAGGCGGCAACCGAAAAGGCGTCGGCCGCCCCCGAGCTTACCAAGAGGCAGGCCAAGCTGCGCGATCGAATCAACAACAAGGTTGAGCCGAATTCCTGGATTGAGCCGAAGCTCCAAGACAAAGACGTTGTGGGCCCCGGCCTTCTGAAAGACTCCTCGGCCGACGGATTCATCTTGCGTGTTCCCACACGCGAGAGAATTCAAGATCAGAAGATCAGTTATACCGAATTGAAGTCTTTCAAACGCGTGAATGAGACCGAGCTGGCAGCTCCAACGGCAAAGGCCATGCTGATTCCCACAGGCACGCTTGTCACCGTCCAGTTGGAGAACAGCGAGAGATTCAAGGGTTTGCTGGAAGAGGTTTCCAACGACCACATGCTGGTCCAAGTGCGCGGGGCGAACGGTACGGAAATGCGCACGATTCCCTTCACCGACGTTCAAGCCATATCGGGGAAAGCTGAGAGCAAGCCAGGAGGGGGCGTGAAGACCCTCCTCTTGGTGGTCGTTGCCGCCGTCGCCATTGGGACAATCGGCGGCCTCGTGGCGCTCTCAAGGCCGCATTAGGGCATCCATTGAGGCCGAGGCCACTCTGCTTCGCTAGGCCGGGCGCGCGAGCCGATGTCGCAAGCAGTGATAGGAGGCTTGCATGTTGCGCTGGACTTTGCTGCTTCCAGTTTTATGTATCGCCGTGACGGGTGGAGTAGAGCGGATAAGGGCTCAGGAAACTCCGACCGGGGCAAGCGCGGCCCCAAAGCTCGCCGAGCAATCCGCGGCGGCGCAGGCTGCTCCGGCCAACTCTACGAGCCCTCAGGCTGGAGCTTCGACCGCCTGCACGCTGGCCGACGGAACCCCCGTCGTGCTTCGCCTCACCCAAACCGTTTCGACGGCGTTGGCCAGGGCAAACGACCCGGTCAGATTTGAGGTGGCTCAGGAAGTCAAGGTTGGCAAGGTCGTGGTGATCCCCAAAGGGAGCCAGGCCCGCGGCACGGTCGTGATGGCCAAAGCCAAGCGCTCCCTGGGGCGCTCGGGCCAACTGGCTGTGCGCCACAATTACGTCGACGTGTTGGCCACGGGCCAGAAGGCACAACTCCGAGGGCTGCAGACAAGGCAGGGCGAGGGAGCAAAAGGGGGACACGGCAGCTTACATAACAAGTGTGGCTGTTACGAGCGTCGGGATCGTTGCGGCTCCCTTTGGATTGATGCTCAAGGGGCACGACGCCACCATTGCGAGGGGCACGATCCTGACCGGGTACATCGATGGCAACGTGGCCCTCGATCTCGAGAAGTGCCGTGCAATGCCGGGCAACAAACCTGGCCCGCCATAGACGGGTAGCGCAGAGTCTCGCAGGCCAGAAACTCCGCGGCGTTGTTCTGAAAAGAGCGAACCGCAGACTTCGCAGAGCACGAAGTCTGCGCGACCTGCTACTTCGGCGTGTTGGTTGTTGTGCTCTGGACCGCCTGCGGCAACAGTGGCGGTAGTACACTACCTCCGCCGCAGACAGGGACGCCCGCAGGCACCTACAGCCTCACGGTGAGTGCAACCTACACGTCAGGCTCTTCGACCCTGAAACATGATCTCAGCCTGACCCTGCAGGTGCAGTAGCAAGGAGGTTGGTTTTAGAGTTTTCCCGGTCGTTTTTCGCATTAATCAACGAGGGCAAGGGCGTGATGGCCCTCAACGGGTGAGGGGAAGAGACAGCAAAGCGTAGCGCCGGGCTTTAGCCCGGCATGTGCCGCTTTAAAGGGCGGCGCTACTTATGTCGCTCTGTTTGATTCGGGACAGGGGTGGCGTGCGCACCCCCGATCAACCCACACAGAGCGAACGAGAGTTGCTCTTCAACTTTACCACCCTCTTATGGCAGAACGAACCGCAGAGGTCGAGAAAGCCGACCTCTGTACCACCTCGGGGCTCCGACCGCCGAGCATCTCTCCGAATCTCGGATGAGCTTCGCATTCCTGCGGAGTCTTGCCCGACGAACGTCAACCGGCGCGACGAAGCGACGCACTGACGCGCAAGCGCATGAAGATGAGCTTCGCAATCACACACAGGAGGTGTGTCATGAAACGTGTCGGTGTTCTTGTGACTCTATTGGCGTCCTTCGTGTTTGCATCCGTCGCGAACGCGGCGACCGTCAACGTCAACTGCAACAAACACGGAAAGATAGGGCCGGTACTGAACATTCTAAATCCTCAGGGTCCGAACACCATCAACGTCACTGGTACGTGCAAGGAGACGATACACTTCATAGTTGACTCCTTTCCTTCACTAGGATTGGTCTCAGGAGCCAAACTATGCCGAATCAACGTGGATTAGGAGCAGGAAAAACAGGGCAGGAACCAAATTACTCGGTAATAGTCCGGGACTCGGAATAGTGGCGCAAGCGATGGGCGGTGACGCGCTTCCCTTTTAATGTGGGGCAGACCTGGGCGGCGGCCTTAACGTGCCTGACCAACAGGTAATGGACGCCGTCGGGGCTGAGGC
>Ga0335081_10012968_pt1 | contig 13486 bp, 12 predicted proteins | sample Lox_Sample_35_FD_206713 | JGI IMG/M metagenome (GOLD analysis project Ga0335081, IMG submission 206713) | Soil microbial communities from Loxahatchee National Wildlife Refuge, Florida, United States - Lox_Sample_3.5 | ecosystem: Environmental > Terrestrial > Soil > Wetlands | place: USA...
GATCCACAGCGTGGCCGAGCCCTTCATCAGGCTCCGGGCGGTCCATCACCTGAGCCGCGGCATGATCGTGCTGCTGGCGGGCGGCATCGGCCAGCCCTACGTGACCACCGACTACCCGGCCGTGCAGCGGGCGCTCGAACTGGACGCGGACGCGCTGCTGGTGGCCAAGCGCGGCGTGGACGGGGTCTACGACAGCGACCCGCACCTCAACCCGGACGCGATCCGGTTCACCCGGCTGACCTATGACGAGGCGCTGGCGGCCGGCGTGCGCATCATGGACACCAGCGCGTTCGTGCTGGCCAACGAGCAGTCGCTGACGATGCACGTGTTCGACGTGGCGGCCGCGGGCGTGATGCGGGAGATCTGCGAGGGCGCCGAGCACGGGACGCGGATCAGCGTCAAGTAGCGGCGGTTTCCCCGGGCCCGTTCGGTATCAGACCAGGACGGCCTGGTCGTAACCGGCCGACGGCGGGCCGCTGAACAGGTCGTGGGCCTGCGTCCACTGCCGGGTCGCCTCGAAGTTCTCCCTGGTGTACTCCAGGAAGACGATGCGCTCGCCGGTCCCGAACGCCCGCACGTCCACCTGGTCCCGGTACTTCTCCGGCACCGACCGCAGGTGGTAGTGCTTGTACAGCTCGGGGCGGAGGTCGATCTCCATCTGCGCCCGGCGCAGGGCGGCCAGGTACTTGTCGATGTCGGCCTTGGTGGCCTCGGATCCGGTCACCAGGAACCCGATCATGAACGTGGCGTCCACGACCGTGCGGAAGCCGAAGGCCTCGGCGACGTAGAGCGGCACGCCCCACACGGTGGCCGCCCCGACCTGCCGGTCGAGCAGCGCGTCCAGCCGCTCGTTGGGCGGCCCCTGGAAGGTGAGCTTCAGGTCGTCCGGGCCGAGCACGCCCTCCAGGGCCTGCACGGTGGCGAAGTGGCTGCCGGAGTGGTAGCCGACGCCGATTGGCACCCCGGCCAGGTCCTCGGGGCGGCGGACGGGCGACTCGGGGGGCACCACGATGGCGCAGGGCGCCACCGAGTAGGCCGCGGTCACCAGCTGGCCCGACCGCTCGCCCGCCGCGGCGTTGGTGGCCCAGTGGCAGGCGCAGCTCACGTCGGCGCCGTCACGGCCCGCCCCGAACGTCTCGAACGCGCCGGTCTTGACCTCCCCCGCGCTGTCCCGCTGGACGCCGTGCATGCCGTAGTCCCCGCTGTCGGTCACGAAGGTGTAATCCAGGCCCTCGGCGGTGAAGAAGCCCTTCTCCTCGGCGACCCATTCCTGCAGACGGCCATGCGGCATGATCTTGAGCGGCATGTGCTCCTCCTCGAACGCGGGTATAGCCAGCCTAACTCGCGGGCTTAGAGTCGCTCTTATGACCGAGCAACCATCGACGCGGGTGCTACCGCACGAGCTGCCGGCCTCGCTGCGGGAGGCGGGCCTGGACAACTGGATCCGCGAGCCGCTGGACGACGCGGTCGACCGGCGGCGGCGCCTCATCATGCCGCCGGCCGTGGCGGTGCTGGGCACGCCGGCCCGCGGCCAGCAGGGCCCGCTCCTGGCCGAGGCGAAGCACCCCGACACGGTGTTCATGATGGGCGGCAACCCGGCCCTGCCCACCATGCCGGAACGGCCCACGCTGCGCGACTTCTACCTGCTCAGGTTCGACCCGATCCCCCGCACCCACCTGCTGCAGAGCGCGCGGGTGGCCCGGGAGAACGGGCTCGGCGAGAAGGTGATCATGGCGTGCCTGCTGCACGACATCGCCATCGCCGGGCTGGTCCCGGCCAACCACGGCTACTGGGGCGCCCAGCTGGTCGCGCCCTACGTGGACGAGGAGGTCGCCTGGGCCATCCAGAAGCACGAGGCGCTGCGCTACTTCCCCGACGAGTCGGCGGGGTACAGCTACCCTTCGGCGTACATCGACTACTTCGGCCCGGATTACCGCCCGCCCGAGTACATCCGCCGGGAGGCCGAGGCGGCGCGCAAGCACCGCTGGTACATGACGTCGCGGCTGGTGACCATCAACGACATCTACTCGTTCGATCCGGACGTGACCGCGGACTTCGACGACTTCTCCGACATCGTGGGGCGGAATTTCCGGCAGCCGGAAGAGGGGCTCGGCTTCGACGGCTCGCCGGTGGCGCACATGTGGCGGACGATGATCTGGCCCAACAACTTTCTGTAGGTGGCCCATGGAGCCCGGGATCACCTGGTACGACGTCCTCGGCGTGCTGCCGGGCGCCGAGGCGGCCAAGATCCGGCGCGAGTACGACGCCAAGACGAACCTGCTGCGCCCGGAACTGATCTCGGGTGCCCCGTCGAACGTGGTCGAGGCGATCTCGCGGGCGCAGGGCATGCTGGACCACGCGTGGGAGGTGCTCGGCGATCCGGCGAGCCGGGGGCGCTACGACGAGTCGATCGGCCTCCGGCATCCGGGCGGCGGCCTGCGCCAGCCCGGCAGCATCCCGACCGGCACCGGGCCGGGGCCATCGGACCTGGGCACCGCCGAGGATCTGGGCGGAGACACCGCTGGCGGCGTGCTGACGCTGACCGGCTGGCTGGGACCGCATCGCCGGCGGGCGAAACAACACGTCGCCGTGCCCGATATGCGCGGCCTGTTCTACACGGTGTGCCTGGAGGTGGCGGCGCGGCGGAACGTTCACGTCACCACCGTCCGGCTGACGCCGCACCCGATGCCGGTCGAGGGCCTGGTGGTCGATCAGTCACCGCGGCCGCCCGCCAGGCTGCAGCGGCACGGGGAGCTGACCATTTACGTGTGGCACCCGCCCGCGCGGTTACGGCGGCGCGGGACCTTAGGCGCGGGCGGACGGGACCTGTGGCCGCGGCCGGGACGGTGCCGGGTCAGTGGACTGGTGCCATGACGGATCACATTGTCGTCGGCGACCGCGTTCTGCTCGAGGCCGGCTTCCGCGCCGCCCGGGCCCGGCTGGAGATGCTGGCCGGCGATGAGATGCTTTTCCGGGTCTCCGAGGCGGCCTACGGCACCGGCATCACTCACCTGGTGGCGGCGGCAGGCCCGGCGGCCGGCCTGACCAGGCTGGCCGCGGCGTACCTGGCCAGGCCGACGGGAACGGACGGCTGCGCCCACGTCTCGCTCAGGTGGGAGGCGATAGCGGCCGACGGCAAGCTGTTCACCACCCTGGAGGCCGACCTGATGCTGTTCCCGGCCGGGGACCAGAACACGACGCTCGCCCTGGCCGGAGGCTACCGGCCGCAGCCCGGTCCGGCCGGCGCAGGGCTGGACAAGGCAATCGTGCGCCGCTGCGCTACGGTGGCAATCCGCAGCTTCGTCGCCCAGGTGGCGGGTGCTCTCGTCCACCCGGCGGGTACGGCGGGGCCTGCCATCGTGCCGTAGCAGACGGCCCGGATGGGTTCGAAGGAGGGCGGCGTGAAGGCGCTCGTGTTCCGGCACAGCCTGGCCCGGGAGGCGGCTTCGGCCATCGGCGGCCGGGTGGACCAGCGGGCGTTCGTGTCCCGGTTCGCGCCGGTCCGCATCGAGGACGTGGCCGAACCTCCGCTGCCCGCGGCCGGCTGGGTCCGGGTACAGACGACGTTCTCGGGACTGTGCGGCTCGGACATCAAGCAGATCTTGCTGAACGGGTCCAGGGACAACCCGCTCACCGCACTGGTGTCGTTCCCGCACGTGCTGGGGCACGAGGTGGTCGGCCGCCGGCTCGACAGCGGGGAGCGGGTGGTGCTCAACCCGTGGCTGTCGTGCGGGCCGCGCGGCATCGACCCGCCCTGCGTGGCGTGCCGGGACGGGCGGTATCCGTGGTGCCGCAACTTCCGGTCCGGTGATCTGCCCGCCTCGATCCACCTGGGGAACTGCGCCGCGGCGGGCGGGGCGCACGCCGAGCGGTTCGCGGCGCACGTGTCGCAGCTGTTCGCGATCCCCGAGGGTGTCTGCGACGAGGCGGCGGTGCTGGCCGATCCGGTCAGCGTGTCGCTGCGGTCGGTGCTGCTCGCGCCGCCCCCCGCCGGCCAGCCGGTGCTGGTCTACGGTTCGGGGACGCTGGCGTTCGCGGTGATCGCGCTGGTGCGGTTCCTGTTTCCGGACACCGAGGTGTGGGCGGCGACGCGGCCGGGAGCGCGAGCCGAGCTGGCCGCACGGCTCGGGGCCCACGCGGTGCTGTCCTCGGTGCCGGATCCGCTCGTGGCCGCGGTCGCCCGGCGGGTGGGGGGTTCAGCCCTGGTTCCGTGGAGCGGGCGGGAGTGGCTGCAGGACGGGCCAGCGGTCGTGTACGACACGATCGGCTCGGTGGAGACCGTCGAGACGTCGCTGCGGCTGCTGGCGACCGGCGGCACCCTGGTCATCTCGGGCGTGGAGCCGCCGAAGCGGTTCGAGTGGACGCCGCTGTACTTCAAGGAGCTGCGGGTGGTCGGGTCCAATGGGTTCGGCGTGGAGGAGGTGCGGGGGGTGGCCAAGCACGCGATGGAGCACTACTTCGATTTCGTGCTGGCCGGCTTCGACCTGACGCCGGTGATCACGCACCGGTTCCCGCTCGAGCGCTGGGACGAGGCGGTGCTGGCGCTGAAGGACTCGCGGCGGACCGGGGCGGTCAAGGTGCTGCTCGAGCCCTGATCACCCGGCGCGAATGCGCGAGCGGCTGCGGCGGCCGGCCGGCGCACGGACCTTCTACGGGGTGACGACGGCGAAATCGGGGTCGGGTTCGTCGGTCAGGCCCATGAGGGTCTTGAGCACGCCCGCGTCACCGGCGGTCTCGATGCCGTCCAGCGAACCCGAGAAGAGCAGGCCGGTCAGCTGGGCGCGGATGAGCCGGACGGTGAGGTCGGCGTGCGGGGTGCGGCTGGTCGGGTGGTGGACGAGCAGGCCGTTGGACAGCTGCATGAGGTATCGCTCGTCGCTGTCGGTGAAGTGCCACAGCACGGACAAAGAGATGCCCGCGGCGCGAGGCCCGTCGATGCGGATGGCGATGGTGTCGAACAGCTGGGTGATGCTCATCGCGCGGGCCATGCCCGCGCTGGCGCTGAACGGGGTGGGCGGGATGCCGTCGCGCAGTTCGGTCGCACCCTTGAGGAAGCAGTTGCGCCAGGTGGCGCACTCCGAGCCGAAGGCCAGGCTGGTCAGCGCGGCCGCCAGCACGTCCCTGGCCTCGGCCGAGCCGGGGTCGGCGAACACGGCGTGGCTGGCCAGTTCGGCGGCGAAGCGCAGGTCGCCCTCGTCGAGGAACTCGCGGGCCCGGGTGGCGAGCTGGTCCGCGCCGCCGGCCAGCCGGGCGTAGCGCTGGGCGGCGGCCTCCGGGGGGTGCTGCCACAGGTGGGCGGGGTTGCCGTCGTACCAGCCGAGGTAGCGCTGGTAGATGGCCTTGACGTTGTGGCTGACCGAGCCGTAGTACCCGTGGGTGTGCCACACCGCGTCCAGGGCGGCCGGAACCTCTATTACCTCGGCGATCTCGCTGCCGGTCAGGCCCTGGTTCAGCAGCCGGAGCGTCTGGTCGTGCAGGTAACCGTACAGGTCACGCTGTTCGGCCAGGAACCGGCTGATCTCGTCGCGGCCCCAGATGGGCCAGTGGTGCGAGGCGAACGCGACGTCGGTGTGGTCGAGGAACAGTTCGATGGCCTCGTTGAGGTAGCGGGACCATATCCGGGGGTCGCGGACCTGCGCGCCGCGCAGGGTGAGCAGGTTGTGCAGGTTGTGGGTGGCGTTCTCGGCCATGCACAGCGCTCGCTGGGCCGGGAAGAAGAAGTTCATCTCGGCCGGCGACTCGGTGCCCGGCGTCAGCTGGAACACGATGCGGACACCGTCGATGACCTCCTCCTGGCCGGTGCGGGTGATGTCCAGGGTCGGGGCGATCAGCCCGACCGTGCCGCTGGACGCCTTCGCGCCCAGGCCCATGGTGAGGTTCCCCTCCGCCCCGAGCGGCACCCCCTCCCCGGAGTAGTACGTGCCGCGGCGCAGCATCGCGGTGCCGGCGTAGACGTTCTCCGACACGGCATGCTCCATGAAATGCTCGGGCGCGATGACCGGCACTGTGGTGTCCGCGTCCACGATGCCGAGCACGCCGCCGAAGTGATCGATGTGCGCGTGGGTGTAGATCACCGCCACGACCGGCCGGTCGCCGCGGTGCACCCGGTACAGGCCGATGGCGGCGCGCGCGCATTCCTCCGAGACCAGCGGGTCGATGACGATCACGCCGTGGTCCGTCTCGACCAGCGTCATGTTCGACAGGTCCGCGCCGCGGACCTGGTAGACGCCGCCGGTCACCTCGAACAGGCCCTGGATCGCGGTCAGCTTGGCCTGCCGCCACAGGCTCGGGTCCACGGTCGGGGGGCACTCCCCCTGCGTGGCCGGGCCATACGCGTCGATGTCCCAGATCACGCGACCCTCGGCGGTCTTGATCACGCCCGGCTCCAGCCGGGCGATCAGGCCACGGTTGGCGTTGTCGAAGTCGGTTCGGTCGGCGAGGTCAGCAGGCATGTGCGTCCCGTCAGGCTGGTGGTTTGCGGTCCTCAGTCAATACTGGCGGCTGGCCGGGCGGTGTACCTCATCCGGCATGGATGAACTTCCTCGCCCGCCGACCTGGGTTGTCCTGGAGAGACCTGTAGGTCCTGCTTCCCGCCTTCTCCTCGCACGCGCCCAGGGCCGGGGAGTGTTCGAGCAGGAGGAGGGCTATGTCGTCGTGGCAATGACCGAGTCCGTCACCGCAGGCAATCGGCACAATCGGTCCGATGTCGGTACACCCGAGGACATTAATGCCAGATCATCACAGCGCCATCGACGCGCGTCCAGAGCGGGCAACGCGGGAACAGCGAGGACGAGGGCAGCCAAACGCGCTGGTCCCCGCTGGCTAATGGCCGGGCGTGGTCGATGCCCCTCGCCCGGCCAGTCTGGATCTCACATCGCCTTCGGCTTGCGCAGGACCAAGTCGAGGAGGAACGGCGAGGTCACCCACTCATATCCGCCAGCTTTCGCGGCGCGGAGCCTGGCGATCAGGTCGTCGATCATTTCGGCCGCGATGCCCGCCTTGACGGCGCGCTCTTTCACAGCCGCGAGGGTGCTCGCGTGAATCTCGAAGCCCAGCTCTGGATCCTGGGTGGCGAAGAAGCCGTCTGCCTCGGCTATCTCCAGGCCCGTCTCGCGAGCCGATCGCGGTAGGCCCTCGACAATTCCGCGTGGCACACCGGCTGATCTCATCACCTCATGCACCAGGCCCCAGTAGGTCCTCAGGGCATCCAGCTGAGGCTGCGATCGCGGCGGCGGGCTGGCCAGCGGCTCGTGCGCCACAATCCAGCCTCCCGGGCGCACGAGGCCCGCGATCCGGCCCAGGGTCCGTACCGGATCGGCCTGATGCATCAGGAACGCCCGCGTGAAGGCAAGATCGAACGGCCCGCGCAGCGCCGTCGCGTCAAGATCGTGAATGTCGCCGACGACGAGCTCGACGTTCTGCAGCCCGAGCGCCGCCATCACCGACCGGGCGCGCTGAATGGCCGACTCGCTGAAGTCAACCCCGACCACCCGGCCTGACGGGCCCACCATCTCCGCGAGCAGAGCCAGCCCGCCGATAGGGCCGCACCCGCAGTCGATCACCGTCCAACCGTGGCCGGCGCCCACCGTGCCCAACGCGCGCCGGGCATGCTCCGCGAAGGATTCAGAGAGGCTCAGCAGCCGCCGCAAGTCATCATTGCTGCCGTCAAGGATGTAGCGCCTGACCTGGTCCACGGTCGCATCCGCCATGGCCGCCCCTCTGCCGAGTGGGTTTGTTCTAGCCAGGCGGCAGGGAGCCGGGATGTGCCCGATGTGAATTCCCGATGGAGATCAAGTCGCCCTCTGCGTGCCCGCGGCAATGGCACGCCGCCCATCCGTTCGGGCCCCGTCGTCGCTGACGGCAACGGCAACGCGCGTGCGCTCGGCTGAGGCCGGATGGCGCAGGCGGCTTGGTCCGTGGTCGAATGCTGGCGTGTTCGTGCGGGTGTGGGAGTACGAGGTGCCTGGTGACCGTGTGGCCGCGTTCACCACGGCCTACGCCGCCGACGGCGTCTGGGGCGAACTGTTTGGCCGCGCCGCGGGGTTCGTGGGCACCGAGCTGTACCGCGACGCCGTTCGGGCCGACCGGTTCCTGACGATCGACCGCTGGCGGAACGAGCAGGACTGGCAGTCGTTCCTCCAGGCCTTCGGCGCGGCCTACGAGTCCCTCGACGCCCAGCTCGAAGGCCTCGCCGTGGCCGAACGATCGCTGTTCGAGGGCTCCTCCTAGCCGATCGCGCCGCTGACCTCCGCCTGGGGCGCCGGGCGACTACCGCAAGGCTGGGTAGAGCGGCAGTTCGTCGGCGTACCAGCCGGCGGTCGCGGCCAGCAGCGCGCGAGCCATCGCGGAGATGGCGGGAAACTCCCCGGCCGCTTCCAGCTCACCAGCCAGGACCTGCCAGCGATAGCGCATCAGCTGCCGGTTGCGCGGGGCGGCCACCGCATCGGGCTCTAGCGAGGCATCGCCGGTCAGCGCCCGGCCGAGCAGCCACCACATCGAGCCGAGACTCCAGGCCACGACGGCGCGCCGCACGCCCCGATCCCAGGCGCCGTCGTCGGCGAGCTCGGGCCAGATCCGCACAGCCTGAGCCCGGTAACGTGCCTCAGCGGCATCGCATAGCTCGGGTGGCAGCCTGAACACGCACCAGCAGGTGCTGAACGGCATCCGCAGATAGGCGGCGTCCATGAAGACCGCGTGATAGCCGGACGCCTCGAAGTCGATGAACCGGACACCGCCGGGAGTCAGCAGGTTGTTGTCCGGGCAGATGTCGCCCGGCGAGAAGACCGGGCGAGCGGGCCTGGCCATCTCCGCCGCCACCTCGGCCAGTTCGGCGGCCAGGCCTTCCGTCGCGGTTACGCCGACCAGCGCGGCGCGCTCTGCCACGCCGAGCACCCGTTGTTCCAGACCGGACCCGGGAGCTCTCATCCGGCTCCCGGCTGCGTACTTGCGCCGCAAGCGGGCAAATTCCGGTTCCCGGCCTGCCACGGCGACGGAGAGCCTGCCGCAGGCCTCGGCCCAGTCCAGCAGGGCCTGAGCGGCGCGTTCCTGGCCGGTTCCGAGCAGCGTGTCAGCCAGGCTCGGCGCGCGGCCCAGGTCCGACATCACGACCGTCAGCGAGCGGCGGTCAGCCGCCAGCAGCTCAGGCGCCAGCCCGGTATCGCCGGCCAGGGCCAGCCCCGCCGCTTCGGTCGCGAAGCTGATCTCACCATCGGGACCCGGCGGGTAGGCCTTGACGATGACAGTGCCCTGGCCGTTCGGCTGACCCGGCCTCATCGGTACAGCGCAGCACCACGGTCCGATCGCTGTCGCGCACGCGCTCGGGCCCGGTGAGCTCGCGACCGAGCGCTGCCGATCCGGCCGCGAGCACCGCGGCCCGGCGCGTCGCGTGGTGGTCATCGCGGCCGCTCTGTCCCGCCACCCGGCCTCCTCCCCGATCGGCCACGACACCCGGTCGGCCCTCATCGTCTCGCGGGCGTCTCATGCAGGATCGCACGAGCCCGGCTCCCTCCGTGATAGCTGCCATTCCCCGGCCGCTGCCGCCCTACCTGGGTCCGCGCTCGCTATAGGTCCGCTGATGGCTGATCTGGGACGATGCTGATGTGAACGAAGATCAGGGCGTCGAGCCAAGCGCGATTGAGCGTCAGGTCGGGGCGGGGTTCCGAGCCATGGCGACCGGGGATTGGCGTGGCGCGCGTGATGCTTTTTCCGCTGTGCTTGAGGTCGCTGGCGTGCCCGAGGCGTCCTTCGGCTTGGCCAGCGCACTGTTCTGGCTGGGTGACCTCGCGGGCACGATCGCCAACTGCGAAAGGGCGTACGCCGGTTTCCGCCGCCGCGGCGACCCCATGTTCGCCGCCGGCGCCGCTCTCTCCCTGGTGGGCTACAACAAGGGATATCTCGGCAACACAGCCGCGGCGCGCGGATGGCTGTCGCGTGCGGCGCGGATCATCGACAGCGAAGTTCCAGAGCTGCGGGGTGAACTCCTGGGGGCTACCGCGTACGTGACGGATGATCCGGTGGAGAGCGAGGCGCTGGCGCGACAGGCAGCCGATATCGGGCGGGCAAACGGTAACTCCGACCTAGAGCTGATGGCGATGCACGCCGTCGGGCAGGCGCTGGTCCAGCAGGGCCGAACCGAGGAAGGCATGTCGCTCCTGGATGAGGCCATGGCCGGCGTGATCGGCGGCGAGGGCGGCGATCCTCTGACGGTCGCGCAGATGAGCTGCATGACGATGGTGGTGTGCGGCAGCTGTTTCGATCTGGAGCGCGCGACGCAGTGGGTGCAATCCCTCCAGGGCTTCATCGACCGGTACGGGTGCCCGTTCTTGTATGCGGAGTGCCGCACCTATTACGGCCGGGTCCTGTTCGAGAACGGCGACTGGGCCGCCGCCGAGGCTCTTCTCGCCGATGCGATCGCGATGTCAAAGGGAGTCTTCGCGGCGCCGCACGCGTTCGCGGCCGGGACGCTCGCCGAGCTCAGGCTCGCGCAGGGAAAGGTCGAGGATGCGGCCAGGGTGCTGCGCGGCGTCGAGGGCCGTGAGGAATCCGCAACGGCGGTCGCCTCGGTGCATCTGGCCCAGGGCGAACCATCGGCCGCGGCAGCTGTCTTGCGCCGACGACTCGCTGCCACTAGCCCGGACCGGCTCGATGTCGCCGCGGTGATCGAGTTGCTCGGCGAGGCAGAGATCGCATTGCACGACAACGGCGCGGCCATCGAACGCGGACGTTCGCTCGTGGCGCTCGGCAGCGTTAACAACTGTGACCTCATCGTCGCGCACGGCGAGCGCCTGCTCGGGCACGCGCTCGCGCAGACGGACGTACCAGCTGCGTGCACGCACCTGGAGACAGCGCTATCGGCCTTCACCCACGCCGGGATTCCTTACCGCGCCGCGCAGACGCGGCTGTTGCTCGCCCAGGTGCTCGGGCGGAACGACCGTGAGGTGGCCGGAGCCGAGGCGCGCGCAGCGTTGTTGGTTTTCGAGGATCTGGGAGCCGACCATGACGCGGACGCGGCCGCCGCGCTGATGCGCGATCTGGGCATCTACGCGGCCAGGACAGGGCCGAGGCATGTCGGACGGCTGACCAAGCGTGAGCAGCAAGTGCTCGCTCTGCTCGGCGAAGGGCTCTCCAACCCCCAGATCGCCGAACGTCTGTTCCTGTCGCGCAAGACGGTCGAGCATCACGTCGCGCGCATCCTGTCCAAGCTGGGCCTGCGCGGACGCGCTGAAGCCGCCGCCCTCGCGGCGCGAAGCGGCCGTGAAGAATCAGCCACAAATAGGTGAGTTCGCCGATGCTCAGGCGCCAGCCCGGGCGCCATCGTGGCCCTCATGACCGAAAAGAGGGAGCAACCTCACGGGATGAAGGTGATCCACGTGCAGGCGTTCGTTCCCGGGATGAGGAGGGCAGTCATGACGGGACAACTGGACGGCACGGTCGTGAAGGATCGCGTCGACGCCTGTGGCCTGGACACCTACTACGAAGTCCACGGCACGGGCGAGCCGCTCCTGTACTTGCACGGCGGGTTCAACACCATCGAGATGCTGGGCGGAATCCTTCCTCAGCTTGCTCAGCGGTACCGCGTATACCTGCCGGAGCGGCAGGGCCAAGGACGCACCCCCGACCGGGACGGGCCGGTCACGTTTCCGAGCATGGCCGCCGACACGATCGCGTTCTACGAGGCGGTCGGGCTGTCCGCCGCCCATCTGGTCGGCTTCAGCGACGGCGCGATGGTCGCTATCCACGTCGCGCTCCAGCGCCCGGACCTGGTGCACAGGCTCGTCCTGATCGGGCAGTACGCCAACCCGGACGGGTGCCCGCCGTTCTACGCCGAGCTGATGGAGCAGTTCACGCCCGATTCCTTCCCCGCCATGTTCCGGCAGATGTACAACTCGCTCTCGCCGGATGGGCCCGAGCATTTCCCGGTGTTCTTCAACAAGCTGAAGCCGAACTGGCTGTCCCCAGGCGTGTCACTGGAACGGCTCCGGGACGTGCAATCGCCGACGCTCGTCCTGATCGGCGATGATGACTGCGTCACTCCTGAGCACGCCGCGGCGATGGTACGCACGCTTCCTGCGGGATCACAGCTGGGGGTCGTGCCCGGAACCTCGCACGGGCTCCCGTTCGAGAAGCCCGATCTCGTTGACCGGCTGATTCTCGACTTTCTCCAGGACCAGCAAACGGAGAAAATGATCCGGCCCGCGGACGAGTCCTGACGTAGCTGCGGAGATTACCAGCCGGCCTGGCGTCTGGTCCGCCTGGTGGAACTATCAAGGTCGGCAGGACGTGAGCCTGCGATTATGCCGCGCCGTCCTGCGAATCGATGCCGTGCTGGTGCAGGAGATCGCGGAGCCGCTCGATCTCTTCACTCAAGGACGCGTTCCGGGCCTGGCTTCACCGTCCGGTCAGGTGCCGCTCCAGCCCGTCCAGCAGGCAGTCCAGGCCGAACTCGAACAACTGATCCAGATGCAGCTCCAGCTCGCTGTCGACCAGCCGGTTCAGCAGCGGGAAGTCACCGGTACCGGCGATGACACGGAAGCCGTGCTCCTGGGTCTGCATCCACTCGTCGCTCGTCAGCCCCGAGTCCTGCTCGGCCTGGGCCTCGGCCTCAAGGTTGAGGGCCAGGCCGCGCACGTGGCTGAACAGCGTCATGTGGACGTGCATCATCTCCTGGATCGTCAGGCCCAACCCGTCCAGCGCGCGCAGCGCCCACTCGGTGTGCCGCATCCCGTTGGGGATCAGCTGCGGGCGGGTCATGGACAGCGCCGGGGCGAGCCACGGGTGGCGGCGGAACCCCTGCCACTGCATGCGGGAGGACAGTTCCAGCTGGGCCCGCCAGCCCCTGGGCGGCCGGGCCGGCAGGGGGTCCTCGCCGAGCACGCTGTCCATCATGGACACCAGCAACTCGTCCTTGCCGTCGACGTGACGGTAGAGCGACATCGGGGCCGCGCCCAGCTCGGTCGCGATGCGCCGCATGGACAGCTGCGCCAGACCCTCGGCGTCGGCAACCCGGATGGCTGCCGCCACGATCCGCTCACGGGTCAGGTCGGGGTCGCCCTCGTCTCGGCGCGCGCGTACCGCCACGCCCGCCGGCCGAGCGGGTCCGGCCGGGCCGGCGACTACCGTGCCCCGGCCCGGTAGCGACCGGGTCACCCCCTCGGCGTTCAGGGTCGCGAGCACCTTCGTCGCGGTGGCCAGGGCCACGCCCCACTCGCGGGTGATGCCGCGTGCCGACGGTACCGGGTCGCCGGGTCGCAGCTCGCGATCGGCTATACGGGCGCGGATCTCATCGGCGATACGACGGTACGGCGGCTGAGTCATCGATCGCTTCTCCCTCTCCGTACTAGTACACCAAGTGCCTTGACTGGCACACGTACGGTGTACGCATAGGTAGATACATCGTACGCGACGAGGAGGCACAGCAGTGGCCAACCAGACGGTACTAATCTCGGGCGCCGGCATCGGCGGGCCAGCGCTCGCGTTCTGGCTGCGG
>Ga0335081_10012970_pt1 | contig 13486 bp, 13 predicted proteins | sample Lox_Sample_35_FD_206713 | JGI IMG/M metagenome (GOLD analysis project Ga0335081, IMG submission 206713) | Soil microbial communities from Loxahatchee National Wildlife Refuge, Florida, United States - Lox_Sample_3.5 | ecosystem: Environmental > Terrestrial > Soil > Wetlands | place: USA...
GGCACGACCCGCTCGGCAATGCGGCCGAGGGCCAGGATCGCCGCCTGCGGCGCGTTGACGATTGCCGTGAAGGCATCCACGTTGTACATGCCGAGATTTGACAGGGTGAAGGTCCCGTCGGAAACGTCCACCGGACGGAGCTTACGATCCTGGGCGCGCTGGATCAGATCCCTTCTGCGGACCGCGATCTCGGCGACGGACAGGATATCTGCATCCCGGATCACCGGCACGATCAGGCCCTCGTCGATCGCGGCGGCGATCCCCACGTTTATTTCCTGCTTCCATTGGATCCCGCCCTCGGACCAGGCCGCAGTCAGGCGGGGATGATCCCGCAAGGTAGCGCCGAGCAATTTAATGAACAGATCCGTGTAGGTGGGCCGAATGCCGGCGCGTTTCTCGACCAGCGCCAGGATGCGCCTGCGCCATTCGATCAGATTGGTCGCATCCACCTCGCGGACAAGAAAGAAATGCGGCACGCTCGTCCAACTGGCCGTCATGCGTTCGGCCATCAGGCGCCAGAGCGTGCCGACCGGCTCCGCGCCGCCCGAGTGAACCGTTTCGGGAAGCGACATCACATCCGCCGCAAGAACGGCCCCCTCCGGACCCGAGGGGGAAATGGCCCCGAGATCGAGTCCGCGCTCAGAGGCGAGACGGCGCGCTTTGGGCGAGGCCAGGACTTTTTGGGGTGCGGCGGCCAAAATGCTGCGCCCGACCGTCGCGGGTTCCCGTGGACTGTTCCGCCCGTCCAGATAGGCCAGCACGTCCGCTTTTTCGATCCGCCCTCCGGCGGGTTTGACCGACGAAAGATCCAGACCGTTTTGTTCGGCAATTTTGCGCGCCAGGGGGGAGGCCTCAACCGGAAGGTCCTTTGGCCCAGGGCCCGACGGCGCGGGTTTCGCCCCGTTATTCTTGGTTGCCCCCCTGGCCGCGCGGGCCGAGGGCAGATCGGGCGGGAGGCCGGCCGGGACTTTTTCACCGGGCGCCAGGATCCAGGCAATGGTGCGCCCGACCGGCACCGTATCCCCCGCGCGGGCAAGCAAACCGCCCAGGATCCCGGAGGCCGGCGCTTCGATCTCGAGGGTGACCTTGTCGGTTTCGATCTCCATGAGCGGTTCGCCCTTCCGCACGGCCTCGCCGTCGCGTTTAAGCCAGCTCACCAGCACGCCCGATTCCTGCGCCATTTCGAGCGCAGGCATGATGACGCTCGTCGCCATCTAGCCTCGCGCCGATGCCACAAGTTCAACGACGCGTTCGTTCATGGAAGGTTCGTGCGTGCGCGTGGTGGATAACGGACCGGTCGCCGTGTAGTAATGATGGCCGGCGACCATCAGGTCGTTGGCGGGGAAGCGCGTGATGATCTCGTGGCCCGAGTCGGTGACGACAATCTCCTCCTCGATGCGGGCCGCGCTCCAGCCGTCGGACGAGGGCCAGTAGGTCTCGAGCGCAAAGACCATCCCGGGCTTGATCTCGTGGGGGTGCTCCAGGGAGACCAGGCGGCTGATGACCGGCTGCTCCCAGATCGCCAGGCCGACGCCGTGTCCGTATTGAAGCGCAAATGCGGCCTCCTCGTTGGCAAAGCCGAACTCGGCCGCCTTTGGCCAGACCGAGGCGATCTCCCCGGTCGTGCGGCCGGGGCGGACGAGTTCAATGGCGGCATCGAGATAATCGCGGCAGCGTTTGTACGCGTCCACCATGGCGTGCGAGGCGTAACCGATGGTGAAGGTCCGGTAATAGCACGTGCGATAACCCATGTAGGATTGAAGAACGTCATAGTAGACAGGATCGCCGGGCCGCAGCATCCGGTCCGAGAACACGTGCGGGTGCGGATTGCAGCGTTCCCCCGAGATCGCGTTGACCGCTTCCACATATTCCGAGCCCAGATCGTAGAGGACCTTGGACACCAGCCCGACCGCCTCGTTCTCGCGCATCCCGGGGACCATCGCGCGATAGAGTTCATCGTAGGCGGCATCGACCTGGGCGGCCGCGTGCGTCAGCAGGGAGATCTCATCCTGGGTCTTGATCAGGCGCGCCTCGGACATGAGCTGCTGGCCGTCCACGATCTTCAAACCTTTTTTCTGCAACTCGAACAGCACGGGCAGTTCGGCAATGTCCACGCCGACTGGCTCCTTTTCCAGTCCGCGCTCTTTGAGTTCGACCCACATCTTGTGGGCGACATCTTCGGCGCGCCCCATCTCCCCCGACATGGCCCCGCGCAGCATGGAGATGCCCGGCCGCGAGCGTTTCTCGCCGAGCCACGGAGCGTAAAGCTGGTGATGTCTTGCGGCAGACCCAAAGTCCCACAGAATGGGTTCATCGTCCTGCGGCAGGAGCGTGAAGCGGTTGGCTTTGTCCTGGGCCCAGGTGCCGATGTGCGTGGCGGTGATGTAGCGCACATTGTTCATATCAAAGCAGAGCAGGGCGCCCATCTCGGATCGTTTCAGCAGGCCTTTGAGGCGCGCCAGCCGCTCGCGCCGGAGCCGGTCAAAATCGATGCGCTGCTCCCAATCCACCGCCATGGTTCCGTACGTCTTAATTGCCATCTCAACTCCTTCCGCAAAGGGCCTTTGCCATTTGAAAAACCGTTTCCTCGGTGGGCACCGTGACATCTTCCAGCGCCGGCGAAAACGGAACGGGGACGTCCCGCGCGCCCATGCGCCTGACGGGCGCATCCAGATAGTAAAAAGCGCCCTCGGCGATCACCGACGCAAATTCCGCCGTGACGCCATAGCGCTCATAACCCTCGTCGATCACAATCGCCCGCGAGGTCTTCCTGGCAGAGTCGATCAAGCTCTGCTTGTCCAGCGGGGCCGTGGTGCGCGGGTCAACCACCTCGGCGCTGATCCCGATCTCCTGGAGTTTGTCGGCCGCCCCCAGGGCGACCTGGACCATGGAGCTGGTCGCGACCAGCGTGATGTCGCCGCCCGGCCGCTTCACATCCGCCACGCCGAACGGGATCGTGTACTCCTCCTCCGGCACCGGGCCCTTGAGTTTGTACATCATCTTGTCTTCCATGAAGACCACCGGGTTTTCATCCCGGATGGCGCTCTTCAGCAGGCCCTTGGCATCGTAGGGCGTGGAGGGCAGGGCCACTTTCAATCCGGGCACATGGCTCACCCAGGCCTGCAGGCTCTGGGAGTGTTGCGCGGCGGAGCGGCGCGTCGCGCCCAGTGTCGTGCGGATCACGATCGGCGCCTTCATTTTCCCGCCGGACATGTAGTGGATCTTGGCCGCCTGATTGGCGATCTGGTCCATGGCCAGCGTGAGGAAATCGCCGAACATGAGGTCGACGACGGGGCGCAGACCGGTCATGGCCGCGCCGACCCCCAGGCCGGTGAATCCGGGTTCGGAGATGGGCGAGTCGACCACCCGCTCCTTTCCGAACTCCTCCACCAGGCCCGACAGGACCTTGAAGGGCGTGCCTGCCTCGGCGACGTCCTCGCCGATGATGAACACGCGCGGATCGCGCCGCATCTCTTCGGCCAGGGCCTCGCGGATGGCTTCGGCAAACGTCAATTCGCGCTCAGCCATTCGGCCCTCGAGGGAGGTCACCCCGATCATGCATAAACATCCTCGTCGACCTCGGCCGGATCCGGGAACGGAGCATCGATCGCGAACTGCACGGCAGCTTCTATTTCGGACAGCACATCCTGATGAATGCCGTCCAGCACGGCCTGGTCGGTCAGTTTTTGTTCCACCATTTTTTCCCCCAGAATTTTTAACGGATCACGCCGGGTCCGCCATTCCTGTTCCTCCTCTTTGGAGCGGTAATAGGCGCGGCTGATGTCGCCGACATGATGTCCGTAATAGCGATACGTCAGGCATTCCAGGAACGCCGGCCCCTCGCCGCGCCGGGCGCGCTCCACCAGCCTCTGCGCAGTTTCATAGACCAGCCGGACATCCTGCCCGTCGATGGTCTCGGCCAGGATGCCGAACGCTTCGGCGCGCGCCGTGATCTCGCCGGCGGTGGCTTCGCGAAAGTGAGTATATTCGTTGTACTGGTTGTTCTCACAGACGTAGATGACAGGCAGCTTCCAAAGCGAGGCCATGTTCATCACTTCGTATACGATCCCCTGTCCCAACGCGCCTTCGCCAAAGAAGCAGACCGCGACCTGATCGGTGCCGCGCATCTTCGCCGAAAATGCGGCGCCGGTCGCAATCCCGGCGCTCCCGCCAACGATCGCGTTCGCACCCAGGTTTCCCGAGGCCGGATCCGCAATGTGCATCGAGCCGCCCTTGCCGCGGCAGTAACCGGCTTCCTTGCCCAACAATTCCGCGAACATCCGGTCCAGCGAGGCGCCTTTGGCCAGGCAATGGCCGTGACCCCGATGGGTGCTCGTAATGTAATCCGCCGGGCGCAGCGCCTCGCACACGCCGACGGCCACCGCTTCCTGCCCCGCATACAGATGGGTCAGCCCGGGCATGAGGGCCTTCAGATACAGCTCGTTCGCCTTTTCTTCGAATTCGCGGATCTTGACCATCTGCTCATAAACATGAAGCCAGTGTTCAACATCCTGCGCTTCAAAAGGGGCGGGGGCAGCTTTCTCCGCTTTCCGGGTCATTTCCCAACTCCGGACATCTGCGCCAATACTTCAAAGACGACCGCGAAATCCTGTTCCTGCAGACCCAGGCCCCGGGCGGCCGTGAGAAATTCGTTCGCCACAGCGGCCGTCGGCAGCGGCACATCCAGCTGGCGGCCGAGCTCGAGCGCGAGGTTCATGTCCTTCTGCATCATGTTCACATTGAACCAGGCCTCCTGCGGCATCTCCAGCACGAAGGGGCCGCGATATTTCACCATCGGCGAAGCAATGACGCTGCTGGTCAAGACCTCCACCGCGGTCTCCCGCCGGATGCCGCTTTTTTCCGCGAGCAGCACGCCCTCGCTGAATGCCAGCATTTGCACCGCCAGACTCAGGTTGGTGGCGATCTTCATGGTGACGGCCAACCCATTGGATCCGACGTAGGTCGCCTTGGAGCCGATATCCAGCAGGATCGGTTTTACTTTTTCAAATACGGCGGCATCTCCGCCCACCATGAGGGTCAACTTGCCTTCTTCCAGGGTGAGCACGCTGCCGGAGACCGGTGCATCCAGCATGGCTGCGCCGCGGGAGGCCACCTCCCTGGACAGGTCCCGACTGAAGGCGGGGCTGACCGTGCTCATGTCCAGATAGATCTTGCCCGCGCCCAAACCCGCCAGCAGGCCATCGGGCCCCTCGACCACCTCGCGCAGGGCGGAGGTGTTGGTGACCATGCTCAACACAACCGCCGAGGCCTGGGCGACGGCCCGCGGCGTATCGGCCCATTTCATCCCGGCCTGCAGCAACCACTGGGCCTTTGAACGCGTGCGGTTGTAGCCGGTGACGCTGTGGCCCGCATCCATCAGGCGCTTGACCACCCGGCTGCCCATCACTCCCAGTCCGACAAATCCCAACTCTGCCATAAGCCTCTTTCCGCAACAAAAAAATCTCGACCGGAGAGTGGATATCTCAGGAAGAGATCGCTGAATCCTCCCGCACCTGCTGGAGATGGATCTGCATGGCCCGGCGGGCCTTTTGCGAATCGTGACCCATCACCGCTTCGAGGATCTTCTTATGGTGATACTGGCCGCGCTGCAATCCGCCGCTCACCAGGCCGATCCGCTTGCGTTGTTCACGCAGGAGATCAATGATGGAATCCATCAGGATTGGAATGATGGGGTTCTGCGTGGCCTGCGCCAGTGCCAGATGGAAGTCAAGATCGGACTCAACAAAAACCTCCACGTTATCCAGGGCCGTGTCCATCATTGCCACGGCCCCCGACATGGCGGCGATCTGCTCTTCATTGATCCGGGTGGCGGCGAGGGCCGCAATTTCCGGTTCAAGAATTTCGCGCACTTCCACCAGGTCCGGGAAGCCCTCGGCCTGACCGAACTTCATCAGCATCGTAAGCGAATTCCTGACAACGCCGGGGGTGTCGTTGGTGATGAAAGTTCCCCTGCCCGGCCTGATCTCCACCAGCCCCGTGGCGCGCAAAGCTTTGACCGCCTCTCGAACGGCGATCCGGCTGACCGCAAACTGCTCGGCTAATTCACGCTCCGAAGGTAATTGATCTCCGACTTTCAGCTCCCCCGCGACAATGCGATACTCGATCTGCTCGACTATCCGCTGGTACAAACGCTCCGTTTGAATGGGTAGGTACATCGGTCCGATCCGGTGAATAGACTGGTATGATGTCCCTAACAGTATATCACGATAAATAAGGTTGTCAATATCACAATTTCGCCTGTCTTCGGAGGCCCTGAAGCGGCACCGAGATCCGGCCCCTGCCCCACCCGCGAAACCCGGCCTGGGCGCGGGAGGCGACCCCTCGCCCAAGAGACGGTTTTGTCCCTGGAGGCCGCTTCTTGATATAATTCAGCCAGCAATGGCCACCACCCGAAGCAACGAATCCTGGTTATCTGATCTGGGCTCCGAGGGCGCGGCGCGCGAAGCCGCCCTCAACGACCTGAGCAACATCATCCAGCACGGTCTGCCCTATGCTCTTTCGCGCTGGCTTTCGCCGGAGGATCCGCTCTTCACCCCTCTGGTCGAGGAGGTCACGCAGGAAACGCTGCTGCGCGTCCTGGATCAGCTGGACAGCTTCGAAGGACGCAGCATGTTCACCACCTGGGTGCACAAGATCGCGGTGCGCATCGCCCTGACCGAATTGCGGCGCAAACGCTGGCAGGATTCTTCCCTGGACGAATTGATGGACAACGAGGAATTGCCGGCCCCCGCCAGCCTGCTCGCAGATCATCATCCCACGCCGGAGGCGGTGATCGAACGGTCCGATATGCTGGAGCGCGTCCGCCGCATCCTGGAACAGGAGTTGACCCCGAAGCAGCGCGAGGCCCTGACCCTGCTGGGAATCCAGGATGTTCCGCTGGAGGAGGCCGCCAGACGGATGAAGACCAATCGCAACGCGCTCTACAAGCTTCTTCACGATGCGCGCTTGCGCCTCAAGCGGCGGCTTGCGCTGGAGGGCTTGAGTCCGCAGGAAGTGCTGTCAGCTTTTGAGCAAAAGTAAGATTAAGATTCGATTAAACGTCAGATGGGTGTATGGAGAAAGGGCAATTGATGAGCGCGAGGGACTTTATCCGCAGCATTCAGGGCAAGTTCAAACGGAAAGAGCCGTTGTCCGACGAAGTGGTTGAAGGCTTCCTGCGCGTCCTGGACAAGGTCCGTGCCGAAGATATGACCTGCGAGGAGGTCTTCACGCAGCTCGATGAATATGTGGAGAAGCAGGTGGACGGCAAGGATGCGGCCCGCCTGATGCCGCTGCTTCGTGAACATTTCGACCTATGCTCAAATTGCTGCGATGAATACGAAGCGCTCCTGGATGTGATCGAAAAATCTTCGGAACATTTTTAAGAAAGACGAGCCCGGCGGCTCGCTTTTTTAATGTTCCTTGTGAAATATCTTTTCGCCGGCCCGGATCGGAACCTTGAGGCGGTTTTCTGAGGGCGTCAGCGGACAGGACCAGTTCTCGTTATAGGCGCAATACGGATTGTATGCCATGTTGAAGTCGATCAGGAACCCCCCGCCCGCCAGAGGCTCGGGTTCCAGGTAGCGGCCGGCCGGATAGGTTTCCTTTCCCCCCAGCGAATCAACGAAGGGCAGGAAGAATCCGTTCGGCCCTTCGTAAATGGTCAGCCAGACCTCCTGGTCCTCCACCCGGAAATGGAAGCGGCTGTGCCGCAGATAGGGCTGCACGTCACCGGTCGAGGTCTGCATCTCGATCCGTTCCTTGTCGGGAAACTCTTCGGCTCGGATCTCCAATCGCAGGCCGGGGTTCTCGGGGAAATAGTTCAGGCCCTTAAATCGCCTTTTCTGTTCACGGGTCAGCGGACTCTGATGGTCGTGCCCGAAGAAATCGTCCTTCTCCCGGCGGAAGGACTCCAATTCATTCATACGGCCTCCACTTCCTCATAGCACTCCACAGACAGCGGCAAATGGAAAATCCTTACATCGTCCCCTTGCTATTTCGGTTATCTTATGCTATTTTTGACGCCAGACTGCCATGGACGCCGACCCAAAGACCGTGATGATCGTCGAGGATGAACCGGAGGCCGCCGAGCTTTTTGCGGAGATGATGCGCGTCAGCGGGTTCCAGGTGATCAAGGCCTCGTCGAGCACCCTGGCGATGTCGCTGATCGCCGAGCGAAACCCCGATGTCATCATCCTCGATATCATGATGCCGGATGTCTCGGGAATTGAGATCCTGCACTACATGCAGCGCGAATCGACCCTGGCCAAGATCCCGGTGGTGGTGGTCTCGGCCAAGAGCATGCCTTCGGATGTCGCGGAAGGGCTGAAGGCGGGCGCCGCCGCGTATCTCACCAAGCCGGTGGGCTTTGCGGAATTGAAGAACGCAGTCGAACGCGCCCTGGGGGGGATTCGTAAATCAGCATGAGTCTGCTGCGCGCATTCATCGCGGTGGAAATTCCATCCCCCCTTCAACTGAAGATCCAGGAATCGACGGCCGCACTGCGCAGCACGCTCGGCACGGATCTCGTCCGATGGGTGCCGCGCCAGAACGTCCACCTGACGCTGAAGTTCCTGGGCGATGTTTCCCCCTCCAATCTTGACATGATCAAACAGATGTTGACCGCCGAAGCGGCACAGCACTCCTGCTTCGAGATGCAGACAGAGGGGATCGGTTCTTTCCCCAACCCGCGGCGGCCGCGTGTGATCTGGATCGGACTGCAGGCCCCCGCCGCGCTCGAATCGCTCCAGCGCGGCATCGAATCCGCCTCGGCGCGTCTAGGCTACGCAACGGATGAAAAGGGATTCTCTCCGCATTTGACCATCGGGCGCGTCAAACAGAATTCATCGGCCGCCGAAATTCAGCACATCCGCGCCGCGCTCGAGGAAACGAAGATCGGCCTGCTCGGCGTGGTGCGGGTGGCGGAGGCCCATCTCTTCAAGAGCGATCTGCAACCCAGTGGTTCGGTCTACACGAAATTATTTTCCGCACCGATCGGAAAGCCTTGAGCAGGGCCCGGGCCCTCGCGCGGCCATGCCCCCTTCCTTGAGCGGCTGGAACGGGCTCGCCCAAAATCGAGGCTGGTCTGCTCCGGGCGCGGCGGAGCGGCCCGCCAGGCAGTCAACCCAAAGAGGTGAATCCTGAACGCACTCGAACTGGCACATACCATTGTCAATTCGCTTGAAGACAAAAAAGGCGAGGATATTCTGCTGCTCGACATCCAGAAGATCGCCTCCTTCACCGACTATTTCATCCTGTGCACCGGCACCAGCGACCGGATGTTGGACGCGCTGGCCGATGCCACGCTGGAGGCGGTCCGCAGCTCCTACCGGAAGAAGGGCAGGAAGCAGGGCGAGGCCCGCGAAGGCTGGATCGTCGTGGACTACGGCGATGTCGTGGTCCACCTGTTCTCACCCGATCAGCGCGATTACTACAACCTGGAAGAGCTCTGGGTGGAGGGCAAAGTACGGTTGAGGGTGCAGTAGGACGGAAACTTTCGGCCTCCGGCCGGGTTGGCGGGGCCGGGGTTATAATGGTGCATCCAGACCTTCGAAGGGAAATTCATGGCAGACAACAAAACCTACGTTCGTCCTCCCATTTCGACCTTTCGACAAATCCTATTGAGCTCGTTCTGGTTCTCGACCAATATGCTGTGGGCAGCCACCCTGCTGATCACCATGCCCTATCAGGTGAAACAGGCGGTCGGGAATTCGACGAAAGGCACCGACCTGGGATTGGTCCTGGCGATCGGCGCCCTGATCTCGCTGATCGCCGCGCCGGTCTTTGGAGCTCTGTCCGACCGCATCCGCCTCCCCGGAGGGAGACGCAAGCCGTGGGTCGTGATCGGGACGGTCGGGAATGTGATCGGGCTGGTGGGCATGGCCTACCTGATCCAGCCCAATCACCCCGAAACGGTCTTCTTGTGGACGGTGACCTTCCTGGTCGTTCAACTCTTCAACAATATGGCCACCGCGCCCTACACCGCCTTGATCCCCGATCTGGTCCCCACCGAACAGCGCGGATCGGCTTCCGGCTGGCTGGGCCTGATGACCCTGCTGGGCAATTTTGCCGGAGGGCTGATGGGCTTTCTGGTTGGGCCGTTGGGCATCCCGGCCATCTATTTCATCATGATGGGCGTGTTGATCCTGGGCGCGATCGTCACCTGGTTTGGCGTCAATGAGATCGAGGTTCCGCATGAGATCCCGCCGTTCAAGCTCAGCGAGTTCATGCGCGGCCTGGCCGACCCGTTCAAAAATTCCGATTTCACCTGGGTTCTCATGACACGCCTGCTGGTGATGATGGGGATCTACGTGGTGCAGGAGTTCATCCAATATTACATGGGCGACGTGATCGGCGCGCCCTTCGTTCTGGCAGGCTTTGGCAAGGTGGCGGATACGGCTGAGGCCGCAGTATCCTTCTTTATCCCCGCCCTGCTGGTCGGAGCGGTCATTACCACGCTCGTGGCGGGCGTGCTTTCCGACAAATACGGACGCAAGCTCATGGTGTATATCTCCGGTGCATTGATGGGGATCGTCTGTTTTGTCTTCGTGTTCACCCACTCCTTCACCATCGCGGTCCTGATGGGGGTCGTCTTCGGCCTGGGGTACGGAGCCTATACCAGCGTGGACTGGGCATTGGTTTCGGATGTACTGCCCTCCATAGACGACTATGCCAAGGATATGGGGATCTGGCACGTGGCCGACGTCTTTCCCCAGATCGTCGCAGGATCGGCGGCCGGAATTCTGCTCGACAACTTCCAGCGCATCGGCGCGGCGCAGCATATTCAAAACCTGGGTTACACCGTGATCTTTATGATGTCCGTGGTGTTCTTCATCCTCGGCACGGTATTTGTGGCAAAGATCAAGGGCGCGCGCTGAGGTCATGAGCCGACGCATAAAGAACGACCCCGCAGTTTTTTGCTGCGGGGTCGTTCTTTACTTTTCAAAGATCCATTTATCTGCTTCACGCTTCCACTGCACGAGTTCTTCTTTCCTGAACCACAGTTCGACTTCCTTCGCGGCGTTCGCCCCTTCGTCGGAGGCGTGAGTCAGGTTGCGTCCGACCTCGAGCGCGAAATCATGACGAAGCGTGCCCGGCGCGGCCTCGGTCGGACGCGTCGCACCCATCGTCTGCCGGACCGCCGCGACCGCCTGCGGACCCTCCCACACCATCGCCATCACCGGCGCCGACGTAATGTAGGCGATCAAGCCGTCATAGAACGGCTTGCCCTTGTGAACGGCATAATGCGTCTCCGCCAGCTGCCGGCTGACGGTCATGAATTTGGCGGCCACCAGCCGCAGTCCGCGGCGTTCGAGCCGGGATATCACCTCTCCGACCAGTCCGCGTTGCACCCCATCAGGTTTCACAAGCACGAGCGTCCGTTCCACAGATGTCCTCCAGGAAAAGGCATTTTTGTCTTAAACACGAAGGAGGCGCTTTCACAACGCGTTTGTGCCCGGCCTCGACCGTTGTGTCCGCACTGCCCTTGATGTTCAGGAATCTACCTTAATAATTCTTCCGCTTTGGTATAGGCGTCCAGCGCATCCTGCAGGCGATTGGAGCGCATGTACGCATCGCCCAGCACCTGCCAGAGAGGCACCTCCACCGGATAACGATAAAGCGCCTCACGCAGATCGCGAATGATCTCTTCGAGCGATTTGCCTTTGCGAATGAGTTTGGCGTACAGGTCGATCGCGGCACCGATATTGCCGCGGCCCATCTCGGTCTGGGCATTGGCAAGCGACATCTCGATCTCCGGTTTGCCTGGGACCTTCAGCGCCTTCGGGGAGCGCGGGGCCGCTTGCTTGACAGGTTGAGGCTCTTCGATCTTAAAACTCAGTTCCCGCGTTTGAGCTTTCGCCGGCGGGGCACCCTCCGCCGGGAGCGGCTGCTTCACGCTGCGAACCGGTTCGGCGGGCGGCCCCCCAGCATTCACCGGATGCCACTCTTCCGGTTGGGTGGGCGCCGCGGCCCGGGGTTCAGGCTCATTCCCGCCGGCCAGCCACGGGGGTAATTCCTCTCCCGGCGCGGCAGGCGAGGCAGACGCGGCTTGCGCCTCCTCATGATCCAAACTGGCCAGCCAGGAGGGCAGATCAACGCCCTGCCCTGCACTGACAGACTGAGAGGCTCCGGGCTGCTCAACGGGAGGCAAGGGTTCTTCGATCCCACGCAGCCAGTCGGGCACCTCCCCAGACGAAGGCTGGGCAGGCTGGACCGGTTCTTCCCGCAGCCAGTCCGGGGTATCTTGTGCACTCAGGATCGGTGGTTCGCCCGATGACTCGAGGGGTTCATTGGAGATCTGCGAAAAAGTACCCTCCTCCGAGAGCCCGCTCAACCAATCGGACGGCTCAGAGGCTGCAGCAGGTTCCGCTTCCTCTTTTTTTGCTATGAAGGTCTCCGCTTCACTCTCTTCCAGATGACGGAGCCAGATTCCGGTTTGATCGTCCGTGGAGGCCGGCCCTGCCTCGACCGGTTGATGCGGTGCGGCCTCCCCCGGCCCACTGATGGTTTTCGCCTTATCCACCCAATCGGGTGCAACCTCAGTGCGTGTGTTCGGATCTGTGACCAACTCTTCCGCTTTGGCACCATGTTTGGCGGCGAGGGTCTCAAGCCAGGCCAGGGCATCATCCTGTTCCTGTGTGCTCTTGCCAAGTCCTCCGAGAGGATCGGGCCCTGCAGCTCGAACCGGCTCGGGGCCGGCGGGGGCAGCCTGATTTCCAGCTGGCAGTGCTGCCACGCCGGGCGGAGGCGTTTGGGTCTCAAGCGCCCCCTTCCGAAGAGGCACGGCCGGGCGGGGTTGAGGCGGAGGCGAAGCACCCCGATTCGAATCGAGTTTTTGAAGCCAATCCGGATTCTCCTCGCTCGATGGGGCTGTTTGGGGAGCCCCTGCAGAAGGAGAGACTCCCGCGGATTGACTCCGATCCAGGTTCTGAAGCCAATCGGGGACCTCCAGTGCAGGCGGAACAGGTTCGTTGGCGCCGCCCATGGGAGTCTCCTGGTCGGCCGGAGCCATGGCTCTCACCCAATCGGGCAGATCAGCCTGAAGGGCCGGCTCCGCCTGGGCCTGATCGGCCGGAACAGATTCACTCTCTTGAAAGACTCCGCTGGACTCGCCCCACCCGGCCTGACGGAGAAAGTCTGGGATCGGTTCCTGACTTGCCTCCGCGGGAGAGGGCCCGGGCTCCTGAGCGGAGGCGGGAACTGCCGGCGCCTTAAGCCAGTCGGGCTTGGAGGTCGAGGGCGAAGCTGCGGCGGAATCGCTCCCGGGGCTAAGCCCCAGGCTCCCGCCCCAGTTCGCGGCCGGGGCCGCGGCCTGGGGGGCATATTCAAGGCGCTCCAGGCTGACTTCCGTGTCGGCAATTTGATCGGAATGGAACAGGGAATCCTGCGCAAAGGCGGAATAAGGTTCGAGTTCGATCACACGTTGACGATAGGCCTGGGCCGATTCAGCGTGCGGAGTGCCAGCCAGGATCTCCACCAGGATTCG
>Ga0335081_10012971_pt1 | contig 13485 bp, 9 predicted proteins | sample Lox_Sample_35_FD_206713 | JGI IMG/M metagenome (GOLD analysis project Ga0335081, IMG submission 206713) | Soil microbial communities from Loxahatchee National Wildlife Refuge, Florida, United States - Lox_Sample_3.5 | ecosystem: Environmental > Terrestrial > Soil > Wetlands | place: USA: Florida...
GAGGAGGCCGTCGAGGAATTTCAACGTGTGTTCATTTCGGTCGTATTGCGAGAGGAAAAAGGAAACCAATCGAGGGCCGCCCACAAACTGGGCATGCATCGGAACACGCTGCGCCGAACCGTCCGTGAGCTACAAATAGACGTGGAGCCTATACGCGAAGCCGCTCGCCGGCGCCCTCCCCACGCTGAAGGTCTATCTTCGCTAAAGCAACGTGCAATCTAGCTGGCTCCGGCAGGCAGGCTTCCATGGCGAGCGTCACGTCCAGTCACGGCAACGTCAGGATTCACGGACTGATCGGGTGAAATCCGCTCACCACCGAACACCAAACTAGAACGGAGCAGAATGATGCTATCAACGACTCCCAAAATACGGCTGAAGTTAATGACGCTCGGTCTCGTGCGAGCTTCGGGCCAATCAGATTGGTCAACCTCTCAACCGTGGTGTTCAATTCTTTGGCGTGCATCTGCTGCAATTCAACCGCAATTGTGATATCGAACAATCCACTTTCCCATTCTCGCAAATGTTGTGCCTTATGCGCGAGCGAACCACCGACGAGCATCCGAGCAAGACGAGCGAGCGGCTATTGCACGCGGGGCATTCGTCACCTCAGCTGCTGCTGATAACCTCGTAATCGAGGCAGGAGACTGCATTCCAGAGAGGGAGAACTCCTGCGCCCAAATGGTCCTTTGTTCCAACGAACAGATATACCAACTTCTGTCGTGAGATGTGGGCAGCTGCGTTCAACAAGAATACAGCGTCATAATGTGTAAGCTGTCAAAGTTGTCAGTACCCGAGCCAAACTCCGGTCCCAGGCACGAGTTCCCCGGAAGGACAACTGAGCAGAGCGGCGCGTCCTTAGTTGCGGAAGGCGATAACATGGTCGGTGCGGGGCAATATGAAGGGCATTCCGCGCAGAGCGTAATCAGATTCGCTTCATCACACACGCAAAATCCGCCACCCAAAATTCTTGAAGAATCGGGGTGGCAGTAATGGGTGTACAATCGCGGCGTTTTCGAGTCCTAGCAGAAAATTCCGGTTAAGGGCACAGTCTCGAATCAGGAGGAACGCCGTATGTCGCACTTTATTACGCTGATCCGTTACACCCAGCAAGGAGCCGCAAAGATCAAGGAAAGCCCGGCGCGGCTCGACGCGGCCAAGAAGGCAGCAGAGAAAGCGGGAGGAAAGATTCACGCCTGGTACTTGACCATGGGAAAGTACGATGCTGTGCTGATCTCGGAATTTCCCAGCGATGAGGCGAGCGCGAAATTCATGCTGGCCACGGGAGCGATGGGCAACGTGACCACCCAAACCATGAAAGCCTTTACCGAAGGGGAATACCGCAAAATCCTCGCGTCGTTGTGAGGCTATAGCCGCGAGAAGGGCGGTGCATCCTGGCGGGAGGACTGCCTTTTTACGACTAAAGTCGCGCTCATGCGACGACTTAACCTTCCGGAGTTTCCGATGATCGGAAATTTCCAGATGCAGTTGGGGACTGCGCACTCAACCGGGTAAGTCGAGTTGCTGGTTGTACCCGACGATGCCGCCGGGGTCGCCCAGCGCAGCTTGAACTGATGAACTTCCAGGATCGGTTTGGGTGCGTGGCACGGAACTCATGGTGCCTGTGTATCTGTTTGGATCAGTCGCTCGGGAATTTCGGGAAAGGGCAACACAAGCTAGTCAGCTGGCGAACTACGCAATTGGCGTGGCCGAAGAAACCTAGGGCTTGGATTCTTGCAGAAGGACGACGTCGGAATCGGTGTGGCCGCGCAAGATGCCGAGATTTTTGCTATCCGGCGACCAATGGAACGAGAGGATCTGTTCCGAATCGAATTTGGTGATCTGTCGGCCTGCGGAACCATCGAGTGGCTGAACCCAGATGTTATCCACCCCTTTCTCGCGAACGTTATATGCAACTGCTTTTCCGTCTGGGGTAAATTGCACGCCGCTGGAGATTCGTGGATCCGTGTTCAACAGGCGCGGTGAAGTAAGGCTTGCGAGATCCAGCAGCGCGACCTTCGGAATCCCGCTTTGCCCGTCAGGGTTTAGGGCCTCGATCAGGTAGGCTGGGGTCTTCCCATCCGGCGAGACCCCCATTCCCCGGCCTGCCTGGAAGCCGTGAGAAACAGCAGTGCCGGGAATTGGCTCAGGTTTGCCGGATCCATCCAAGGGGACCCGCCAAATGTGCTGCACGTCGCTAAAGTAGTAAACCCAATTCTGATTGCCCGAGCAGACCGGAAACTCCTTCAAGTCGCCGTCCGTTAACGGTGTAGGATGGGAGCCATCCGCATTCAGCCGCCAAACACCAAGAGAGTTCGTGCCGCCATGAAACGCCCAAACCAAGGTGATGTACTGTGCGCCGCATCGAGACAAGGCGAGGATTGCTGCAGCTGGATCGCTGACGAGCTGGATGGGATTATTGCCACTCGCATCCCTTCGCACCAACCGGGTTCCGTCGGTTGTGAGCAGGCCACCATCTGCCATCCAATCGAAATGTTGGATGTGCTCTCCGTCAGGAACGAACGGACTGACGCTTGGTGATGTGCTGCCATCCCCAGGCAACACATAAAAATTACTCACCGCCTTTTGTTGGACCGTGGCCAAAGTCTTGCGGTCTGCGGAAAGCGTCACCGTCGAATAGTTGTTGGTATCGCGAGAAATGGGGAGCACCTTGCCGCTGGAAAGGGGTACGAACCCTATCTGATTGCGACCGAGGTTGGCGCCTTTCTGCTGGTAAGTAACAAACAGGCCATCGCCCGCCGACGACCACTCCAGCTCCCAAGGCATCGCGTCATTAAGGGGTAGCGTTTTTAGCTTGCCCGTGCCCAGATCGAAAAGGTTGATTCCGCCCAATGCATCGTTGGGTCGGGCTTCGGGGTAGGCGATTGTCTTGCCGTCAGGAGACCATGCCAGCCAACGCGGCAGAAAACGCAAAGGCGCAATGTGGAGTACCTTTTCGTCACTGCCATCCAGGTTAGCGCTGATCAAGCGGTACTTGCCGGTCTCGGGATCGTTGGCGCGAAAGTAGGCCATGCGGTGACCGTCGGGAGAAAAGGTGACCGCGCTATCCACGTCCAAGACCACCACTTGTGGAGTACCTCCCAATACCGGCGCCCGGTAAATACTGAAGTCGCTGTTAATCCCGTTTTCCGCTTTCCGAAAATAAACGTAGTTGCCGTCCGGCGAGAACGCTACATTTGGGATCGTGGCCGAAGGCGGCACCACTTGCGTGTCGCTGCCGGTAGCCACGTTGCGCAGCCATAGACTATTCAGTCCGTTATCATTTATCACCGTAAGGACGTATTTCGCATCCGGAGATATCGCTGTCACCACGGCTCTGTTGGAATTTGTGACCTGTGTGATGCTGAAGTTTTGGAACGGCAGCGGCGCAGCGCGATGAAGTAACGAGTAAACGCCAAAACCAGCCGTGGCCAAGACAGCTAGGGCAGCAATGGTCACTCCCGCAAGTCCGAACTTGTGTTTTTTCGCGGCAGCCACCACCGCCGAACTGCTCGTATGGGCGGCCTGAGTTGAACCGCTACCTGGGGCAGCAGTTACGCCCCCAACTGAAGAAACTGAGCTCACCCCGGCGCTCGAACTACCGACCGAGGCAGCATCCATCTCGCTGGGCAAAGCTCTTTGGCGGGACTCGGAATCCCGTTTCAACCGCTGCAGGTCTGCACGCATGTCAGCGGCGTGCTGGTAGCGCAGGCTTCGATCTTTCTCCAGCGCCTTATTGATGATGTCTTCCAGCTTCGGCGGGAGATCGGGATTCAGGCGAACCGCGGGTGTTGGCTCCCGATCCAGAATAGCTTTGAAGATCAACGCCGAAGTGTCCCCTCGAAAGGGCAAGGTTCCCGTCGCCATTTCGTAAAGAACTGCGCCGAAAGAAAACAGGTCCGTGCGGGAGTCCATTTCTTTTCCGCTCGCTTGTTCCGGTGACATGTAAGCGACGGTGCCAAGGGCCGTGCCCGGGCTAGTGAGATGTTGGACTTCGACAACGGCTGCGGTCTGGTCGGCTGCGACCTGGCTCAAAGAACGCGTCTCGGGCATGACTTTAGCCAGCCCGAAGTCGAGGATTTTCGCGTGCCCGCGCTTGGTGACGAAGATGTTAGCGGGCTTGATGTCGCGATGGACGATGCCGGCGCCGTGCGCCGCATCAAGCGCATCGGCAATTTCAATCGCCAGTGAAAGCAGCGTCCCTAACTCTATCGGGCGGGCCCCGATCGTGTGCTTCACCGTCTGGCCATCCAGATACTCCATGGCGATGAATGCCTTGCCATCCTCTTCGCCGATGTCGTAAATGGTGCAGATGTTGGGATGGTTGAGGGCGGAAGCGGCCTTGGCTTCGCGCCGGAATCTTTCCAGGGCCTGACGGTTCTGGGCAAGATCTTCCGGCAGGAACTTAAGGGCCACAAACCGGTCGAGCCGCGTATCCTCGGCCTTATAGACAACGCCCATCCCGCCACCACCCAGCTTTTCAACGATGCGGTAATGGGAAATCGTCTGGCTGATCATTGGGCTGAAATCTTAGGGCCAGAGGCGGGCCAAGTCAATGACGGCAGATGAGTTGGCGGAACCTTAAAACGGTTCTTGATCACATGACAATGTCGGCTCCCACGACCTGGGTAGATTCTGCGGATGTCAAAGTCAGGCAACCCACGCTGAGGTACAAGAGAAGAGAGAAGAAGACTAATTCTTCGCATAAACTGGCCCGGCTTCGCGAGATGGCGGATCGGAAACCGCACGAATATAGGAAATGAGCGCCTCGATATCTGACTTGCTGAGAGTGTTTGCCCATGCCGGCATGAGCGCTGATTTGTTGAGGGCCGGGCCGCCGTGGCTGATGATGGCTGTCAGATCGGCATCGCTGATTTTATTCAGACTGTCGCCCTCGGTGAAGGGATGCGGCTTGACTTCCAGGTTGTCGTAGTTCGAGACTCGTTCGACGGTCGACTCGGGGTTGTGGCAGCGATCGCAGTACTGATTGTTGAGCTGGCGTCCCAGCGTCTGTTGGTAGCTGAGGGCGATCTCTTCGAGCTGTAGGTCGATTTTCTTATGCGACTTGTCGAAGGTGGAAGCGACAATCTGGTAGCGGCCGGCCATCCCTCCCAGAGATACGCTGGTGGTAACCTGGCCGCTCGAATCGGTGAGGGCGTTGGGAGGGTCGAAGGTAACTCCAGGAGCCGCGGAGAATTCCACCAGAGCGCCAGTGACGGAATTTCCTTGCGCATCGTTCAACTGAACGACGACCGGTTGCGGGAGCAAGCTGCCCGTCTGCGCGGTCTGCTTTCCGCCGCTGGATTCGACGATAGCTGCGCCGAACGCTGTGGGCTTGGGCAGCGGCGCGGACGCCCTGTGCGAACAGGACGTGGCCAGTACGGCGGCGAGTAAAGTAACGATGGTCAGGGAGGGACGGATCATCTCTTTGTCCTTGCCACCTCAGATTTGCCTGCGCCTTTCTGCGACATCAGGAACGCAGTGAGGGCACGGGCGTCTTCGTCACTCATGGCGCGGTTCGGTTCGGTTGTGCCGGGACGCAGGGCCTGCGGGTCTTTCATCCATTGATCGATCCAAGCGGCGGTGAGGCGCGAACCGACCTGCGTCAGCGTCGGGCCGATATAGCCTTTATCGCGGTTGCTGTCCACGATGTGGCATGCCTGACAAGCATACTTGCCATAGAAAAGCTGCTTCCCGAGTTCCACCTGGCCTGGCGAGTAGCCACTTAACGGCATGGAATCCCGATCCACTGCGGGGCTCTGGTAGACCGTCATGATGTAGTCGGTGAGTTCGTTCGCTTCGGAGTCGGTGAGGTTGAAACGCGGCATGCGGCGAATCAGTGAGGGACGAAGCGTCCCCGGATTCTTCAAGAACCGTACCAGCCACTCCCGCTGCACGGAGCTGCCCTCCCATGTCAGGTCAGGCGCCATATCGCCGCCGTGGCCGTTGATGCGATGACAACTGAAACAGGCTAAGTCGTTCATCAGCTTGCCAGCTTTGCCGGCGGGCTCGTAGTTCGACTCAGGGATGGCAGCGACCGCGAGCGATGGCGGCAGGGTGTTGGAACGATCGTTCAGCGAAAGCAGCGCGGTGGTCAGGGCGTCGATCTGCATAGGCGTGAAGGTGTACTGCGGCATCTTCAGGCCGGGAGAAAATGCGCGCGGCTGCTTGATCTTGCCTGCGATGTAGTCGGGCAGGGTGTGCGGCATCCCGGGCAGGAAAATAAGCTGGGCGATCGGCTTGCTGCCAATGTGGCTCAGTTCCGGGGCGAAGGCTTCGGGCTTCTTGATGCCGGCGATTTCGTGACAGGAGGCACAGCCGTAGTCGGAAACGAGGCGCTTGCCGTGCGCGATCTGCTCTGGGGTCGCCGCTTCGAGATGGACATTGGCCAGTAGATCGGAATCGGTTTTGGCCAGAAGAAATCCAGAGAGCGTCGCGATCTGGGCATCATTGAAACGGTAGTGCGGCATAGCAGTTTCCGCATCGTAGGTTCGCGGATTTCGCAGCCAAGCCTGCAACCATTCGGGCTTCACCTTGTTGCCAACGCGAGTCAACTCCGGGCCGACGTCGCCACCCACCAGATTCCCCGCTGCATTCTGTGCCGCGTGGCACGAGGCGCAGAACGATTCTCCGTAAAGGCTGGCGCCTGCAGCGGGATCGGTAGACGGCTTCGCGGAAAGGGCAACGGTATCTCCGGGCGCCGGCGTGGAATTGGCGATCAGGAATGCCGAAATGTCGCGAGCATCGTCATCGGTCAGCTTGAAGTTTGGCATGGTCGCCGTGGAAGCGTAGGCTTGCGGGTCTTTCAGCCATGCGAAGATCCACTCCCTCGTCGTCTTGTCTGCGATGTGCGAGAGCGAGGGGGGATCGTCGGTCGCCTTCATAGTGCTTCCGTCAGGCAGTTTCACGGTGTGGCAATGCACACAGCCTTCGCGCGAGAGCATGTTGCGTCCCCGATTTAGCACCGGTGTTCCGGCCAGGGGGCCTCGATGGCACTCACCGCACGAAGACTCAATGTACCTGGCAGGAAGAATTGGCTGCTCCCAGGCAAGGGTACTGTTGTGCGCTTCGGCAACGGTGGTGGCGGCACCTTGTCCGCGATGGCAAATCGTGCACCCGAACTGATCGAGCTTATGGGGAATGACAGGATGGGGGCGGAACGGCTGGATGGGAACATCTGCGAGGCTAGCTTCTTTCAGTGCGACGTGGCAGCTCGTGCAACGATCGACGACGTCAATTTCGGGCAGCCAGATCTGCTGAATGCCGCCCCTAAAGTGGCGCTGCAGCGTATTCGCGTCGCTGCGATTGCGGATCATCTGCAGATAACCGTGCTGGTAGTGACGCCATTCGCTGAAATAATTCTTCGCGGGGGCAACCGCCAGCGAAACCAGGAAGATGAAACTGACGACACCGAAGGCGCGAACACTGTCCCCGAACAACTTTTGCCAGAGCGACGTAAGTTTCTCTTTCATGAGCGCCGCATCCCGATATACATTTCCAGGCGGATCCTTATAAACATCTTCATAAACCCTGCCACGGCCAGACCCAGGACCAGCCCGGCCCCCGGAAAAATGTGCCGATGGCGGTGAGCACCACCAGTTCGAATAAGAACCAGGTCATCACCCAGTAGGAGAGCGGCCTGGCCGCCAGATACCGGCGAAAGGCCGAACCCGACTGCGGCGAGCTTTGCGCCGCCAGGAACATGACCGCAGCCATGATCGCCGTCGGCACAAAGGCGGCGTAGACCTTGAAGCTGAGCAGGAAGATCGAAAGCAGAGCCACAACCGCATAAAAAATGCGCAGCCGGCGATCCCGGTTCTTCAGGAAGAAACCGTCCGCTTCGATGTTGACTTTGAAATACGGGATGACGATCAGGGCCATCACCACCAAGCCCGGAACTAGAACGCCCGCGACCACGGGCGGGAAGTAGTGCAGCATCTCCTGCAGTCCCAGAAAGTACCAGGGAGCCTTGGCCGGATTCGGCGTGTGCGACGGGTCGGCAAGACCCTCCAGCGGAGCGTTGAACATCAGCGCGATCCACACCAGCACGACGGCAAGCGTCATGACAGCGACCGCCGCACGAAACAGGACTTCCGGAAAAGTCTGGACCTGGTCTTCGGTTTCCGCCTTCACCTGAGCTGAAGTACGGCGGGTGATGAAGACAATGCGGCGTGGAGACTTTTTCGCGTTGGAGTCAACGCCGGCGATGAAGTCTTTGCGATCGGCCATGACTATTGCGCCTCCTTCGCGGCAGCGGCGCTATCGCCGGCGGTCCGGGCCCGCAGCGTGGCCGGTTCGCTGGCGTGCGAGTAGAGCCCGCCATCCTTGCGGATTCGCCAGAAGTGGATGGCCACGAAAAACATCGCCGCAAGCGGCAGAATCATGCAATGCAGCACGTAGAAGCGCAGCAGCGCATTAGCGTTGACGGCGTTGCCGCCCAGCAGCAGGAAGTGAATCTTGTCGCCGATCAGCGGCACGGCCGAGGCGATGTTCGATCCCACGGTGATCGCCCAGTAGGCCAGTTGGTCCCACGGCAGCAGGTAGCCTGTGTAGCTGAGCAGCAGCGTAATGAGCAGAAGGATGACGCCGATCACCCAGTTAAACTCTCGCGGAGTGCGGTACGCGCCGCGATAGAAGACTTTAAACATGTGCGCGAACACCAGAAACACCATGGCGTGCGCCGACCAGCGATGCAGATTACGCAGAAAAAGTCCGGAGGAGACCACGAACTGCAGGTCTTTGGTATCGGCGTAGGCCAGCGGCACCGACGGGTGGTAATAGAACATGAGGGGAATGCCGGTCGCGACCAGGATCACAAACGTGCCGAGGGTTAGCGTGCCCAGGTACCACGTGGCGCTGAGACTCAGCATGCGCGTCCGGACCTTCGTCGAGAACAGGTGCAGGAAGACGTTCTGTTGAATCGCGAGCGCGCGCGTCAGGGTGCTGGAGCCGGTACCGCTGCGGAAAATGGAGCGCCACACCCGCGTGCCGCGCAAATCGTCGAAGTATTGGTCGATTGTTTTCGCCATGCTGGTTTCTCTACGTCAGACCCTTACAAAGGAATCCCGCGCCAGCGGCGGAACGTCGGTGGACCGATCCACCAGCAGATCGCCGTCGTCCTTGAGCCAGATGCGTTTCCACGGCAGAGCCCTGGGTGCGGGCCCCTCGATTTTGTCTCCGGGCTTGTGATCGTCTTCGGCCTGGACGTAGAACTTGCTCCCATGGCACGGGCAGGCAATGATGCCCAACTCCGGCTTCCATGCGGTCATACAGCCGAGATGCGTGCAAATTGCGCTCAGCGAGAAGTAACCCTCTTGCGAGTGGATAATGTAGATGGCCGCATTCACGTCGAGCGTGACCGAGTCGAGCGGATAGCGATCCGGCTTTCCCTCATTGACCACGGGCGACGGCTCGTAGAGGACGTTGGGTTCGAGATATTGATATGCGAAGGCCGCAGTGCCGGCAGCGGCGATGCCCAAAGAGCCCAGCCCAAGCTTTAGGAAGAATTGGCGGCGGTTCACGTCGTCGATCTTTTTCGGTTCCTCTGCCATCATTGCCTCTCGCCTACTTCTGTAGCTCCGAGCCGATTGAGGCTACTGAGATCAGGCCGGTCGACTCGGCGGGCAGCAGGTTGTATGACTCCATCGTGATGGTGCCCACTGGACAGCGCATCGCGCACAGCCCGCAGCGGATGCATCGGGTCTCATCCTTCAACATGGCCGAGCCGGTGATGACTCCCAGGTCGTCCGCGGCCACTTCGTCAAACTCCACGCCGAAACATTCCTGGTTGTCGCGGATGTGCTGCACGGTCTCGGGCTCGAACGCGATGCGGTCGAGCGAAACCAGTTCCAGGCATTTTTCCGGGCAAACATCCACGCAGCCGCCGCACAGGATGCACATGCTACCGTCTTCCGGCACGCCTTCGAAAATTGTGTTAACCCAACAGTGCAGGCAGCGCTGGGCCTCGGCCATGGCAGCCGGCGCGTCGTAGCCCACTTCCACTTCGGTGACGCCGGTGCGTCGCTCCAGCGGAAGCATGGGCACGGGCTGGCGATTGATGTCGAGATAGTCGAGCGGCATGCCGTGCCGCTTGAGCACTTCGACCTCGATGAACGGCTCCGGGTGTTTTTCGCCGCGGAGATACTCGTCGATACCGACCGCCGCGCGCTTGCCGTCGCCGACGCTGTCAATAATCAGGCGCGGGCCGAACACGCAATCTCCTCCCGCAAAGATGCCGGGAGCGGAGGTCATCAGCGTCTGTGGATTCACCGCAATCAGGCCGCGCGGAGACAGGTCGACTTTATCTTCAGACGTAAAGAAGTCGAGACGCGGGGCCTGGCCGATAGCCATAATGATGGTGTCGCACTCGATCTGGCTCTCACTGCCCTCGAAAAACGCCGGATTGAAGCGTTTGTTCTGATCGAAGACCCATTTTGTCTTGAGCGTCTCCAGCGCAACCACCTTGCCATCTTTGCCCAGCATCCGCTTGGGCCCCAGACCGGGGTGCATTCTGATGCCTTCCTGCTCGGCTTCCTCAATTTCCTCGAGAGCGGCAGGCATTTCTTCGCGGCGTTCCAGGCAGACCAGATTCACTTCGCGCGCGCCCATGCGCAACGCGGACAGGGAAATGTCGACCATCTCCCGGGTGGCGACCGCGTGGACGTTTTCGGAGGAGGGCTCGGCATCCTGCACGCCCCCCGCATGCTGACGCACTACTTCACGCGCCGCCGAGCGGGCCACGTCCATGGCCACGTTGCCTCCGCCAATTACAATCACTTTCTTGCCAATAGTGAATTTGTAGCCGAGGTTTACGTTGAGTAGAAAGTCGATGCCTTTGTATACGCCATCGAGATCAACGCCGGGAATGCTGAGATCGCGGCTGCGATGCGCTCCGACGGCAATGAGCACGGCGTCGAATCCTTGACGGCGCAGGTCCGAAACCGTGAAGTCGCGGCCGGCAGCATGATTCAGCTTGAGCGTGATGTCGCCGGTCTCAAGAATCTCGCGGACTTGTGCTTCGACCACGCCGCGCGGCAAGCGGTATTCGGGGATGCCAAGATACAGCATTCCACCCGCAACCGGCGCAGCTTCGAAGATAGTGACCGCGTATCCCATGAGAGCGAGATCGTGCGCGGCCGAGAGCCCCACCGGGCCGCCGCCGACAACTGCTACTTTGAAAGAAAGTTTCTTCTGCCCTCGCCCTTCATTGACATTGATGGGATGCTTCGACTCCGGGCCGTACTGCTCGGTGAGAAAGCGCTTCAGGGCGCGAATGGAGATGGGGCGGTCGATTTCGCCGCGGCGGCAGGCAGTTTCGCACGGATGCGCGCACACTCGTCCGCAGATGCTGGCCAGCGGATTGGGGTCGCGGGCGATCCGATAGGCCTCTTCGAAGCGGCCCTCCGCAATCAAGCCGACGTACCGTCCGGCATTGGTGTGTGCGGGGCACGCCATCATGCAGGGAAAATTCGTGTTCAGCCAGTCCCCGTCGACTTTCTTGTTCTTGTAGTGCTTTAGCATGATTGGCGATTCTATAGTGCAAAATCCCTACGCGAACGAATTGAGGAATAAATGGTCTGAGGCGACCCCTCACTGGCCTACCCTGATGAGTTTGGTCAGCGTAAAGTCCGCTGTGCTGTCGCCTGAAACAGTGACCGGTTTGGATTGGCCCTTCGCACCTTCATTCCATGCAGTTACCGTGTAGCTTCCGTCGGGGATATTGTCGATCTTGTATGCTCCCGACTTGTCGGTTTGGGCGAAGTATGGGGTCGGCGAAACAATAATGTAAGCCTCCATCTCTGGATGCACATAGCACATCAACGGAATGACGCCAGGATTATCGAATTTGAAACTGCGTTTTTCTCCCTTCGGCCAAGTGCCCATGTTGTGCGCCAACCGCTTATTGCCGCCGACCGAACTCCACGCGACGTTGTGCGCAACCGTGTCGCTGTTCTGGAACTCCACAGTGGTGCCTTGTTGCACAGTGAGAATGTGCGGTTGAAATAGGAGACCCTTCTGATCCATGGTGGCGTGGCTGCTAGGCGCTGGGAAAGTCTTCCCGGCAACCGCCTCAACGTAAACCACCGATTCACCGGTAACGCCCGAAACTTTGCCCTTGATGGTGCCGGCATTCGCAGCCACGGTGACCACCAATGTCACTACTATTGCAACTAATACATTCCCCTTCATGAAGTCTCCTCCTGGAATTGTTTTTGTGCGGCAGCCGAATTCAACTGCTGCTGCGTTCTTAGGTTTGCAACAGCCGGGGATTTTGCCCCACGTGAAATCCACACAACTCTATCCTTCTGACAAAACGCCGACCAGTGATCTGGATCACATTCAAATGTGACGACGGCCACGCCCATGAATGCCGGGCGACCCACACAGCGGGAGTAAGGTCTCGAAGGCACTGATCGGGAGATCGGCAAGCCCGGGGAGAATCGTGGAAAAGTAATCGCGCACCGGAACTTGCAGCCGACGGCAGCTTTCCACGACCGAGAGAATCGCCGCAACCTTCGGTCCCGCTTGTGGGCTGCCGATGTGCAACCCAATTCTTTCGACCAAGAGTTACCGGACGCATGGAGTTTGCCGCCAGGTTAGTACTTTCGATCGGGCGACAAGATAACAATGTGGCTGAGTATGTTGCTCTCCTGGAAGCCCTGCAATGTGCTTTGACCCTAAGAGCCAAGACCCTTCATGTCTACTCTGACTCGGAAGTCCTGGTTAAGCAAATGAGGGGCGAGTACAGTTGCCGTAGCCCACGGCTATATTCCCTGCACTGGATCTGTCGTAAGTTGGCCCACTCACTTCACTTTTCCATTTCGCACATCCCTCGCGAGAGCAACAGTGAGGCCAACAGCCTCGCTAGCTCTGCCGTCCGCAAACAATTCTTGCAGTGCTCGTGATCACCACCGCCCAAACGGTGCACGGTCATGCGACAGTTACATCATCCGCGTAGCTACGTTATTTCTTAAGCCGCGGATTCTCACCATAATCACCGGCGGTGGTTTGAACTTGCCTTTCTGCTTCGCATTTTTGGTAGTGCTGCCCGAATTTTTCATCGTTGCTCCCCAACGCTTCGCCCGGTGGAGCAGCACGCGAACCGAAACTGGAACCGAAGTTCCAGGCTGGCGGCGTACTGATGCCCACAGCAGTGTCTTCAGGCATCTTCCCCCCTTCCTAGCCCAGAACTCTTATGCTCAATCGAATTAGGTGTCAACGCCCGCTTGTGGGGTCTTGGCTCTCTCCATCTCGATGAGCACAGCAGGGCGAGTTTCCTGCATTGGTGCTCTCCACATTCGTAGGAAATGATTTCCCGGAGCCAGTAGAAATCAGTTCGCAGTTCTTAGTTTTCTGTTCACAGCTCTGCGCTACTTCTGGGCGACTTTGTTCTCCGAATTGTCGAAGATGGCAGTCAGCACATGCCCTCGCATCTGCTTGGGCGGATCGATCCCATACAGATGCAGGATCGTGGGCGCGATATCGTAG
>Ga0335081_10012972_pt1 | contig 13485 bp, 13 predicted proteins | sample Lox_Sample_35_FD_206713 | JGI IMG/M metagenome (GOLD analysis project Ga0335081, IMG submission 206713) | Soil microbial communities from Loxahatchee National Wildlife Refuge, Florida, United States - Lox_Sample_3.5 | ecosystem: Environmental > Terrestrial > Soil > Wetlands | place: USA...
CACGGTCTGATCCAGGGCGAAAATGGCCTCGAAATCTATGTGATGTGTGAGGTCCCCAGTAATGTGATCATGGCGGATGAATTTGCTGAGATTTTTGATGGGTTTTCCATCGGATCGAATGATCTGACCCAGTTGATGTTGGGATTGGATCGTGATTCAGAGAAAGTTTCTCATATTTTCGATGAGCGGGATCCGGCTGTGAAAAAAATGGTTCAGTTAGTGATTGAAAGAGCGAAGAAGAACGGAAGGAAGATTGGCATCTGCGGCCAAGCTCCAAGCGACTATCCAGAATTCGCCGAGTTTCTGGTCCGCTGTGGCATCGACAGCATCTCGCTCAATCCTGACACGGTCATCAAGACGACCGACAGGATCTTGCAAGTGGAGAAGGATCTGGGGATTCCACGGAGGAAGGACTCTGAAAAAAAGTTATCGGCCGCAAGCTGAGTTTCGAATAACAGCATTTTAAATTCTAAATTCTGACGAAATGATGCACCAAATGCGAATCAATACCAAATCAAATCCAAAGTCCTAACGCCAAAAATTTTTGATTTTAAGGTTTGACATTCCTTTGACATTTGAACTTTGACCTTAAGATTCGAAGAGATGAGAATCTTACTCCACATCTGTTGCGCCAACTGTGCCATCACTCCCCTTGAGCGAATGAAAGAAAAGGGGCAGGATGTCACCGGATACTTTTTCAATCCAAACATCCACCCTTACCAGGAATATCAAAAAAGACTGGACGCATTGAAACAATATTCAGGGAAGGTGGGCCTGGAGGTCATCTATCGGGATGAATATCTCCTCGAGGAGTTTTTAAGAAACGTATCCCATCGAGTAGGGGCAAGGTGCCAATATTGCTATTCGGTTCGGCTTGAAGCGACTGCTCGCGAGGCCAAGAACAAGGCGTTTGACGCATTTTCGACGACTCTTCTCCAAAGCACCCATCAAAACCATGCCTTAATCAAAGAAACCGGGGAGCGTGTCGCCCAGGAGATTGGAGTGCCGTTCTATTACGAAGATTTTCGACAGGGATGGAAGAAAGGAGTGGAAGTGTCCAAGGCGATGGGATTATACCGCCAGCAATACTGCGGCTGCATCTACAGTGAAAAAGAAAGATTCTTGAAACCAAACAAAATGTCAAATGACAAAGTTCAAATATCAAATAAAGTTCAAAGTTCAAATAAAATCCAAAGTCCAAATGGAAAAGTATTTGACTTGGAAGAAAGGACTGGCAGGTTTGGAGAAGTAATTATTGAATTTGTAAAAACTCTTGAGAAAAATGACATTAATCGTCCCCTCATCGGTCAATTAGTAAATGCCGGAACGAGTGTCGGTGCAAATTACATGGAGGCGGACGGCGCGGAGTCTAAGAAAGACTTTAGACATAAGATTGCAATCTGTAAGAAAGAGGCAAAAGAAACGCAGCACTGGTTGAGGATGATTCAAAAGGCTAATCCTCACAAAGCGGTGGAATGCCATAAACTCTGGCAAGAGGCTCACGAACTGACGCTTATCTTTTCTTCAATTCTTCTTTCGAAGAAGGATTGAAGTTCTCATATTGGTCATTGGGGATTTGACATTGATTTGGAATTTGAACTTTGACATTTGAACTTTGGGAGGATAAATGGTTGGATTTGGTCCTTTAGGCAAGATGCTCATCCTTCTTGGGGTTTTCATCATTCTGGTCGGTCTTTTTCTGCTTATCGGAGAGAAAATTCCATGGGTAGGTAGACTTCCCGGAGATATCATCATTCGAAAAAAGAATTTCACTTTTTACTTTCCCATTGTCACCTCCATCCTCATCAGCATCATCCTGACATTATTGTTTACGCTGTTTAGAAAATAGGCCCTTCTAGAGCAAGAAAAAACACTGCAGCAACTTGGAAAGAAAAGCAACACCCAATCGAGTTCTTGTAAGGAGAAGAGAAAATGAACCTATCAGAATCGGAAGAGAAGTTCCTGTTGAAATTAGAAAAGGAATTAAAAAGAGTTTATATACCTTACATATCAGTAGCTATATCATTATGTGGTGCGATCCTCTGTTTGATAATGTGGCTTGTACGGGGTAGTGAAAAGTCACTTCTCGCAGCCTTATTTTTGGCTATTTCGGGAATCAGCTTATTTTCCATTACGTATGCGTATCAAAAAATGTTCAAGATTGTGTCGAAATTGAGAAAATAGTAACACAAACACAGAGGGGGCAGGCCGCAACATGAGGCAAGATGGTGAACGACAGAATAAAGAATGAAGATTAAGTAGCGACTTCCTTTATAACTTCCACCAGCATCTCCATCCCGAATCTCAGATTTTCTAAGGCGATCCGCTCGTCATTTCCGTGTTCCGTCTTCAATTCGCTTTTGGTCAATCGAAATACGGCGTGCTAAAGACCTATTCCTTCTCCGTGAGCAGCAGCCTTGAGCCTGCTGTCAAAAGTCAGCACCTTCAATTCGGGAAGTTGCTCGCAAACACTTTTGGCGGTAGAGAGGTGCCAGAGGTCGGCTCCCCTGAGGGGCCATTTCTTCGAAAGTGCGACCATAAGGTTCCACTCTGGTCCGGAGTTCAATCGCCTCCAGGGACCGCTTTCGAGGGTTTGGAGTGCTGCTTCTACAAGCAGATCCGCCATAATCCTTTCCCTCTTCATCCGGGAAAGTACAGCAAGCACCTCGGCGTATGCTACCGTGGAAAGCAAATGGGCCCCCTCTTTATGTACCCATTCCTGGGCTTTTTCGCTATGTCTGTCTTTTATTAGCGTCGAGAGTATCGCCGAGGCGTCCCAATAGATTACTATGTGATTCTTCTCATGATTCATGCGTCCCGGTCCTCACGGAGAAGTTCTTGTGCCACGCCGTCGCGTGCAGGCAGCGGCGGCGGCAGCCGTATTGCTCCTCCTTTTCGCGCCGGTCCAAGCAAGCCTTGCTCCTCCATTCTCTTGATTCGCTCAGCTAGCGAGAGATCATTTTGCGGTACCGGCACAATTTTTCCTACCGGTTTACCCCGATCGGTAATAATGACCTCCTGGCCTCGCATCACTCTTCTTAATAGTTTGCTTAGATTGATTTTTGCCTCTCTCACACCAACATTAACTGTCATCGCCATCCCCCTTAATAAAGTTCTTATGGTTACATTGTAAATGTAGTCAATGTAACCACAATTGTCAAGCAAAAAATAAAAGCCTGATGGCTTTTTCAAAACTTGCGGTGCATATTCAGGAAATCTCAGGTTAGGTTGCAACCTCTTTGATAACTTCCACCAGCATGTTCATCCCGAATCTCAGATTTTCTACGGCGATTCGTTCATCGTTTCCGTGTTCCGTCTTCAATTCGGTCTCGGTCAACCGAAAGGGGCAAAAGTCATAAGTGATGACCCCTTTTTCTCTGAGAAAGCGGCTGTCCGTAGCTCCTGAGAGAAGCAAAGGGACGACGGGGCAACCCGGATCGTTCTTTGCAGCGAATCTTTGAATAGCCTGGAAAAGATCCGTATCCAAACGAGAAGGAGGAAGAGAGTGACTTTGCGAAACGACCGCCACCTCAATTTCATCTCCCAATCGTTTTTTGACCTCCTTTAAGAAATCTTCTTTGGAAGAGCCGGGGATGAGGCGACAATCGAGAGAGGCTGTTGATTCCGAAGGGATCACGTTGATTTTGCTTCCGCCCTGAAGAATGGTGAGCGAGATGGTATCCCTCACGATGGCATTGTAGACGGGATTGGATGTCAAGCGTTTTGAAAAGGCAGGGTCGCTCAGACCTTTCTCAATATCCTCGAAAAATTTTCTGTCGGCAGGGGGCTGTTTGGGAGCTATCTTTAGGAAATATTCCTTCACCACGGGAAGGATGTTGTAAGGCGTTTCCCATTTCGTAACCCTCTCCAAAGCCTCTACAAGCTTCACATTGGGATTGTCGGAATGAGGCATTGAGCCATGGCCTGAGGTTCCTTTCGCCTTTACCTCGAGTTGGAAAAGAACCTTCTGGCCGTTCGAGATCCCGTACCGATCTGCGGTCCCGTCCTCATTCAGGGAGATGGACCCTCCTTCATTGAGGGCGTACTCCGCTTCTGCCAACGACGAAACTTTTTCTATAGCCCAATCAACGCCCCACCCCCCTCCCGTCTCTTCATCGGCTCCTGCAAAAAAGAGAACGTCTCTTTTTAGAAGGACTTTCTCCCGTTTCAGGATTAAGAGAACCATCATCTCTATAATCCCCATGGATTTATCGTCAAGAGCTCCACGACCATAGAGATATCCGTCTTGGATCATTCCCGCAAAGGGATCGACCTTCCAATGCTCTTTTTCAGCCGGGACCACATCGACGTGGTTGAGAAGGAGGATGGGCTTCTTTTTCCCATTCCCCTTCAAGGAGGCGAGGATGCTTCCCCGGCCCGGAGAGGGCTCAAAAACTTGGCATGGAATCCTCTCCGCGTCGAAAATTCTTTTGAAAAACCTCGCTCCTTGAATTTCATTTCCAGGCGGGTTGACCGTTTGAATACGGATATATTCCTGAAGATGACGGGTTGCTTCTTTTAGTAACTGGTCCCAGTTCATAGTAAACTCCTATTGCCGCATAGCGCAAAGCGCATAGCGTTTAGTCAATTCCGCGATCCGCGTTCCGCAATTCGCATTAGGTTCATTCTTTTCCAAACAGCGGGACAAATTTGAACTGATTTACATCCACCAGGCCTTTATCAGTGATTTTTAATTCTGGAATCACCGGCAGCGATAAGAAGGAAAGCGTCATAAACGGGTCCGGGATTTTGCATCCGAGGTTTTTGGCGGCGCGATGGAGGCCCTCTAACCGAAAGTTGACTTGATCAACCGACGCATCGGACATCAGACCCGCTATAGGCAGGGGAAGGGAGGCTAACACTCTTCCATTCAGAATCACTGTCAACCCGCCTTTCATGGCTTGAATGGTTTCCGCTGCTTTGATCATATCCTGATCATTGGTCCCCACAATGACGAGGTTATGCGAGTCATGGGCCACGGATGAACCGATGGCGCCTTTCTTCAGGCCAAAACCCTGAACAAATCCGATTCCCACATTTCCCGTGGCCTTATGCCGTTCCACCACTGCAATTTTGAGGATATCCTCTTTGATGTCGGGACAAGCCACTCCATCCTTCAATAGGATTTTTTTCGTTACTTTTTTTGTGACGATTTGACCTGGTATGAGCTGGATGATTTTGGCAAGCGACTGGTCACTTCGGAGAAGGAAGGCCTCCTTTTTAAGAGGCTTGATTCGAACGGACCCCTTCAGCCCCGGCCCTTTCGCTTTTCGGAGAGGAGGAAGGAGCATTCTACCATTCTCGGCAACCAATTTTCCGTCTTTGAAAACCTTCTTAATTTGAAATCGTCCCAGATGATCGGACGTAACGATGTCAGCCCTATACCCCGGTGCAATGGCTCCGAGATCATCTAGCCTGAAATATTCGGCGCTGTTTAGTGTTGCCATTTGAATCGCAAGAATGGGATCGAGTCCCCATCGAATGGCCTGTCTCACCATGGAATCGATATGGCCCTCCTCGATGAGCTCTTTGGGATGGCGATCATCGGTGACGAAAAGAAACCGTCTTGAATTCTTGGGAATGACCAGCGGAATGAGATCTCTTAGATTTCTCGCCGTCGTTCCTTCTCGGATCATAATCCACATCCCATTTTTCAATTTCTCCTTGGCCTCTTTGGGAGTGGTGCATTCATGGTCGGATCGAATTCCAGCGGTGAGGTAAGCATAAAGCCCCCTTCCCGAGAGCATGGGGGCATGGCCGTCCACTCGCTTTCCCTTTGCCATCTCAATTTTCATGAGGACTTCCGGATCCCTGAAGATGACGCCCGGGAAGTTCATCATCTCCGCCAACCCGATGGCCCAGGGTTCTCTAAGCAGAGGCTTCAAATCGGCTGCCTTGAGAATAGCTCCGGATGTTTCCATGTGCGTGGCCGGAACGCAGGAAGGGAGCATCAGAAAGACATTGAGAGGAACGCTTCTCGCCGATTCCACCATAAAGCGTATACCCTCTTTGCCGAGGACATTGGCGATTTCATGAGGATCGATGACGACAGAGGTCGTCCCGTTAGGAAGAACGGCTCTGGCAAATTCAGGGATGGTCAGCATGCTCGATTCGATGTGGACATGGCCGTCAATCAAACCCGGGCAGAGAAAATCGCCTTTTACATCGATCGTCTTTTTTGCCCAATAATCCCCGAAGCCTATGATCACGCCGCCGAAAATGGCCAGGTCCTTCTTTTCAATCTGACCTGAGAAAACGTCCACAACTCTGCCGTTTTTGATCAGGAGATCGGCTGCTCCTTCACCCGAAGCGATCCGGATCCTCTCTTTTAGCGATATCATATCCTCATCTCCTCCCTATAGTTTTCATACCAAATCTCTTATTGGCGATCAAGGAATTTATGATCTTCATTTGTAGCCGCACCCATTAAAAGGCTTTAGCCTGCGCCGAAGCCCTGGTACTTAGGGCACCGAAACGTTTCAACGCCTACGGGCGTAGCCGGGTATCCATGGAGATAATACGGGCTTTGCCGTGGGTCTCCATTGCCCTGGAAGCTTTTTTATCTTACTTTTTAGTCATGGAGTATGGTGTAAAGGAGGGGAAGAAAGATGGCTCAGGTTGAATTGACCTCCAAGGATATCGATACATTGCAGGACATTCTTCAAAAACACCTCTCAGAGCTCAGATGGGAAATCGCTTTCACTCACAAGACCGACATTGTTAAATTCCTTCAAAAGAGAAAAGAGTTCATAGAGGATTTTATCCAGCGATTGCAGAAAGCAAAGGAGTCTGAAACGGGAAAAGCATAGTCTAACGACGCAAGTCCCTTTTAGTGCTTGGAATGCACGATTGTTCCGAGCAACCCCGGCCTTGAGCCGGGGGCGACCCGGAATCCAGAGAAAAACTGGATTCCTGCTGGAGTTTACCCCGGACGTGATACGGGGTAAGAATGACTACAACAAGAACTCTTGCGAATCACCGAGCAATGAATGGTTTTGGTTTTGATTTAAACGATTGCGATCAGGCTCCTTTGACGGGCCAACAATCGTAGAGCCCCGGCTCTGCCGGGGCATAATGACTCTCATACCAAATCTCCTATTGGTGATCAAGGAATTTGTGAAAGGAAGATGTTTCTTAAGTAAGAAGAGAACAGCGAGAACTTCGAGTTCTTGGACTAAGGCAACGGTTACGAAGCCCGTTTGGTTTAAGATCAAAGGAAATATCGTTTAACGGTGACGACGCTGGTATCGACGTCCCGCGAATCGCGGGACACAAAAAGAAACTCGAGCATCCAGTATCGATAGACAAGCCTCGATACGGGCCTCGACAATGGTACCTTTAGGGATTTTATGCACTCAGATGTAGCCGAATGGCGATACGGGCATCCTTACCCCTAACCGTCAGACGAAACTTATTTTCTAACTGAGGGATGGAGGTTTGGGGAGAGGGGGGCCTCAATTAAGAAGCCCCCTCCCAGTGAAATTACGGGGCACACACCACTACACCAGCAGAGCTGCAAGTTGCTCCTGTGGTGCAAGTCGCGGGCGCCAGAGCCCCCGTTCCCAGAACCAGAGTAGTGGTGGAAAAAGTAGCATTAAAAATTTGGGGCGTAATGGTCGCGGCCTCGGTCAAATCAGTGGTCAAATCACTGTTAGAAAAACCTCCGACAATGTTGCCGCCCACATGTATTTTGCTTACGGCTCCCGTGGTGGAAAATACACCAGTTGCCTTTGCATTAAGATAATCGATACCAACGGCTGGAGAAGCTGGGGGCAAGAAGAAATCCCCTGTGCCAATCATGTCAACAGTCACACCTTCGTTTACGCCCCCCTTCCCGGAAAAAATATCACTCACTACGGTAGCGAAACTGCCAAAATCAATCTCCACGGCGCTGGAGTTACTAGTACCACAGAAAAACACCTCGTTGATTATAATTTCGTTCGGGCTCGTCCCAGATTCGAGGACCACACCCACATTGGCAACTAACTGGCCTGTGAAGGTGTGAGTTTTTGTCTCCAGAGTCGTTTTCGCGATGCCCGTCGTTGTACTGATGACCGCCGCCTGGCTTTCCTTAACAATGTGGACTGGAAAGGAAATTGGAGCCGTGAAAACTAAAACTTCTGAATCTGCAACAGCATTCGCCACTCCGGTGAAGGCCAACAGCATCGCCGCGGCCAACAAACAAACTAACAGCTTTCTCATAAACTTTTATCCTCCTTTTTTTGATATTTGTAAATCGTTGATCCGGGTTGGAAAAGAACAGACCAGTTTCGCCTCCTCTCTCCCCCCTGAATTTGTGAAAGATTGAATAGAAAAGGGTAGAAATTTTTAATGTTTCATCTTATAGCGCTGCCCAAAAAGTTGTCAACAATTTTCTAATGTAAAAAATTACAGGTACTGCGTGTCCAAAGGGGACAAAAGCAAGCAATTTCCCAGCAATTGGGAATATTCCTGATTCAACTCATTTAAATTACAGGCTAATTTAGAAATTGGGGAAAACTTAACCTTATCTGCTGCGTTCCGAATCAGACGGAAACTGTCATCAGAATGCAGAAATTTCACCCGTTCGGCGGCCCGAAGCTCCACCTTTTAAAGCGGAGTAACGAAGCGGCGCCCAGGGTTCACTCCTAAATTTGGCTTCGGTTCAAGCAGGGGTATAGCAAATCAAGAGTGGTGTTGCCAATAAGAATGGGATGGAAGGAGAGGACTTACCACCGAAGTGGATATGGTTTTCATTTGTATCTGATTTTCGTGGGTAGCCGCAGGCTTTAGCCTGCGATTTTTGGAAATAATAGGATGATATCCGGCTCCTCAAGTCTCTGCTCATTTCGTTACACCTTCCCCCAAGGTAGCCTTCAAGGTTGACGATTATGGGTAGAAATGTGCATAATGGGGCAGGACTCGTCTGCGATAAGCGTACTAATGTCAAAACATTTTGCGTCATCTTTTCTATAAAGAAAATCGAGACAATGGCCAAGAGATTCAACGAAAGAAGCGGATCTTGAGGAAACTCCGCGAGCAAATAGAGTGAGGGGGACAACGGTACAAAGCGTGGCAGAAAGACCAAAACCTCATATCGGCGGAATGATCATCCGTGGTTTGTTGATCCTTCTCCTTATGACTGGAACCTACTGGAGGAACAGAGTTTGGAACAGTGAGGTAGAACTCTGGACGGATTGCGTGAAGAAGTCCCCTCACAAGGATCGACCGCATAATAACCTTGGGAGTGCTTTCTTGATCCAGGGCAAGTACAAGGAAGCGGCCGACCAATATAGCGAGGCCCTCCGGATTAATCCCAATTACGCGGAGGCACATTACAACCTTGGAAATGTTTTCTCGAAACAGGGCAGGTCCCAGGAGGCTATTTCTCATCTTAACGAGGCCCTCCGGATTAATCCCAAATTTGCGGAGATACATTACAACCTGGGGAATGTTTTCTTGGACCAGGGCAAGTACCAGGAGGCTATTTCTCATTTCAACGAAGCCCTCAGGATTAATCCCAATTCTGCGGAGGCGCATGATAACCTTGGGAGTGCTTTCTTGAAGCAGGGCAAGTACCAGGAGGCCATTAACCAATATGCTGAGGCCCTAAGGATCAATCCCGATCTTGCAGAGACACATTACAACCTAGGGAATGTTTTCTTGGAGCAGGGCAAGTACCAGGAGGCTATTTCTCATTTTAACGAAGCCCTCCGGATCAATCCCAATTATGCGGAGGCGCATAATAACCTTGGGAATGTTTTCTTGAAGCAAGGCAAGTACCAGGAGGCCATTGACCAATATAACGAGGTCCTCCGGATTAATCCCAATCTTGCGGAGGTGCATTACAACCTGGGGAATGCTTTCTTGAACCAGGGCAAGTACCAGGAAGCCACTAACAAATACAACGAGGCCCTCCGGATCAACCCCAATCTTGCGGAGGCATATTACAACCTGGGGAATGCATATCTTATGATTGGTGATCGTGGCTTAGCGCTGAAAGAATATGAAATCCTCAAAACGCTGAATCGGGGTTTGGCAAATGCCTTGTATCGAGAGATTAAATAGACTCCTCGTCCACTCTTCAGTTCTTTATAGGCTAACGAACCATAAAAGCTGGGCATGAAATTGCCCTGTCCTTCAGTTGTTGGTTCTACTCCCCAAGGCGGCGATTACTGATTACGTTGTATTATCAGGTAAAGTTAGGAGTTCTGAACTTCAGGAGGGGAGAGGCAAGGAATTTCTGGTGGGGTCACTTTAAGACCAGCGCCTTAGTTCACGATTGGCGTTTCTGGTCTCGGGAGTATTGTCGAGTTGCCGTTCCTGGAGAAGCAGCCGGCGCAGGGTTCTCAAGTGGTTCAGAATTCGGCAACTGTTGGCCATGTGGTCACTGAGTTTCGCCAGGTTAGAGGAGATAAGCTGGAGGGCTTTCTTGCTGCGTCCCGAACGGCTACCATCCTGCAGCGCAATGTCGGCATCCACGTCGCGCTTGGATTGCTCGATCGCTTCGATCAGCAGTTTCACAAATTGCTCTGCGCTTTCGATGTTGTCAAATGGAGTGTCTGGCTTGTTGCTCATGCCGTTTGTGACCCTTCGGTTACTTCACTTCGCCTATAAAATTTTATTCGGCAATTCAGTATAGAATTCAGTATAGAATTCAGTATAGCGGATACCACAATCGGGATTAAAACAAGGTTAAAATAGAATTAGAAATTTCTAATCTCTCCTGGCCCGCTGCGCGATTGGCGTCAAAGGCCGCAGGGAGAACGGAATACTCTAAAGAAGATCTCATTTTCAAGCTGGCTTCTTTGTCTCCCTTTTTCGCGACATCGATTTGATAGCGAGATAAGGGACGAGAAAGAATAGAATAATGCTTATCTTAAAAAACCCCATGCCGAAGTAATTAATCAAGTCAAAATCACGTTTGCCAACGTTGAACCATCTTGCACTCAACTCGAGCATCCAGTCAGGGGCAATCAAATAGAGAAGGAACCACAGCAGCAAGAATGCAAGGCCAAAAATAAAGGATCTGAGCAGTATCGTCGCCAGTGCCTGGAGAAAAACATCGTTTCGTTCATTATTTTCCATGGCCAATTCTCCACCTCCGTATTGTCTTTCCGAACCGCACATTCGTATTGTTTTTGGCGTATTGCTTTTGGGAAAAACATTACCTTCTAATTTCATTTTACTATATTCAACTCAGCAAGGGAACTCTTCAACTTTGAGGAGGGATTTTCGGCTGTATGCCCACTTTCGTGTTTAACCCACAAGTCAATACTGAGGATCATATTGAAGGTCAAGGATAACGGATTGAAAGCGAAAATACCTGGTATGGGTTGAAAAAGCCAAGAGATCGTCAGATCTATCTATCTCACCTCAGCATTGTTATTTCATCTGCTGACTTATGATATATCTCATGATTGAGGGAGGTTGCAAACCCTTCTAGATCTGGAAAGAGACTCGCTCGACTGATATTCATAGAATGAAGCTCTGACAAGACATCCTGGCGAATGTCCCCGTCGATTAGAATCTTATGCACATGATTTTGCATATCCTTTGAATCTTTTGGATCTTTGTAGGACGATAGGATGTCCTTAAAACTTTCCTCGACCGGACCGGGACATAAAAACAGGCCTTGCTGAACTAATAGTCTCGGATTTGATCTTGGCGGCATAACCGGTAAACTAACCGATCGGCGATTACTAACGAAAAGCTTGTCAAAATATTTTACTATAAACTCCGAGTTCAAAAGATTTTTGTATGTAACTTTGCCGTGGCCTTTAAGGTTTCCAATGCGACCCAAACTGCTCTTTATCAGCCAGGGTGTGTTGATAGCCCAGATTGCACGTTCACTATCATATTTATCATTGTCGCTAGCTTTTTCCAATGCGAAGAAGCAAGCAACATACGGAGAACGAGTAAAGTCAAGCAGCCTTGTTGGAGCCCCGTAGTGTCCCATGAGAGCTAACCACTCTATTATGTTATTTTCACACGGTACCATTGAAGATTCGAGGAAATGATGTGCAGCCTTCTTGAACTGCGCTAGCAGGTACTCTTCAGCATTTCGCCTATCTATATGGCGATTTTCATTGTCGCTTGACCCCCTTTGTTCCCTACCCTCCACCTCTCTTTCGAGTCTAGTTTCCAACCCCAACCGACGACGGGCTTGGCTGACACCCCTGACACCCCTGAACACCCATCCCCACTCGTCAAGATAAGTCCACGCAAGAAAATTAACCAACTCATCCCATCGGTCAGCCGAAGACGCATCGGCCAAGTTTGTTGTGTACTCTGTATGAGGGAATGGAACTGTTCTACGGTTAGGCTTCATTTCATTCTTGGTGATTTTTAAACGTAACTTGTTCATTTAGGTTTGAGATACTCAGCACTAATTTTCAAGTCCAATATACACTTTTTTTGAAATTGTTCCAATTGAAAGTTTTAGTGAGTAGTTTTGTGGCGAGAGTTTGGCCGTGTGCAGTTGGCAGCAAAAATCTGAGCATATCCTCTGGACATAGGGTCAAGCCAAGGAAGGCTTTCGGAGGCACGATGATCTCGTGCCACGACTGTCTCGGCCACAATGTCCCCGAGCCTCTGCCATTTCATCGTCGCCACAGTCGAAACAAGTCCTACCCCGTAGTGACCTTTAAGTTCCCCGATAGGTAATCCCGTAAGAGAATTTGCAATTTCGCCACGCTTTCGGACACTTCTGTGCAGGGTATGTGGACTTCAAGTGCAACAATTTTTTGTGAGGATTGGTTTGCGGGGTATGGGAGAATCGTTTGGAAACAGTATTAAAAGGGATCGAATCTTGCGATCACACATTTAGCTTCCGGGAATTCAATGACAAAGGTCTCGCCGTGGAATACCCGATGAAACAAATGTACTCTTGCAAAATCCGACCCCAGTTGGCTGCTTCCTCTTTGACCCTGAATTCTTATTTGCTAAATCTACGATAATCTTATGGAGGATCTTACCCCTTATGGAGAAGCAATCTTTTCTCAGTTTCCGGCCAATTGATATTTCTGAAAAAGGCCTCAATGTAGTCCGCCCTTTTAAGACCATAATCGATCATAAAAGCGTGTTCGAAGACATCCATGATTAAGATGGGCATCCCTCCGGACGGATGGCCCCCGTCATGCTCATTGATCCAGAAATTGATGAACTTCCCGCTGAGGACGTCTTGATAGAGGACAACCCATCCGATCCCTCGCATCGCCCCCGTCGCCTTAAAATCCTTTTCCCAGGCCTCGTAGCTACCAAAAGACTCGACAAGTTTTTGGTACAATTTTCCCGTTTTACTGATACTCCCCTTGCCCCCGAGGTTTTCAAAATAGAATTCATGAAGCCTCATTCCATTGAATTCCCATCCAAGTCTTCTCTTCATCTCTGCATACCCGGGGGTGGCGACCTTGCCCTCTTTTAACATCTGACCAAGGGCTTCAAGAACCTTGTTGGTGTTGGTGACATACCCCTGATAGAGAGTGAAATGGTTTTTTAGAAGGG
>Ga0335081_10012974_pt1 | contig 13484 bp, 11 predicted proteins | sample Lox_Sample_35_FD_206713 | JGI IMG/M metagenome (GOLD analysis project Ga0335081, IMG submission 206713) | Soil microbial communities from Loxahatchee National Wildlife Refuge, Florida, United States - Lox_Sample_3.5 | ecosystem: Environmental > Terrestrial > Soil > Wetlands | place: USA...
CAGGCCGACCCCCCCGCGCAGCACCGACAGCCGGGCCAGCAGATGCCGCTCGTCCTCACCCAGCAGGTCATAACTCCAGGCAACCAGCGCCTCCAGCGACCGGTGCCGTCCCGGCCGGGCCGCGCCGCCGGACAGCAGCCCCGGATGGCCCTCCAGCCGCGCCGCGAGCTGCGCGGGCCCGAGTGCCCGGGCGCGGGCCGCGGCCAGCTCGATGGCCAGCGGCATGCCATCGAGGCGCACACCTCGGCGATCGCCGCCGCGTTGCCGCCGGTCAGCTCGAACGCCGGGCTCGACGCGCGGGCCCGGATGACGAACAGCCGGCCGGCCTCGGACGCGGCGACCGCACCGGCCGAACCGTCTTCCGGCAGTTCCAGCGGCGGCACCGGGAAAACCAGCTCGCCCGGCACGTCCAGGCGTTCCCGGCTGGTGGCCAAGATGCGGACCTGGCGGCACTGCCCGGCCAGCATGCCACGGCCCGTGCTGCCGATTCCAGGACGTGCTCGCAGTTGTCCAGCACGATCAGCAGCTCGCGATCCGCCAGCGCCCGCACGATGCCCGCCATCGGATCGGTCGCCTCTCGCTCGGAAACCTCCAGCGTCTCGGCGATGGTCGCGGGAACGAGCGCGGGATCGGTGAGGGCGGCCAGCTCGACCAGCCGCGCGCCGTCCTGGAAGCTGCTGGCGGCCAGCGTCGCCGTCCTCAGGGCCAGCCGAGTCTTGCCGCACCCACCCGGGCCGGTCAATGTCACCACCCGGGAGGCGCGCAGGCCCTCCAGGACCGCGGCGATCTGCGACCCGCGTCCCACCAGGGAACTCACCTCGGCGGGCAACCCCGGCTGCCGCTGCGAGAGCCGTGCCATCCGCGCCCCCTTTCAAAGCCCGCTGGCAGGCATCACAGGTCCTATGACCCGGCCAGCCGTCTCGTATGACCCGGCCAGGAGAGATATACGTCCCTCGGCAGATGCTGCCCGGCCGGCCATTACTTCTGCGGGACCATCGAATCCCTTACCTGGGACCGCAGCGGCAAGCACGACCCGGTCAGCGGCGCAGTGACCTCCCGGGCCGGGCGCGACAGCGTCCAGGGCAGCCATGATGGCCGTCACGGTGACGGCGGGTCCGCCCTCCGGGATTAGGCATGCCCAGGAACTCCGCGGTCAAGACGAACCGGAAATCCGCCGCGACCCTGCAAGCTGATGCTTCAGCGCATAACATCCACTCCGGCTTCATCCGGGCCACAGACGATAGCGAACGGTCACTCGCGCATAACGGCACCAAGCGGCAGCCCGGGTCCCCGACGGGTAGCCTCGACGGACCAAGGTCCCGGACCAGGGCGCCGAACGCCCCTGACCAGCGGGCAGACGCGGCGTCAGGCTGAGCCTTAGAGTTCGAGAACCGCATCGGGCTGGACCTGGGAGACCTTGTGGTGAAGACGATCGATGACCTGACGGTCGCGGGCCAGCGCGTCCTGGTGCGCGCCGACCTCAACGTGCCGCTCGACGGTGCCCGCGTCGCCGACGACGGCCGGATAAAGGCTGCGCTGCCGACCCTGACCACGCTGATGAATCGCGACGCCGAGGTGATCGTCTGCTCACATCTGGGCCGCCCGAAGGGGAAGCCGGACCCCAAGTACTCGCTGGCGCCGGTCGCAGCCCGCCTTGGCCAGCTGCTCCGCCGCCCGGTCAGCTTCGCCACCGACACCGTCGGCCGTTCGGCTCATGCCGTGGTCTCGGACCTGCGCCCCGGTCGCCTGGTCATGCTGGAGAACGTGCGCTTCAACGAGGGGGAGACCAGCAAGGACGACGCGCGGCGTGGCGCGTTCGCCGAAGAGCTGGCCGCCCTGGCCGACCTGTATGTCTCGGACGGGTTCGGCGCGGTGCACAGGAAGCACGCCAGCGTCTACGACGTCGCCTTGCGCCTGCCGCACGCCGCAGGCTACCTGGTTGACGCGGAGGTGGCCGCGCTCACCCACCTGACCGCCAGCATCCGGCGGCCGTACGTGGTGGTCCTCGGCGGCGCGAAGGTCGAGGACAAGTTCGAGGCGATCGGCGGCCTGATCAGCGCAGCGGACCGGATCGTCGTCGGCGGGGCGATGGCCTTCCCCTTCCTGGCCGCCCAGGGCCGCAAGGTCGGGACGTCCCTGCTGGAACCTAGCCAGGTCGAGCTCGCTGCGGGCTACCTGGACCAAGCCGCCCGGGCCGGCAAGCAGATCGTGCTGCCGTCTGACGTGATCGTGGCTACCGAACGCTCGGCCAGCGCGCCGCACGAGGTCGTGGCCGCCGATGCTATACCGGAGGACCGGATGGGCCTGGACATCGGCCCCGAGTCGGCCCGCTCGTTCGCCGCCAGCATTCACGGGGCCAGCACGGTCTTCTGGGCCGGCCCGATGGGCGTGTTCGAGCTGCCCGCGTACGCCGAAGGCACTCGCGCCGTCGCCTCGGCCCTGACCGGGAGCGAGGCGTACACCGTGATCGGCGGCGGCGACACCGGCGCGGCCATCCGGGCGCTCGGCTTCCCCGACCGCGTGTTCGGCTATGTCTCGACCGGCGGCGGCGCCAGCTTGGAGTTCATCCAGGGCAAGACCCTGCCCGGCCTGGCCGTGCTGGAAGATGAATGAACGGACCGTAACCCCATGGAATCCGTGCTGGCTGACTCGTGCGTTCGCCCGGCTGGGCGCGCCACTGTTTTCGCTATCCAGGGAACGGGATCACGTCGCAGAGGGCAAGATCCAGGCGCTGGCAGCACGACAGGCACCACGGCCGACGCACCACTTCGCCGTTGCGGCGGCTGACCCAGAACCCAGCCGGGTTCTCCTTGCAGTGGATACAGAGGTGCGTGGCGCGAACTTCACTGCGAGTCTCAGGCGCGGCTAGCTGGGCTTGCGCCTGCGCCGATAGCCCGTCCACCGGCATTCGGAAGTGGTGACCAGCAGCGCATATCAGCGCAACATGACGGATAGGACCGTCCGTGCTCGAGAGCGAAAACGCTCCGTAGCCTCGGCGGGGGCACTGCAATCAGGGCATGGGACGAGTGTGAGCAAGGATCTGCCCTCCAAGGCGGGCAGCGGGGGCGTGGCAGTTGTCAGCGGACCGCCCGGGATCGGCAAGACCGAACTCCTCGCGGCCGTGCACCAGCTCGCGGGGGACCGGGGGTTCCGGTCACTGCGAGCCCGGGGCCGCGACCTTGAGGCAGACATGGCGTTCTCGGTCGTCCGCCAGCTGCTGGAGCAGCCGGTCCTGCTGGCATCCGCTGGCGAGCGGCGCCGGCTCCTGGCCGGACCGGCTCGGGCCGGAGCGAGCGCGCTCGGCCTGGAGCCTGGCAATTCGCCCGTCTCTGACTTCGCCGCAGTACACGGTTTGTACTGGCTCTGCGTGAACCTGGCCGAGCGCACGCCGCTGCTGCTGACGGTAGACGATCTGCAATGGGTGGACCGACCGTCGCTGTCCTGGCTGGCCTATCTCGGGCCGCGCTGTGAAGAGTCCCCGATGCTGGTCGTCCTGAGCGTGCGCGAGGGTGATCCGCGGGGGCGGGCCAACCTTGTCGCGTCGGCGGCGGACGACTCCTCGGTCCACCGCGTGGGATTGTCAGCACTGAGCGCCGCGAGCGTTGCCGCGCTGGTCCGCGCCGAACTTGGCTCGGCGGCGAGCGCGGAATTCTGCTCGGGATGCTGGGAACTGGCAGGTGGCAATCTGCTGTTCGTCAGGGAACTGCTGGCTGCAGCGCACAACGAGGGATTGTCCGGGGCAGAGGACAGCGTCACGGAGTTGCGGGCCCTCGCCTCGTCCGCGGTCGGAGCCTCCGTTCTCGGCCGCCTGGTCAGGCTGGGTCCTGACGCGGTTGCGCTGGCCCAGGCGCTGGCGGTGCTCGGATCGCAGACCGAGGTCGGGATTGCCGCTGACCTGGCAGGCATGGAGTCAGCTGCGGCAGAGTTGACCGCCGACCGGCTCGCGGCGGCCCAGATCCTCGCGGCGGCCCGGCCACTCGACTTCTTCCACCCGCTGATCGCCGAATCCGTCTACGCGGACCTTGCGCTGGGCGCACGCCGCCTGGCGCACCGGCGGGCCGCGGCGATTCTTGACCATGCCGGTGCGGCCGACCGGGTCGCCGCGCACCTGCTGGCCACGGGACCGGCGGGCGACGCATGGGTGGTGGAGCGGCTGAGCGCGGCGGCAGATACCGCCTGGGAGCGCGGCGCGGCTGAAGTCGCGGCCAGTTACCTCCGGCGCGCCCTCGCCGAGCCCGCCAGCCCGGCGCAGCGTCCTGCGCTCCTCCGGCGTCTGGGTGTCGCGGAGTGGGCAGCAGGCGAACCGGCGGCAATCCGCCACATCGAGGAAGCGCTGAACGAGGCGCGTGACGGTCCGGAGATAGCCGCAGCCGCTGGCCCCCTGGCCAACGCGCTCATCATCTCCGACCAGGCGGGCACCGCGGTCACGCTGCTGGAGCGAACCGCTGCCCGGATCCGGTTCACGGACCCGCGGCTGGCCCTGCGTCTGGATGGCGCGGCAGCGCTGGCCGGCCTGATGGACGACCGTACTGCGCCCGCCGCGCTGCGAGCAGTTGACCAGCTGGAGGTCAGCCTCGGCGAGTCCGCCGATCCGCCGGCCCGTGTGCTTGTCGCCATAGCGCACGCGGCCATGAGGCGGGGCACGTCACCGGATGAAGCCCTGCAGCTCATCGAACGGGTGCTGGCCCGCGAGCCGTCACCGCGGCCCAACGCGTCTGCCTCGATCATCGTGACGTTGCTGGGGCTCGAGGCCTTCGGAACGTTGCAGCAACTGTGCAATGACATGCTGAAGACCGCTCGGCGGCGCTCCGGCGTACAGGAACTGATGGGGATCGCAACCTTCCTGGCGTGGGCATCGTATCGCCGCGGTGAGCTCGCCGATGCCGAGGCTCAGGCGCGGCGGGCGATTGAGCACGCCACCGGGATCTGGGCGATCGACGCGCTCGCGCACCTGGTAGAGACCTTGGTCGAGCGGGATGAACTGGACGAGGCGGCCGCCGAGCTTGGCCGGATGGCACCGCCGCTGACGTCGCATACGGTCGTTGTCTCGGCTTACCTGATGGCGCGCGGTCAGCTGCGCATGGCTCAGGGGCAAGGTCAGGAGGCTCTGCAGGACTTCATGGCCTGCGGGGAACGCTGTGAGCGGCTGGGGATATTGGACGGGCTCTATAACTGGCGTTCCGAGGCGGCGATTGCGCATGCCATGCTCGGCAACGCGGCCGAGGCCCGGCGGCTCGCCCGGAAAGCGGTCGAGGTGGCACGCGGTTTCGGGCGGCCGCGGGGACTTGGTGTCGCGCTGCGCGCCGCAGGCCTGACCGAGGGCGGTGAACGCGGTCTCGACCTGCTTGACGAGGCGGTCGCGGTACTCGAGCGCTCCGAGGCACCGGTCGAGCTGGCCCGGGCGCTCACCGACCACGGTGCGGCACTGCGCAGAGCCGGCCAGCGCACGCAGGCGCGGGCTCAGCTCGAGCGCGGGCTTGACCTCGCCCATCACCTGGGCGCTCGCCGTATCGCGAACCAGGCCAGGTCGGAACTCATCGCCGCAGGCGCCAAACCGCGACGCGACGCGATCACCGGCCGCGACGCCCTGACGGCCAGCGAGCTGCGCGTGGCCCGGCTGGCCGCCGCGGGCAAGACGAACCGCGAGATAGCGCAGACGCTGTTCATTACCACGAAGACCGCGTCCGCGCACCTCAGCCGGGCATACCGCAAACTCGATGTGACCAGGCGAAGCCAGCTGGCCGAAGCGCTGGTCAGCAATGCGCCAGCCGCTGACGGCCAGAGGGCCGCCCGGCCTCGCTGAGGCCCATTTCCTCAGGCACCGGCGGCAAAAGGCGGGGATGGCGCGCCCGATGTGCCCCGATCTCCTGCGTCGCAGGCTCGGTCATGTCGATCATCCGCAACCAGACGCGGGGACGATTCAACGCGAAAGCGGGGAGACATGACCGCTGTCATCATGCAGGGAGGCGCCACCGCCGGGCGCACTCCACGGGCGCCGGATATACCGGATCTGACCCTCCCGGAGTTCGTGCTCGGCACTGCGTACCAGTACGGGAGCAAACGAGCACTCGTCGATGCCGCGACCGGCCACGAGTTCAGCTATGCCGAGTTCGCCGATGCCGTCCGGGAGGTCGCCACCGGGTTGTCCGCTCGCGCGCCGCTCAGCGCTGACCTCGCGCGCGCCTGCGCGCGGCGGCTCGGCTGCCGGGTGAAGCAGGCCTATGGCATGACCGAAGTCAGCGGCGGTACCCACATTGCGCCAGACGATGGCCCTGACCGCCCCGGATCCATCGGCCCTGCACTGCCGGGCGTTGAGTGCCGGATCGTTGAACCGGGCGTCGGGACCGATCTGGGACCTGATGAGCCAGGTGAACTACTGGTCCGCACGGCGGGCCTGATGCGCGGGTATCTCGGCAACCCGCAGGCAACCGCGGCGACGATCGACGCGGACGGATGGTTGCACACCGGCGACATCGTCACAGTCGATAAGGACGGCTGGTTCTATGTGACCGACCGGGTCAAGGAGCTGATCAAGTACAAGGCGTACCAGGTGGCGCCGGCCGAGCTCGAGGCCGTCCTGCTGACCCACCCGGCGGTGGCGGATGCGGCGGTCGTCCGCAAGCGCGACGCGCTAGCCGGGGAAGTCCCCAAAGCCTTCGTCGTGCTGCGAACTCCGGTTTCGGCGGACGACCTGATGGCGTGGGTTGGCGAGCGCGTGGCTGGCTATAAGCGGGTGCGCCAAATCGAGTTCACGGACCACATCCCCAGGTCCCCTGCGGGCAAGATCCTTCGCCGGCTGCTGGTCGAGCAGGACGCAGGGCTGATCGGCCAGACGACCTCCCTCGGCTACGGCCGTGAAAGCTGAATCCGAGACGGCCACCTTCGCGTCCGCGCCATGCGAGGCCGCCGACCAGCGTCCGCTCGATGGGATGGTCGCCCTGGTGAGCGGCGGAAGCCGTGGCGTCGGGAGGCTGCTCGGCACGCGGCTGGCCCGGGTGGGAGCGGCCGTCGGGCTGATCGCACGGTCTTCTACGGACCTCGCCGCCGCCGTCAGCGAGATCAGCCGGGCCGGCGGCATGGCGGCTGCGGTCTGTGCGGACATCACAGACGAGCAGGCGGCGGCCGCCGCCGTCAGCGAACTGCGTGACAGGCTCGGAACGGCCGACATCCTGATCAACAACGCCGGCATCAGCGGGCCGATCGGACCGGCATGGGAAACTCCGCCGGCCGAATGGTGGCGGGCGATAGAAGTGAACCTCGGCGGCGCGTTCGTCCTCACGCAGCTGGCGCTTAGGCACATGGTCGCGGAGGGCAGGGGTCGGATCATCAACATCACGAGCTACGCCGGCATCTACCGATGGCCGCTGCTGTCCGCCTATGCGGCCTCCAAGGCCGCGCTAGTGAAACTGACCGAGACCCTGGCCGAAGAGACGCGCCCGCATGGAGTGTCCGTATTCAGCGTCGACCCGGGCCTGCTGCCCATCGGCCTCGGCGGGGCAGCGCTGAGCAGCACGGCCCACCGACAGACCCCGGCAGGTCGCGTCTATGGCTGGATTAGAGACCAGTTCGACGCGGGACATGGCGTTGACCCGGAGCAGGCCGTCCGCCTGATCCTCGCGCTGGCCAGCGGAAAGGCGGATCGCCTGTCCGGGCGCCATCTGTACGTCAGCGAGAACCTGGAGGCGCTGCTCGCCCGGATCGACGAGATCGAGCGCGACGATCTACACACGCTGCGGTTGCGAACCGGCATGTGACAGAGTCCACCGGTTCACCGACATCCGGAGGTGGCCCTGCACATGCAAGCGCGAACTCACTTGTTCGGGATGACCCGGCCCGGGCCGCCCGGTCACGGTGAACAAGATCTTCTCCGCGGCCCGGCCCTGATGCGTGGGCAAGACATGCCGGAACGGGAACAGGCTGGTCACCGCCGCACGGAACCGCTCGAACGAGGGAGACCCTGCATACGCCTCATTACCTCGCTGCACGCCGACCCACTGCTCAGCCGACATCGCGCCGGTCCCCGAGTCGGTGAGCAGGTCGATCAGCACGTCCTCGGCCCGCAACTCGAACAGGTTGTACCCCGCAGCGGCCAGGGCGGCCGCCCGCTCCGCCCGGGTGGTCAGCCGCATCGGCTCGACTGAGTGGATGCGGAACGGCTCGATGATCGTCCGGAACGGCTCATCTGCCATCGACGGCCCTCCTCGAAACCGGACCTCGCCGGCAGGCCGCCGCGCCTCCGCAAACCCGCCGGTACGTACCACCCCGGTAGCCCGGAACCCGCGCTGCCGAGCCCCAAAATCGTACGCCCTGATGGCGCAGCAGCCGGCTCCGCAGCCAGATCCCGCCTGCCTGAAGGCATACGGTAAACCGGCCAGACAGCCTCCCGCTCATCGACAAAGCCAGGATCGCCTCACCGATCACCTGGATCCGGCATGACCCGCAGCGTGGTACGAGGCAACGGCAGCCATAGGCCTGCGCCCACGCTTGTGGTTCATCTTCCTTCCGTTTAGCGCCACGGCGGCGGCGATCAGCCCAGCTGATAGATCCCGTAGGCGAAGAACGGCGCATGCTCGGGTACTCGTTCTGCCGTGACAGCTGCGAATGCCGTCGCATCCTCGGGATTGGCGAACAGGTGCCATTTGTTGAGGAGAGGCGCCCAGGCCGGCGCCAGCGACGCCGCTTCCTCGGGCGTATAGCCACAGTTGGTCAGGCCGCCTAGCAGGTCGTAGTCGGCGACATCGTAGCCAAGCAGGTCATACCTTTCGAAGGATGGCCCTATCGTATCGACACTTTCCGGCCCCGGTCCGTCCTCTTCAAACGCTGTGATTCGCACGGCCATGGCGTCAGCACGCTCCAGCGCGTGCGCCGCTGCGAACAGGCCGGAGAGGTCAGACCACAGCCCTTCCGCTTCCGGCGCCGACGGGAGCCCAGGCGGCCGCACCCATACAAGCGGATCGACCGAACGCACCGACGCTACGTCACGACGTAGCAGAAAGCGAGTTCTCCGGCCCGCGGTCCAGCTGGGGTCCGGGACGGTCGAGCGCAGGTCAAATCCGATGGTCGCTTCCATCATTCCTCATCAGGCATCTTCCCAGGACCCGTCACCGCCGATAGCCGCCGTGAATCAATGCAGCATCTCCACCAAGCTATTGCCCGCAGGGAAGGGCGTAAAGAAGCCTGGACGCGTTTTCAGGATGTCCGCTCCATCACTCGCGGCCAGTGCTTTCACCAGCCTCGCGAAATCCCGCTCCGGCGCGTCTGCGCCGAAGCCGACCCACGCTACCCATCCGGCCGCATCTGGTCAGGCTTGACAGCCCCAGCAACGAAGCCGCTGCTGATCCAGAAGGCTTCCCCTTGACTGCCCACGTCGGCGCTGACTCAGAACACCGTCAGGACCCACGTCCGCCACCTCTATGCGAAACTGGGCGCGCACCACAGGGCCGAGGCCGTCGCGCGCGCTCGCGGCCTGGGCCTGCTCGCTCCCTCCGCACGCCGACGCTGACTGACCTGTGGTTGCTCGCGCAGGACGTTGCTGGCGCGGCTTTTGCCGCCGGGAACTGCAGGTCAGGCCTGCTCCGGGTCAGGCTGGGGGTCCGTGGGCGCTGAGGGCGGTGGTGAACGCCTGGACTTTGGGATGGCGCGCCGCCCCGCTCCGTACAGTGGTGAAGATCTGTCGCCTGGGACGGCCCGGGAGCCGGTGTGCTACTACGTCGTGACGGTCACCGGCACCTGACAGGTCGGGTAGCAAAGCGGCCGCGAGGCCGCTCTCGACGAGCCGCAGGTGGATCTGCAGGTCGGTGGTGGTGTACCGCGCGTCGGGCTCGAACCCCGCTTGCCGGCACTCCGCCGTCGCCCATTCCCGGGCGGTGGTGCCGGCGGGTTCCAGAACGAACGGGCGCGACGCGAGGCTGGGCAGTGACCGCTCGCTCCATCCGGCCGGGGTGATGAGCCGGAGTTCGTCGGTGAGCAGGTCATGACGCTGGGTCTCACGGGGGCGGGGCAGCGGGAATCCGGGATACTCCTCACCGAGGACGAGGTCGAACTCGCCGGCGACTAGGGCGGGGAGGGCGAGTTCCGGCTCGAGTTCGGTGACCTCGACGCGCAACGAGGGGTGTTGCCGCTCGAGCTGGCTGAGCGCGTGCGGAACCAGAGCCAGGACGGCGGTCTGGAAGGCGGCGACACGCAGCGTGCCGGCGGTCTGGTTCAGGGACTGAGCCAGTTCAGCTTCGGCTCGTTCCATTTCCTCCAGCAGGACCTCGGTGTGCGCGACGAGGAGGTCGGCTTGGGCGGTGAGCCGGACCCGGCGGCCGGCGGGCTCGAGGAGGCGCACCCCGGCCTCCTTCTCCAGCGCGGCGAGCTGCTGGGACACCGCGGACGGGCTGTAGGACAGCGCCTCGGCCACGGCGGCGATGGTGCCGCGGCGGGCCAGTTCCCGGAGCAGCCGCAGGCGCCGCAGGTCGAGCATCGCGCCCCCAAAACATCAGGTTTGCTTCACAATACCGTGCGGGTTTCCGCGCTGGACCTAACGAATCGGAGGCCGGGACAATGGGCTGCATGACATCGTGGTACACCTTGCCGACCGCCCGGGACTGGACCTGCCCGCCCTCACCGTGTGACGCTCGTGCCTTTCACCAGTCGCTGCCGGGCTACTCGCCCACTCCGCTGGTCCCGGTCCCCGAACTCGCCGCCGAACTGGGGGTCGGCCGGGTGCTGGTCAAGGACGAGTCGTCGCGGCTGGGCCTGCCGGCGTTCAAGGTGCTCGGCGCCTCCTGGGCTTGCCGCCAGGTACTGCAAAGGCACCCCGGTGCCATGCTGGTCACCGCCACCGACGGCAACCACGGCCGCGCGGTCGCCCGGATGGCTGCTCATTTCGGTGTCGAGGCGACCGTGTTCGTCCCGGTGGTGATGCTCCCGCAGACCGCCGCGCGCATCGCGGGCGAGGGGGCGACGGTCGTGTGGGTCGACGGCGACTACGACGACGCGGTTCGCTGTGCCGCGGCCTTCGCCGGCGATCAGCCAGGCCGCGCCCTGGTCCAGGACACCTCCTGGGCCGGCTACGAGCAGGTCCCCGCCTGGATCGTGCAGGGCTACCAGACGTTGCTCGACGAGGTCGACACCCAGCTCGGCGGGGCGCCGGACCTCGTGGCGGTCCCGGTCGGGGTCGGATCGCTGGCCGAGGCGGTGGTACGGCACTACCGGCGCCCTGGCGCCGCGCACCCGAGCGTGCTCTCGGTCGAACCGGACACCGCGGCCTGCGTCCTGGCGAGCCTGACCGCCGCGCGTCCCACCACGGTGGCGACCACTGCGACGGTGATGGCCGGGCTCAACTGCGGCACCGTTTCCAGCTCCGCGTGGCCGGTGCTACACGCAGGCTGCGATGCGGCCGTCGCCGTCAGCGACCAGGACGCGTTGCGCGCCGCGGCGGACCTCGGCCGGCTCGGCGTCTGCGCGGGCCCTAGCGGGGCGGCCGCCCTGGCTGGAGCGCGAGCCGTCCTGACCGAACCCGGGCGGCGCGCCGCTCTTGACCTCGACGACGACGCCGTCCTCGTCCTGCTCAGCACGGAAGGACCCACCCGATGACCCGTATCGTGCGTATCAACCGCGACCGGCTCTGGGCCTGCCTGATGGAGCTCAAGCAGATCGGCGCCTACGACGACGAGGCCACCGGCTGCAAGGGGTGCGGCGCCTGGCGCTGACCGACGCCGACGCCGAGGCCCGGCACCGCTGCGTACAGTGGATGCTCGGGGCCGGGCTGGAGGTGCGAGTCGACCGCATCGGCAACGTCTACGCCACCCGCCCGGGCCGTGACCGGTCGCTGCCGTGCGTGCTGATGGGCTCCCACATCGACACCGTCGCCACCGGCGGAGCCTTCGACGGCACCCTCGGAGTGCTCGGCGGCATCGAGGTGATGCGCACCCTCAACGACGCCGGCATCCAGACCCTGCGCGACATCGAGGTCGGGTTCTTCACCGAGGAAGAAGGCGTCCGGTTCGGCACCGACATGCTCGGCTCGGCCGTGACCGCCGGCCGTATCCCGCTCGAGGTCGCCCGCAAGCTCACCGATGCCGACGGCAAGACGGTCAAGGACGAACTAATCCGCATCGGGTTCGACGGCGACGCCTGCGAGCGGCGCCCCGTCCCGCACGCCTACATCGAGTGCCACATCGAACAGGGTCCCATCCTCGCCAGCGCCGGCGTCGACATCGGCATCGTCGAGGGCGTGCAGTCGATCTCCTGGCAGCGGCTTACCATCCACGGCGAGGCCGCGCACGCCGGCACCACCCCCATCACGTCCCGGCACGACGCCGGCCTGGCCGCGGCATCCGTCGTGGTCGAGGCCCGCCGGATGTGCGACAGCGGCGACTTCGGGCAGCTGCGCGCTACCGTCGGGAACCTCGGCATCGGCGGCGGGCAGACCAACGTCATCCCCCACCTGGCTACCATGACCATCGACCTGCGCAACCCCGCCGATGACCAGATGACGGCCGCCGAGCAGCACCTGGCCTCCTACGTCGGCGAGCTCGCCGCCCGGCACGGCGTCCGGGTCGCCTGGGAGCGGATGGCCAAGACCGCTGTCGTGCCGTTCCACCCCGGCATCGGTGATCTGCTCGCCGCGACCGCCGATGACCTCGGCCTGCCTTATGTGCGCATCATGTCCGGCGCCGGGCACGATGCCCAGGAGATCGCCGCCATCTGCCCCACCGCGATGGTGTTCGTAGCCGGGGAACACGGCGGCATCAGCCACACCCCCCGCGAGCACTCCGCCCCCGGCGCCTGCGCCAACGGCACCGACGTGCTGGCCAACGCGGTCCTGCGGCTGGCGGACCAGCCATGACCGCCACCAGCATGACAGCCCTGGACCTGCTCGACGCCCTGGTCCGCATCGACTCGGTCAACCCCGGCCTCGATCCGGCCGGCGCTGGCGAGGCGCAGATAGCCGCCTGGATCGCGCGATGGGGGCGGAACGCCGGCCTGCGCGTCGAAGAGCTTGAGGGCACCGCCGGCCGGCCCAGCGTCATCGTGCGCGGCGGCCGCGCCCGCAGCGGCCGCCGGCTGCTGCTGTGCGGCCACCTCGACACCGTCGGCCTAGCCGGCACCCCCGACGGCCTCACACCTCGCATCGAGGGCGACCGGCTCTACGCCCGCGGCGCCTACGACATGAAGGCCGGACTGGCCGGCGCCCTCCTCGCCTGCCGGGACGCTGCCCTGGCCGGCATCGACGGCGAGGTGGTCGTAGCCGCCGTCGCCGATGAGGAATTCGCCAGCCTGGGCATCGCCGAAGTGCTCACCCACCTTGACCCGGCCGGCATCGACGCCGCCGTGGTGACCGAGCCCACCGAACGGCAGGCCGGCACCGCCCACCGCGGGTTCGCCTGGACCGAGATCACCGTCACCGGTGTCGCCGCCCACGGCTCACGACCCCACCTCGGCGCCGACGCCATCCTCGCCGCCGGCCACTACCTGGCCGCTTTCGACCACCTCGA